>Ga0182742_1003042_pt1 | contig 17170 bp, 14 predicted proteins | sample eDN5th37CBELigMG_FD_128880 | JGI IMG/M metagenome (GOLD analysis project Ga0182742, IMG submission 128880) | Enriched Miracle-Growth compost microbial communities from Emeryville, California, USA - eDNA 5th pass 37_C BE-Lig MG (version 2)... ...
ATCGAGATCGGTTGAGCGGCAATGCTCCGCATCATGCTCCGCGCCAATTGTTCAACTTCATCGCCATTGCCTTGCTTGATTGCGATGACAAGCTGCTTTTCCATGTCAAGCACCTCATGGTAAGAAATCACCTGTCCCGCACCTTTCACAAGCTTGTGCCGCAATGCGTAATCGGCCTGCGCGAACGATTTATGGATCATCGCGAGTTCGTGATAAATCCCGCCAACCCCGACGGTTACCGTAAGACGATAATATTGGTTGAAGAGGCGAACGGCCTTCTCTGCCAGGTCTACTAGAAGCTTCTGCGGATCTTGTTGATCTGCCGATTCCATATTGAGCAGCAGCGCCACTCCGCGCCTCTGCGAATACTCCACCCCCCCAACCTCATCTGCTAAGTCTTCAAGCATTTTTACAAGGCTGTACTTCATAATGTCCTGCATCGACGATGTGTTTTGCGTTGTGAATGCCTCATAATCGTCGATGAATAAGAGGATAACCGCATAATATGGTTTATCAAATTTCAGCAAAGAGGCCGTATGCAGCAGATCCGCATTCATCTGCTTCGGAAATCACGGTAAGCTCATCCTTCCGGTTCCCCGAAGGCTGTGATGTCCGTCCTACATTGATAATGCTCGCAAGCTTGCGAATCGGACGATAATTCTGAATCGAAAAGATGACAGCCATCATCAAGCCGATGTCCCCCCGCTTTGATCGGCCTGCTTGACCTGTTCGTAGACCGCATCGGTTTTGCTTTTGGGGGCATGGTTGGTTACGCCCATGACCGGAAGCCCTTGTTCGTCCAGAATATACATAAAGCCGTTATAATTAGAGAAAGCCTGTATCGCAGATGACAACATCATCATCGATACAGGCGCTTCGCGACAAATCTATTTGTTATATACGAGACACTGCAGCCGATTAGGAAGGACGGTAATCCGCACCGGTGTGGTTCCGACCGATTCGCCGTCAGCGACCGCTCTCAACGGTACCGGAGTTTCGATCTCAATACGGCGGCCCCGCAGCAGTTCAACCTCAGCTTGTTCCACATGCTTCCCGCTAAAGACGGCCGGCAGAACGCTGAAGAGCTTGTAAACCGGTACATTTTTAAATACACAAACATCCAATATCCCATCGTTGCCATTCGCCGTAGGACAAATCTTCATGCCTCCTCCGTAGTAAGGAGTATTGCCGCATGCAATCAGCCAAACGCGTTCATAGACATGCTTCTGTCCGTCAATGTAGATCGTAACCTTGGTTCTTTGATATTGGGTTACGAGTATAAGCAGGCTGAGGATATAAGCAATCGATCCCAGCTTCATCGCGTTGAACAGCTTCTTGTAAGCGGCTTGATCGACATGATGAGCAATCGCTGCGTCCAGTCCGACACCCACAACGCTCAAACTATAGGATTGGTTCACTTGCATCACATCGATCCCACGCTGTTTCGGCTGCTCGATATACGCAATGATCTGGTCGATCCGCTTCGGAATGTGAAACACCCTTGCGATATCGTTGCCCGAACCGGCCGGGATCACGCCGATCGGCAAATCTAACGCAATGACGAACGGCAGAACATGATTGACTGTACCGTCTCCTCCCAATACGAACACGCCCGTAACATGAGGAAGACTGCTGACGGTTTGAAAGATAGCATGTAAATCTTCTTTGCTTGAGGTGATGAACGCCTGGTAGGTGGAGCCTTTCTCCTGCAGCTTCCTTTCGATCTTCCGCCACATCGTGATAGAGTTTCCATTGCCGGCTTGGCTGTTCACGATAAAGACCTTCAAGACGTCTTCCACCTCCATTGTAAAATATCATCCGTTATTTTCACCGGGCTTCACTCCGCTTGCATAAACCATCCAAAACCCCCGCAAAATAACGGAATCATCAGCCTTAAGGAGCGTTCTTGATGGACCTTAACTACGGTCATCTGTATTCCCCCGCTACACTCCTAAACCCGCCCGCATACCCGGCTCTTGAGGAAGACCTCCGTTGTGAAGTGCTTGTTGTAGGCGCAGGCGTAGCCGGAGCACTGATCAGTCATCTGCTTCAGCTTCAAGGGATTCATACCGTCTTAGTGGAGAAACGAAACATCGGCGGCGGAACCTCCTCCGCAAGCACAGGTCTTCTTCAGTTTGAATGCGATCAAAGGTTATCCGGATGCATCAAGAAATTTGGAGTACATAAAGGAGTACGTTTCTACGAACTTTGCCGTGAAGCTCTGGGCTTACTCCAAAAAACCGTTAACGGCTTGGACAGGGAAACGGAATTCGAAACGCGCGGCAGCCTATGCTTTGCCAGCTCGAAAGAAGATGTTGCGATGCTTGCAGAAGAGTATGAAACCTTGCTCCGCCACGGTTTTCAAGCCGCTTTCTGGAATGAGGCCGATGTGGCAAGCCAGTATTCGTTTCGCAAGCCTGCCGCGCTGTACACACCGAATAACGCGCAAGTCAACCCGTATAAATTGGTTCATGCATTAGTCAAAAGCTCTTACGATAAGGGTATGCGCGTATATGAGAATACGGAAGTGAAAGAATTCCGCCATGACGGCTGCCGCCCAATGGCGACCACTTCGTCGGGAAGAAAAATAACAGCGGATAAGATCGTGTTTACTACCGGGTATGAAGCCCAAGAGCTGCGCCGCAATGGAAATACGGCGCTGGACAGCACCTACGTGGTCGTGACCCAGCCGTTACATTGTGCCTGGGAAGGATGGCATGAGCGAAGCCTGATCTGGGAAACGGCAAATAACTATATTTACATGCGCACAACGGCGGATCACCGGATTGTGTGCGGCGGCTTGGATGAGAACGTCGGCGACACCGGCGAGCGCAACAGCAAGCTGCAGCAGAAAACCAATCAGCTGCTGGACCGCATCCGCGGCTTGTTCCCGCAATATGGCGATTTGCGCGCAGATTATGCATGGGCATCTTTCTTTATGCGCACCCGCAGCGGTCTTCCGTACTTCGGAGAGCAGGAGGGTTTTAAAGACTGCTATTTTCTTTTGTGCTATGGGGGGAATGGGAGTGTTCTGGCCGCGCTGGGAGCGCAAATGGTTCAAGACTTCATTGTAAAAGGGTCCCATCCGGATGCCGAGCTGTTTGCGTTCCTTCCGTAAAAACCTAACGACAATGGGGAACTGGCCCTTTCACATCAATGATTTGTGCATTTACTGGTAACAGATCATTCGAAAGGGTGAACTTGCGATGGCGATACGTAATAAAGATGTGCGCATTGCGCAAAGCTTTAGTCGGGTGCAGCACCGAATGGAAGGAGTAACGGGCCTGGCAGACGGACATAGGCATCTATTTAGCAATGTGACGGATCGTCTGATCCGGACGAGCGGAATGAGACACCGGCATACCTTCCAAGCAATAACCAATACAACAGCAAATCACCGGCATTCCTATTCCGGTATCACTGGACCGGCAATCGGCAGAGGAGCAAACCATTTTCATCGATTTGCATTCATGACTCAGGTTGCAGACGGACATAGGCACCTGATCAGCGGACGAACCACGGTTCCAATCCGAATCAATGGCGTGAGGTCGCATAAATTGATCGTCGAAAGGGTGAAAACCATAAAGGTTTAATATTGTATTACATTACGGACACCAGTGACGTTAAGAAAGACAAATGTACGGTATGAAAAATGTAACGGACATGAGGTCTCTCATGTCCGTTACAACTGGAATTGGCGCAAAATTTCCGCCTTAGGGTTTTCTATTTCCGTTAGAAGCTCGGAACCTTCGCTTCGGCATCGCCGCCTAAGCTTCGGTTACTCCGCCATCCAGATCCCGTTCTTGCACGCAAGCTTCTGCTGCTCCGCCAGCTCTTCCATGAGCGCGGACAAGCGGGAACGCATCTCCTCCGTGACCCGCACGAAGCCGAGCGCCCGGTATGCCGCTTGAACCGCATCGCTCTCCTCCGCGCCAAAGCTTTCCCGCACGGCCTTCACCACGGCTTCAGCCAACTCTTCGTCAGCGAGCAGATCCAGCTTGCGATGAGCGGCCGTCAGTTCACTGCGGTCGCGTACCGGCGGCACAGACATATGCTTGAGCCACAGAAACTCGCCCCGCAGCTCGGCGTCGCGCAGCAACCCGAATGCCTCCTCGAACACGCCTTGAATGCGGCGGCCGATCCGTCTGATATCTGCCGCCTCACAGATGCGCTTCATCACCTCGCCCATATGAACGGGGCTTTCCACCCGAACGACCTGATCGACCCATCCCGCCACAATGGAAGCAGGCAGCGCATGGAATTCTGCTCCGCCCAGATCAATCTCAAGCTCTGCAACGGCATATTTCAGCGGTTCTTCTCCCAGCCGGCTTACCTTCAGCACTTCGCCGTCCGTTTCCTCCGGCGCCGAAGCGGATGGGGCAGGGACCGGCTCAGATTTCTGCTCAAGCTTTGCCGCAGGCACCGCCGAACCGGTCAACTTCGCGCGCTCGATCGCTTCGACGATCCGTTTCAGCTCGCGCTCCGGATGCCGGAACCAATCGGTGCTCCAGATGCGGTGAATGGTCCACCCGAGCCCTTCCAGCACCTGCTGCCGCAGGCGGTCACGGTCACGAGCCGAACGGGCGCTGTGATACGTTGCTCCGTCGCATTCGATTCCGAGCAAATACCTGCCTGGCGCATCCGGATCAACCACCGCCAAGTCAATAAAGAATCCCGCCGAGCCGACCTGCGTCCGCACTTCATAGCCGAGATCGGTTAACCTCCGATGCACCGCTTCCTCGAACGGAGACGCGAAGCCTCTCCCCGATTCCTCCGGAACATCCATCAATCCGCTTTCCGCATATTTCAGGAACGTCTTTAACGCCTTCACACCCCGGGCATTCGTGCGGTTCAAGTCGATATCATCCGCGCGCAAATTCGTAAACACCTCGCAGCGAAGACGAGCCCGTGTAATTAAGACGTTCAGCCGCCTTTCACCGCCCTCGCGGTTCAGCGGACCGAAGTCCATCGTCAAGTAGCCTTCCTTCGTCTTGCCATATCCAATGCTGATGAACACAACATCCCGTTCATCCCCTTGAACATTCTCCAAATTTTTCACGAAAAAAGGTTCATGCGGATGCGCGGCAAAAAACGGTTCACACTCCGGATTCTCGCGGCGGAGCAGCTCCACTTCATCCATAACGGCCTGCATCTGGGCCATGCTGAAGGCCGCGACTCCTAATGTCAGATGCGGCCGCCGCCGCGCGTGCTCCATCACCGCCTCCGCCACTGCCCGGGCTTCCAAGCGGTTCGTCCGCGAGCGGCCCCGGTCATAGAACGTATCCGGCAAGTAATGGCAGATCAGCCCCGAGTCGTACCGATCCGCGTCAGGACTCGGGAAGATCACCAGCCGATTGTCGTAAAACTCGTAATTCGATACCGCAATCAACGACTCGTGGCGGCTCCGATAATGCCAGCGCAGCATACGTTGGGGCGCATTCTGTCCGGCAAATAAGCCAAGAATGCTCTCCATATCCGCGACGAAGTTGTCCTCCTCTTCGTCTCCCTCCTTCGCAAGCGTATCGAAGAAGTTCGTCGGCGGCATCTGCTTGCTGTCGCCTACCACGATCGCCTGCTTCGCCCGGATAATCGCGCCGAAGGCATCGACCGGCTTCACTTGGCTGGCCTCGTCGAAGATGACAAGATCAAATTCTATACTGCCCGGCTGCAAATAAGCGGAAATCGACAGCGGTCCCATCATGAAGACCGGCTTAATCGCCTGAATCGCGTGGCCCGCGCGGGACATCAGCTGCCGGATCGGCAGATGCCTCGTCTTCTTCTCGAATTCACGCCGCAGTACGCCCAGCTGGCCGCCTGCTTCATGCCGCGGAAGCCGGCTCCAATGCAGCTCCGCCAGCTTAAACCGATTCAGTTCATAGAGATTTCTGTCGAGCTCGCGGAACTTATGAATCGCATGCTCATGCCTGCCGCTGTCAAAGCCGGACAGCGACGCACGCTCGCGGAACGCCCGTGCCGCCAAGGCTTGATATCGATTCCACCGGAAGCAATCTGTAAGCTCCTCGCCCGCTCCCTCCCAATCTTGAGCAAAGGTTAAGATTGGCCGCAGCTCCGCCTCCGCGCATACCGCGGCCAGCTGATTATACGATGCCATCTCCTGCAGCTTCGCCGCTTGCTCCGCCCAGCGTCCCATCAGCTCCGTGAGCTCTTGGAAGCTGTGCGCCTCCGGCAAGGAAGCTTTGTATTCGACCAGCTCTTCAACAGAATCCACGGTCCGCCTTGCCTCCTCCGCAAGGTTCCCGAGCTCCGCCAGCCGTTCCCCTACGAATGCGCGTTCCGGCTTTGCATTCAGGAAGCCGATGATCCAAGCGGGCAGCTCGCCGCGTTCGATCTGCGCATGCAGCGAGAGAATCCATTGATGGAGCTGCGATAACCGCACCCAATCGGAATCCATAGCTCTCCAATCGGAGGGAAACAACCCGCCAACCAGCGCCCCATGCCGATTGACCTGCTCCTCAAGCCGCCGCGATTCCATGATTGCATCTGCAAGTTCTACCAGCGAAAGCTTCAAATCCTTCGGCTGCTTACACAGCCCCAGCATCCGCTGCTTCGCCTTCCGGTACTGCCCGGATAAAAATTTCCACCACTTATCCTCGTATTGCACCAGCGCCTGCCGCGTTTCCAATACATCCTCCCGCCAGGCTTCCGGAAGCAATATTCCGCTGAATTTTCGGCGAAGCTCCGCATACGCGGCCCCCGCCTTCATGCAATCTTCGATTCGGTCCGTTTCCGCGGTCCATAAGGAAGAATCAATCGGCGTATTCTTCAGTTCCGGCGCGTTCTTCGCCGTTTCGAGAGCCTTCAGGAACAATTCCGTATCCCGCATATGCTTCGGCGCCGGGATGTTAAGCGCTTGGGAAACCGCAGACAGGGCATCCGCCAACCCGCCGACCAGCTCCTTCGCTTTCGTGGCCTTCCCTCGCAGCGCCTCAATATCCGCAGGAAGCACCACACCCACCGAACTTCCCCAAAATACGTGCCGCGCAGGCATGCCTGCGGTGCGGATCCATTGCTGCAATTCCTCAATCAGCACTTCCCGCTTCTTATATTCATCTTTGGTCCAGCGGTCCATCGCGGGAAGCGAGACCATCGGATACGCCTCACTCTTCCCGCGCTCGATTTGGGTACGGACGATTTCGCCTAATGCGTCGTATGGCGTTACGCCGGTCTCCCCAATCTCCGTGTTTACCGCGTCGCAGTATTCATTCAACCGATTGCGCAAGTCTTCCAGAAGCCGGATGTCCCCATCATTCGAGGACTGCGGCTTCGTCATCTCAAGGGTCGCGGACAGCTCGCCCAGCAGCATTTTCTTATTCGTCTTATGGCTGTGCAGTTCAAGACAGGCGGCGCCGAGTCCGGCCTCGTCCAACCGCCGCTTTACCACCTCGAGGGCAGCCATCTTCTCGGAGACGAACAGCACCTTCTTCCCGTGTCCGATCGCTTCGGCAATTAAGTTCGTAATCGTCTGCGATTTCCCAGTGCCCGGAGGACCTTGGATGACGAAGTTACGCCCCATATTCGCGTCCAGCACCGCCAACATCTGCGAGCTGTCCGCGTCCTTAATATGCCGCGCTTCCGCCAAGTCCACATGCTCATCCAACCGTTCCTCCTCGGCGATGGAGCTCGGGGGCTCCCGGAAGCCGTCTCCCAAGAGCGCGTTCATGACGGGATGCTCCTCAGGACGCGCAAATTCAGGCCATGTAGAGAGATCCAAATCCCGATACATTAGAAACTTGCCAAAGGAGAAAAGGCCGATCACTAATGCATCCCGATCCACCGTCCATCGCTTCATGCCTTCAACGGCAAGGGACACTTCTTCGAAATATGCATCTGCATCCAACTCTCCGTCTTCAGGCAGTCCGGGTAAATCCAGTCCAAAATCCGCCTTCAGCTTTGCTTGAAGCGAAATATTGTGACCGATCTCCTCTTCGGTATAGGACACCCGGAACCGGTCCCGCGCGCTGACACGATCCAATTGCACGGGCACGAGAATGAGCGGCGCTCTTCTCGCTTCCTGGACGCTGTCAGATTCGTACCAATGAAGCATCCCAAGAGCCATATATAAAATGTTCACGCCTTGCTCCTCGATATACGTCCGAGCGGAGTGATACGTATTTAGAAGCCGGCGCTCCAAATGCTTCTCCGAATAATTCGTTTGGAGCTTTGCATCGAGCAGCTTCTCCTCCATCACCGAGGGGGGCAGCAGCAGTGTCTCATCCTCGTCGTCAGATCCGGTTGCCTCGAAGGTCATCTTCCGCCTCTCGGCCACTAAAATTCGATAGATCTCCGAAGGCTTCTCTCTTACAATCTCTAATCCTCGCGCTTGCAGTGTACGGTAATTCAGCAGAGGATTGCGCAGCCCAAGATCCAGCAGCTCCTGCCGCGCTTTCTCCAGCTTTTTATATATGCTTGCTGTTTCACCCATCATTTCTCCTCCTATCCGCTGTTTCCTCGAATCTATATCTTTTTCGACAAAATCCTCTAAAATCCCTGTATTCCAGTCTTAGGAGGTAGTCCCTATCGACTTTATGCGAATGTCATTTTATAATGTTGTTAAATTTTGTTTCCAATAGGAGTTGTTCTCACTTTGTACATGATTGCTTTCTTAATGTCCTTCTTCATAGTGTACCTGTTAATTCCCCCGTTGGGGAGGCTGGCGTTCCGCTTAAATTTTGTTGACCGTCCCCGGAAGGATGAAGAACGAAAAATACATAGAGAGCCTATTCCTTTAACCGCAAGTTATGCCATTTTTGCCGGATTTGCCGTCAGCTATACTTGTTTTACTGAGCAGTTTACGGTGCAAACCGCGGCAGTTCTTATAGGATCGTTGCTGTTGCTCGTGATCGGCACCGTAGACGATTGGTATAAAACGCAAGGGAAAGACTTCCCGGCCTTGCCGAAGCTCATCGTTCAAGTCGCGGCTGCCGTAGTCGTGTACGCGTCGGGCATTACGTTTGAAGGGTTCTTTAACCCATTCAGCGGCGAATACGTTACCCTTCCGGTGTGGCTGCAGTTCATTCTAACCATTCTATGGATTTTCGGCGTGACAACGGTCATCAACTTTTCGGACGGCATGGATGGACTGGCGGGCGGCTTGTCCGCGATTTCCGCAGGGACCCTCTTTATTGTCGCATTAGTCAAGGGACAAAGCGAGTCCGCCATGATGGCCATCCTCTTGATCGGTGCAGCGCTCGCGTATTTGCGGTATAACAAGCCCCCCGCCAAAGTGTTCATGGGAGACGCCGGCGCGACGTTCCTCGGGTTTATTCTTGCAGTGATTGCGCTGGACGGTGCGTTCAAGCAAGCGACCGTACTTTCATTGTTCATTCCGATTCTGGCGCTGGGCGTACCGATCTTCGATAATCTCTTTGTTGTGGTTAGAAGATTCCTCCAAGGAAAGCCGATCTACCAAGCCGACGCAAGTCAGGTGCATTACCGGCTGCTACGGCAAGGATTGAATCCGAAGCAGGTCGTGTCCTTCCTCTATCTGATCAGCGTATGCCTCAGCCTGTCGTCCATCATCCTGTTGTTGCTGCAATCCCAAAGTTAATAAGATGCCCTGGGATGTAAACTGCACCCCAGGGCATTTCTTATGACACAGCGCCTAATTTCCGCAAGTTGTGATAACTCATTTCCAAGCTTTCGAACGGATTTCGGTCATAGCATTGATCTTGCTCGACAGGCGCCCACTCGACTCCGATGTCCCGGCACGCTTGGATGATCGCTTCGAAGTTCATGTTGCCTTCCCCGATCTCCGCGAAACGCTGTTCGCGTTCCGGCGTGACTGCCATGTCCTTGAAATGGATAACCTTCATTCGTCCGTCAACCTTCTTGATCCATTGCACCGGATCCGCCCCGCCCGCTTGCACCCAATAGACATCCAGCTCAAAATCAACCGTATCCGGATCCGTCTCTTCCAATAAGATATCCATTCCGGTCTTCCCGTCATATTTCGCAAATTCAAAATCATGATTGTGATATATAAATTTCAGTCCCGCTTCGTGCAGCTGCTTTCCGAATTCCGAGGCTTGCTTTGCGAAAGCCGCATAGCCTTGCGCGTCACCGCGGTACTCCTGCGGCAGCCCGCCTAAGCCAACATATTTGCATTCCCAAAGCTTGTGCTTCGCAATCACACCGTCCATATCGTTAAGCAGATCGGAATACGAGATATGTGCCGCACAGATGTTCAAGCCTTCGCGGTCTGCCAGCTCCTTCACAAGCTTCGGGTCAACCGGCGCCATGCCGGAAACCTGAACCGCTTGGTAGCCGATTTGCTTCACTTTCTTCAAGGTCTCAGCAATATCTTCAGGCGTCTTCAAATAACTCCGCAATGTGTACAGCTGTGCCGCAATTTGCATACCTCTCACTCCTGTCCCAATTTTATACAACCCATTGTAACCCTTTACATCATGATGCACAATGCGGGTTTTTTTCTTCTGTTTTTTTGCTATGATGAGAGAAGCAATCGCTAGAGAGGAGAAAACCATGAAAGTGACCGAATATGTAAATGTAGCCTATGGGCCGCATGAGAGAAATGTACTTGACGCTTATCTTGTGGATAATGGAGGAGCGCCGGCGCCGGTACTCATCTTCTTGCACGGCGGCGGATATGTCAGCGGGGATAAGGATGCCATTCAGGAAGTACCGCTCATGCAAGAATGCTTGGAGGCGGGCATCTCCGTCGTATCTGCGAATTACCGTTTTATTAAGACGGATCCCGCTCCGGCACCACTGTATGATGGCACGCGCGTGATTCAATTTGTGCGCAGCAAGGCGGAGGAATGGGGGATCGACCCGGAACGGATCGCGCTTTCCGGTTCGTCAGCCGGCGGACATATCGGCTTGTGGAACGCGCTGCGGGGAGATCTGTCGAATCCGAACAGCGACGATCCGATCGAGCGCATCCCATCCCATGTCCGCGCATTCGTCGGTTACGGCACACAAGTGTCGAAAGACCAGCGCTTCTATGAGGGAATCTACGAAGGTCCGCATATTCAACCGAACCTTGCTCTCTACTTCGGCATCCCGTCGTTGGATGAGTTATACAAGCCGGAGGTGTTGAAGCTTGCGGAAGAGGCTTCCGCCATTACATATATGTCACCGTCCGCGCCGCCCGCATTTATGATTTATCATCATTTGCTGCCGGAGCCGCCGCATATCCCAGCCGATGCCCCCGTCGGTGAGGTGATCCACCACCCGATGCACGGTTATATATTGAAGCAAAAGTATGACGAATTCGGCATCCCGTATGTGCTTCGGCATACCGGCGACCCGGAACGCCCCGGCGAAGTGCTGCGGTTCTTGTTGGAAGTATTAAAATAAGCGTGAAACCAGGCTGCGCGAATGCTGCGCAGGCTGGTTTCGTACTCTAACGGAAATGAGCGACCTTATTTCGGTCATCTCGGCGATTCTTTATTTCTACCGGAACTCAGTGCCGCTATTTGCCTATTCGGAAGACGTTCCTGGGCGAATTGCGCACAATAACGCCTCTCAGGTCCGTTAGATTTCGAAAAATGCCTTTTTCCGCTAAATAGCGCCTCTCAGTTCCGTTAGAAGCCAAGCTTGCTCAAATTTTGAAGACTCATTTGCAAACTGTCAAACGGATTGCGCTCGTATGTAAGATCCTGTTCGACGATTCCCCATTCGATGCCGGTTTCCCGGCAAGCCTGAAGAATCCCCTCGAAATTCATGTTGCCTTCCCCAATTTCCGCGAACCGCTGCTCCCGCTCCGGCGTTACAACCATATCCTTCAAATGTACCGTCTGGATCCGTCCCGCAAGCTTGCGAATCCACCGAATGGGGTCGGCCCCTCCGGCTTGCGCCCAATATACATCCAGCTCAAAGAATACGTTCTCCGGGTCCGATTCTTCAAGTAAGATATCCATTGCCGTCTTCCCGCCGTATTTCGCAAATTCAAAGTCATGATTGTGGTAGTTGAACTTCAACCCCGCTGCGCTTAACTGCTTGCCGAACTCGGAAGCTTGCTTCGCGAACGCGGCGTACCCTTGGGCGTCGCCGCGGAATTCCACAGGCAGCCCGCCTAATCCCACATAACTGCAGCCCCACAGCTGATGACGCTCGATCACAGCGTCCATATTGTTCAACAATTCATCATATCCGGTATGTGTCGAAGAAATTATGAGTCCTTCCCGATCGGCTATTTCCTTGAAGGCGCTTGCATCGATCGGACCGAGACCCGCCACCTCTACCGCTTCATAACCCATTCGTGCGACTTTCTTCAAGCTTTCTTCAATGCTTTCAGGGGTTTTCAAATATTCCCGAAGGGAATACAGCTGAACAGAAATCCTCATCCCACTCACTCCTCATTGAAAATCAAGCTAGTCCCATCATACCTCAAGGAAAGAGCCATCGACAACGTTGTTGTCTATGGCCCGCACGAAACATTTTATAATAAACCTAGAATCATTCCGGCCGTTTCCTCAATGGACTTGTCGCTCACATCGATGACATTGCAGCCCAGCTTCCGCATGAACGAATCTGCAAATATCAGCTCCTCTTGGATTCTACGCGGGTCGGCGTATATCGCGCCATCCGGCAATCCGATAGCTCTCAGCCGTTCCGTACGCATCCGCATCAATTGCTCCGGATTCATCGTTAACCCGATAATACGGTTCGGATCTATCTCGAACAGCTCTTTGGGCGGCTTCGCTTCAGGTAAGATCGGCAGGTTCGCCGCTTTCACTCCTTTATAGGCTAAGTACACGCTGACCGGTGTCTTCGAAGTTCGGGAAACCCCGATAATGACAACGCTCGCTGACAGCATTCCTGTGGGGTCTTTCCCGTCATCGTACTTCACTGCAAACTCCATCGCTTCCATTCTGCGGTAGTAATCCGCATCCAGCTCATGCAGCAGCCCCGGCTGCCGTTTCGGATTTACATGATAGGTGTCTATGAAAGCTTGCATCATCGGCCCCATGACGTCCACCGTCTTTACGCCGAGGCGCATGGCTTCTGTCTTCATCACCTCACGAAGCTCAGGTAATACAATCGTGTACACGACCATGCCGCCCGTACACGATGCTCCCTCCAGCAAGGAACGGATTTCATCGGCAGTTCGAATTTGCGAATAACGCCTTACTCGAATGGAAACGCCTTCAAATTGACGTATGGTTGCTTGCGCTAACCAATCTGCGGTTTCCCCGGTCGAATCGGAACATACATATAGGAACCTGCGGTTCGTCATGCGGTAGCGCTGTGCACCACCCTCACCGCTTGATTCCCGCATGCTTCCTCCTGGGCTTTCTGCGTCTGTCTGCAGCTCGGCGCATCGCATATCCCATAGTAGATGGTCACCTTTTCCGTATCAACCGTGTCAATCATTTCGTCGCACTTCGAACAAAGGATGACGCCCATAGGTATCCCATTCACCTTGCTCATGACTCACGCCCCATTCCGTAAGTTTAAGAAACAGAAACACTATATCTTACACACCGAAGAATGGTTTAATGCATAAAATATTATGTTTCGATCAAAAACAATGCGACCCGCATCTCGGTCACACAGGAATGCGTGCCGCGAACGGGTCGCAACGAAGTCATCTTATGTATGTATCTATAGAATAGAACGTTAACCTTTAAAGAAATTTACAGCCTTCTGAATAAAAGATTTCTGATCTTCCGGCACATCGTCGATGTAATAAATTGCGGAAACCGGGCAGCTCACTTCACATGCGCCGCAGGAAATACAAACATCGGGATCGATGAAGTATTGATCCTCGCCCTCCTTAATGCAGTCTACAGGGCAAACCGTAACGCAATCCGCCGCTTTCTCTTCAATACACGGGGAAGTGATTACATAAGTCACTGATGAACCCTCCCTTCCTGATTAGGTGTACACACCATATATCTATAATTCCGTCAATTCTATTATGTATTTGGACCTTGGGCATGTCAACCAATTCCTGCATAATATTCCTCAAAAATAGGGGGCATGCTTCACAACAATGTTACCGCCGCTCTTCTCAATTCTCGCCTGGCATCCGAGCCGGAAGCCTTGTTCGAGCTCTTCCTCTCCAAGCCTGTCCAGCTCCGCGGCGTTGGGCTCCGTCAGGAGCTCCATCCCAACGCTTACATGGCAGCGGCAGCGCGCGCAGGTGCCCCGCTTGCAGTTCGACATCCAATCCACGCCGTTGTGATCGGCCAACTCCAGAATGGAGGAACCCACCACAGGCTTGACATTCTTACGAATGGTTCTGCCTGTTAGTTCAAGTGTTGCGTCTGCGTTGACCGCCCCTGCCTCGGCTTGTTGTGCCGGCTCCGGTTTGTCAGCCTCTTTTTTCCGAAATAACCACTTCAGCATGAACTTTCTTTCCTCCTGTACTTCCCGTCTCTCGTTGTTCTCCGGACAGTCCCGGCTCAGGCGCCGGTTTTGCCCGCTTAATAAAGATCGCGAGAACAAAGGCGATGGCAATCAAAATCGCGGAGAACAAGAACGCGTCATTAATGCCCGCGACCGTCGCTTCCGGCGGAAACGGCTGCGCCGGCGACGACGGCGACAGTCCCATTCGGGCCGCATATGCCGCTTCGCGCATCGACATAACAGTAATTAATACCGCGGTACCGATCGCGGCCGCCACTTGGTTCAACGTATTGTTCATCGCCGTCCCGTGCGGATAATAGCTTGGCGGCAGCTGATTTAGGCCGTTGGTCGAAACCGGCATGAACACCATGGACATGCCGAACATGCGCACTGCGTGCAAGCCCATGAGATAGTAGTAGCCTGTTTCCAGCGTTAATCGGCTCAACATGAACGTCGTGACCGCAAGAATAAACAACCCGGCAAGCGACAGAGCCCGCCCGCCGATCTTATCGAAAATTTTGCCGTTCACCGGCGACATCGCCGCGTTCACGATCGCCCCCGGCAACAGCATTAACCCTGCGTCTAACGGAGAGATGCCGCGGATCGTCTGCACATAGATCGGCAGCAGCAGCATGCCGGAGAACAAACCCATGTTCACAATCATTGTAATCGCGGAAGACAAAGCAAACATAGGGTATTTATATACGCGGAAGTTCAGCATCGGCTTTTCTTGCCTGATTTGCCGCAAAATAAACCATAGGAGCGACAATGCACCAACAGCAATGGTTATGTATACTTGGGGTTCGCCCCAACCGGCGTTCCCCGCGGAGCTGAAGCCGTACAGCAATCCCCCGAAACCAATGCTCGACAGCAGCAAGGAGAAGAAATCGAGCTGAATATCAACCTTGCCCTTCTTATCCTTCAGCATGAAGAATGAGGCCACTAAGATCGCAACCGCAATCGGCGTTATAAAATGAAAAAGCATTCTCCAGCTGTAATGCTCAACGATCCATCCCGACAGTGTAGGTCCAATCGCCGGCGCAAACATGAGGATCAGGCCGAAGACACCCATGGCCGCTCCGCGCCGTTCCACCGGAAAGCTGACCAGCATGACATTCATTAAGAGCGGCATCATAATCGCGGAGCCCGATGCCTGAATCATCCGCGCCGCCAACAGCAAAGGGAAAATATGCGCGGTACCTCCCAGGATGGTTCCGATCGCAAACAATCCCATCGACGCCAAAAACAAATGACGCACCGAATACTTCTGAATTAAGTATGCCGTTGCAGGAATCAATATCCCGTTGACCAGCATGAAGCCCGTCGTCAGCCACTGCACTGTTGCGGTATTGACCTTCAGATCGAACATAATCGATGGAAGCGCGATATTTAACAATGTGTTATTTAAAAATGAAATAAACGCGCCGACCATCAATACCGCCAGAATGCCGTACGGTGGACGTTCCGTCTCGCCTATATTCTGCACCAATGGTGTTTCCCCCAAACTTTGGATCGGTATTACATGGTAGTCAATATCATATACCAAGTATTGCATTTTATCAAAGCAGTGGTAAGCTTTGGGATTTCCTATTTCCCCCCGCTTTATCCGTTCTTCTGAGCGTACAGAAATTCACTGACGGCACTGTTAAACAGCAGGAGTAAGCTAGATGCTCCGGCAAACAGGATCATCACTCCATTGAGTATGAAAATCCAAGCGGGAACAGCGGCGCCTGATGAGGCGAGCCCCGCCAGCTCGACGAGTAATGCGATCCCGAAGAATATACCCAAGACAGCTCCAATCGCGAACAAATAACGTACCCAAGCCACACCCATATATAATGCAATCGAGAGAGCGATCTGGATGATCACCGAGAAGAAATTGAAGTTAAGAAATGCCGACAGCAGCGTAAACAAGATATTCAACGATGCAATCGTAAATACAATCGCCTTGCCCAGACGGAACTGCCTCTCTTGCCGCTCTGCGAACTTCTCGTATTCCCTCTCGCGTTCGGCCTTCGTATTGCTCTCAAATTTGCCGAAATCCGGATGAATATCGCGTTTGGGCAGCGGAAGTCCTGTCGATACCGTCTTCAGCCGGTCAGATAAAACGGAAATATCTGTGATCGCCGATAAATTCACACCATCTAGCGTTTCCGTCACAGCCGTCAAAATTCTTGCTTCCAACGCAACCTTTTCTTTATATGCGCTTACGATCTCACTGATTTTTTCGGGATGCTCTTTCATTGTTCGGATTTCTTCTATTGAGAAGTACAACCTCCGCAAATCGGCGATGGTTATCAGCTCGGCAACGTCTTGTTCCGAATACTCACGATATTCTCTTCCATTTCTTATCGTAAGCTTTGGATCGATCAGCTGTTGCTCCACGTAGAACCGAATCGTTCGCTCCGTCAGCCCCGTGCGCTTCATGACCTCTTTGATTTTCATTTTGTTCACCCCTCCGCCCCTACAATAACATCTTACGTAACGGAAGTGTCAATCAAATTTGCGAAATCCCTCCAAATGTAACGCAACATTCGCGGTTTTTTGCCGTATTTCAAGATGGAGGTGTGTTCGTGAAGGGGTTCCTTTTGGCAATGGCCATGATTCTGTTCGTCATGACAGGCTGCCAAAGCAGCAATGCGGTTCATGATGAGGAGTTATTCATTACGGAAATATTGAATAGCGATCTTTCGCGAGTTAGAAGCATTGTCATTCGGTTCGGCGACGGCAATCGGATGACGCTCATGGACGATGAAGGAATTCGGGAGATTATGTCTCAGCTTCGGAAAATGAAAGTTCGCGCGGCGGCTGACAGCGGTGTTGGATACTTATA
>Ga0182742_1003043_pt1 | contig 17166 bp, 18 predicted proteins | sample eDN5th37CBELigMG_FD_128880 | JGI IMG/M metagenome (GOLD analysis project Ga0182742, IMG submission 128880) | Enriched Miracle-Growth compost microbial communities from Emeryville, California, USA - eDNA 5th pass 37_C BE-Lig MG (version 2)... ...
CATGAAATGTTCTGCCCCTGCACCACCGGCCGCAATCGCCTCGACAACACGTGGGGACATTTTCAGGTATACGTTCTTGTGTCTTGCCAGATTGAAAAGAGGAATTCTGGAGAAAGGCGTTCCATCCTTCAGGTCCGGCCGGGCGAAATGATCCAGTACGATTTTCACGTCCGGGAAACGGCCCGCCATTTCACCGACTGCTGGGATACCGCTTTCATCAGTCTGTATGGCAATCGAGAGACCCCGCCTGCCAGCTTCCTCCCATGCCGGATAAACGACAGGATCTATCAGCCAGCTTGAATCCATTGCGGCGGTACTTCCGCCTGTAAACAAACGGATACCAGCCATCCCCCGATCATGCCAATAGGCAATTTTCTCAATGGCATCCGCACCGCGGATGTCGATGGAGCAAACTGCTGACAGTCTGTCCGGATACCGGGCAATCGAGTCAATGACGTAGGAATTGTCGTGGCCATAGCAGGTTGAAGCCTGTACGACTGCCGCCTTGGCGACACCAGCAGCGTCCATCGCCTCAATGTACTGCTCTACCGTAACTGGCCGTTCTCGCGACCAGTCTGACTGCTTCCCAAACAAGGGCGCGCGAGGGTACCGCACTTCGTCACTCGCTATGATGTGCGGATGAATGTCGATTATTTCGGTCATTGATCTCTCGCTCAGACTTTCAACGGATCGACGAAGATTTCTCCGACTGGCATGCGCCGCGTGATCAGCCTCTGCTTCCACGCATAGTTTTCGAGCGCCTCGATGGTGGGCAGGTTCCATTCCATACCATTGGGCAATGGATCTGCGCCTACAATGCTGCGCAAGTCTGCCGTCTTCCTGTCTGCGGGGCTATTGGCTTCCCCGGCTTCGACTTTCTGCAGCCACCGCCGTTTGGCTTCTTCGAAAGCGTCAAAAAGAGCGCGCGCTACAAACGGATGCTCCTTGAGTACACTCTCCTTGACAACGATCGTACCGTGTATCGGGTAGATGCCAGTACGGTTGAAGTATTCACGTTCCAGCTCTGCCGCATTGGGGAAGAGATCAGGATAGGTGGGATTGGTTTCCTTGGCCTTGTCCCATCCGTCGGTTGGTTTGCCTTCGCGCCCTATTCCGGCATTTGCTGCAAAGCCCGCATGAAGCTCTCCCCCACGCATCATCTGCGCAAGTGACCGACCTTCCGGAGCATGCCTTACGTTTTCCGGTAGCTTCATCTGCGTAACGTGTTCCTCGTCATCGACGATCCACGTAATCTTGGAATTGTCCACACCGTACTCGTCGATCAGGATCCCGCGCGTCCAGACGCCTGTCGTTACCGAATAGGCCCTGACACCGACGTTCTTGCCTTCCAGATCTTTAGGTTCATGGATACCGGCATCCGGCCTTACAAGCAGACCGCCATGATGGAAGCGCCTCATAATGAAGATCGGAAGAGCGACGAATGGAGCATCAAACGAACGAGCAATAATGTAGGTAGTCGGCGCAAGCTCGCAGACGTCGAATTCGACATTGCGGACCATTCGCCGGAATGCCGCAATCTGGGGCACAACATTGACGAATTCTACGTCCACCCCCTCAATTGGAATAGCGCCACTTTTCAACTCGGTAGTGTACGGGTAGTCAGCGATCGCTATTTTGAGTTTTGGCTTTGCCATATACGTCCTCCGATATTCTGAATTTTGCTTGCGACCGCCTACCCAAGGCGAGAGTATCGCCTCGTGCATCCTGGCAAAAACTTGTCGCTATCAACTCCGGACTTTTCCTCGCAACATGAAGGCATTGCAGCGCTGTGATCCCGGTTAGCCGCCCGGCGCTTCAAAAAATGCCCTATTGGTGGCGCTTCCCGATCCTTGAAGACAGGCGTGGAAAGACCTTTAGAGCATTTTCCTGGTAGATCTGTCTGCGGTCGGCGTCCTTCAAATGGACAGCCCCCTCGACGTAGCGGCGCGTGTCATCGAAATGGAACCCGGTTTCAGGATCTATGCCCTTCACTGCCCCAACCATTTCCGTCGCAAATAATATATTCTTCACGGGAATGACTTGCGTCAGAAGATCGATACCGCGTTGATGATAAACGCAGGTGTCAAAATAAACATTCTCCAGTAGAAGCTCGCTGAGTGGCGGGCGGTTCAGATCCTGAGCCAGGCCCCTGTATCGCCCCCAATGATAAGGTACAGCCCCTCCACCGTGGGGGATAATCAACCGAAGAGTGGGGAAGTCCCTGAACAGGTCCGACAAAAGCAGCTGCATGAAAGCAGACGTGTCGCCATTCAGGTAATGGGCACCCGTGTGATGAAAATTCGGATTCTTGCTTCCGCTGACATGGATCATCGCCGGCACATCAAGCGCACACAGCTCTTCATAGAGCGGGTACCACCAACGGTCGGTCAAAGGCGGATCAGTCCAGTATCCGCCTGCGGGATCAGGATTCAGGTTGCATCCCACAAAGCCAAGCTCTTCAACGCAGCGGCGCAGCTCTGCCACACAATTCGCAGGCGAAACGCCCGGTGACTGAGGAAGCTGGCACACTCCGACGAAATTTTGCGGGAACAGAGTTGTCACGCGATAGATAAGATTATTGCAGACTTCCGACCAATGGCGACTGACATGCTCGTCGCCAATATGATGTCCCATCATCCCCGCGATCGGCGAAAAAAGGGTTAGGTCGATAGCGCGCTCCGCCTGAAGCTTGAGCTGCGAACCTTCGAGGCTCTGCCTGATCATATCGTCGGAAATTTCGGGAACAACCTTCGGCGGAAGGGATTTGCCGGCGTCAAATGCAGCGATTTGCCGGTCCCGGAACTCCTTCAACCGCGAAGGCGCTGTCGTATAATGCCCATGACAGTCGATGATCACTTGTTGCTTCGCCTCCCAACGATAGCTTTTCCTCGCCCCCACCATGATGCACAGGCAGGACCTATTCATAACGCTACCCCAAACTCGCTGAGGTCGCCTATTGAAAAGCTGCTTGTGCCTATAAGTTGTTTGCTGCGTGAGCATTTTTTCAATAATGGAGTATGCTATCCCGGACGGGCCAAAACGCGGTACGAGGGTACAAGATTGTCAATTTCGGACTTTCCCAGCATGCGTCATTTGCGGGTTTTCGAGGCTCTTGGCCGCCTGCAACGCTTTACTCTTGCATCGGCAGAGCAGAACATGTCCCAACCGGCAGTAACACAGGCTATTAGCAAGCTGGAGGAACATTTCTGCGCAGCACTGTTCGAAAGAAGCCCTTCGGGATCTCACCTGACAACAGCTGGCGAAATCCTTACGCTGCGTGTGATGCGCCTCATCGAACAACTCCAGGTCTCGCTGGCTGAGTTGCTCGCTCAGAACAATCGGATATCAGTCGAGCAGGTAGAGAAGAAGATCACCAGCAATCATATTCGAGCGCTTGCAGCCCTTGCATCGGAGGCGAGCTTTAATGCAGCCGCGGCAGCGCTCGATATATCAGCATCTTCTCTCCAGCGGATCGTGAGGGAGCTGGAGCGTATACTGCATAAACCCATCTGCCAGCGGACTGTCCACGGTATCGTGCTGACCCGGTTTGGGATGGAATTGGCACGACGCATGAAACTGGCGACCTTGGAGATTGAGGGCGCGTTGGAGCAAATCCGATCAGCCTCGGGAACCATCAGCGGTGAAATCACCATCGGTATCCCTCACCTGGCGAATTCAACCTTCCTCGGCATGGCTCTGAGCAAGCTCACTCAGATGCATAGCAAAGTCCAACTTGTTATCATCGAGCGCCCTGGAGAAATCCTTCTACAGGAGTTGCGCTTCGGAAAGCTGGATCTTGTATACGGTGTGGTTCGCCACCTGAAGGTCGGTGACGACGTCGTCGAAGAGCCGCTGTTTCAGGATCCCTACTGCATCGTCGTTCGCTCGGATCATCCTCTGACCAAGAAAAAGAAAATCTCTAACGAGGATATGCTGCCATATCAATGGATTAGTCCGCGCAAGGATACCGCCAGACGACTTATCTACGACCAGATTTTCGAAGGTGTTTCAGGAAAGCCACGTATTGCGGTGGTAACCAGCTCACTCAACGTCCACCTCGCGTTGCTGCAGACCAGCGACTTCGTGGGTCTGATGAAGCGGGAAGAAATAAGGGCTCATGAACGTCTGGGAACATTGACTCCCCTGAAACTCGATAATCTCGACCTGTTCGGCGTGGTGGGCATCACGACTCGGGCAAACTGGCATCCTACTCAGGCACAGGCCCTTCTGCTCGATATCATGCGCGAGCAAGCAGCAACCTTTGTTCAACAAATGATGCCGGAACCATGACCGAAAGTGTCCTCGCCGGATCGGATTCAAACTAGGCTGAACCCATGATGCGTGATCTTCTCTCCAAACTGGCAGCTGTTCTCGGCGAGGCTCAGGTTCTGTCCGATCCTGAACTTATGGAAAGCTATGTCGTCGACCAACGTCGGCAATATCGCGGCAGACCGGCCGTGGTTGTCCGGCCCGCCACCACGGAACAGGTGGCGGAGGTTGTCTATCTGGCCAACGCCCATGGTGTTTCGCTGGTGCCTTTTGCCGGAAACACAAGCTATTGTGGTGGCGCAACCGCAGACGAAACGGGGCAGCAGATCGTCATCAGCCTCGAACGAATGACGCGCATCCGGGAAATTGACACTGACTCGCTCGCACTGAGCCTTGATGCCGGGGTTATCCTTGCCGATGCCCAGAAAGCGGCGGAAGCTGCTGGCATGATGCTGCCACTCAGTCTCGGCTCGGAGGGAAGTGCCCGGATCGGCGGACTGATTTCCACGAACGCCGGTGGCCTGAATGCCCTGCGCTACGGCGTGGCGCGCGACCTGGTGCTGGGGCTTGAGGTTGTCCTTCCCGACGGACGCATCCTCAACCGCATGCTGAAACTGCGCAAGAACAACACCGGCTATGATCTGCGTCACCTGTGGATCGGCGCGGAAGGTACGCTCGGCATCATAACAGGCGTGGTCCTTCGCCTGGCGCCGCAACCCCGCCAGGTGGTCACGGCCTGGATCACATTGCGGGCGGACACACCGGTGATCCCGTACCTCAACCACCTGCGCGCGGAAGGGGCTGACCTGCTGACCAGCTTCGAGATCATGCGACCCGGTGCGCTGTCCTGCGTACAGGATATGCGTGGGGGAGAGCTTCCTGTCGCGATTGGTGAGGGAGGCGCTCTTCTGGTCGAGTTCTCGACGGCATCCAGCGTGCTCAAACTGGAAGAGATCGTGTCAGCCGCCCTCGAGCCGCTGGTAGAAAACGCTGGCATTGATGACATTGCACTTGCCAATTCCAACCGGCAACGTGAGACGCTGTGGGAAATCCGCGAGAGCATTCCGGAGGCCGAAAAGCATTGTGGTGGAGCCGTCAAGCATGACATTTCCGTTCCACTATCGGCAATTGATACGTTTCTGAAGCAGGCTGAAGCTCTCGTGCTTGCCATCCCCGGCAATGGCGGGTTGTCCGTCTACGGCCATGCGGGCGATGGAAACATCCATTTCAATGTCCTGGCACCACGTGGCAGGAAACTCTCCGAATTCACCGACCAGATCGCAGAGACGTTGTCGAAGCGGATCTATGATCTTGCTTACGATTTCGGCGGGGTCTTCAGCGCCGAGCATGGTGTCGGCCGATTGAAGATCCCGCTCCTCAAACGCTACAGCCCGCCCGAAGCACTGGACCTGATGAACGCCGTCAGGACCGCAGTTGATCCGGATCGGCTGATGAACCCTCGTTCGCTAGAACTTCGTTAGACCTGCGGCGGCTTGGCGTTCCTTAACGCTACTCAGGGCTGACAGTAATTCTGACTCCTAGAGCGGTTTCCGATCAATCTGGATCATATCCGCACGAGCTGAAGTAATTGGCGCATTCGCTTGGCTGGAAGATGTCGACGAGCTTGCCGATGAGGCCCCACAGGCCGTTTACGGTTCTCTCGCCTGCTTTTCGGAGCATGGCCTTGAGACGCGAGAATGCCTTCTCGATCGGGTTGAAGTCGGGGCTGTAGGGTGGGAGGAAGCGCAGCGTTGCTCCTGCCGCCTCGATCCGGTCGCGGACCGCGGGACGTTTGTGGCTCGATAGGTTGTCCATGATGACGACGTCACCGGGCCGAAGTTCGGGCACGAGAACCTGCGCCACATATGCTTCGAACCAGTCACCGTTGATCGGGCCATCCAGCACCATCGGCGCGACCATGCCGGTCATGCGCAGGCCGGCGACCAGCGTGGTGGTCTTGCGGTGACCATGCGGGAAGCCCATTCGCAGGCGCTCACCCCTGGCGCAGCGCCCATGACTGCGGGTCATGTTTGTGGCAGTCCAGGTCTCGTCGATGAAAACCAGGCGCTCGGGATCCAGATCGATCTGACCGTCGAACCAGTCGTGGCGCTGCCTCAGGACGTCGGGCCGGTCTTGCTCGATGGCATGCCCAGTCTTTTTTTGCGCGTCATGCCGCGCCGCGCGAAAAAGCGATGCAGCCCGGCAACCGAGATAGCGAGCCCCGCCTCGTTCAAGGCAAGGCGCAGTTCCTCAAGCGAGATGTCCTTGCGCGCTTCCCAGAGGGCGAGAATGTCGGCAGATCGCTCCTCGACACGGCGCGAGCGCATGTCTCCACCTTGAGGCTTGGGGGCAACGCTGCCGGTCTCGCGCTGCTGCGCATGCCACCGGATCGCCGTCGATGGTGCCACGCCGAAACGCGCCGCCGCCGCCCGGCAACTCAGCCCGCCTTCAATCGCAGCCAGAAGCCGAACCCGCAAATCCATTGAGAGAGCGTGACCCATCCATGCCGGCCTCCTTCACCAGCATGGATCCTGAATCAGAAATCAGCCGGCGAGGGAACCCCTCATCGATTCAAAGCGGTCGAAAACCGCTCTAGATATCGCGGCAACCAGTAATTCCCGACAGTCTGGCTTGCGGCAAGGTGGATGGTGCCACGACGCAGACCGGCCAGATCGGCAAGCACATGTTTGGCAGCTTCAGCACGGGCGAGCACCGCCTTAGCCTCGGCTAGAAACGCGCGGCCGGCGGTGGTCAGAACGATGCCGCGGCCGACACGATCAAAGAGTTTGGTCTGATAGTGGGACTCGAGGACGGCGATGGCGGAGCTTTTTGCCGATTGCGTCAGGTTGAGATCCCGGGCAGCCCGTGTGACATGCTCACGTTCGGCGACGGCCACAAATATGCGCAGCTGTTCCAGCGTCATCATATCAGGCTAATCATCGACAATAGCGCGGTTCAATGGTAGGTCCCCACATTTTTGTTCCAGCTACATCTTTATCAGCAGGAGGCTTGTCGCAGCAATAAAGATCGACGCGGATAAGGCCAGCAGAAAAGGTCTCACCCCCTTGGCGCGGATCGCTGCCAAATTCGTCTTCAACCCCATGGCTGCAAGGCCCATCGTCAGCATGAAGGTCGCGACCTTCGGCACTGTCGCCATGAACTCTTCCGGCAGGCTGACGAAACTGTTGAACACAACCACGGCGATGAAGCCAAAGACAAACCAGGGTACAGGAACACGGGCGCTGACGTTCTCTGACCGCCGGATATTTGCCAGGTATCCGAGTGCCAGCACCAGCGGCGCGAGCATGGCAACACGCGCAAGCTTGGCCACAGTACTGACCTCACCTGCCTCCGTGCCGTTCTGGAAACCAGCGCCGATGACCTGTGCGACCTCATGGATAGCAGTCCCCACCCAAAGGCCGTAGTCTGCGTACGACAACCCCAGGGCCGACATCAGCAATGGATATGTAAACATCGCTATGGTGCCAAAAAGCGTGATGGATGCGACGGCATATGCCACATCTTCATCATTCGCATTGGTAACCGAATTTGTTGCCACAATCGCCGAAGCACCGCAGATTGACGTGCCTGCCGCGATGAGTTCCGCAAGCCTACGTTCAACCCCGAGGATGCGAGCAATACTCAAGGTTGCGATGAATGTCGCCAGCAGCGAAACCGCAGCAACGAGGAGTCCCCTGAGACCCACCATCTGGATCTATGTAAACGTCAGTTGAAACCCAAGCAGCACGATGGCCGATCGGAGTATCGGGCTAAAGATGGAGAGCGCCGGCAAGCCGCGCAACGAATAAGCAGCGCCGCTTATGAGCGCGGCCAGAAAGACACCCGGCAAGATAGCCCGGAATTTGGCGGCGAACTCAGATGAGCTCGAGGAACGAGTTTCAATCGACTTTGGGATAGACACGGGACGGATGCTCCATTCACGTTGAATGGAATGCCATTCCCCTTTTCACCCGTCTAACGAAAAAAATGGATCAGAATGATCGAAGCAATCGATGGATGCTTCCAACCAGGCGCAATTTCGACTCAGGGGATAACGGGAAAGTCGCCTCAAGTCGATGCGTTCCACAATGGTTACGTGGGAGGCTAATACGTTGCACTCAACACGCCGGAACTTTGGTGTTTTCTACCATTGTGTCGGTGATCCCCTCGCAGCGGTGAGGCAGAGGTTCCACCCGTGCAAAGGACCGGATGGCATCGGTTTCTGCCTGGTCAGCGCCCACCATAGACTTCCTGTTCATCTGCCCGGATACGCCTTCAGCGCCCTTCCCCAGCCCTCTAGGTAGTAATTGGGGCAGATTTAGTGGCAAACGTCTGACGGCTTGTTTCTGACTCCAAATCAGAATCCGCGTTCGCTCATCAGATCTTGTGCATAAGGAACCGTGTTGAAGACTGGCTTTCGGCGGAGGATTCACGCGGTGCGCAAATCCTGATTCAGTAGGGGCATGAAGAAGCGCCTCCCCTCGCCCAAGCATGCCGACACGTTATCGCTGGATGCGCTGCGTCGTCTGGTGACGGGCCTGGTGGAGAAGGCCGAGGTGGCTGAAACCCGGCTCGGGAAGCTGGAAGCCGAGAACGTGGCATTGCGCGAGGAGAATGCAGCCCTCCGCCTGGAAAACACCCGGCTGAAGGTCGAGAACCAGCTCCTGCGCGATGAGATCGCCCGGCTGAAGAACCTGCCGCCGCGGCCGCCGTTTCGATCCTCCGGCATGGACAAGGCCACGGATTCAAAACCCGCAGGTGCCGAGGGCAAGAAAAAGCCGCGCGGCGCCAAGCGCGACATGGATCGCGTTTCGCGGGAGCAGATCCTGACGGTAACGGTCCCGCCCGGCTCCAGGTTCAAAGGCTATAAGAGCTGCTACGTGCGCGAGCTGATCCTCAAGGCAGAACTCGTACATTACCGGCGCGAATGCTGGGTGACGCCTGCGGGCAAGACCGTACTTGCGCCGCTGCCCGCCGGCATTGTGGGTGGCTATGGCCCCAATCTGCGGCGGTTCTGCCTGATGCTGCATGCTCAGGGTCAGGTTACGACCGAGCGCTTGACGACGCTTGTGAACGATGTCGGTGTCGAGATCTCCAAGCGCCAGGTCGTTCGTCTCTTAACCAAAAGGCTGGACGGCTTTGTCGAGGAAGATGCCGCCGTCCTGCATGCAGGACTTGTCTCGGCGCCCTATGTGACCGTCGACGATACCGGCGCCCGTAATGCGCATGGCAATGGCTACACGACGCAGATCGGCGGTGAGCATTTTACCGCCTTTCGCACCACATCGACCAAATCACGGCTGAACTTTCTGTCGCTGCTGCGCGGCAGTTATCAAAGCTATGTGCTGAACGATGCCGCCTTTGCGTATCTGGAGCGTTGCAAGGCGGATCCTGCTCTTGTTGCCAAGCTGGAAACGCGTGAGCCACAGTTTTTAGCCAACCAGTTGCAGCTCCTCAAGCACCTGGTGGGCCGAAAGATCGACATCTTTGACAAGCCGCTCATCCGGATGTTGGGGGAAGCTGGCATCTGGGGATCGATCCGCCACCATGGCTTGTTGGGCAGTGCGGTGATTGTCTCCGACGATGCCGGCCAGTTCCGGGTCGGCTATCACGCCCTGTTTGGCGCGGATCACATCCTCATGGGTAGCGATTATCCCTATGACATGGCAGAGTACGATCCAGTAGGGCACATATTGGCCTGTGAGAATCTTAGCCTCGAAGAGAAGAACAACATTGCTGGGGGTAATGTGCGCAGGCTGTTGAAGCTCAGCTGACTTCGCGCTTTTTCGGCAGGGTCTGTTACAATTTGAAAGTGATACCAGGTGGCTCAGAAAGACAACGAAACCGTTACCCGCCGTCGCAGAGCTACTCCGGAAGAACGAAAAGAAGCCTTTCTCGTTCAGGCTGCAGAGCTCTTCGCGGAACGCGGATTCGACGCAGGAACTCGTGAGCTTGCTGAGAAACTTGGTGTCACCCAGCCCCTACTGTACCGGTACTTTCCAAGCAAAGAGGATTTGATTGATGAGGTCTACCGGTTCGTCTTCCTGGATAGTTGGAAAGGTGAGTGGGCAACCCTCATTGCAGACAGATCGCTTCCGCTAAGAACCCGGCTTATCATCTTCTACAAAGAGTACACAGCTGTAGAATATGATAGTCGGTGGATGCGTATATATTTGTACTCAGGTCTCCGGGATTCCTATATTAATAAGAAATACCTTAAGGAGGTAAGTGCGCGAATTATAGCTCCATTTTTGCTGAAATTCGGAATTCATGTCCGGCAGAAGCAGAAGACATAACTGAAGAGATCGTGTGGATGCTTCATGGAGCCATATTTTATCTTGGCGTCAGGCGTGTCCTTTTTCTCGACGGCAAGGATTTCGAGCGTGATGAAATCATTTCATCTTATGTAGACCTTTTCTTGCGTGGGCTAGGTGAAGTGGCGTCGCGAAGCTAGGCTCCATGCGGATAGCTTCATCCATGGCGCGACACCCGACGACAAACCCAAAAGCGTCGTCAGCATCCATGTGAGCCGCGACAGGGGTCACCTGGCGAAGCTTCATCTGAGGTCGTGGGTTGATCAGGCCGAGGCTTATGCGGTGGATGTAGTGGACCAGCCGGACAACGCCGTGGGTTTCCACGCCGCGCAGATCAGCTTCTACCAGGCATTCCGCAACAATTCTGGCATCGTCATCATCGGGCCCGGCCCCTTTGAGCAGTTCTGTAGAAAGTTCTGTGAGGTCTCCTGCCCGGATGTAGGATTTTCGGGTCGGCCGTGTCGCCTGAGAGCCTTGCGCAAAAACCGTTTGGCGGCGGTCAAATTACGTTTATCGCTGAACCAGAACTCGACCGTATCGCCGTTGCTGTCAACGGCGGACCGTCAGGTGCGGGCCCCGCTCGATCAAATAACTCTCGTCCGCCTTGAAGCGGCGCAGCGCTCGCAGACCTGAAGGCCAGAAATGCAGATGCCAATTCGTGCATCAAGCGGCTGACGCAGATCCTGAGCTTCGGACGGCGATCGGAAAAGCGTGGCGCTGTGGGCGTCGATGCCTCCGCACGCACCACAACATGTATGCGAATTTCGCGAACCCAACTGGTCGCTCCGCCCTTGAGGAGCCAGATGGTTGCGACAGGAATGTGCCACGCCAGCGCGCGTAGGTCTGCGTAAGCAGATTAGCAAATTCCGATGGCGGTTGGCATCATTACTATTTGTGCAAAGTTCTCCGGAGTATTTGAGTATCTTACCTACCGAGGAGATTTTTTGCAGGGTAAAAATGGCCGCTATTGGAACCAGCATCTGTCATTCAGAGGCAGATGACGAAATTAGATGTATATACACCAACAATATTAACACTAACTCAGGGATTACAAATACAATAGGTTTATATGAAATATTTTCTGTACGTTCGAGTAAAATGCAAAAACTTACAAGTAAATTTTACGTCTTGCGCTCTTCGTTTAGAAAAATAAATATATCCAACGTTCTGCAAGAAAGTATATAAGAATGGTTTATTCTTCCAGGGATGGGAATTTCCGTTTTGTAGCCGTTGGCGATGCAATGCCGACGCGTGGCCTTAAGCAATTCGCAGAACCGGAATACCTGCAACTGGTCGAGTTGATGCGATCCGCTGACGCCACGATAGCCAATCTTGAGACGACAGTCCGCAACGAGGATGAAGGTCATCCCAACGTCTCGACGGGGACGATCATGTCGACACCGCCAGCGCTGCTCGGCGATCTGCAATGGATGGGCATCAACCTCGTTTCTGCCTCGAACAACCATGCCTGCGATTATGGTGTAGGCGGCATACTAGCGACGCGCAAACATCTGGCCGAAGCGCAGTTGCCTTATGCCGGGATTGGTCAAACGCTGACCACGGCGCGCGCCCCCGGCTATCTCGACACGAAGCGGGGGCGGGTGGCGATAGTCTCCGCTACGTCATTCTTCGGAGCCCATGCGCGCGCCGGAGACAACCGGCCGGATACACCCGGGAGGCCGGGCATCAATCCACTACGCTTCAGCAAGATCCATACCGTTGACGAAACGTCGCTTCGTGAACTTTCACGAATGAAGGACAAACTTGGATACGCAAAAGCGCAGAAAAGAAATTCCAATCACTTCTATTCCAAGACTGAAGCACCGCTTGACCGTGATGAAGAAATTGTCTTCCTCGACAACAAGTTCAGGATCGGTGAGGAGTTCTCGGTCGGTACGGTAGTCAACCGGGAGGATGCCGAGGGTAACCTTCGCCAGATCCAGGATGCCAGACGGCGTGCTGATTGGGTTGTGTTTGCTTTCCATAACCACGAACTTGGTTCGGCCGGGCAGGAGACCGCCAGTTCAAAGGCTGACATGGAAGAACCTGCGGAATTTGCACTGCAGTTCTCGCGTGCAGCAATTGATGCCGGCGCTGACATGGTGATCTGTCATGGGCCCCACGTGCCGTTCGGCGTGGAGCTCTATAAAGGCAGGCCGATCTTCCATTCACTTGGCAATTTCATTCTCCAGAACGATACTGTTGCAGCGTACCCCGCAGACGCCTATGCGCGCTTTGGCATGCCAGTCGATTCAACGCCTGCAGATTTTATAGAAGAACGCTCGGGCGGCGGCACAAAAGGCTTTGACGCATCGCGGCGGTATTGGTCGAGTATCGCCGCCGAATGCGAGTTCACATCCTCGCGCCTGTCGAAAATCATCCTGCATCCGCTAGACCTCGGTTTCGGAACGCGCCGGTCGGAGCGCGGACGGCCTGTCATGGCGACTGGTGAAGTTGCGCAGTTCGTTCTGGAGCGCGTCAAGACTCTAAGTGAACGTTACGGAACGAAGATGGAAATTCAAGGCGAGCGCGGCATCGTCAATGTGGGCTAGGGCGTATTCATCGTCGAATTGAACCAGTTGCCGGCTATGGAAAAGGTAAGCCAAGTATGATTGAACTAAACGTTCTTCTCGGCAATCACGCCCACTTGCAGCCCTTGAAGGATGGTCGTGTCCATTCGCCAAAGGTCAAGCTGTCATTTGCAGATATTGCCCAACCGCACGAGGCGTTCAAACCATTCGTACGTAACCTCGCATTTGACTGCGGTGAACTCGCGATCGTCACGTATCTGCAGGGTAAGGCCTTTGGTGTTCCGCTCGTGCTGTTGCCAATCGTGGTTAGCTCTCGCTTTCACCACGGCAGTATCTGCTACAACTCGGAATTCGGAGATTTGTCGCCTAAGGACCTAGAAGGGCGTTCCGTCGCGGTACGTACATATTCCCAGACAACGGGCGTCTGGGTCCGAGGCATCCTCAAGCAAGAGTATGGTGTCGACAGTGACAAGATTACGTGGGTCACATCGGATGAGTCCCATCTTGCTGAACATGTCGACCCCAAGAATGTTGTTCGTGCGGCGCCAGGCGGGCAGCCAGATGCCCTGCTGGCATCGGGAGACGTCGCGGCTGCGGTTCCGATCTCGCTTGCGTCCAAGGCCTTGTATACGCCTCCCTATAAAACGCTCATCCCGGATCCAAAGGCGGCCGCGGAAGACTGGTATGCGCGTCGTCGCATTGTCCCAATCAATCATCTTTTCTGCATAAGAAAGTCGATTGTCGATGAACATCCGGGTGCGGTAGTTGAGCTTTTGCGGATGTTGCGTGAAAGCAAGGAAATTGCCGCTCCCGATACTGTATCGGGTGTGGACATGGTTCCGTTCGGCATCGAGCAAAACCGGCGAAATCTGGAATTGGTCATCCAGTTCGCACACGAGCAGCATCTGATCCCTCGCCAGTTTGAAGTGGATGAGTTGTTCGAAGATGTCCGGGAACTCGCGATAGCCGCGGGCCTGTAATGATAGAGCGCCTTGCGTGTACAGACGCACTAAAGGGCGCTCTCAGATATTGAGTTTACGCATCGTGCTTTTCAAGAAGCGATGCCGATTTTAGGGCCGATGCTGAAGAGAGCGCAATGATATGGCCAACGAAACTTTCCAGCTTGCCGACTACGCAGCCAAACTACGCTATGAGGCAATTCCGCAAGATGTTCTTCGACGTGCGAAGGATTGTCTGATCGATTCCGTTGCGATCGGCTATCGTGGCAGTGGCGCCAGCTGGATCGACATCGTCAGGCGATACGTCGGCCAGAATACCACGGGGAAATCCACGGTTTTCGCGGGCATTGCACCAGACAGCTCGGCGGAAACAGCTGCACTGGTAAACGGGCTGATTATTCATGGCCTGGAGATGGACAGTCTTCGCAAACCCGGAGCTGGCGTTCATCCCGGAGCTACCATCATACCCAGTGCTCTGGCCGTCGCACAGAAACATGGCCGGTCAGGCAGGGCGTTACTGACATCGATTGTTGCAGGTTGCGAAGTGCTTATCCGGGTCGGAAAAGCCAGCAAGCAGTCCATCGAAACGAATGGGTTTCACGCGCCTGCGGTGACCGGTCCCTTTGGCGCTGCTGCGGCAGCTGGCAACATCCTGGGGCTTGATCGTGAGAAGATGGCCAATGCGTTCGGTGTAGCCGGTTCCATGAGCGGCGGCCTGATGCAGTTCACCGCAGGTGGCGGCCCTTTGGTTAAAAGGCTGCATCTCGGCAAGGCTGCCCAGAGTGGGGTATGCGCTGCTCTTTGGGCTGACGCTGGCATGGTCGGGCCGGCGCAGGCGATCGAAGGGGAGTACGGCTTGTTGAGCGCATTTTCCTCCGACCACGATAATAGTCTGCTGGTCGAAGGCCTGGGGGCCAGATTTGAAACACTCTCGATCTGTTTCAAACGCTATGCCGCGCATATCACAGCCCACATGCCGATTTACGCGGTAGAGGAACTGCGGCGGGAGCACAGTTTCAAGCCAGAGCATATCGAACGCATGGTCATCAGGGGTACGCACCGCATGGTGAACCACAATGCAAAGCAGCAACCGGATGATCCCATCGGCGCATCCTACAGCATTCCGTTTTGTGTCGCCGTTGCCCTTTATGGACAGGAGAGCGACCCCGAGGCCTTTGGCGCACGTTCGCTCCAGCACGAAGGAATGCGCCAACTGCGTGACAGGATCGGCGTCGAATTGCGGGCGGATGCCGGCGGGCACTCGGACTGGACAGCTGAAATCGAGATTGAGCTCAAAGATGGAAGGGTTCTGCGCCGTTATCAGGAGGACTTTCCCGGCACCCCCACCATGCCGTTGACGGAAGAGCAGCTTGCAGATCGGTTCATGACGCTGACAGAACCCGTCTGTGGCGAACAAGGTGCGCGGAAATTGCTCGGTAGACTTCAGAACATTGAGAGTGAGCATGACTTGACCTGGATTGGGCGACTTCCCGTTGAAAGCTGAAAGCAGCAAAAGATGACACCCGACGGGAGAGGGCCTTCTGCTGCCCAGATATTTCTTATCGCTTTCCAGATAAGTCTTTTAAGCTTCGGGGGTGGCATATCGGCCTGGGTCTTTCGTGAGGTGGTTAGGAAGAAGGCTTGGGTATCGGAAGTTGAGTTCCTCAGCGATATGGCGGCAGCACGCATTCTTCCGGGTGCAAATGCAGTCAATATCAACGCTATTCTGGGTTATCGCCTGCTCGGCATGCGGGGGGCGGTCGCCGGCATTGTCGGCACTCTCGTCGGTCCGTCTTGCTTCGTGATCGGCGCTTTCTATACGCTTCAACAGATTGAAGGGCCGGCCATCGATGCCGTGATGCAAGGCGCTGCGGCAGGAGCAATTGGCCCCTTGGCCTACCTTATGGTCAGAAACATTCAATCCGTTGACCGGACTTGGTACGGAATTCTGATACTGCTCGCCACAGCTATTTCCATTCTTATTGGATTTTCACTGATTATCACTGTTGCTGTCGCAATTCTGGTCAGTTTCATTGCGACCTGGATTTTTGGTCTTCGCAATGCTAAACTATGACTTCGAGTTGCTAATACAGCTATTTCTTGTTTTTGTGCCGCTTTCACTGGCCGCCTTTGGAGGCGGAATCTCCATCATCGCAGCAATGCAGTATCAGGTGGTCGACAGCCACGCCTGGATGTCGCAGGCGGACTTTCTGACACTCTTTGCGATAGCCCGATCATCGCCGGGCCCAGGCTCGATGATGCTGACGACACTCGTCGGGCTCAAGGTTGCTGGCATACCCGGTGCGATCTCCACGACATTCGGCATGTTCCTTCCGTCAACCGCGCTTTGCATCGCGTCAGCCGTTTTGCTGCGGCGCTATCGCAACCATAAAGCAACCAAGGTCCTTGAGAAGGCGCTTCTGCCCATCGGCGCTGGACTGCTCATCGCTGGTGTCGCTAGCCTTGGCATCATGGTTTCAATGAGCAAGGTTTTGCTCTCCATAGCCATCCTGTCTGCCGTTGCGTGCCTGACGTTTCCTAACCTGCATCCGATCGTCGTCATAGTGGCGGGTGCCGTTGTCCATCTCGCATTCGTATTGTTGATGTAACGGCGGCGATTGGCTGACTGATACCTCGCAAAATCAAAAAAAGGGCCGCAACATTAGCGGCCCCTGGGTTGCATGGCCTATGGCTAGCCTTGATTCTACGGCCTGTCAGGCTGCCATTTTCGCGCGCCGCCGCTTGTTCAGGCTGATAATACTGTAGGCAACGATCAGGGCTGTAATCAAAAGGATGATGCCGCTGACCGGTCGGGTGAAAAAGGTCGTCAATTCGCCCTTCGACAGCATCATGGCCCTGCGGAAGTGCTCTTCCATCAACGGTCCCAGGACGAAACCCAGAACCAGCGGCGCAATCGGAAACCTGAGTATCCGAAGGAGATACCCGCTGCCACCAAAAATGGCGATTAGGAAAATCTGGAACGTACTTGACTCGACACTATACGCGCCTATCGCACAGAACATCAGGATTGATGGGAACACATACTTGTAGGGCACGCGAAGCAACTGGATCCACATGCCGATCAGGGGAATG
>Ga0182742_1003044_pt1 | contig 17154 bp, 18 predicted proteins | sample eDN5th37CBELigMG_FD_128880 | JGI IMG/M metagenome (GOLD analysis project Ga0182742, IMG submission 128880) | Enriched Miracle-Growth compost microbial communities from Emeryville, California, USA - eDNA 5th pass 37_C BE-Lig MG (version 2)... ...
ATCCTGTCCAGGGACGCCGAGGCGCTGACGCCGGAGCAGCTCCAGGCTAAGGCTGTGTCGGTTTTCCAGGCGAACTTCAACCGCCCCGGGGTGAAGGATATCAAGGTCACGTCGGCCTTCGCGGTGCCGCAAGCCGGCAGCTTCCAGCTTCAGCTCTCGGCCTCCGGGACCATCGACACCACCTTCGCCGCGCTCTGGCAGCCGGAGATGGCGATCGGATCGAACGCGCAGATCGTCTGGGGCATGAAGCGGCTCGAACTCGTGCTGGCGCTCGACAATACCGGATCGATGGCCTCGTCGAACAAGATGACCCAGCTCAAGCTGGCCGCCAAGGATCTGCTCAAGACGCTGCAGAATGCCGCCAAGAAGCCGGACGACGTCAAGGTCGGCATCGTGCCATTCGCGACCGACGTCAATGTGGGCACCGCCAACCGGGACGCGCCCTGGATTCGCTGGGACGAATGGGAGGAAAACAACGGCTCTTGCGTCTTGTGGTTCTACACCACGAAATCGAGCTGCGAGAGGGCCCGACTGCGCTGGACGCCGGCCGACAAGAATACCTGGAAGGGCTGTGTCACGGACCGCGACCAGGACAATGACGTTGGCAATGCGCCGGCCAGCGCCGGAACGAAAGCGACGCTTTATCCGGCCAACCAGGCCAGCAATTGTCCCACCGCCATGACGACGCTGACAAACGACTGGTCGGCGCTCAACGGCAAGGTGGACGCGATGACCCCGACCGGCAACACCAATGTCACCATCGGGTTGCAGATGGCGTTCCAGATGCTGTCGCCTGTATCGCCGTTCAATGCCGCAGCGCCTCAGGACGATCTCGACAAGGTGATCATCCTTCTGACCGACGGCGACAACACGCAGAACCGCTGGTCGAGCAGCCAGAAGCCGATCGATGCCCGCACCAAACTCGCCTGTGCCAATGTCAACGCGGCGAATATCAAGCTCTATACGGTGCGCGTCATCAACGGCAATGCGTCGCTGCTGCGCGATTGCGCGACCAAGAGCGACATGTATTACGACGTGGAGAACGCAGCCCAGCTCAGCGCGGTGTTCTCAACCATCGCGCAAAACCTCGCCAAGCTGCGGCTCTCGAAATAGGCCTGCAATCGCGCTTCGATCTAGGGTCGCAATACGGCACGGCCCAAAGACAAAAGCCCGGCGACTGGCCGGGCTTCTTACGGTCGGCGCGACCGGCCTTGTTGAACGGTCCCGCCTTCGAACGGTCAGGCGACGCGACGCGCCCGGCGATTACCGGCCCGGCGTCACCTTGGTGAGATAGCCTTCATAGGGCTTGTAGGCTTCCTTGGCGAGATCGACATAGAGTTCGCCAATCTTGGTCGCCTGGGCGATGAAGCCCTCATAGGCGCCCTTGACATAGTCGCGCTGGATTTCGACAGCTTTTTCGACCGACCTGGCGCCGACCAGCTTTTCCAGCGCGGCGGCCCCATCCTCGAACGCCTTCTTGCCATAATCGACGCTCTCGACCGCGATGGCCTGCGCGCCCTTCGAGAGCGTGCTGAACGCATTAATGCCTGCGTCCATGCTCTCTTTGCTGATCTTCTGGAAGTCGTCGAAAACCTTGGTATCGAAGTTGTTCATGTCATCTGCCCTTTGCGTCGGCCGCCAAGGCCGCTTGTCACGAATTCGGCCATTAACAGCCGTCACAACACCATTTATGTTGCAGCGCACAAAAATACAAGCGGCTTTTGTTGCGGCGCGAAGTGGCTTATTAAGCGTTGGAATTTATTAACTTTTTAGCAACGCCACGCTCCTACCTTGATTGACTGTGGAATATCGGCCGCGCCCGGGCTCGCCGGGACTGCCTTGGGGGAAGTCAATCTTGGCGCTGATCGCGCCTCATCAAGCGGAAACGGTTTGATCATGTTTCGCGTATCGACCGGCGCGTCGCTTGGGCTACGTTTTGGCGCCGCCATTCTGGCCTGTGCCGTCGCCGCCCTGTCCTTCTCGACCACCGATGCCGAAGCGCGCAGCAAGCGCAAGTCTGTCAAGCGCAGCGCCGCCGTCACGTCGACTGCCGACCGGCGCTACGCCGATATCGTGGTCGACGCCAATACCGGCGACGTGCTGCATTCAACCAATGCGGACGCGATCCGCTATCCGGCGTCGCTCACCAAGATCATGACGCTGTATCTGTTGTTCGAGCAGCTCGAAGCCGGGCGCGTCAAGCTCGACACGCAGATGGAGGTTTCGGCGCATGCGGCAAGCCAGGCGCCGACCAAGCTCGGGCTGCGACCCGGCCAGACGCTGATGGTCGAGGACGCCATCAAGGCCTTGGTGACGAAATCCGCCAACGACGCCTCGGTGGTCATCGCCGAGCATCTCGCCGGTTCCGAGGAGGAATTCGCAAGGCGGATGACGCGCAAGGCGCGCGCGCTGCGGATGACGCGCACTGTCTACAGGAATGCCAACGGGCTTCCCGATCCCGGCCAGGTCACGACCGCGCGCGACCAGGCGCTGCTGGGACTTGCGATCCAGGATCGCTTCCCGCGCTATTACCGGTATTTTTCGACCAAGAGCTTCGTCTATCGCGGCGTGCGCATGTCGAACCACAACCGGCTGCTCGGACAGGTGCCGGGCGTGCACGGCATCAAGACCGGCTACATTCGCGCGTCCGGATTCAACCTCGTCAGCGCGGTCGATCGCGGCAACCGCCGGATCGTTGCCGTCGTGCTCGGCGGCACCTCGGCGCGCGCCCGTGACGCCAAGATGCGCAACCTGATCGAACAGAAGGTTATGCTCGCGTCGGAGAAGCGGACCGCGCCCAGAATTGTCGAAGTCGCCGACGCCTCTGCACCCCAGCCAATTCCGCAGCCGCGCCCGGAGCCGCAGGCGCGCGCGGAGGAGCCGGTCCGGGTCGCGGCGGCTAACGGCCCGGTCCGGGTCGCATTGCCGGCACCAAAACCCGACATCGGCGTTGTCGAGACACAGCCGGCGGCGAGCCGCACCGAGCCGCCGGCCCCCGGTTCGACCGAGCCGATCAGACCGCATCTGGTGAAGACCCTGTCGGTCAAGGCTGGCACGGCGAGGACGGTCGCCGCAGCATCGCTCTTGTCACCCGAGCCGATCGCGGTCCGCAATGCGCTGGCGGCGCCGGACGACGACAGGCTTCCGCCCCCGCCGCCCGGCGCGAGGCCCGGCGTGCTCGGCGTCCTGAGCGCAAAGGACATGGCGCAGGCGCCGGCACAACGCACGGTCACGGCGTCGGTCACGCCGATGGCGAGCGCCGCTCCGGCAGCGGCCACCCGCGATCCGGCGCCGACGTCGATGCCGGTGGCGGATCGAAAGCCGCGCAACAGCGGCTGGATCATTCAGGTCGGCGCCTTCGAGGCGCGTGACGAAGCGCGCGAGAAGCTCGCCGATGCAAAAAGCGTCGCCGGTAACCTTCTGAAAGGGGCCGAGCCGTATACTGAAATCTACGCGAAGGGCGACAAGCGCTATTACCGCGCGCGCTTCGCGGGACTGAAGGAAAGCACGGCCGAACAGGCCTGCAAGGAATTGAAGCGAAGCAAGATCGCCTGCTTCACGACCCGGAACTGATACCGGCTGGGCCCGCGGTTGCGTTGCGTTTGTGTGGGTGACTAACGATGGCGTTTGAGAAGAAGATCCTTGGCCTGATTGACCCGCGCCGCGAGATACGTCGAGCCCCCCTGATCGGGATGGAGTTTCTTCATCAGCGCGCGATGCGCACGCCCGATATCCGCAACGCTCGCTCCCGGGTCTACGCCAAGGATCTGATAGGCCTCCTCTTCCGTCATTTTTCCGCTGTCGACCTGACCCGGCCCCGCTGCCGAACCCGCATCCGCGTGTTCACGCCAGGCGGGCTCCCGGCGGTCAAGATACGCCATCAGTAGCGCGCGGCTTTCCTCGTCGATCTCCGGCAGCAGCGACATCAGCGCCGTCACGTCGAGCGCATCGAGCGTGACCCCCTCCATGCGGCCCTTGAGAATGCGCCCGCGCATCGCGCCGGTGTCGTGATCGAGTTCCATCTCGACGAAATCAGAACGCACGTGCGAGGTCTGTCCGGTGCTCTTTTGCATGCGCTTGCCGAGGCTCGCCATGCCCGGCACCCAGCCGAGCAGCGACAGCCCGGCAAAACCAAGTGGCACCGCCAGTCCAACCTGCCCGCGCACTGTGAGAAAGACCGCTCCTGCCAGCGCCAGGATCCCGCCGCTCTTGCGCAACACCTGCGCGGCGACCTTCGGGTCGACGCGCGCAAAGCCGTACATGGCCCATACCGCGACGAGCAGCACGACGACGCCTAGAAGAATGGGACCCATGATTTGCTTTCGTCCGATCAGCTCATCTGCCGCAGCAGCTTCTGCGCACCGCCGCTGCGCCGCGCCGACAAATCGGTGAGCGCCTTCATGCCGCCCGCGGCATAGGCCGCGGCAGCGCGCAACAGATCGGCGAGTTCCTGCGCGGCGCCCGGTGTAAAGCGGCTGTAAGCGCCGCGGCTCAAGCGCGCGATTTCGCGGTAGGCCTTCTCCGCGATAGGGTCGCCGCCCTCCTGAAACATAAAGGCGGGAACACCGAGCAGACCCAGTTCGCCCGCCGCCGCGCACAGATCGTCGATCGGCTCCTCCATGGCGTCACCGACATAAACCAGCGCCTGGACCTTGCGGCGCTCACACTCCTTGCGCACGTGCTTGAGCACGCGGCCGATCTGCGTATGACCGCCACGGCAATCGATCCGCTCCATCAGGGCGCCGAGACGCTCCGGCTGGGCGACCCAGTCGGACGCCTTGCATTCGGCGAGACCGCGGAAATAAACGAGTTGCACGTCGAGCCCGCCGATCCTTGCCGCCTCCTCGAACATCTGCGCCTGCAACTGGCAGGCGGCGTCCCAGGTCGGCTGCCGGCTCATGGTGGCATCGAGCGCAAAGACGAGGCGTCCGCGCTGGCCGGCCAGCGTGGCCGGCGCCATCTCGCGCACCTTGGCAAGAAAGGCGTCGATCTCCGCCCGCGACGCGACCGGCTTTCCGCTGTCGGGCCTTTCGGCGGGCGTCCTGGTGACCTTGGTTTCGGGACGATCCTTGCTCATCCGCTCTCAATCCAACACACTGCGCTAACCGACTCCGCGCTGCGCGCAATATATAGGGCTTCAGCTTGGTTTTGCGCGCAACATCGCCGCGACACCGCGGCGCGGCGCAACATTGCGACGGGCGGCGGGAGCGCGGCACAATGGACGGCCGTGCACTCGCAGCGACGGCGTTCAGTCGAGTAAATCGTGGATTTCCAGAGGCTTATGGGCGGAATTGAACCATTCCGCGCGAGCAGCGGCGCGCCGCCGGCCTTTCTCGTCGATCGGCAGCATCAACGCCCGCAGCAGCGCCTGGACCTCCTCGCGGGCGGTAAGATGCGACATGTTCGGGCGGGTGCCGAGCGTGGTCTCGTTGATGTCATCGAGCGCCGTCAGCCCGCGCGGGAAGAATTCCCGATACACCACGCGTTCGGAAAAGCCGTCGGTGGCGCGGAACCCGAGTTGCAGCCCAAGCGATTGCAGGCCCTCTGACAACAGCCGCTTGTTGCGCGAGCCGAGCGTGGACAGGCGGTTGCGCACCACGATCCAGTCTGCCGCCTCCTGATCGACCTTGCGGCGCTGGCGCCGCGCATCGCGGACCATCTCGGAATAGTGGCTGGTGCCGGTCAGCGCATAGGTCTGCGGATCGACGGTTCCGAGCACGTCGAAATCGACGAAGCTGTCGTTGAGCGGCGTGATCAGGGTATCCGCCATCGCATGGGCAAGCCGCATCAGATAGCAGTCCGAGCCCGGCGTATCGATGACGACGAAGTCATGGCTATGTTCGACCAGGCCGATGGTCTCCGCGAAAGCGGTGAACTCGGCATTCTCGTTCTCGTCGTTGCGCAGGCCTTCCGCGCGGGCCACGCAGAAATGCAAGGGTATCTCGAGCGGCAGCGCCTCGCGCCGCGCCCAGTTTTTCCGATTCTGAACGTAATGCGTGAGGCTCTTCTGACGGGAGTCGAGATCGACGGTCGCAACCTTCTGACCTGCCTTCAGCAACGCAATCGCCACATGAATGGCGGTCGTGGATTTGCCCGACCCGCCCTTCTCGTTCCCGACGACGACGACATGTGCTGATTTGCGAGGCCCAATATTCGTCTGGACCAACATGACGCAAACACCCTTGCCGCTGCTATCCTCTGCCTTTGCATCGCGTCCGGTCAAGCATTCGTTGCAGGCGGGCGCGTTCATCATTAATCCGTGGCCGCCCGGCAACGACATGCCGGGCGAACACTGATGGACAATGTCGTCGCAGCGAACCGGGAGGGTTCATGGCCCGAAAGCCGACAATCGTCAGAACGCTTAGGCCGTTGCGCAAGGCGGTCGCTGCATTGCGCAACAAGCGCGAAAGTATTGCGCTCGTGCCGACGATGGGCGCGCTTCATGAGGGACATTTCTCGCTGGTGCAACGCGCAAGGAAGCAGGCTGGTGCCGTCGTGGTGTCGATTTTCGTCAACCCGAAGCAGTTCGCACCGACCGAGGATTTCGGCTCCTACCCGCGCAATTTCGAACGCGACGTTGCGGCGCTCTCGAAGCTTGGAGTCGATCTGGTCTGGGCGCCGTCCGACGCTGCGATGTATCCCGACGGCTTCTCCACCGCCATCGTGCCGGCCGGACCCGCCAAGGCCGGGCTGGAAGACGCGTTTCGCCCGACTTTCTTTGGCGGCGTGACAACGGTCGTCGCCAAGCTGTTTCTTCAGGTGGCGCCGGACTATGCGATGTTCGGCCAGAAGGACTATCAACAGCTCAAGGTGGTGAGCCGGATGGCGCGGGATCTCGACATTCCGGTCAAGGTGATCGGCTGCGCCACGATCCGGGAGAAAGACGGCCTCGCTCTATCATCCCGCAACACCTACCTGTCGGCCGCCGAACGGCAGACCGCCCCGGTGCTCTACCGTGTGCTCAAGGACAGCGCCGCGAGGATCCGGTCCGGCGCGGCGATCGATGCGGTGCTGGCCGATGGCTGCGCCGCGATTGAGGAAGCCGGCTTCGCGCTCGACTATCTCGAAGCGCGCCATGCCGAAACGCTGGCCCCGGTCGATGCGCTGTCCGGCCAGCCGGTTCGCCTGCTGGTCGCGGCAAGGCTCGGCAGGACGCGGCTGATCGACAATCTCGCGGTGTAAGACCGGGATCGTCCCGTCAGCAAAGACGCGACATCAAGCAGGCACGTCAAGTCGTTGCGAATTCATCGCCCGCTTGCGCGGGCGATGTCACCCCTACCGGCCCGGGAAGCCGGGGATCGACGGCAGGCCCGGGATCGACGGCAGTTGCGGCGCGCCCGGAATGTTGCGCGGCAGGTCGCGCAGGTTCAGCCGCTGATTGATGATGTCGCGGCCCAGACTCTTGAAGTTGAACACATTGCGAACGAGGTTGCGGTCGCGCAGCAGTTGCTGCGGCGAGATTTGCAGCGCATTGGCGACGACGCGCTGCGCCACGATCTGGATCGCGTAGCCGGTCGCAGCCTGCGTCAGTTCGGCGATCCGCTGTCCCTGCCGGTTGAAAATCTCGATCCGGCCGACCGCGCCGTTTTCATCCTCATAAAGCTTCACGTTGGTCGCCCCGCCCGGCCCGACTTCGATCAGGCCGGTGGTGCCACGCACGCCGACGATCGCAGTCGGGGTGGTGATGCGCATTTCGCCGGTCTTGGCCACCTGCTCGGCGACGAAGCCGACGGTACCCCGCGCCACCGTGACCACGGCATTGCCGCGCACGCCCTTGCGATAGACGAACTCGTCGACCGTGATCGATGCATTGGCGCTCAGGCTGAACGTGGTCTCGTCGTCGAAGGTCACGCCAAGAGCGCCGCTGGCATTGGTGGAGAGGCGGTCGCCCTTGCGGATGTCGTCGCCCTTTTTCAGCCCGCCCGCGCCCGCGCCACCGCGCGCGACGCTCGCGGCCGGCGTCACGGTCGCAACGCTGCCAACCACGCCGCCAGCCGGGGCGGCCGGCTTCGCCGGCGGCTTGCCGATCGGGGTCGGAAACGGATTGCCGCCGGTCTGCGCCTTCGCGATCACAGGCGACAGGACCAGCGCGGCGCACAAGCCAAGCGTTGCTATGGATCGAAGTCGGATCACGTCAGCCAGGAATTGCCCGAGACAGGACTTGTGCGGCGGCGCACGGGAGGGAAACGCTTGCTAGCCGACCGCCCGCGTCTCGGCAATCGCCCAAACTGTTCCTTCAAAGACTTGTGACACGATGTGAAACCGACAGAGCGGAAACCGCTGCCTCGAGGCCGGTCAGGTAGCCAGAGCGGGCGATGGCGTCTCCTTGACCGCCTTGCCCGAGATGGGCGGCCGCGGCAGCTTCGCCTCGCCGGCTTCCATCGCGAAGGTATATTCGAACGAATACCAGGGGCCTTCCACATCGGCCGCCGGCGGCGCTTCGTTTTCGTGCCGGACGTAATTGCCAATCAGCGCCTTGGTGACGCCGAACTGGACGTCGGTCTCCAGCAGCGGATCGTCGTTGACGTAGATCTGCGAGATCAGCGTCTTGAATCCGGGCTTGTAGATCAGGAAATGGATATGAGCGGGCCTGTAGTTGTGCGGCCGCTTCACCGCGCGGATGAAGTCGCCGACCGGACCGTCGACCGGAATCGGATAGCCGGCCGGCAGGATGCTGCGAAACGAGAACTTGCCGTCCGCATCGGTCCGGAACTGGCCGCGCAGATTCATGTCGGCCTGGCTCGGGTCCTGATTTTCGTACAGGCCCTCGGTCGAGGACTGCCAGACATCGACCACGGCATCGGCGATCGGCGCGCCCGTCCCGTCCACCACCGTGCAGTCGGCGAACAAAGCTGGTCCCGGCGTCGGCGAGCGTACGATCGAACCGCCATTCTCGGTCTTCGGCGAGTTCATGCGCCAGAATGGGCCGAGCATCGAGGCCGAGGTTTCGGTCTGCCCCTTGTTGCCGTTGTTGAGGAGGCACACCAGCGACGACACGCCGAGCGAACCGGCCATCAGCACCACTTCGTTGTGCGAGGCGTCGGATTTCTGGCCAAGCCGCACGATGAAATTGCAAGCCTGGTGAAACTCTTCCTCGCTCAGCTTCGCCTCGCGGATGAAGCCGTGCAGATATTTGATCATCAGGGTGACAAGTTCACGCAGCCGCGGGTCCGGCGTCTTTTCCATCGCCTGCAGCACCGCGACGGTGACTTCATTCTGGTCGCCGATGATCATGGCGGATGTCCTCTCGTCTTGCTCGGCCCCGGCCCGGGAGCGCTTGAGGCGCGCTCCCGATGGGGGCGGATGCTTCTTGCGCAAGCTATAGCAAATCCGCTGTGAGAAAGCTCAAAGCAGGCCGAGTTCGCTCAATTCGCGGCGCATCTGTTCCGGCATGGTTGCGGCCCCGCGCGCGGTCCGATCGAGATCGCCCGGCGCGTCCGTGTCGGCAAAGTAGCGCCAGCCCTGGAATGCGCGGTATGGTCGCGGGGCGACAAGCCTGATCTTGCCATCCAGCACGATCCGGCAGCGCCCGATGCCGTCCTTGTCGACGAACGGTCGCAGGTCGAGGATGCGCTCGCGGCACATCACCTGGCCCCTGATCACCCAGTAGAGCGAGCCGCCATCCAGCAGTTCGTCCGCGCGCTTGGGGACCATCCGGGTGGTGTGGATGTGTTCCGGCTTCTGGCCGCGCCGCTTCTTCTCCTTCAGGCGCGCGCCGACCCACGATTTCAATTCGTCGACTGAATCGCAGCCCACGCACAATTTGATCAGATGAAGCGGCATGAGCCTTCCATACCGGCCGCGCCGCGGTGCCGTCAAAGCCGGCGCGTTGCGCTCTCCACAGATCAGGTCTGTTCCCCGATCGCCATGATGCGGGCGCCTTCAGCGACCTGCGCTCCGGCGGCGGCCGCGATCTCGGTGACGGCGCCGTCGCACGGCGCGACGATGGCATGTTCCATCTTCATGGCCTCGATGATGGCAAGCCGCTGGCCCTTCGACACCGTTTCGCCGGCGGCGACCAGAATGGCGAGCAGCTTGCCGTGCATCGGCGCGCGCACCGTGCCGTCACCGATGCCATGCTCTGTCTCGGCAGCCTCGAAATCGGCGAGCGCGACCTGCGTCTGCCGCCCCGCCCGCAGGACATACGCGGCCTGCGGCGTATCGATCACCGTGGCGGAGGGATCCGGCGCCGCATCCTGTACCGTGACACGCCACGGCGAGACGGAGAAATCGATCGCTGCCTGGGCCGGCTCGCCATTCACCACAATCGGCAGCACCGTCGTCCGAATGCCGGACAACTGAAATCCGTCGGCAATATCCCATGGCGAGAGCGGCGCATTCGGATCGGTCGGGCGCGGACGGGCGCGCGCAATCAGATGCGCAGCGCCACGGGCGGCCGCAGGCGCGTCGAGAGCGCCGCCATCGAGGCCGAGTTCGTCATGGTGGCGTGCGATATAGCCGGTATCGAACGCACCGTTGCGAAAACCGGGAGAGCGGCACAGGGCGCTAAGAAGCGGGAGATTGGTGCGCGGACCCGCCACGATCGTGCGCTCCAGCGCCGCGGCAAGGCGGTCGAGCGCCGCGTCGCGGCTTTGCGCATGGGCGATCACCTTGGCGATCATCGGATCATAGAACGGCGAAATCTCGCCGCCCTGCTCCACCCCGCTATCGACCCGAAGCCCCTCGCCTTGCGGAAACGCCAGCGCCACAAGTCTGCCGGTGGAGGGCAGAAATCCGCGCTCTGGATCCTCGGCATAGAGGCGCGCCTCGACCGCATGCCCGTTGAGCGGAATCTCGCTCTGATTGGTGACGGGCAGCCTTTCGCCGGCGGCAATACGAAACTGCCATTCCACCAGATCGAAGCCGGTCACCGCCTCGGTCACCGGATGCTCGACCTGCAGCCGCGTATTCATTTCCATGAACCAGAAGCCATCGCGCTTCAGTCCGCCGGCGCCGTCGGCAATGAATTCCACCGTTCCCGCGCCGACATAGCCGGCCGCTTTCGCCGCTGCGATCGCGACCGCCCCCATGCGCGCGCGCAGGTCATCGGTCATGCCGGGCGCGGGCGCCTCCTCGATCACTTTCTGATGGCGGCGCTGCAGCGAGCAGTCGCGCTCATAGAGGTGGATCGCGTTGCCACGCTTGTCCGCGAAGACCTGAATCTCGATGTGGCGCGGCGCCGTAACGTATTTCTCGATCAGCACGCGGTCGTCGCCGAAAGCCGACGCCGCTTCGCGCCGCGCGGCCTCGATCGCCGCGTCGAACTCGGCATGCCTCTCCACGAGCCGCATGCCCTTGCCGCCACCGCCCGCGACCGCCTTGATCAGCACCGGATAGCCGATCTCATAGGCCTTGCGTTTGAGGAAGGCGTTGTCCTGCTGATCGCCATGATAGCCGGGCACCACCGGTATGCCGGCCTCCTGCATCAGCACCTTGGCCCGGTCCTTGAGCCCCATCGCGCGGATCGCCTCGGGTGGCGGGCCGACAAAGACGACACCCGCCTGCGCGCAGGCCTCCGCAAAATCTGCATTCTCCGACAGAAAGCCGTAACCAGGATGGATGCAGTCCGCACCGCTCTGCCTTGCCACCGCCAGCACCCGGTCGATCGCGAGATAGCTCTCGCGCGCGGGCGCCGGACCGATCGGATAGGCCGCATCGCACGCGCGCACATGCGGGGCGCCGGCATCGGCATCCGAATAGACCGCGATGGTGCGCAGCCCCATCCGGCGCGCGGTGCGCGCAATCCGGCATGCAATCTCGCCGCGATTGGCGATCAGGACCGAGGCAAACATGAATCACCCGCGCGTCTATGACGGCGCGGAGGATGCCCGCACCGACGCAGCAAAGGAAGAGCTGGCGGTTTATTGCGACGGCGCGCCGGTGGTCTGCGGGGCGGATCCGACCGGCTGCGGGAACGGATCAGCGGCGGGAGGCGGCGGAGCCGGACGCGCCGCCTGCGCCTTCTGCGCCGGACGCCGCGGCGGTGGTGAGGATGCTTGCGCTCGCGGCTCGGCGCGAGGCTCCGGGCGTGGCTCGGCGCGAGTCTCTGGTCGAGGCTCGGCGCGCGGCTCCGCGCGCGGCTCGGCACGAGTCTCGGCTCTCGGATCGGGCCGGGGCTCTGCTTTCGCCTCCGGTTTCGACGGCGCGCCGACGCCGTTCTGGCCGGGACGGCCTGGCTCATTCGACATGATGCTGACGGCCGGTATCGAATCCGCGGTCGGAAAATCGATATTGACCGGCGTGTGCGGTGGCGTAGCCGGCGTTGCGGCCCCTGCCGCGAGCGCGGGCCCCGACGGCGCGCCCGCCTTATCGCTCCATGCGCTCGCAAAGCGAGTCACCCGCGCCTCGTATGCGCCCTCATTCATGTTGGCGACAAGCCGATCGCGGCGCTTGAGCAAATCGAAGGCGTAGCAATCCGCCGGCTTGCAATCGTCGCGCGCCATCAGAACCTGTGCCACAAGACCGAAGCGGTCCGCCTCGAGGCTGCGGACGATCGGCGCGCGCAGGCTTTCATAGGCAGCTTGATCGCGCCCCGGCAGCACGGCGATCTCACGCAACACATCAAGCCGGGCGCCGACATAATTGAGCGCCGCGGCGACCTGTTCCGGGCTCGCGAACAGGGCCCGCTCGCAGGCCTCATGCACCAGAGCGCCACCCGCGGCATCGAGACAGGCAAGATTGGAATTCGGCAGCAGCGCCTGGGCATTGAGTGCCGCAATCCGTGCCTCGATCGCACGGCGCTGCGCTGCCTTGCCGTACATATCGAGATGATCGAGCGCGAACCAGACCGCGCCGGCCGCAAGCAGGATCACCGCGGCGGCGGCGAGACCCTGGCGGATCCCGTAGCGCAGAATCACAATCACCGCGACGATCGCCAGCGCGGTGGCCAGCGCCAGCGTGCCCAGAAGCGGAAAAGCAGCCATGTCACCCATGTCGAAGTTCGGCATCATGTCAGCCCAATCCGCCGTTACCGCGAATTAAGACGCCGAAAATCGGCCAAAGCAAGACACTTTCATACTCCGAAAGTTCCTGCGTCAGACACCCCCGGCAGACCGGAAAGATGGCGTCAGGTCGCTCGCGGCAGCGAACGCACCTTTGGCCTCGATTGACGTCATCGCGACGACCGTCTTGAGATCGGTCACGCCGCCGCCGCTGGCAGCGGCAAGCAACACGGCCGCCATCTGCGTCTCGCCCGGCGCTTCGGCAATCACCAGAAAATCGTAATCGCCAAAGGTGACGTAATATCCGATCAGCTTGCCGCCGACCTTTGTCAGCAACCGGGCAACCGCTTCGGACCGGTCTTCCGGACGGACCACCATGCCCTTGATGGCGTCGCGCGTATATCGTCCCTGCGTAATGAAAATCGGCATCGGGGACCTCCATCGCCGCGGCCGCGGAACCTTTCGGCAGCCGGCACGTTCGCTCGGGCAACCCGCCGCACGGAGCAACGTATATGCGACTGATCCTCGGAATGCTGCTCGGCGCCCTGCTCCTGACCGCGGGAGCATATTATCACGACAGCATGCAGACCTCGACCGTCGCGGCGGGACCGGCTGCCACGCAAAACCGTCCGATGGTGAACTGGGACGTGGTTGAATCGAACTGGAACAGCCTCAAGCTTCGCCTTCAGGAAGGCTTTGCGGACCTGCGCGCCCGCATCAACCGCGCCTGACCGAAAGCCTCAGCGGTGCCGGTCGAGCTGGCTCTCCTTCGCCACGCGCTCGAAGGCTTCCTCGGTGTTCTTGATCCGATACTGGTGTTCGTCGCCGTCCGGCGGCAGCAGCTTCACGATCTTAAAGGATCCATCCGCCGTGGCCCGGTTCAGCGGTCCGGCGATGTAGCGGACAGTCTGCCCGACGGTGAATCGATGAGATTTCAGCACGCTAAACTCCATCTCGCGCGACAGGTTCGCCCTACCTGCGTCGGCGCCGCTTGGCGGCTCCGAATTTTCATTAACATGTTGCATTATAGCATCTCTTGGCGCTCCGGGGGAAAAAATCCGGCAATTCCGGGGCGCGCTGATTGCGTCGCTTTTTCAGCGAGTTAGCGAAAGCCCTAGGATCAAGGTTCCCGCACGGCACCGGCTCCGGACAACGCCGCGTGTGCGGCCGGTTGCGTCCTCTTGGCGGTGCCTGCGCGCGGCCCACCGCAGAAGCGAAGCCAGCACCACACATCCCTCTTCGCCGCCTCCGATTTCGCCGCTAAGTTTGCCTCGAGCCGCTAAGTTTGCCTTGGAATGATGCGAGGTTCGAAATCTTCGGACGGCATCATGCGCGCCGGTCATGCTCAACCTGATCATCGCCAGCATCCTTGCCGCGATCCTCGGCTTCGCCGCCCATCGCGCCAGCATCTGCACGGTGCGAGCGGTCGCGGAGCTGACGCATTCGGGCACCGGCTACATGTTCGGCAGCATCCTGAAGTCCGCGCTCTGGGTGTTTGCGATCACAATCCCGGTGTTCCTGCTGATGCCGCAGACGGCTACGTCCGTGACCGGCTGGCAGTTGACCGTCACCGCGATGCTGGGCGGTCTGCTGTTCGGCATCGGCGCCGGCGTGAACGGCGCCTGCGCCTACGCCACCATGGCGCGCATGGTCGATGGCGAGATCGGGATGCTGCTCACCATCGTTGGCTTTGTCCTTGGCGTGCTGCTGTTCGTGGTGCTGACCGGAAGCGGGGTGCTGGTGCGACCCGCGCCGGCGCCCAGTCCCATTCCAAGCCTCATGCATATCGCCCCTTACGTCGGCGCCCTGCTGCTCGCGCTCGGCGTGTTCGAACTGATCCGGCTCTGGCGCAGCCGGCCGGCCGGCACGACCTTGCGCGAAAGCGTGCTCGCCCCGGCCTATCGCCTGTCGACCGCCGCGCTACTGATGGGGCTTGCGGCCGGCGCGATCTTTCTCCTGTTTGGATCGCCGGGCTACACCACGACCTTTCAGCAGGTGATCGAGGCGCATGCCGGCGTGCGCCCGATGCCGGCCTATGGCCGCTGGATCGTGCTGGGGGCGGTGCTGCTCGGTATGTTCGCCTCGACCCTGCAGCGCGGCAGTTTCCGGATCGACTGGCGGCCGAGGTTGTCCTGGCTGCGTAACATCTTCGGCGGCACGCTGATGGGCCTTGGCTGCGCGCTCCTGCCCGGCGGCAATGACGCACTGATATTGTATGGCATTCCCGGCCTTTCGCCGCATGCGCTGCCGGCCTATGCCGCGCTGCTGCTCGGCATTCTGGTCGCGCTTCTCACCATGCGCGCAGTGTTTCGCATCGAAATGCGGGTTGCCTGCCGCAACGATTTGTATATCGCCGATGCAAGCGCCGATCTTGCCAGGCGCGAGACGTGAGGCGGTTACCGATGAGAATCCAGTTCGCAGGCTGCGGCGACGCCTTCGGCTCGGGCGGCCGGTTCAACACCTGCATCCACGTCACGGATGGCGGCCGGCAATTCCTGCTCGATTGCGGCGCAACCTCGCTGATAGCAATGAAGAAGGCCGGAATCGATCGCGGCGCCATCGACGCCATCCTGCTCACCCATTTCCATGCGGACCATTTCGGCGGGATTCCGTTCTTCATTCTCGACCAGCATTTCACCGTGAAGCGTTCCCGCCCGCTGCTGATCGCAGGTCCGCCGGGCTTACGCGACTGGTATGGGCGTGCGATGGCGCTCGCCTTTCCGGGCGAACGGACGCTGCCGTTCGAACTGCAATTGCGGGAAGTCGAGATCGGCGTCGCGCAGACCATCGCGGACATGACGGTGACGCCGTTTCACGTCCGGCATGACGACCGCGCGGGGCCGTGCCTCGCCTACCGGATCGAGAGCGGCGGCAGAACGCTGTGTTTTTCGGGCGATACCGAATGGACCGACACCTTGATCGATGCTGCGCGTGGCGCCGACCTGTTCATCTGCGAATGCTACATGTACGACACGCTCCGCAAATCGCACATGACGCTGTCGGTGCTGCGGCGGCACCTGCCGGCGATCGGCGCAAAGCGGGTGATCCTGACGCATCTGAGCGACGACATGCTGGCGCATCTTGCGGATGTCGAACTGGAATGCGCGGTCGACGGGATGGTGGTCGAGGTGTGACGGGCGAACGGAGATTGGGTGCCGTCCGTTTTTCAGAAGGTCTCCACCCAGGGCCGCAACTCCACTTCCGAGGTCCAGGCATTGCGGGGCTGGCGCAGCACGTCGAGATAGGTCTGCGCGATGGCGTCGGGATCGAGCAGAGAATCCGGCCTGTCGGCGGGTTCGGGCCGGCGCGCCGACCGGATGCCGCCATCGATCACGAAATGCGCGACATGGATGCCCTGTGGCTGCAATTCGCGCGCAAGGCTCTGCGACAGCCCGCGCAAGGCGAACTTCCCCATCGCGAACGGCGCCGACTTCGCATAGCCCTTCACGCTCGCCGAAGCGCCGGTGAAGAAGATCGCGCCGTGGTTGTTGGGGAGCATCCGTTTCGCCGCTTGCTGCGCCACCAGGAATGCGCCGTACGCGCTCACCGCGATCGCCCGCTCCACCTCGGCGGGCACAAGCTCGGTGATGGCACCCCGGGCGCGGAAGCTCGCATTGTAGATCGCGACATCGGGCGCCCCGAATGCGGCCTCGACCTCGCCGAACAGCCGCGCCACATGGTCCGGCTGCGAAGCGTCACAGGCAAAGGCCGTGGCGCCGGTTTCGCGCGTGAGGTCCGCGAGATCGCCCGTCGTGCGCGCGGCGAGCGCAACCGAGAGACCCGATTTCGACAGGAGCCGGGTGAGCGAAGCACTCAGGCCGGAGCCCGCACCGACGATGAGCGCGGTGCGGTAGGCGGGCGCGGACATAGGGCGGCTCCAGCGAAGCTGCAGGGGCCCGCAGGATGCTGATTCCGCGCGCCCCCTGCAAGCATACGACCCTACCCTTCGCCGACTAAGCGCTCACCTGTTCGCTGCTGCGATGATGCAATGCCTTGGCAAGCGCGGAGCGGTCGAGATGCGTGCCGTCGTCGCCCTCGATCAAAAGCGCGACACGCCCGGTCGCCTTCAGATGTTGGGCGAAGCTGATAGCCTCATCCATGGTGGCGCATTCCTTGAACAGATGACGGCCCTTGTCGAGCGGGCTGAGGGTCTCCGAACCGGCCGGCCCGGAATAGACGCGGTACATGCCTGTCCTCCTTTCTGTCTTCGTAA
>Ga0182742_1003045_pt1 | contig 17145 bp, 12 predicted proteins | sample eDN5th37CBELigMG_FD_128880 | JGI IMG/M metagenome (GOLD analysis project Ga0182742, IMG submission 128880) | Enriched Miracle-Growth compost microbial communities from Emeryville, California, USA - eDNA 5th pass 37_C BE-Lig MG (version 2)... ...
CAGTAGCTCAGTCGGTAGAGCAAGTTGCTACCTTCTTTGATTAAGCTTCTGCGGCAACTTGCGAGGAAGACCGAAGGTCTTTTGAGCAATGGACTCGCACAAATTATTAAGCGGGTCAATACATTATTATGGCTCAGTAGCTCAGTCGGTAGAGCAATGGACTGAAAATCCATGTGTCGGCGGTTCGATTCCGTCCTGAGCCACCTTTTATGTAGATTTTAAGGTGGTAATTTTGGCTTTGATTTAGTAAAATGGAAGCCAAGTAATAATATTTTCGGAGGGGTAGCGAAGTGGCTAAACGCGGCGGACTGTAAATCCGCTCCTTCGGGTTCGGCGGTTCGAATCCGTCCCCCTCCACCAGTTTTAAAATAAATAATTTTATATTTAGGGGTATAGTTTAAAGGTAGAACGAAGGTCTCCAAAACCTTTGGTGTGGGTTCGATTCCTACTACCCCTGCCAAATTATGGCGGTCGTGGCGAAGTGGTTAACGCATCGGATTGTGGCTCCGACACTCGTGGGTTCGATTCCCATCGATCGCCCCATTTTTTTCATTCACATTCTTCATAAAATTGAATACTATATTAATGGGCTATAGCCAAGCGGTAAGGCAACGGACTTTGACTCCGTCATTCGTAGGTTCGAATCCTGCTAGCCCAGCCATTTTTGCGGAAGTAGTTCAGTGGTAGAATACAACCTTGCCAAGGTTGGGGTCGCGGGTTCGAATCCCGTCTTCCGCTCCAAAACATCTATGGCGGCATAGCCAAGTGGTAAGGCCAAGGTCTGCAAAACCTTTACTCACCGGTTCGAATCCGGTTGCCGCCTCCATAGTAATTTGCCGGTGTGGCGGAATTGGCAGACGCGCACGACTCAAAATCGTGTTCCGTGAGGAGTGTCGGTTCGACCCCGACCACCGGTACTATATAGTCGAAAAAAAGAGATAGGATAATTCCTATCTCTTTTTTTGTTAATAAATTCATTCCACTTTCACGTGAACTTTGGAAACAGCATTGTACCCATAACCTTTTTGGTTCCAGTAGGGACTATCAGGTTGTACTCGTCCACTAGAATATACAGCTCTAGAAAGGATTGTGTATTCTCCTTTATGAATGAACTCACGAACTAAGGACCAGCGAATCCATGAATAGTCCGAGACACCACTCCTTGATAAGTTTGCATTAGTCCAGGTCTTACCGCTGTCAAAGCTTACTTCTACCTCTATTATTTTCCCTCGTCCTGTCCAAGCGATTCCTTCCACCTTATGTGTACCTGATTTCAAAATGGAATAGTTTAAAGGTTGCTGGATGGTGGAATCAACATTTATCGTTGTGACTGGAACTTTACCTTGATCATTGTTTTTGTTTGGATAATACATATAATCATCCGTTTGAAACGGTCCAGTGAACTTGTGGTTAATTACTTCAATCTTCTGTAGCCATTTTACAGAAGCCATAGCATACCAATTAGGAACAATTAGTCTGAAAGGATGACCATGCTTATTAGATAGTGGCTGGTCATTGTACTGATAGGCAACTAAAGTATCAGGGTGTAAGGCTATTTCTAATGGTAAACTTCTTTTATAAGGTACAATTCCATCATAATCAGGTTTCTTACCACGGTCGGCACCTTCAAAAATGATCTCCTGTGCATCCATTGTTAACTTAGTGTCTTTCAAAAGATCCCTTAACGGTACCCCTGTCCATTTCCCTTGACTAATGGCACCTGCTTCCCATTGCTCCCCGTAAACCTTAGGAAAGAAATTTGCACGTTTATTTCCAGCGCATTCAAGAGGGAGCGTTAATGTTGAGGTGGGCATTGCGAGTAATTCTGATAGATGAATATATCGTTTCTTTGATTGACCATCTATAACCTGTAGCCAGTAGCTATATTGATTAAGGATTGGATACGGAAAATGATTTCTCCGGTAAAAGTAAGGCAATGGAGTCTCCATGTTTTTTATAAAGTGGATTGGGGATTCCTGATTTTCTGGTTGGATAGACCGTGTAGTTAAATAGGGTTTTCCATTTTTATTCATCGTTTTCACCCCCTCCATAACTAACATATTTGCAAAAACTTTCCATAGAACTTTAAGTAATCATTTAGCCTATCTTTTAAAATGTAACGAATTTGTCAAAAATACCTCGGCTATTATTATACCCCCGGTGGTATATTTGTCTTGTGAAATATAAAATTAATAAAACCTTTACGATATTAGGAGGAAATATAGATGACTAAGAAAATTGTGATTGTTGGTGGAGTTGCTGGTGGTGCAACGGCTGCAGCTAGACTAAGAAGAATTAGTGAAGACGTTGAAGTAATCATGGTTGAGCGGGGAGAACATATTTCTTTTGCAAACTGTGGGTTACCATACTACATTGGTGAAACAATTAAAGACAGAAGTAAATTATTAGTTCAAACTGTTGAAGCGATGTCAGAGCGTTTCAAGCTTGATATTCGAAATTTGAGTGAAGTTATGAGCATTGATCCTGAATCTAAGAAGGTAATAATTAAAAATCTACAAACGGGAGACGTTTATGAAGAAACTTATGACAAATTATTATTATCACCTGGAGCAAGACCAATTGTCCCAGCAATTCCAGGTCTTAATGAAAATAAAACATTGTTTACTCTAAGAAATATTCCGGATACTGATAAAATTAAAGACTATGTCGACCGTAATAGCCCTAAAAAAGCAGTGGTTGTCGGTGGGGGATTTATTGGAATTGAGATGGCTGAAAACCTTGTTGACCGTGGGATAGAAGTAACAATTGTTGAAATGGCGAATCAAATCATGGCCCCGATTGATTACGAAATGGCAAGTATCTTGCATACTCATTTAAAAGACAAAGGAGTAAAGCTTGTTTTAGAAAATGGTGTTGAAGCTTTCGCTAATGAAGGAAAGAAAGTCATCCTTACTGATGGAAACAAAATTGATACGGATATGACGATCCTTTCCATAGGTGTTAGACCTGAGAATGAACTTGCTAAAATTGCAGGGATAGAGCTAGGTGAGCGTGGCGGAATTATTGTTAATGAATATCTTCAGACTTCAAATCAAGATATTTATGCTATTGGTGATGCGATAGAAGTTGTGGACTATATTAATGAAACGAAGGCAATGATTCCGCTAGCAGGACCAGCAAACCGTCAGGGGCGTATTGCAGCAAATAATATGATGGGCAAACAAGAGAAATATCAAGGAACATTAGGTACTTCCATTGCGAAAGTTTTTGATCTAACTGTAGCCGCAACTGGAAACAATGAGAAAACTCTTAAACGTCTGGGGGTACCCTATGAAGTGGTGCATATTCACCCAAACTCACATGCAGGATATTATCCTGGGGCTGCACCAATTGCACTGAAGTTGGTATTTGACAAAAGAACAGGAAAAATCTATGGTGCTCAGGCTGTTGGTGCGGAGGGAGCAGATAAGCGAATCGATGTTATTGCGACAGCCATTAAAGGTGGCTTGACCGTCGAAGATTTAACCCATTTAGAATTAGCGTATGCACCTCCATTTTCATCGGCAAAGGACCCTGTAAACATGGCAGGTTATGTTGCAACGAATATTATGGACGGAGAGTTGGATCATGTCCAGTGGCATGAGATTGATAAAATTGTTGAAGAGGGCGGGCTATTAGTGGATGTTCGTGAACCAGTTGAGCGAGAATTTGGGTTCATAGAGGGTTCGATTAATATTCCATTAAATGAGTTAAGGTATCGATTAGCTGAGCTACCCAAAGACCAGACAATCTATGTAAGCTGTCAGGTTGGGTTACGCGGATATTTAGCGACTCGTATCCTTTTGAATCATGGCTATCATGTTAAGAATGTTGATGGAGGGTGGAAAACGTACTCTTCTGTTTTTGGAAGCAATATGAATAGAAGGTTTGAAACAAATGACCGTGGAGAAGTTGATGTAAAAGTAGAAACGAAGAATAAAGAGAAAGTAGATATTAATGTTGACTCCGTAATAGATGTTGCAGGCTTAACTTGCCCAATTCCAATTATTAAACTTAAAAAGGGAATGGATTCAATTCGTAGCGGCCAAGTGATTGAACTTCAAGCGACAGATAAAGGTGCGCTAAATGACCTTCCAGCATGGGCAAGAAATGCTGGGCACACAATCTTAAATACCAAACAAGAAGGGCCACTCATTAAATTCTGGGTTCAAAAGAAATAACTGTTCTACTCCACTACTACACTTGTAATAGTGGAGTTTTTTGCGGAAGCTATTATCAAACTTTACGAAACCAGCATTTTATTAAGAGTTTATCAAACTATGATTTTCAGTAATAAAAGTGCTTTTGTGCAGAATTATCTATGGCAGCCCACCTAGGAGAATGGAATTTGTTAACATAAAGGTATTTCGACAAAAACCTACATAGGTGGTTGACTTACAAGAAAAAACTGTGTATCATATAAAGAGTCAAAGGGATATAATTTTACTATATTTATCATTTTAAATATGCGGGTGTAGTTTACTGGTAAAACCTCAGCCTTCCAAGCTGATGTAGTGGGTTCGATTCCCATCACCCGCTCCAATACATATATAACGCAGTATTTCGTTTAACTAGAAACGAAGTATTGCGTTTTTTAATTTGTGTAAGAAGGATGATTTTCACAAGTTGTGTTCAAGGGACAAAAAGGAGCTATTTGATTTTATTGTATAAACAGAATTATGAAGTCCGATTAAGAAGGGGACAAAGGTTTGGTCATCATGACAAGTTCTTGAATCCAGTTATTCACTCCCCTTGAAGAACAAAAAAAGGATGCTATTCGCATCCAATCATTGTGTAGTGGCCTTCTCCTCCATGAATTTGTATAAACATATTCATTAGAGATTCAGTTAACTGGTGACTGTTCTTACTATCCAGGGAGGGTCGGTGATAAATAATTTGCAATGCATTTTTGGTATCTTCTGTTACGGAAGTGCGTTCAGAATCTACAAAAGGACTACCAAATGGTCCGGTTTCATCACTAGAAACAATCAAATTATGTAATGAATTCGTTCTCCCGTTTAGGCCTAAATATTCTTCTTTTTCTGCTCCAATTTTCAAATCGATATCCCCGTTAACTTTATCGGTATCATAGATGCCGATTGGCACTTCATACTTGAGCGAGAAGAAGTTGTTCAAATCGATAGCGCTATGTACTGATTGGAGATAGTTTTGTTTTTTTATCCTTCGATAAAGTGCTTCGGCCGAATGTCTATATCGATTTGGATCTTTGCCAATTTGTTTGAAGATTTGTCGCCATTCTTTTATTCCATCAAAATCAGTCAGGTTTTTATCTTCAAGCTCAAAAAAGATAGACTCCTGAAACAATTGTAGCCTGCCTTTTACCATTTGTGGGGATGCACCCACTTCAATGTTTCTGTACTGGATAACCCCTGCAGTAAACCCAGGCACCAGCCTACATAACTCACTGGAAACCATAATTTCCAATGTTTCCACCTCCAAAATTCCTTTAAAATAGTTTATCATATTAGTTATGCGCTTTAAAAATATACATCTAAAATAGATATTTTCAAATAGAAGGGAGGGTATCCTTGTGAATATTCAAGAATTGCAACAAGACGTAATTGAGTATAGTAAAACAATTGGCATTGATAAAATTGGCTTCACATCCCCTGCACCTTTTACGGAATTGAAAAATCGACTACTACGTCAGCAGGAGCTTCAATTCCAATCTGGTTTTGAAGAGCCTGATATTGAGAAACGAGTACGTCCGGATTTGATTTTTGATAAACCTCAATCTATTATTGCCATTGCTGTCGCGTATCCTTCAAAAATGAAGGTAAGAGTAGTCAGCAAAAAAGGTGAAAGAAGAGGGATATTCTGTCGTGCTTCCTGGGGACAGGACTACCATCATATTCTAAGAAAAAAACTAAAAATGCTAGAAGAATATATTGCATCCAAGGTACCAGAAGCTAAGTTCAAATCAATGGTTGATACGGGTGAGCTAGTCGACCGCGCTGTTGCGGAACGTGCGGGGATTGGCTGGAGCGGGAAAAACTGTTCAATTATTACACCTGAGTTCGGTTCGTATGTTTACCTCGGTGAAATGATTACCAATCTTCCTTTTGAACCAGATGCACCGATTGAGGACCAATGCGGAACTTGTACAAAGTGTCTTGATGCCTGCCCAACGGGTGCTCTTGTCCAAGGTGGGCAACTGAACAGTCAACGTTGCATTGCCTTTTTAACGCAGACGAAGGGGTTTTTACCAGAGGAATTTAGAGAAAAGGTTGGGAACCGTCTTTATGGATGTGATTCTTGCCAGACAGCCTGTCCAATGAATAAGGGGAAAGACTTTCACTTTCATGAGGAAACAGAACCAGATTCAGAAATTGCCAAGCCATTGCTAAAACCGATTCTTCATATTAGTAACCGTGACTTTAAAGAGAAATTTGGTCCAGTTTCTGGTTCATGGAGAGGGAAAAAACCAATTCAAAGAAATGCTGTCATTGCACTTGCACATTATAAAGATGAGAGTGCTGTGCCTGATTTAATAAAGGTAATGCAGGAGGATCCTCGGCCAGTTTTACGTGGGACAGCGGCTTGGTCATTGGCGAAAATAGGTGGTCCAGAGGCGAAATTGGCCTTAGACCATGCCCTAGAGCGTGAAAAAGATGAAGAGGTATTAGCGGAAATCAAGACGGGGCTAAGTAGGATAAGTCAATAACGAATGCAAAAGGAAGGCACCTTCAATTGTAAATTGGAGGTGTTTTTTTTTGTTTTTAAAGGCCAAACCAACATCTTCCATCCTTTTCTATATCTGAAAGCATCATTCTTCTCATACATATGTGATGAAAGGAGAGATGGTTTGTGAGAGAACAACTTCAAAACTTATTAGAACAGCGAGTTAGACAGTATGTTTCCCTAACTAGAAGTGAAATCCATGACTGCCCATTTATAGAGAAAACAAAGGAAAGCTGTGCAAACAGAGGAGCTGACATCCTCCGAACAACCGCTGAAGGGAAAATAACAAAAGAAGGAAAAACCGGTGAAGGAACGGAAGTATTTTACAAAGTTCATTATCAATATTTAATAAAACAAAAAAATTCCTTTTTAATTGAAGAACGGATTGAAGATCGAAAAGCTGAATTTTATAAAGGAATTCTCGTTGACGATAATGAGATAGACCTAGACTCCTTGGGGTCACCTGAAATTGGAACCAATGAGGTGGAAAGAAGTCAAGAAGAGCAAGATGCAGGAGAGGGGGATGAACGGAAATCTTTTCGATACGATCGTATGAAGGCTGTCCAATATGCGGAAAGATGGTGGAATGACTATAACCCTGCATTTAAAAGTTTCGATGTGGACTGCACAAACTACATTTCTCAATGCTTACATGCAGGGGGAGCCCCGATGCTAGGGTTTTCTAATCGTTCCAAAGGATGGTGGATGAGGAATAACAATTGGAGCTATAGCTGGACGGTAGCAAATTCGCTCCGTTTGTATTTGCCTAACTCTAATACGGGGGTAAGAGCAAAGGAAGTAAACAGTCCAAGTCAACTTCAACCTGGCGATGTCATCTGTTATGATTTCCAGGGGGATGGTCGTTTTGATCATACGACAATTGTGACTGCCAAAGATGCAGAAGGGATGCCGCTTGTGAATGCACATACAACCAATAGCAGAAGGCGGTACTGGGCATACGAGGATTCTACTGCTTACACTCCTAAAATAAAGTATAAGTTTTTCACAGTTGTGGATGACCACTAAAAAAGGTTTGTCTTTTGTTGTTGGCTTTCAGAAGTTGATTTTTTATTGAATATAGGTTGTTACTCTAAATTTACATTTGGCAAGCTTATTCACCATGTTTTGAAGCTTTCCCGAAGTGGGAGTAATCCACTATTTTACATTCAAAAGCACAAAGTTTGAGAAGGAGCATAGTTGTTAGTGGTATAATAACAACTAGATTTAATGTTGAGGTGAAAATTTTGGCACTACATGTTGTTCTATATCAACCAGAGATTCCGGCTAATACGGGAAACATTGCTCGAACTTGTGCGGCAACAGGAACCGTTTTACATTTAATTCGTCCCTTAGGCTTTTCTTCGGAAGACAAGAGGTTAAAACGAGCAGGTTTAGATTATTGGGAATTTGTAAATATCGTGTATCATGATTCACTTGAGGATTTTTATACAGATAACGAGGGTGGAGAATTTTTCTATTTAACAAAGCATGGATCAACGCCGCATACGGCCATTGATTATAGTCAACCTGAAAAAGATTACTATTTTATCTTTGGGAAAGAGAAATCAGGATTACCAGAAGAACTGCTAACTCGTAATAAAGATCGCACCTTAAGAGTTCCAATGAATGATACTGTTCAATCCCTAAATTTATCTAATACGGCAGCAATTCTAGTGTATGAAGCCCTCAGACAAAGGGATTATCCAAACCTATTTTAAAAAATGAGGGCCGACTTTTCAGGTCCTCTTTTATAAAATTGACTTGATAGGCTAAACCCTACAGTCTACATAACCAACAGCAAGTTTCATGAAAGGATGGGATTCGCATGAACCAGGTAATTGAAACAATATTAAATCATCGCTCTGTTAGGAACTTTCAGGATAGGCCATTATCCAAGGAACAGATTGAACAGATTGTCATGAGTGCGCAGGCAGCTTCAACCTCTAGTTTTATCCAAGCATATTCTATTATCGGGGTAACGGATCAAGCTAAAAAGGACAAGCTCGCAGAAGTAGTGGGAAACCAACCTTATGTAGCGAATAATGGACACTTCTTCGTTTTTTGTGCAGATTTACATCGGCATGCACTGATTGCAGAGATGGAGAATAAGGATGTCCTCCCGTCACTTGAAAGCACAGAAAAGTTTATGGTCAGTCTAATTGATGCAGCTCTTGCAGCCCAAAATGCAGCAGTTGCCGCGGAATCTATGGACCTAGGGATCTGCTATATTGGGGGCATTCGTAACCAACTTGAGGAAGTTCAAAAGATATTGAAAACCCCAGAGCATGTGATTCCACTGTTTGGTATGGCGGTAGGGTATCCAGAAAAGATAAATGATAAAAAACCAAGACTGCCTTTAGAACATGTCTATATGGAGAATGAGTATCAACAGGACCCGACTGTTTTTAAGAAGCAACTAGAAGATTATAATAAAATTATCTCTCAATACTACAAAGACAGAACTGGTGGCAAGCGTGAGGATACTTGGACAGAGCAAATCGGGCAAATGCTTGAGAAAAAATCGAGAATGTATATGAAAGAGTTTGTGAATAAACAGAAAATGGATCTACGTTAAGATCGATTTTATGATTATCGAGATAATCTAACGAAAGAGCCAATAAAAAAGAAGCTGCAAGGATTTGCGGCTTCTTTTTTTATGCTTTATTTTTTGGTTACTCCTGGCTTATCTTCATAGCCTGAAGTGAAAATCGCCGCTAGAAAAGCAGCTGAAACTCCAAGAATCAAAATTAGATTCATTTATGTAAGCCCCCTTTGTCCGATTTTCCATACCTGTATTTATTATAGCCTAAAGTCATCAGACTGTGAAGAAATGGTGATGTTTTTTAGTGAATCTTTAAAAGAGAGAATTACAGGTTGTTGGCATGTTCAATTTCATCCGTGCATAAGGTATATTAATCGTCTCTCGATAATCGTAAGACAGGGAGGTCCTTATGGAGATATTAAGAAAAATTGAGAAGTATCGCGAGGAAGAAGAGAACCTTAGATGGGAAGGGACGTTCAGAGAATATCTGGAGATTGTGAAGGAACAGCCATGGGTAGCTCAATCGGCACATTCAAGAGTTTATAATATGATTAAGGATGCAGGCATTGAGGAAGAAAAGGGAAAGAAAAAGTATAGCTTTTTTAATTCACAATTATTTGGACTAGAAGAGTCCCTAGAACGCCTGGTGGAAGAGTATTTTCATCCAGCAGCAAAAAGGCTAGATGTACGTAAGCGGATTTTGCTATTGATGGGGCCAGTAAGTGGTGGTAAATCGACATTAGTCACGATGCTTAAAAGAGGGCTTGAGTCCTATTCGCTGACAGATAGAGGTGCAATATACGCCATAAAAGGATGCCCAATGCATGAGGACCCACTACACTTAATTCCTCATCACCTCCGTAAAGACTTCTATGATGAATACGGAATACGTATCGAAGGGAATCTTTCCCCGCTCAACATGATGAGGCTTGAACAGGAGTATGGTGGGAGAATTGAGGATGTCCGAGTTGAACGAATCTTCTTCTCAGAAGATAAGCGTACTGGGATCGGAACCTTCAGCCCGTCAGATCCAAAATCTCAGGACATTGCTGACTTAACAGGTAGTATTGACTTTTCAACCATTGCTGAATTTGGGTCGGAGTCAGACCCACGTGCCTATCGTTTTGATGGAGAATTGAATAAGGCCAATCGGGGTATGATGGAATTCCAGGAAATGTTAAAGTGTGATGAAAAGTTTCTCTGGCATCTACTATCACTTACGCAAGAAGGAAATTTCAAAGCTGGTAGATTTGCTTTAATCTCGGCTGATGAATTAATTGTTGCGCATACGAACGAAACGGAATATCGCTCGTTTATTTCAAATAAAAAGAATGAAGCATTGCATTCGCGTATTATCGTAATGCCAATTCCATACAATTTGAAGGTTTCAGAAGAAGAGAAAATTTACGATAAAATGATTCGTGAAAGTGATGTTGGCAATGTCCATATTGCGCCACATACCTTAAAGGTTGCCTCAATGTTTACCATTCTTACTCGGTTAAAGGAGCCTAAAAAAGGAGATATTGACCTTGTTAAGAAAATGCGTCTTTACGATGGCGAAAGTGTCGAAGGCTACAACTCAGCAGATGTTGCCGAGTTAAAGAAGGAATATCAAGATGAGGGTATGAGTGGAATTGATCCACGTTATGTCATTAATCGGATATCTTCCACAATCATTCGAAAGAATATCCAATCAATCAACGCCTTAGATGTTTTGCGGTCTCTTAAAGAAGGGCTTGATCAGCACCCGTCCATTACTCAGGAGCAGCGGGAGCGGTACTTAAACTTCATTTCAGTTGCAAGGAAAGAGTATGACGATATTGCCAAGAAAGAAGTTCAAAAGGCCTTTGTCTATTCATATGAAGAGTCTGCTAAAACGCTTATGGACAATTATTTGGATAACGTGGAAGCTTATTGTAATAAAGCGAAACTTCGTGATCCGCTTACAGGCGAAGAAATCAATCCAGATGAAAAGCTAATGCGTTCAATTGAAGAGCAGATTGGAATCTCTGAGAATGCCAAAAAAGCATTCCGTGAAGAAATCCTCATTCGCATCTCTGCTTATGCACGCAAAGGAAAGAGATTTGATTATAACTCCCATGATCGCTTAAGAGAAGCCATCCAAAAGAAACTCTTTGCTGATCTTAAGGATGTTGTTAAAATCACAACTTCAACCAAAACACCTGATGAAACGCAGTTGAAGAAGGTGAACGAAGTGGTTGCAAGACTCATAGACGAACATGGCTATAATTCAACTTCAGCAAATGAATTGCTTCGTTATGTGGGTAGTCTTCTAAACCGTTAAAAAAACCTAGGGGGAATCTGCAAATCGCAGATTCCTTTTGTTTCTACTTACATGAGAGTAAAATCAGGCTTGTCCAATTGTAGTTGGAAAAGGTAAAATTGTCTAAATTATTTGTAAATTATTTTTGTCCCCTGCATATGATAGAGTAATCACAGTTTAAGTTTGAATTTTTACCCGAGTTATTGTATGTCAGCATTGGTAGATATGTGATTAAAAAGAACAGGAGGGGTTCGAAAATGACCGAAGAAAACAACGGCCAGTTTGTAATTTCCCAGGAAGATTGGTCCCTCCACCGCAAAGGCTATGACGATCAGCAACGCCATCAGGAAAAAGTTCAGGAGGCTATTAAGAATAATCTTCCTGATCTGATTACTGAGGAAAGCATCGTGATGTCGAACGGCAGGGAGGTAGTCAAGATTCCAATCCGTTCTCTGGATGAGTATAAGATTCGCTACAATTATGATAAAAATAAACATGTTGGCCAGGGAACTGGGGACAGCAAGGTCGGAGATGTTATCGCCCGTGATGGATCAGGGCAGCCAGCTCCAGGAAAAGGTCAAGGAGCAGGGGACCAGGCTGGAGAAGACTACTATGAAGCGGAAGTATCGATTATGGAACTTGAAGCAGCGTTATTTAAACAATTGGAGCTGCCAAATCTGCAGCGCAAACAAAATCAAGAAGATGTCATTGAAGACATCGAATTTAATGACATTCGTAAGACGGGGTTAATGGGCAATATTGATAAAAAACGAACGATGATGTCTGCATATAAGCGGAATGCAATGACTGGGAAACCATCGTTTCACCCTATTTATAAGGAAGACTTGAAATTTAAAACATGGAACGAGATCGTCAAACCAGACTCAAAAGCAGTTGTATTAGCGATGATGGATACTAGTGGTAGTATGGGGTTGTGGGAAAAGTATATGGCTCGTAGCTTCTTCTTTTGGATGACAAGGTTCTTACGCTCGAAATATGAAACAGTAGAAATTGAGTTTATTGCGCATCATACCGAGGCAAAAGTAGTTTCAGAGGAGGACTTTTTCTCAAAGGGAGAAAGTGGAGGTACAATTTGTTCATCTGCCTACCGAAAATCTCTGGAGTTAATCGACACAAAATATGATCCTCAGAAATTTAATATCTATCCGTTCCACTTTTCTGACGGAGATAATTTAACATCAGATAATGCTAGATGTGTGAAGTTGGTTGAAGAACTAATGAAAGTATCCAATATGTTCGGATACGGTGAAGTAAATCAGTACAACCGCCACTCGACGTTAATGTCCGCCTATAAAAACATCAGTGATGAGAAATTCCGCCATTTTATCCTCAAGCAAAAAGCCGATGTATTCCATGCGATGAAGAGCTTTTTTAGAAAAGAACAAGATGATAAAATGTATGCATAATAAAAAAACGACAGGCTAATGAGCTTGTCGTTTTTAACTTTCACTTTATTTTCGTATCTATTTGGCTTTCCCGAACTCAGTATCCGCTATTTCCACCTTGGACTGGTTCATAATTTGACCATCACCTTCGAACCAACGACGAGCATTGTCCACCATCATTAGGTTGATTTGTTCTTCCGTGACACCAGAGTTCCTTAATTCCGGAATGATTTCTTCGAGTACAAAACTCATTGTCCATTTTGGGTACATGAGTCCAGGTGCTTCTTCAGGATACCAATCAATGGTACAGCAATGATCTTGCGATAAGAACATGCGGTCAGCGTACCCCTTTTTCGCAAGTTCAATGACAGTGGTATTTCGATTCTCAGTCGAAACCTCCCTAGTTAAGCCGTACCGGTCCATCCCAATAAAAGCCCCATATTCGAGCACCCTCAGGATATATTCCATGTTATCTGTATCACCTGTATGCCCAATCAAGATTCTTCTAGGGTCAACACCTTCCTCGGTGAGGATATCTAGTTGACTTAAGCCAGTTCCAGTTCCTGGGTGAGAATGAGTCATAATCGGTACGCCTGTTTTCTTATGAGCACGTGCGGCGGCACGAATGACTTTTTCAACATCTGGCGTGATTCCTTGTGAGTCAGTAGCGCATTTTAAGAATCCAGCTTTAATAGAGGTGTTTTGAATGCCAACCTCGATATCTCGGACAAAGAGTTCTGCCATATAGTCAATATCACGGTTTTGAAAATGTGGTGGGATATAATGATAGGAGTAGATTCCAGTTGCAGCAATGATTTGCACTCCCGTTTCGCGGGATACTCGTTCTATAAAGCGGATGTCACGACCAAGTTCCATAACAGAGGGATCACAAATCGTTTTGACCCCAAGCTTTTTAACGGAGTTCACTTGCTCTACAGCTTTAGCAAACTCTTTCTCTTCATCATATAAATGAGGGAACTGAACAAATACAGACTCAGAACGAACTCGCATATGCTCATGGATTAAAGTTAAACCTAGTTCAGAAGAAGAAACTGGTCCTGTTACCGATTGAATCAATGTCACGAAATAATCCCCTTTCAGTTTTTACTAGATAATTCATAATCCGAAATCAGATGGAATTTTAAACTATGTAGGAGGGTTAAAATGTTAACGCTTCCATTTTGCAAGAAAGACCACCAAAGTTAATCCTATCCGTATCGAAGTGAGTATTTTGAATTATCTGATAGTAATCTTAACAGTACTCTTCATTCATTGTCAAATGATATTTGAAACAACCCATCTAGGTGTTTGTACTAGGTTTGTTTGAGTAAAAAAGCAAGAACATTTCCGTCTAAATCTCGGAAAGGGCTCTTGCTTTTTTAGTCTAGCCTTTTACTTTTTGTTCTTCCTGCTCTTGAAGTTTTCTCCAAAGAATTTTTCCGCTTCCTGACATAGGAAGTTCGTTAAGAAATTGAATAATCCTAGGTACCTTATATGCAGCCATATGCTCTTTTGACCAGGCGATAATTTCTTCCTCGGTTGTTCCTCTTCCGCGATCAGTTAGGACGATAAACGCTTTAACAGTTTCGCCGCGTCTAGGGTCAGGTGCACCAATCACACAAGCACTTTGAACAGAAGGATGTTTATATAAGGTCATTTCTACCTCGGCTGGCCATACTTTGAATCCAGAGGCATTGATCATTCGTTTAACCCGATCAACTAAAAAGAAATAGCCTTCCTCATCATAACGAGCAATGTCACCGGTTCTAAAAAACTCCTTGTCTTCAAATGTGACAAATGCATTCTTGGTTTCCTCAGGTCGATTCCAGTATCCTTTGAATACTTGTTCTCCAGTAACAATAATTTCGCCTTCTTCATGTGGCCCTAGTTCTTTTAGGGTAACAGGGTCAACAACTCTAGCATCTACATCAAACTGAGGTACTCCTAGGCACTGTAACTTCGGGCGATGAAGAGGATTTTGGTGGATTTGCGACATTGTTTCTGTGAGCCCATAACCTTCGACATAACGAAGTCCTGTTAGCTCATAAAGTTTTTCTCCAACTGCTTCAGGAAGAGGAGCTCCGCCGCCGCCAATCATTTTTAGTGATTCAACTGCATCCTTTGTGAGATTTGGGTTCGCTAAGAAATCTACTACCATGGTCGATATATTTGTCCATCTAGTGATGCGATACTTTTCAATTAATTTTAAGGCAACATCCCGATCCCAGCGTGTCATTACCACCATGGTTGCTCCCAAGTAAATCGGGCCATTCATGTTATGCTGCATTCCGGTAACATGGAAGAGAGGCAGTGTCGAGAGTCCAACATCCGCTGGTGAAGAGTGGGCCCACACGATTCCTCCTAAAAGGGTCGCCTGTAAGGTTTTATGTGTATGCATGCAGCCTTTCGGTTTTCCTGTTGTTCCAGAAGTATACGGTAAGCAACATAAATCATCACTTTTTGCTTGGCTAGGGTTTGGAACTTTGTCTGCTGATAGGGCATCACCCCAATTAATAATTCCAGCGGAAGTAAATGTTTGTTTAGTAGCGGCTACAGCAGGAGGGACTGCATAATCCAATTCTTTTTGTGCATAATCACAATAGGCGGCCACAATCAAATGCTGAAGAGGGGTATTACCAAGACATGGTTCGATTTCAGGAACCAACTCTTGCCCAGCAATCGCTACTTTTGCATCACAATCTGCTAAATAAAAGGCAACTTCCTCTTTTACATTCATTGGATTAATTGGCACAATGACCGCATCTACACGTAATATCGCATAAAAGGCAATAATAAACTGTGGTGAGTTTTGCATATACAATACAACTCGGTCGCCTTTTGAAACTCCAAGCTCCTGTTGTAAGTATCCGGCAAGTTTATTTACTTCTAGGTAAAGTTGCTTATAAGTGATTTCTGTCCCATAAAAAACAATCGCTGTCTTATTTGGGTACCGTTTCATTGTAGTTTCTAAGTTGTCGTGAATGGTAGTTTCAGGTATCGGTAAAGATTTTGATAAACGTTTTGGCCAATACTCAAAATGTCGTGTAAACACTAAAATCACCGCCAGTCATTTTTTTTACATAAGATTGGTATCGCTTTCATTAAAATATATCATAAATATAACAGAATATTCAAACAAATAAAAAGGTATGTTTTAAGACTTTAAGAATTTCTCAATACAAAAAGGCTCCTATTTATGATAGGAAGAATATTAACCTAGGAATCTTCTACTCTTTGATATATGGTAATAATAGGTATATTTTAAAAAGGGGGATTTCATATGTACCACGCACTAGTAAATGGAGTCGAGCTCCATTATGACCGTTTAGGAAGAGGGGAACCGCTAGTCCTCATTCATGGATTGGGTGAGCGAAAAGAAGGGTGGAAGTTTCAACATTCCTTTGCCGAACATTTCGATTTAATCATTCCTGATTTACGAGGTTTTGGTAAAAGCAAATGCCCAGAAGGGGAAGAGATTACTATAAACGCATTTGCAAGAGATGTAATTGCGTTATTGGATCAGCTAGGGATCAAAGAAGCGCATATATGCGGGTTATCAATGGGAGGAATTATTTCACAAGAAATCTATAAAATCGCTCCGGAAAAAGTAAAATCCTTCATTCTTGCGAGTTCAGTTTCTTATGTCCCTAAATGGCTTGAAAAGGTCATGTTACTCTTGAATGACAAGAGATATCAAAATATGACACTTGAACAATATATTCCAAAAGCAACATTAAGTTGTTTACATGACCACAGCGAAGAAACGGTTCAAAAAGTCACGCCTCTTTGGTCGCAACACCTTGATGGTTTCTATCATGCATGGAGGGCTTGTCTTCAAATTGATTATCGTGAAACCTTAAAGGAAATTTCCGTACCAACGTTGGTGATAGCCTGTCAAAAAGATAAGATTTTGCCAACCTATTGTCAAAAACAAATGCATAAATTAATCCCTAATGCGAGATTGCACATGATAAAAAAGGCTGGTCATGTAGGCAAGGTTGAAAAAGTGGATGAATTCAATCGTGTAGCGTTGAACTTTTTATTGGAGATAAAATCCGCTAAACTTGTTGGGTGAAGAAGATATTCATACAAAACATTCATGATCTGTCGCTCTCAACCCAGGAATGAAAATAGGTTCTCCACCCCATAATGTAGATACCACAAACAGAGAGTATACAACCTGGCTTTTATTGGTGGCTTCTGACCCTGTA
>Ga0182742_1003046_pt1 | contig 17143 bp, 10 predicted proteins | sample eDN5th37CBELigMG_FD_128880 | JGI IMG/M metagenome (GOLD analysis project Ga0182742, IMG submission 128880) | Enriched Miracle-Growth compost microbial communities from Emeryville, California, USA - eDNA 5th pass 37_C BE-Lig MG (version 2)... ...
CCATGTACGGCATGCGGCCGGTGCCGGAGATCCAGTTCGCCGACTTCATCTTCCCCGCCTACGACCAGATCGTGAACGAGCTGGCCAAGCTGCGCTACCGTTCCGGCGGCCAGTACGCGGCGCCGATGGTGATCCGAACCCCCTACGGCGGCGGCATCAAGGGCGGCCTCTACCACTCGCAGTCGCCGGAGGCGGTCTTCATCCACCACGCCGGCCTCAAGGTGGTGGTCCCTTCCAACCCCTACGACGCCAAGGGGCTCCTCCTCTCCGCGCTGCGGCAGGAGGATCCGGTGCTCTTCATGGAGCCCAAGCGCGTCTACCGCGCCGCCCGCGGCGAGGTGCCCGAGGGCGACTACACCGTGCCCCTCGAGAAGGCGGCGCTGGTGCGCGAGGGTGACCACTGCACCGTCATCGCCTGGGGCGCGATGCTCCACGAGGCGCAGGCGGCGGTGGACGAGGCGGCGAAGGCGGGGATCCGCTGCGACCTCCTCGACCTGCGCACCCTCTGGCCGCTCGACATCGAGGCGGTGATCGCCTCGGCGAAGAAGACCGGCCGCGTGGTCGTGGTCCACGAGGCCGCGCGCACCCTGGGGCTCGGCGCGGAGATCAGCGCCCTCATCCAGGAGCGCGCCTTCGTCCACCTGGAGGCGCCGGTCAAGCGCGTCACCGGGTGGGACACCCCCTTCCCCTACACCCTGGACGACGCCTACCTCCCGCGCGCGCCCCGCATCCTGCAGGGCATCCGCGAGGTGATGGATTTCGTCGCCTGAAACCCCTTGCTGCCGCTCGCGCGGCCTCCAGCGAAGAGACCTACGATGGCAATCTACGAGTTCAAGCTTCCCGACATCGGCGAAGGCGTGGTCGAGGGCGAGATCGTCAAGTGGCTGGTCAAGCCCGGTGACGTCATCACCGAGGACCAGGCGCTCGTCGAGGTGATGACCGACAAGGCCACGGTGACCATCCCCAGCCCCAAGGCAGGGAAGGTGCTGAAGGTCTTCGGCAACGAGGGCGAGGTGGCCAAGGTCCACGCGCCGCTGGTGCAGCTCGAGGTCGAGGGCGGCGGCGCGGAGGCGGAGGCCCCGAAGGCCGAGGCGCCGGCCGCCGCGCCTGCCGCCGCTGCCGCGCCCGCTGCTGCTGCCGCCGGCGAGCCCGGCAAGCGCGTGCTCGCCACCCCGGTCACCCGGCGCATCGCCCGGGAGCACGGCGTCGATCTGGCCAGCGTCCCCGGCACCGGTCCGCAGGGCCGCGTCACCAAGGCGGACGTGCTCGCCTTCGTCGAGGGCGCCCGCAACGTCGCCGTGCAGCCCGCCGCCGCGCCCGCCGCGCAGCCGATGCAGCTGCCCGCCATCCAGACCGGCGCCGGCGACGAGCGGATCCCGGTCCGCGGCCTCCGCCGCAAGATCGCCGAGAACCTGGTGCGCTCCAAGCACATGGCGCCGCACTACCACTTCGTGGAGGAGGTGGACGCCACCGAGCTGGTGGCCCTCCGCGACCGGATCAACGCCAAGCTCGCCCCCTCCGGCGAGAAGCTCTCCTTCCTGCCCTTCCTGGTGAAGGCGGTGGTCGCGGCGCTCAAGAAGAACCGCCGCGTCAACGCGGTGATGGACGAGCAGGCCAACGAGCTGGTCCTCCGCGGCGAGTACAACATCGGCATCGCGGTGGCGACCGACGCGGGCCTGGTGGTGCCGGTGGTCCGCCATGCCGACCGCCTCTCCATGCGCGAGATCGCCCGCGAGATCCTCCGGCTCTCCGAGGCGGCCCGCGCCGGCAAGCTGAGCCAGAGCGACATCGGCGGCGGTACCTTCACCATCACCTCGCTGGGCCAGACCGGCGGCCTCTTCGCCACGCCGATCATCAACCACCCCGAGGTGGCCATCATGGGCGTCCACCGGATGCGCAAGCGCCCGGTGGTCAACGACGCCGGCGAGATCGTGGTGCGCGACATGATGAACCTGTCGTGGGCCTTCGATCACCGCAACGTCGACGGCGCCGAGGGCGCGAAGTTCGCCTACGATGTGATCGAGCTGCTGACCGATCCCGAGAAGCTCATCGTGGAGATGGCCTGATGCGGAAGCGCGCGGTAGATGCGAAGAAGCAGGCGGTGGAGTCGGGCCACAAGCTCGAGGGCGCCGAAGCAGTGCGCCTCTACCGCGCGATGGTGCGGATCCGCACCGTGGACGAGCGGATGATGACCCTGCAGCGGCAGGGGCGCGTCGGCTTCTACGGCGCCTGCACCGGCCAGGAGGCGGCCTTCCTGCCGGTGGCGCTCGCCCTCGAGCCCACCGACTGGATCTTCCAGGCGCTGCGGGAGTCGTCGGCGATGCTGCTGCGCGGCTTCCCGCTCGTCCCCTACCTGGCCCAGGTCTTCGGCAACTCGCTCGACGAGACCAAGGGGCGGCAGATGCCGTCCCACCCCGCCTCGCGCTCCGTCAACCAGGTGAGCTGGGGAAGCTGCATCGGCACCCAGCTCCCCCAGGCGGTGGGCGCGGCGATGGCTGCCAGGCTCCGCGGCGACAGGACGGTGATGCTCGCCTGCATGGGCGACGGCGCCACCTCCTCCGCCGACTTCCACACCGCGATGAACTTCGCCGGCGTGTGGAAGGCGCCGGTGGTCTTCCTCTGCCAGAACAACCACTGGGCCATCTCGATCCCCAAGAAGGGACAGACCGCCTCGGAGAGCTACGCCATCAAGGCGGTGGCCTACGGGATGCCCGGCGTGAAGGTCGACGGCAACGACGCCCGCGCGGTCTACGTCGCGGCGAAGGAGGCGATCGAGCGCGCGCGCAGCGGCGGCGGTCCCACCTTCATCGAGGCGGAGACCTACCGCATGGGCGCCCACTCCTCCAGCGACGATCCCACCCGCTACCGGGATCAGGCGGAGGTGGACGCCTGGGCGAAACGCGATCCCATCGAGCGCTTCTACAAGGAGCTGGTGGCGGAGGGGCTCTGGGACGAGGCCCGGGACAAGGCGCTTCGCGAGGAGCTGCTCGCCGAGGTGAACCAGGCGATTGCCACGGTGGAGGCGGCGCCCGATCCCGCCCTCGAGACGCTCTTCGACGACGTCTACGCCGAGATGCCCTGGAACCTGCGGGAGCAGCGCGCCGAGTGCCTCGCCTCGATGGCGGCGGAGAAGGCGGCGCGCGGCTGAGCCGTTCCGCCTTGCCCGGGTGTGTCCCAGAGGCGGCGCCCGTGGCGTCGCCTTTCGCGTCGGTGGGCTCGGTGCGGGAGCCCGGAAGCAACAATCGCGCGCCCTGCGCGCATCGCCCGCTGCCTGAGCCCGGGGCGCGGCGGGCCCGGTGGTCGAGGTCGTGATGGAACGCAGGCTGGTGGTGCGGCACCTCGGGCGCGTCGAGTACGCGGACGGACTCGACCTGATGGAGAAGGTGGCGAAGGCCCGCGACGAGAAGCGCTGTCCCGACACGCTCCTCCTCCTCGAGCACCCGCCGGTGATCACCCGGGGGCGCGGCGCCAGGCCGGAGAACATCCTCCTCTCCGACGAGGAGCTGCGCGCGCGCGGCGTGGAGATCCACGAGACCAACCGCGGCGGCGACGTCACCTACCACGGCCCCGGCCAGGTGGTCGGCTACCCGATCTTCGACCTCAAGCCCGAGCGGCAGGACGTGCGCCGCTACGTGCGCGACGTGGAGGAGGCGATCATCCGCACGCTCGCCCACTGGGGTGTCGAGGCGGGGCGCATCCCGAAGTGGACCGGCGTCTGGGTGGGGGAGGAGAGCGACCCCGACGCGGCCAAGATCGCGGCGATCGGCGTCCACATCAAGCGCTGGGTCACCACCCACGGCTTCGCCCTCAATGTGATGACCGACCTCTCGCACTTCGGGATGATCATCCCCTGCGGGATCACCGAGCGCGGCGTCACCTCCCTCTCCCGGCTCAAGGGGCGGCTGATCGATCCCGACGAGGTGGCCCGCGTGGTGGGGCGGGAGTTCGGCGCGGTCTTCGGCTGGCCGGTGGAGGAGCGCGGCTTCGACCTGGAGACGGTGGCGGTGGCGCTCCTCCGCCACGCGGCGCCCGAGCCGGAGGTGCTGGTCCTGCGCCGCAGCGAGGCGCGGGGCGGCTTCGAGCAGATCGTCACCGGGCGGATCGAGGCGGGGGAGTCACCCGCCGCCACCGCCGCCCGCGAGGTGCGCGAGGAGACCGGCCTCGAGCTCCCCGTGACCGACCTCCAGTACGTCCACGCCTTCGGCTTCGGCGACGAGCCCCTCTTCGTACGCGAACACGGCTTCGCCGCGGTGGTGCCGCCGGGGGCCGAGGTGCGGATCTCCGCCGAGCACCAGGCGGCCGAGTGGGTGCCCCTCTCCCGGGCGCTCGAGCGCCTGCCCTTCGCCGGCCTGCGCAGGACCGTGGAAAAGGCCGCCGCCCTTCCGCTGTTGCGCAAGGTGGCGGTTTGACACGGGAGAATGCCGCCGTTACTTCTGACGGGTGGGCTTCCGAGGCCCACGACGGAGGCCCTGCCCGTTTGGCTGACGCGAGCTCCATCCGGCCCCAGGAGGCCTGCCTGAGCACGGGCGATCTCGCCCGGCGCACCGGCACCACCCTGCGCACCGTCCGCTTCTACGAGGAGGCGGGGATGCTCAAGCCGAGCGCGGTGGGGAAGGGCGGCAGGCGCCTCTACACCGAGCGGGACCTGGAGAAGCTCGCCCTCATCGCCGACCTGCGCGAGCTCGACCTCTCCCTCGAGGAGATCAAGGGGCTGCTCCAGCTCCGCGAAGGGTGCGGGAGCGCGCCCGAGCTCGCCGAGCGGTTCGGCCGGGCCCTCGCCGAGCAGCTCGAGCGGACCAAGCGGCGCCTCGCCGCCCTCGAGCGGATCGGCGCCGAGTTCGCCGCCGCCCTCGAGGCGCTCGGCCACTGCAGGAGCTGCGACGCGCCGCTCGCCGTCCACGCCTGCTCGAGCTGCGGCGTGATGGCCCGCGAGGAGACGCCCCGGATCATGCGCGTCCTCGTGGGCGATCCCGCCGAAGGGGCGCCCGCAACGCCCGCCGCCACCGGAGAAGACGACCGCCCCTGACCGCTGCGCCCTCCCCGGACGGTGCGCACCTTTCCCTCGTGCGTTCGGCGGCTCCTTCGCCGCCACGTCTGCCAGGAGGGAGAGCATGCAGGCTGAATTCGGCGGCCTCGCCTACACCTTCGTCCATCCCGACGAGCTGCGCCGGCGCCTCGCCCACGGGGAGATGTTCGCCATCGTCGACGCGCGATCGGACGAGACCTACGCCGCCAGCGGCCAGACGGTGGTGAGCGCGATCCGGATCCGGCCCGAGGACCTCCAGCGCCGCAAGAACGAGATCCCGCGGGGGAAGACGCTGCTCCTGGTGGCGGACCCGGACGTGGCCGAGTCGATGGCCATGGGCCTGCTGGCCGATGGCTTCACCGACGTCTATCTGATCGAGGGTGGCTTCGACGCCTACGTGCGCGCCGGAGGAAAAACGGAGCCGGCGCGGGTGTAGCTAGGAGGGGCCGGGCGCGCCGCCGAGGAGGCGCACCCGCACCTTCGTCCCCGCGTCGAGGGCGGCGGCGCCGCGGGGCAGCACCGCGAGGGCGCGCTGGCCCACCAGCGAGCGGGTGAGGCCGCTCGACTGGTGGGGCGAGGCGACGAAGGCGCCGTCCACCAGGTTGCCGCGCACCCACAGGGCGAGCTCCGCGGGCTTGCGCGCCGCCGCGGCGAGCGGCGCGTCGATCTCGGGCCGCCCGTGGCAGGTGAGACCGGCGAGGCGCCGCAGCCCCGGCCGCACGAAGAGCTCGAAGGTGACCGAGGCGGAGGCGGGATTCCCCGGGAGGAGGAAGACCGGCCTGCCGCCGGGGAGCCGGTAGAAGCCGAAGGGCTTGCCCGGCTTGATCGCCACCCGCCAGAAGCGTTCCTCGGCGCCGAGGGCGCGGAGCGCGTCCTTGAGCAGATCGCGCTCGCCCACCGACGCGCCGCCGCAGGTGACCACCGCGTCGCACGAGGCGGCGGTGGCGAGGAGCCGCTCCGCCTCCCCCGGGCGATCGCGGGCGATGCCGAGCAGCACCGGCACGGCGCCCGCCTCGATCGCCGCCGCGGCGAGGGCGATGCCGTTGCTCTCGCGCACGCCGCCCTCGCGCATCGGTTCGTCGGGGGCGACCAGCTCGTCGCCGCTGGCGAGGATCGCCACCCGCGGGCGCAGGTGGACCTGCACCGTGCTCCGCCCCAGCGCGGCGAGCCTGCCCAGCTCCGGGGCGAGGAGCTCGTGGCCCGGGGCGAGGGCGATCTCGCCGCGCCTGCCATCCTCGCCCGCGGGGCGGACGAAGTCGCCGGGCGCGGGGCGGCCGTGGATGCGCACCGTGTCTCCCTCCCGCGTGGTCTCCTCCTGCTTGACGACGGTGTCCGCGCCGGGGGGCAGGGGAGCGCCGGTGAAGATCCGCACCGCGGTGCCGGGAGCGATGGGCGCGCCGGGAGCGGCGCCGGCGAAGCGCTCGCCGGAGACGGGGAGGGCGAAGGGCGGCTCCCGCACGTCCGCGCTGCGGAGGGCGTAGCCGTCCATGGCGCTGTTCGCGAACGGGGGGAGATCGCAGGGGAGCTCCACCGTTTCCGCGAGGGCGCGCCCCAGCGCGTCGAGGAGCGGGACGCGCTCGGTGCCGAGGGGCGAGAGCTCGGTTTGGATGCGGGCGACCGCCTCTTCCCAGGGGATCATCGGCCCTCCTTTGGTGGCGGCGCGGTGGATCCGGCGTCGCCCTCGGGTCGAATCCTCGCACGCGGCGCTTCCCGCCGCCCGCCAGATGTGCACATCACAGGGGGACGCGATTGCAAGCGGCGCGGATGACGTGCGCCGCTGCGATCCAAAGGAGTGGGCTCGAATGCCTGAAGAGAAGAAGACCGTGCGCCGGACCCGCAGCCCGAAGGGCAACGCAGGGGAAGGCGGCGGGGCGAAGGGAACGGCGGCGCGGCGCGCCGCGGCGGCGGGGCGTGGCCGGAAGGCGGAGGCGGCGCACGGCGGGAAGGTGGCTGCAGCGGCGGGCGCGGGGCGCACGCGCGGCGGCGCAGCGGGGAAGGCGGCTGCGGGCACCACCGCGGCGGGCGGGCGGAAGGCTGTTGGGAGCAAGGCCGCGAAGCCGTCGGCTCGTGGTGCGGGCGCGGCGACGAAGCGGGCCGCGACGGGCGCCGGGGCGCGGAAGGCCGCTGCCGCCAGGGGGGCGGAGAAGGCTGCAGGGGTGAAGCCCGCCGCGATGAAGGCTGCAGCGAAGGGGGCCGGGAAGGCCGCCTGGCAGGCCCGCGCGGCGAAGGCAGCAGGGGTGCAGCCCGCCGCGACGAAGGCTGCAGCGAAGGGGGCCGGGAAGGCTGCCTCGCAGGCCCGCGCGGCCAAGGCTACAGGGGTGAAGCCCGCCGCGACGAAGGCAGCAGCGAAGGGGGCCGAGAAGGCGACTCCGCAGGCTCGCGCGGCCCGGGCCGCTGCGGCGACCGCTGCGGCGACGAACGTTGCGGCGAAGGCCACCGTCGCGAAGGCGGCTGCGACGAAGGCGGCAGCGAAGACCAGCGCGACGAAGAAACCTGCCGCGGCGAAGGCTGTGGAGACGAGCCGAGCCGGCGCTGCGACGCCTGCTGCGGCGAAGAAGCGTGCGGCGAAGCCTGCGGGCGCGAAAGCCGCTGCGAAGCCTGCCGCGGAGAAGAAGGCCAGGGCTGCGAAGAAGCTTTCTGGGGCGAAGCCTGGCGCGAAGAAGCCTGCTGCGGAGAAGCCCGCCCGCAGGCCGGCGGCCGCGAAGGCCGCGCAGGGGCCCGCCGCGCGGAAGGAGGAGCAGGCCGCCCCCGAGCGCAAGGCTGCCCGCCGCCGCAAGGTGGAGGAGGAGCAGGCCACCGCCGAGCACAAGGCTGCGCGCCGTCGCAAGGCGGAGGAGGAGCAGGCCACCGCCGAGCGAGAGGCTGCGCGCCGTCGCAAGGCGGAGGAAGAGCAGGCCGCCGCCGAGCACAAGGCTGCGCGCCGTCGCAAGGCGGAGGAAGAGCAGGCCGCCGCCGCGGAGCGCAAGGCTTCGCGCCGTCGCAAGGCGGAGGAAGAGCAGGCTGCCGCCGCGGAGCGCAGGGCTTCGCGCCGTCGCAAGGCGGAGGAAGAGCAGGCCGCCGCCGCGGAGCGCAGGACCGCGCGCCGCGAGAAGGCGGAGGCGGAGGAGGCCGCCGCCGCGGAGCGCAGGGCCGCGCGCCGCACCCGGGCGAAGGCGGCCCTGCCCGCGGGAGCGGAAGCTGCCCCCGCGGCAACGCTTCCGGCCGCTGCGGAGGAAGCGGCGACGGCGCCGGCGGCAGAGGCCGCACCTGCGCCAGCAGCAGAGGCTCCAGCGGTGGAAGCGCCTCCCGCGCGGGAGCGCGCGAAGCGGAAGCGCCGCGCCGCGAAGGCAGCGCCCGCCGAGGCGGGGCCCTCGCCCGCGGCGATCGCCCCCGCGGCGACGGGCGTCGCCGCGCCGCCGGAGCCGCTGCCGCTCCCGCCCACGCCCGTCCTCGAGGCGCCCGTGGAGGGCAAGGGGCGCCGCGCCATCGTCGATCCCCTCGCCGTCGCCCAGATGCTCGGCGACGCAGCGGCGCCGGCGGCGCCGCTTACCGAAGCGCTGCCGCCCCTCGAGCCCTGGGAGCAGGAGCTCGCCGCGGCGGCGGAGGCCCGCCGCCGCGAGAAGGAGGCGCGCCGGGCCGAGCGGGCGAAGAAGCACGAGGCCCGCCGCGCCGAGCGCAAGCGCGAGCGCGAGGAGCGCGCCGCGGCGCTGCGCGGGCGCGGGGCCGAGGTGGTCGGCACCATCACCGTCCGCCCCGAGGGCTACGGCTTCCTCAAGCGGCTCGAGGGGCCGCCCGGCGAGGACATCTTCCTGCCGCCCGATCAGCTCCACGGCGTGATGGACGGCGACCGCCTCCGCGTGCGCGTGGTGCGCGGCAGGTTCGGCCGCGACGCGGGCGAGCTCCTCGAGGTGCTCGACCGCCGCCGCCGCCACCTCCTCGGCACCTTCTACCGCCGCGATCGCACCACCTGGGTGGTGCCGGTGGATCCCACGCTGCCGCGCTTCGTCCCCGTCCGCGCGCGCGGCGACATCCGCGACGGCCAGATCGTCAAGGTGGCGATCACCCAGTACCCCGAGCCCGGCGTGCAGCAGCTCCTGGGCGACGTGGTCAAGGTGGTGGGCGATCCCGGCGATCCGATCGTCGAGGTGCTCGAGGTGGCCTACAGCCACGGCTTCGCCGAGGATTTCCCCGCCGACGTGCGCGACGAGGCGGAGGCGATCCCCGACCACGTGCTCGAGGAGGAGAAGGCGGGGCGCCGGGATCTCCGCGGCCTGCGCCTCGTCACCATCGACGGCGCGGACGCCCGCGACTTCGACGACGCCGTCTTCGTGGAGCGGAAGGGGAGCGGCTACCGGCTCGTGGTGGCGATCGCCGACGTGGCCCACTACGTCCGCCTCGGCAGCCGCCTCGACGAGGAGGCGCTCCACCGCGCCACCTCGGTCTACTTCCCCAACCACGTGCTGCCGATGCTGCCCGAGCGCCTCTCCAACGGCATCTGCTCCCTCAACCCGCACGTGGATCGGCTCTGCATGGTCGCCGACATCACCTTTGACGGGAGCGGGCGGCCGCTCGACGCCGAGGTCTACCAGGCGGTGATGAACTCCCACGCCCGGTGCACCTACGAGCAGGTGGCGGATCTCCTCGAGGGCAAGCCCGTGCCCGCCCTCGACCACGTGCGCGACGACCTGATCCTCGCCGGCGAGCTGGCGCAACACCTGCGCGAGCGCCGCATCGAGCGCGGCTCCCTCGATTTCGATCTCCCCGAGGCCAAGCCCGTCCTCGACGAGCGGATGCAGGTGGTCGACATCGTGCGCCGCCCGCGCAACGACGCCCACCGGCTGATCGAGGAGTTCATGCTGGCCGCCAACGAGGCGGTGGCGCGCTGGTTCGGCAAGCGCGAGCTCCCCACCGTCTACCGCGTCCACGGCGAGCCCGATCCCGCCAAGCTGGAGAACTTCGTCAACCTCGCCCAGGCGGTGGGGTTCGACTTCGATCTCTCCCAGGGGATCACGCCGGTGAAGCTCGCCGAGTGGCTGCGCAGGATCGAGGGATCGCCCCAGCAGAAGGCGCTCAACACCCTGCTGCTGCGCTCGATGATGCAGGCGATCTACACGCCGGAGAACATCGGCCACTTCGGCCTCGGCGCGGAGCACTACCTCCACTTCACCTCGCCGATCCGCCGCTACCCCGATCTCCTCGTCCACCGCCTCCTCAAGCTCCACTGGTCGCGGGAGGAGCGCCGCCTCTCCGTGGCGGAGCTGGAGGAGATGGAGGAGAAGCTCGCCGATCTGGCCGCGCAGGCGTCGCAGCGCGAGCGCGCGGCGATGGAGGCGGAGCGGGAGATCGACGCCTACTTCAAGTGCCGCTTCGTCGAGGACAAGGTGGGCGAGATCTACGGCGCCACCATCGTCTCCATCACCGACTTCGGCTTCTTCGCCGAGATCGACGACTTCCCGGTGGAGGGGCTGGTGCGCGCGGAGGAGCTGGGCACCGACTGGGAGTTCGATCCGCGCCAGCACCGCCTCGTCTTCGGCAACGGCCGCTCCTTCGGCGTGGGCGAGCACGTGCAGGTGGAGATCGCCGGCGTCGACCTGGCGAAGCGGCAGATCGGCTTCGTCCTCGTCACCGACCAGAGGGGCGAGGAGGTCCTGCCAATCCGTCCGCGCGCCTTCGGCAAGCCGCGCGCACCACGCTCGCCCACCTGGGTCGAGGCGCCGCCACCGAGCCGTCCGGGCAAGCGCGTGTGGGAAGAAGACGAGCGGCGTGGGCCGAGCCGGCCCCCGCAAGGTGGTGGAGGCTACGGGCAGCGCGGCGGCGCAGGCCCCGCCGAGGAGCGGCCGTTCGGCAGGCGCGAGCACCGCGGCTACGGCGACCGCGCGCAGCGCGACTTCCGCCGGGAGGGCGAGCGCGGCTTCGACCGTGGCCCGCGCGACGAGGGGCGCTTCGACCGACGCGAGGGCTTTGCGCCGGGCGAGCGGAAGGGAGGCCGCTTCGAGCGCGATGATCGCGGCGCCTCGCTCACCGACGCCATCGCCCGCATGCGCGGCGGACGGGGTAAGCGGCCCGGACCGCCCGCCGGCGCACCCGGCGCCGCTCCCGTCGAGCGCCGCGGCAGCCGCTTCGCCGCAGGCGACCGCCAGGCCGCCTGGGGCGCCCATCCCTCCACCGGCCGCTTCGCCCCCTCCGAGGGCGAGGAACGGCGCGGCGGCAAGAAGGGAAAGAAGGGCAAAGGCCAGAAGGGCAAGCAGCGCCCGGGCAAGAGGGAGCGCCAGCACCGCCGCCGCTGAACGCCGGTGTGAAGCGCGGCGAGTCGGTCGCCCAGCGTCGAGTCAAGGCGAAGGGTCGACCCGCTGGCGCGCGCGAGTCTCGCTCGCCAACCGCCGGTTCAAGAGCCCGGCGAGCGGAGGCGAGCGACTCGCCTCCACGTCGGCATCAATGGACTGGATGTTCGTGCCGGGGGCGAACTGCCACCGTGACCTTCGACCCTCGTGCGGCGTAGTGCAGGTTCCCCTCGAGCGTAAGCGAGGTGGTGCCTGGGCGCTACCGGCGTTCGTTACCAACCGGAACCTCGTGATTCGAGCGCTTGGATCGGGCGCCTCCGGCGCCCTCCTCCATCGGAACGACAGGCCACACGACGCGCCCCACTACGAACGTGCCGCTTCGGAGCGGCACTGAGCGTGGGGCACCTGAGCGGCTCAACCTACGCGTATCGCGGCTTCGCCAGCACTGTTGAGTATCGAACCAGGGCGCCGGCTCGTTGACGCGATGTGAATCCATCCGCGACTCTTTGAGGACCCAGTACGTGCGCCTGGTAATCGTGGGTGCTCATCGGAGGGGGCATGACAAATAGAATTGGAAGAATCGGTGCGTTGGCGCTCCTCGGCTGCCTGGCGGCGTGTGGAGAATCGCCGGTGTCGCCGGACGGTCCATCGGAAGAGATCGCCACGACGCGTGCGGCAATGGTCGGTGACGTCCGTGTCGATGGAGATCCTTCCGTCTGCTACACGAACGTGAACGGTGATCCGACATGCGACCAACACGGAATCTCGTACGGGCTCTCGGTTCATACGCTCGAGGGGATCATCGGAACCACGGGATACCTCTTGCCCGATGGTTGCACCGCAACCCTCGTCACTCGGCGCCATATCCTGACCGCGCGTCACTGTCTCCCTTCAGGCGCATCGGAAGGTGGGGTCGCGGCTTGCAGCATCACCTTCCCGCAGGAGCCCGGCGAGACGTACCAGTGCTCTCGCTATGTTCTCCTCGGCGCCTACGTTCCTGGCTCCGAGGACAACAACATGCGGGGCGAAGACATCGCTCTCGTCGAGCTGGAGCGGTCGGTAGCAGAAGGCGTCGTGGGGTATCCGGCACCCGTCTGGCAAGGCTACATGCAAGACGCTCTCGATCGTTCCACGGGAACGTACCAGGTTGGCTTCGGCGATCCGTACCAGGGCAAGCGCCAGTACGGACGTGCGAACGGCATCACATGGGACTACGATCCCTGTGACGATGGGGGGATTGGCGAGGGTCCCTGCCAGCCTACGGCGGTCCTCACCTCCGACTACGGCAACGCGATCACGACCCGCGGTGGCGATTCCGGTGGTCCCGTTTTCGTGAGGATCGATCCAGAAGGACCGACCGGTAACACGTACTACCTTCTGGGCGTCCATTCGGGCCGATACCACGGCGACTTCGACAGCGACATCATTCGGGCACCGGTCGGCAGCCCGACGCACGTGAACGATGTAATCAAGGGGCTTCTCGATGCCGACCTCGACGGAGATGGCTGGGACGACGCAACGGCCGACAACTGCTCGCCCGCGCGGTGCGAGGATCCGTTGGATTGCAGGAACCTCCTCCAGGAGGACGACGACGGCGACGGGATCGGTGATGCGTGCGACAACTGCCGTCAGACGAAGGAGTGCGCCGGGCTGTCGACGGTCTGGTGCTGGAATCACTCGCAGGTGGACTCGGATGACGACGGGATCGGCGACGCCTGTGATCTCTGCCCGCAGGACGACAGCGGCAATTCGTACACCGGTCGCCAGTGGGATGACGACGGCGACGAGGTGGGGAACGAGTGCGACTACGCGGAGGGACTGAACCTTCCGTATCTGCCGTGCACCGACAGCGCCTACTGTGCGGCGAACAACGCCGGGTTCTGTGTGCTCAGTGAGCTCGACGGGACGACGGGCCGGTGTTCGCAGCAGATCGACGAGGACAGCGACCGGGTGGACGACAGCATCGATCTGTGCGTCGGGCCGTTCTTCAGCGATCCGAGCAACGCGAACTCGAACCCGATCGCCGAGTCCTTGAGGGTGCCGGACGATGTGAAGGGGGACATCTGCGACGAGGTGCCGATCTTCCGTCTGGCTGGTCAGTTCGACGAGGTGGGTGAGGATCTCTCGACCACTCCCTCCGACCCGACGAGTCGGCAGCACGTCGAGCCGTTCTACGCGGAGTCGATGTACGGTGCGAACGCACCGGGCCAGCTCGAGGGCCGGGTGGTCTTCCGGCAGTGCACGTGTTTTACGAGCCCGGACCGGAACGATGCATCCGCAGAGATGGACGACAAGAAGTGTGCAGCGTTCGGCTGCGACACCGACTTCGCCGAGGAAGGCGATGGCGGCTGGCAGAAGCTGACGGTGGAGGATGTCGCGACTTCGGGGGTGATGGCCGGCGACGACTCGTTCGACGGCGTGGTCTTCGAGCCCGGCCAGGCCGGCGGCATGCGTCACTTCGAGTGGCTCTGGAACGGCGACCTCGACGTGGATGAAGACGGCGAGGGTGTCGACTGGCGATACGTGACCTCGCTTCCGTACTTCAACATCGTGAGTACGAACGGCCTGCTTGCGACCGTCGTCGCCGACCGCGAAGAGAACTGGCAGACGCGCCGTGACGAGGAGCAGCAGCTGCGCGTCTCCACGCGGCGGTTCATCACGCCCAGCGTCTACCCGAGTGAGCCCGAGTGGACCTTCCACGTCGATGACCGGACGCGCTGCATCATCGATCCGGGCTGCAACCTCTGGATCGCGCAGCCATGGCTCGATCGGATCAACCCGGCGGACGCGCGGATCCGCGACCCGATAACGCTCGTTCCGGAGGCGAGCTATCTCGATCTCGTGGCCGTGGATGGTCGAGGCGGCCTGCGGCGGGTATCGGCGTCTTCGGCCCTGGTCGACCGCGTGGCGAAGGTGGGCGAGCAGGCATGGCTCGCTCCGACGGAGTCCCCGTCGGATCTTGCCGCGCACGACATCTCGGTGCTGGCAGTGGGCGTGTCGCGGTCGGGTCCTGCGGCGCCGCTGAAGGTGCTGCTCGAGGGTACGGAGCTGCAGCTTGCCGGCGGCGCCGGCCTGCTGGCGGCGACGCAGCCCCCGGCGGAGCTTTCGCTGGAAGAGGGCGTGCGTGCGCTCTATTCGGCGACGGAGCGCCAGGTGTACCTGGTGAGCGTCGACAACGACTACCAGCAGTTCCTTCGCGTCTATGACCTCGAAAGCGGCACCTGGAACAGCCCGAGCTGGGCGCCGTCGCTGTCGCCGCAACAGGAGCTTCTCGCCGCCGCGTACGACGCGTCGGGGAGGAGGCTCTACGTGCTGCAGGTCGATCCCGCAAGCGATGTGGCGGGGATGGCGCAGGTCGCCGGTGAAGACGGCTCGGAGGCTCCAAGCGAGGCGGCGCGGGTGGTTCGGCTGGTCGAGCACGACCTCGCGCGGCACCAGAGCAACGTGCGCTGGGAAGCGGCGTGGACTGCGAGCGAGGCCCGGTACGAGCTCGCGGTGCAGCCGGACCATCGCCTCGCGCTCGTGCGCAGCCTGGGTGACACGCACGCCGTCTGCAACTTCGATCCGGCGGTGGAGGAGCCGAAGTTCGCAGGTGTGGCGTTCGGCGACGGAGCTGTGCTCGGTTTCGTGACGCCGAGCCTCGAAGGGGTCCAGTTCCTCGCGACCGGCGAGTCGGGTGTGCGGAAGGTGGCCGTGCACCAGGGCCTGCGGAACGACGAAGTCGTCTGCTTCTGACGTGCGCGACAGCCGTGTCCGTTCCGGGCGTACCGGGACGGACACGGCTGTCCTTTATCGGAGTAAGGATGGGAACGATGCGACGGCTGCTGGGGATCGGTTGTGCGGCTGCTCTGCTCTTTGGCGCGTGCGCCGATGGCGAGAGCAAACCACCGGGCGGGAAGGGGGGCGAGCCGGGAGAGGGCGGTGCCACGGGCGGTTCGGGCGGGACAGGAGGCGAAGCCGGGAAGGGCGGTGCCGGGGTCGTCGGCGGGAGCGGCGGCGCGGGTGGTACTAGCGGAGGTGGAGGGAGCGGCGGCGCGGGCGGAGCGGGAGGCAACGCAGTCGGCCTCGATTGCGCGCCGGGGGACGAGGCAGGCCCCGATCCGCTCTGCTCCTGGGTCTGCGATGCCTCGGCGTGGAAGGCGATTCCGCGCGGGCCTATCGTGGACTGCGAGCCGGCGGAGGCGGTCGCTTCGATGATGCCGTTAGCATCGCTGGACTGGTCGAGTGTCGGCGGTTCGATGGAAGAGGCGCCGGTGACTCCCACGATGGGATACGACGCCGTCATCACCACGGAGCGAGGTGCCGATGGCTACCGCGCGGCGGTGCAACTGACGCACGCGCTGAAGTGCGGGGCGCAGACCCATCTCGTCCGGAGGCTGATCGACCTGTCCTCCGGCCGAACGCTCGGAGCGTACCGCGTTCCGAGCGGCGCATGCGCGACGGGTCCGTTCGCACCGGATGCGGCGATGCTCGGCGGGTTTGCGGGCGACGATGAGGATGACGTCAGCTACATGTCGATCGGCACGCGGTCGCTCGACGACGATGAGTGGTCGTGGTGGTCTGCGCCGCTTCTACTCGACGAAATCTTCGGCGACGACTTCCACGACCTGGGCGACGGCACACTGGTGCTTCGGCGCGGGTCTGCGGTGCGGGTTGCGGTGGAGCCGGGCTCGTCGGAGTTCCAGACGATCGATACCGACTCTCGGGTCGGCTCGGCCGGCCACGATCTGTTCGTCTGGAGCCAGCTGCTGGATCCGTCCGGCTCGCGTGTCCGTGCATGGAGCCGCGCCGACGGGGTGATCGACGTAGTCCACGCCTTGCCGAAGGATCCGTGCGCGGTGACGGCGAACGAGACGCACGTCGTCGGTATCACGGGCGTCGGCGGGTGCATGAGTTCCCTCAGTGACCTGAGCTTCTGGCGGATTGCCCGGTCGGCCTTCGGCGAGGACGACGCCGTCGTGATGGGGCCGGCGATCCCGTCCTCGATGCGGATGGCGATTCGGGAGCTGAAGGCGGTGGGCGACCATGCCGCCGTACTCTTGCGCCTGGAGACTGCCCCCGACGAGGCGAGCCGTTCGTTCATCCTCGTGCTGCGAATGAGCGACTCGACGTTGTGGCGCATCGATCCGAGGGCCGGGAACCTGTATCGCTCGCCCTACTCCTTCGCCCTCACCGACACGCACCTCTACACGCTGGAGCGCGTGCCCGCCGAGAATATCCGAACGGTACCGGCCGTGCAGCGGATCCCGCTGTCCGAGCTCGAGTCCGTCGCCACGCCCTACGTCGGCGTCCAGTGAGTGGATGCCGTAATTCGAACTGGTTGCACCGTCCTTCAGGGAGGGGCTGAATGGAGTTCCGAAAAGCGTACCTGTCGTTTCTCCTCGTCGCAGCGTCGGGTTGCGGCTCGCTGTCCGACGAGCATGCATCAGCCACAGTGGACACCGCGGCCTCGCACGATGCTCTGGGTAACCGGGCTTACGAGTTCCGTGGCGTAACGGGCGCACCAGCCTTGGACACTGCGCAAAACGCCGCATCGACCGCATGCAAGATCTGGCGGCCGGGGTTTGCTGAAGGGAGTGGCGCCAGCTGTGTGCTGGTGGCGCGAAACATGGTCCTCACTGCAGCACACACCGTCAACGGATTCGCCGGCGGCGACATCAAAGTCTTCTTTCCGAGAAGTACATCCCTGCCGTGGCCGGAGACCACGGATCCGGCAGCTGGTACGGCATACTCGATCTGTAGTGTCCCCGCGTAGTCAAGACACTGGCGCCGGCGGCAATGGGTTCGGTTGAGCGCCATGTCTCTCGATTTCATGCTGCCGCGAGAGCGGCGGGTGCGTTGCCGAGCCGCTGCGCAC
>Ga0182742_1003047_pt1 | contig 17142 bp, 19 predicted proteins | sample eDN5th37CBELigMG_FD_128880 | JGI IMG/M metagenome (GOLD analysis project Ga0182742, IMG submission 128880) | Enriched Miracle-Growth compost microbial communities from Emeryville, California, USA - eDNA 5th pass 37_C BE-Lig MG (version 2)... ...
GGCCGATGCCGACCTTGACGCCGTCGGCGCCGTACTCGACCAGCGCGCGCGCGGCGGCGGCGGTGGCGATGTTGCCGCCGATGACTTCGACCTTGGGATAGTTCTGCTTGACCCAGCGCACGCCTTCGAGCACGCCCTTGGAGTGGCCGTGGGCGGTGTCGACGATCAGGACGTCGACGCCGGCGGCGACCAGCTTCTCAACGCGCTCTTCGGTGCCGGCGCCCACGCCCACCGCCGCGCCCACGCGCAGCTGGCCCTGGGCGTCCTTGCTGGCCATCGGGTGTTCGGTGTTCTTGACGATGTCCTTGACCGTGGCCAGGCCGCGCAGCTCGAAGCCGTCGTTGACGATCAGCACGCGCTCCAGGCGATGCTTGTGCATCAGGGCCTGGGCCTCTTCCAGCGTGGCGCCTTCCTTCATGGTGACCAGGCGTTCCTGCGGCGTCATGATGTTGCGCAGGGGCTGGTCCAGGTTCTCTTCGAAGCGCAGGTCGCGGTTGGTGACGATGCCGACCAGCTTGCGTCCCTCGACCACCGGCAGGCCCGAGATGCCGTGCTGGCGCTGCAACGCAATCGCGTCGCGCACTTTCATCTGGGGGGTGACGGTGACCGGATCGATCACGATGCCGAATTCGTGCCGCTTGACGCGGGCCACTTCACGGGCCTGGGCGTCGGCGGACAGATTCTTGTGGATGATCCCGATTCCGCCCTCTTGCGCCATGGCGATGGCCAGACGCGATTCGGTGACGGTGTCCATGGCGGCGGACACGAGGGGGATATTGAGATTGATGTTGCGGGTCAGGCGCGTGGCCAGGGAGGTGTCGCGCGGCAACACCTCGGAATACGCAGGCACCAGCAACACATCGTCGAAGGTGAGCGCTTTTTGAACGAGACGCATGGGTAACTCCGGGCGCAAAGCAAGATTATACGCCGTCCAGGTGTTTTGCCTAGGTATTCACCCTAGGTCCGCAAAGATTATTTCAGTGTTTTTACCCGGATCAATTGACTTTCATTTTTACCCGGATCATAATCCGACCATCAATTTTACCCGGACGAAACAATGACTACTTTGTCTGCACACACCGCATTCTCGGGCCATCGCCTCCTTGCCGCCGGCGCGCTGGCCGACGTGGCCCTGGCCGTAAAACGCGCGATGGCCGCCGGCGACGCCGCCATCCTGGTCTACGAGGACCGGTCCGGCCGGCAGGTGGACCTGGATCTGAGCGGCGACGACGCCAGCGTCGCCGAACGCCACCGCGCCCCCGCCGAAACCGATTCCGCCGGCCCGGCCGAACCGGCGCCGCGCGGACGCGGCCGGCCCAGGCTGGGCGTGGTGGCGCGCGAAGTCACGCTGCTGCCGCGCCACTGGGACTGGCTGGCCGCGCAGCCCGGCGGCGCGTCCGTGGCCTTGCGCAAGCTGGTGGAACAGGCGCGCCGCGGCAACGAGGCGCAGGACCGCCGCCGCGCATGTCAGGAGGCCGCGTATCACTTCATGTCCAGCATGGCCGGCAACCTGCCGGGCTTCGAGGAAGCGGCTCGCGCGCTATATGCCGACGACCGCGAACGCTACGCGCGGCTCGTCGCGGACTGGCCGCAAGACGTGCGCGACTACGCCATGAAGCTGGCCTGGCCCGCGGCCGACCAAGCCGCCGCGGGCTGATCGCCCCGGCCGCGCCTGCGGTAGACCGGCCTGGGCCGAGGCGGCGGATATGCGTTTTAATCGGAACTGGCGGGCGCGCTTTTCGCGCCCGCGCCCTTCCCCTTACGGTGCATCATGGCCATCGCGAAGAACTTTCTGCTCTACGACGGAGATTGCCCGTTCTGCTCGAACTACGTGCAGATGCTGCGGCTGCAAAAGGCGGTCGGCCCGGTCGATCTGCTGAACATGCGCGACCATCCCGACCTGGCGGTCGCATACAAGGCGCAGGGATACGACCTGAACCAGGGCATGCTGCTGCACCTGGACGGACAGGACTATTTCGGCGCGGACTGCATCAACCGGCTGGCGCTGCTCAGCACCGGCAACGATTTGTTCAACAGCATCAACGCCGCCGTCTTCCGCAATCCCTGCCTGTCCACCGCCCTGTATCCGTTCATGCGCACCGGCCGCGGCCTGGCGCTGACCCTGCTGGGCAAGAAGAAGATGCAGGTCTGACTGCCTTTCAGGCCGCCCGCGCGGCGTCGTCCGGCGCCAGCGGCGCGGCCTCGCCCCGGCTCCAGCCGCAGGCCGGGTCGCGCTTGTCGCGCCGGTAATTCCATTCGGCGCCGCAGATGGCGCAGGTAAAGGCTTCGTGGCTGACGCCGCGCCGGTGTTCGTCGAGCGAGCGCACGTCACCGAGGCTGATCAGGTTTTCGTGTCCGGGCGCGTCGCGCCGGTTCGCAGCGATAGCCTCGCATTGTTCGCAAGTCGCCATGGCTCATCCCCTTCCTTGTGCTTTACGGGGATGTTACGAAAGCGTAATCGGCCAAAGTTCAGCAATTCTCACCTCGGCCCCGGCCAGATTCCGTAACGTCTTGGAAGAATATCGAACGGCAATAAGTCCCCGAAAGTCGGACTATCGTTGGTCGGGCGCCGGATTACGCCCAAAGCATGAGTTCCCTGCTCCGATACATCGACCCGAATCTTGAACAAGAAAGGATGCTTATCGTGACTTCAATCGGAAAAACCGTCGCTGCCTGCGCGCTGGGCGCCTATATGACACTGGCTGCCATCGGACAGACCGCTTACGCCCAGGCCGACGCCGCCGCGCCGCTCGCGACCGGAATGATCGACTCTGGCGTGGCCGAAGGCCAGGTGATCGAGGCCGTGCGCAGCGGCGACATCCTGTCCATCAAGATGCGGTTCAAGCCCATCGTGCCGGGTAAGACCGAGATGATTTATTCGACGATCTCGCAAAACGACTACGAGAACAGCTTCTACGTGGTCGCGGGCAACAAGAAATACCTGCTGCTGAAAGACAGCAACGACAAGCCCCTGACCAATCCCAAGCTGATGCTGCGCACCGCCAAGGACACGCCGATCGCCGGTTCCTGGCATGGGAAATTCCCCGCGCCACCCAAAGAGATCACCGAAGTATCCCTGACGATCCCGGGCGTCGAGACCTTCGACGCCATCAAGATCACCGATCGATAGCCATGACGGGCCACCTGGGCGCGTCATCCCTGCTGGCGGCGGCGCTGCTGACCGCGGCCTGCGGCTCTTTTGCGCAAGAGCCGCCCTACAAGGCCGAGATTCTCGATCTCAAGGCCACTATCCTGGACCTGAAGGGTTTTCCTTCCGACACCGGCGGCGGCGTATCCGACCTTACCGCGCGGATCGATGGGCTGGCCGCCCGCCATTCGGGCATATCGGTTCGGCAGGACCAGAATGCCGTGACCGTGTCGATGCTGGGCGACGTGCTGTTCGACTTCGACAAGGCCGCCATCCGCCCGGCCGCCGAACCGACGCTGCAGGACATCGCCGGCCTCATCGAGTCCGGCCCGGCCGGCGCCGTGGCGATCGAAGGACACACCGACTCCAAGGGATCGGCCGCCTACAACAAGGAATTGTCGCTGCGGCGCGCCCAGGCGGTGGCGAAATGGCTGGCCAGCCACGGCGTGGCCCCCTCGCGCTTGAAAACCAAAGGCCTGGGCGACAGCCGGCCGGTGCAGCCGAACAAACTGGCCAACGGCGCGGACAACCCCGAAGGGCGCGCCCAGAACCGGCGCGTGGAGTTCGTGCTGCCGAAGTGATAATCCCTGCCGCGCCGGGGGCATTCCGGCGCGGGTCAATATTCCGCAAGTCCCCGTACTATGAGATTCGACATCTACGGCAGGTTCCAGCTGGACATTCAGCGCGAAGGCGCGGCCTGGGCGGCTTACCGCTCGGACGCCGGCAAGCGCGTCCGGGTCCTGGATCTCGCCATCCCGTCGGATATCAGTGCCGACGGCCTGGCCGAATACCTCGATGACGTCTATCACGAGCTGTCGCGCCCCGGCGAACGGATCGCGCGCATCGGCTAGTCAGGCCGCGCTATTCATTCTTCCTCGCCGTAGCCGAAAGGCCAGCGGCGCTTGTTCGGCTCCGGGGTTGGTTGCTTGGTTTCCATGGCGGACTCCTGATGATTGATGACCGAATGCTACCGCCACGGGCCGAATCGAACTGCAAAGGTTCGCAAAGATCGAGGGCCGCCTTTCGGCAGCCCCATCCGTGTTTCTAACACAGGTGGACCGCGGCCCGCATCGGGGCTAGAACGCATGCGGTTTCGCAGGGCGGCGCGTAGCATGGAACGCACATGCTGCAGGAGGAGACCGTCATGCCGGGTTCCAACTGGATATGTGGCAGCAAGCCACCGCAACGCCAGGGATTCTTCGAAACCGAATTCAATACGGGCGAAACCGAGGTCACGATGTACTCCATATTGGGCTGGATGCCGCCCGCGCACCGCGGCTATGTGGTCCGGTGGCGCTTGCTGGACCCAGCCGTGGAGCAGGCCGAGATCGAACGGTATCTGTATTGCCGCCGCCAGGGCCGCAGCCATTCCTGAATAGCGGCCGCGGGCGCGGCAAGGCAGCTTAAGCTTTATCCCGGCTTTTGTCCCGGCAAAACGGAACTAAAAGCTTGTCCAGGAGCTGCACAACCTCGTCTACGCCTGAACGCCTGGCGAATACCGCGAACGCGACCAGTTCTACCAGGCCGAGCACAATCGGCCCCGACCAAGTGTTCATCTGCATGAACAAAAAAGCGTCAATCAGCGCAACGATAAAGACGGAAAGGATAAAGCGCTCTTCCCGCCGAGATTCCTTTTCATATTGGAGTTTCCGCTCCAGGTTCGCGGTGGCGGCAGCGATTTCCTCGGTTGGCAATATGCCGGCCGACTCGGAGGCGCTTTCGGAAAGATGCTGGAATTCTCCGCTGGGCACCGCTCATTCCTTGGGCCCGAAACGTTGAGCATACTCATCCAGCACCGATGAAAATGGAATCTCGACGCCCCAGTGTCCGGTGGTGAAATGCCGGCTCCATGCGCTCTTGCCGTCATGGGTCAGCTTGACGAGCTTGAATGCCGGTTCGTTGCCGAACCTGTCCACGGCCTCGTCGATCAATTCGACCGCCAGCGGGTCCGACGGGCAAAGTATCGACCGAAAGATGTTCCTGATTGGGCGGGCGCCAAAAGCTGACGCACGGTGGTAGACGGACGGCAAAACCGGACCGTAATTCCATGCCTGGAAATTCTCATCGGCGATCATGGGCCGCTTATGGCGGCCGGCGTAGACCATGTGAGCCAGATAAAGGATTTTTTGCAGCTGCAGATTCGTAAGCGTCCAATCGGACGTGTCGCATGCGTGCTTGGCTGCCTGCAAAGCCGTTACGCCCATGATCGCCTCCGCGGAAAACATAACAATAAAGACTGCGAACAACTGTAATTTAATACAGCACCAGAGCAGCGCAATGCACGTCGGCGAGAACTAGGACCAAGGTAAGACACGGTCAACCGAAATAACCCGCAGTTATGAACTCCCCTAGGGATAACCCCATGAGGGAATTTGCTTATGCGCTTTAATTATTTGCACGGCGCATACTTCGCGGGCAAGAATTCGTCCTTGGCATAAATCAAAACCAATGGAACTTCGTCAACTCGAGGCCTTCGCGGCCGTGATGTCCACGGGCAGCGTCACCGCTGCCGGACGGCTGCTGGGACGCTCGCAGCCGGCGATCAGCCGGCTGCTGCAGGAACTGGAGGCCGAGATCGGCTATGCCCTGTTCGCGCGCAGCGGCCCGCGGGTCACGCCGACCGAACAGGGCTTTCTGCTGTACGAAGACGTCGAACGCGCGCTGGCCAGCCTGCAGCAGATCCGCGGCCGCGCCGAAGAGATCGCCCGCGGCGAGGCCCAGCCGCTGCTGATGGCGGCCACCTCGGCGCTGGCGGCCGGGCTGGTGCCCGACGCGCTCAAACGCATCGAGTCCCGGCTCGGCGCGGCCCGCGTGCAGTTGCGCAGCGCCTCGCCGGAACAGGTGGTGCATGCGGTGCTGTCGGGCTCGGCGCAACTGGGCGCGACCAGCCTGCCGCTGGAGCATCGCGGCCTGACGGTGCACTGGATCGGGCAGGCGCCCTGTGTGGCCGCGCTGCCGGAAAACGATCCGGCGGCGCAGCAGGCGGTGGTGCCGGTGTCGGCGCTGGCCGGCCGGCGCCTGATCACGATGGCCAATCCGTTCCGGCTGCGCCGGCGGCTCGACGCCGCGCTGGCCCCCGGCGGCCGCATGCCCGCCACGCTGGAAACCAATTCGTCCGTCAACGCCCTGGCCGCCGTGCGCGCCGGCCTGGGCGTGTCGGTGCTGGAACCGATCACCGCCTACGGCATGCCGATGGGAGGCGTGGCGATCCGTCCCATCGACCTGGACATCCCATTTTTCTTCGGGGTCATCACCCCGCAGTCGCAAACGCCGACGCCGGCCTGCCAGGCCATGGCCGACGCGCTGGCCGACGCCGCGGCGGCCCTGCTGCCCGGCTTCGTGCTGCACGACGCCAGCGCCCATGCGGCGCTGCTGCAGTCGATCTACGGCGACGACGCCCCACTTACGGAATCCCCTGCATCATGAATCTGCCCATAGCCACTCCGCCGCAAGGCCTGGCCGCGCTGGAAGCGCGCCTGCGCCAGGACCTTGCCTGGCTGGAACTTCCCGCCAAGAACTGGGTGACGCCCCGCCATGTCGACGGCAAGCCCGTGCTGGACGTGGCCATCGTCGGCGGCGGCATGGCCGGCCTGGCGGCGGCGGCGTCGCTCACGCACCTGGGCATCAACGCGCCCATCTTCGACCAGGCGCCCGCCGGCTTCGAAGGCCCCTGGGCCACCACGGCGCGCATGGAGACGCTGCGCTCGCCCAAGCAGCTGACCGGCCCCGCGCTGGGCCTGCCGGCGCTGACGTTTCGCGCCTGGTTCGAATCCCAATTCGGGTCCGAGGCCTGGGAGGCGCTGGACAAGATTCCGCGCCTGCAATGGATGGACTACCTGCGCTGGTATCGCCGCGTGCTGGACCTGGACGTGCGCAACGAACACCGCATCCGCGCCGTGCTGCCGCGCGCCGACCGGCTGGTGCAGCTGGAGATCGAGTCGCCCGCCGGCCGCAGCACGGTGCTGGCGCGCCGCGTGGTGCTGGCGACCGGGCGCGACGGCCTGGGCGGCGCCTATGTGCCCGACTTCGCCAGGAAACTGCCGCGCAACCGCTGGGCGCACTCCTCCGACGTCATGGACTACGCCACGCTCGCCGGCAAGCGCGTGGGCGTGGTCGGCGCGGGCGCGTCCGCCATGGACAGCGCGGCCACCGCGCTGGAGGCGGGCGCGGCCAGCGTGGACCTGCTGATCCGCCGCCAGGACATCCCCCGCATCAACAAGGGCAAAGGCGCCGGCAATCCCGGCCTGACCCACGGCCACCTGACGCTGCCGGACGAATGGAAGTGGAAGATCCGCCACTACATCAACGCCGCCCAGGTCCCGCCGCCGCGCGGCAGCACGCTGCGCGTATCGCGCCACCCCAACGCGCGCTTCAACCTGGGCGCAGGCGTCCAGGACCTGGCCATGGTGGACGACGAAATCCGCGTCACCACGCCCAAGGGCGTGTTCGCGCTGGACTTCCTGATCTTCTCCACGGGATTCCGCATCGACTGGACCGCGCGCCCCGAGTTCGCCGCGCTGGCGCCGCACGTGCGCGCCTGGGGCGATCGTTACGTGCCGCCGGCCGGCCAGGAAGACCAGGAGCTGCATGACTCGCCCGACCTGGGCGCGGTCTTCGAACTGCAGGAGAAAACCCCGGGCGCCTGTCCCGGCCTGGACCGGGTGCACTGCTTCTCGTATCCGGCGGCGCTGACCCAGGGCACGATCTCGGGCGACATCCCCGCCATCAGCGAGGGCGCCAAACGCCTCGCCCAGGGCATCGCGGGCCTGTTCTACCGCGAGGACGTGGCCACGCACTACGCCAATATGGAAGCGTTCTCCGAACCGGAAGTGTTCGGCGATGAATGGGTGCCCGCGCCGGCGCCCGCCCCCATCGCGCAATCGGAGACCGCGCAATGACGGGCTGGTTGCTGCGCCGCGTGGCGCAAGCCGCGGTGGTCGTCTTCCTGATGACGCTGATCGTGTTCGTGGGCCTGCATGCCATCGGCAACCCGGTGGACATCCTGATCGGCCAGGACGTGGACCAGGTCGACCGCGCCCGCATCATCGCCGAGCTGGGCCTGGACAAGCCGCTGTGGGAACAGTACCTGGCGTTCATCAACGGCGCCCTGCACGGCAATCTGGGCAACAGCTTCGTCTACAACATCCCGGCCGTGGAGCTGGTGATCCAGCGCCTGCCCGCCACCTTCGAGCTGGCCATCGCCGCCATGCTGCTGGCGGTGGTCGTGGGCCTGCCGCTGGGCCTGCTGGCCGGGCTGTATCCGGAAAGCCGCTATTCCAAGCTGATCATGGCGGGCAGCATCGTCGGCTTCTCGCTGCCCACCTTCTGGATCGCGCTGATGCTGATCATGACGTTCAGCGTGTCGCTGGGCTGGCTGCCGGCCAGCGGCCGCGGCGAGACGGTGGAGTTCCTGGGCCTGCAATGGTCGTGGCTGACGGCCGACGGCTGGCGCCACCTGATCCTGCCGGCCTTCAACCTGTCGCTGTTCAAGATCTCGCTGGTGATTCGCCTGACCCGCGCCGGCGTGCGCGACGTGCTGCCGCAGGACTTCGTGAAATTCGCGCGCGCCAAGGGCCTGTCGCCGCTGCGCGTGGTGGGCGTGCACGTGCTGCGCAACACCATGATCCCGCTGGTGACGGTGCTGGGTCTGGAACTGGGCTCGACCATCGCGTTCGCCGTGGTCACCGAGAGCATCTTCGCCTGGCCCGGCGCCGGCAAGCTGATCCTGGACAGCCTGAACGCGCTGGACCGCCCCGTGATCGTGGCCTACCTGATCGTGGTGGTGTTCCTGTTCGTCACGCTGAACCTGATCGTCGACATTCTGTACAAAGTGCTGGACCCGCGGGTGCGGCTGGAGGCTGCCGCATGAGCGTTGTATCCACACAAACGCCGGCGCCCGCCCTGCGCCGCGAATCTCCCTGGCGCCGCAACCTGGCCGAGTTCATGTCGTCCAGGACCGCGGTGCTGGGCCTGGCGGTGTCGCTGCTGCTGATCCTGGCCGCCGCGCTGGCGCCCTGGATCGCGCCGCAGAACCCTTACGACCTGCTGCAGATCGACGTGCTCGACGCGCGCCTGCCGCCAGGCACCATGAACGGGCTGGAGACCTTCCACTACTGGCTGGGCACCGACGGCCAGGGCCGCGACCTGCTGTCGGGGATTCTGTACGGCCTGCGCATCAGCCTGATGGTGGGCGTGGGCTCGGCCCTGATCGCCGGCGTGGTCGGCACGCTGCTGGGCCTGCTGGCCGCCTACGCGGGCGGCAAGGTCGACGCGCTCATCATGCGCCTGGTGGACCTGATCCTGTCCTTCCCGTCCATCCTGGTCGCCATGATGATCCTGGCCTACCTGGGCAAGGGCGTGGGCAACGTGGTGCTGACGCTGGTGATCCTGGAATGGGCCTACTACGCCCGCACCGCGCGCGGCCAGGCCCTGGTGGAGCGCCGCCGCGAATACGTGGAAGCCGCCCGCTGCCTGGACATCCCCAACTGGCGGATCATGCTCAAGCACATCCTGCCCAACTGCCTACCGCCGCTGATCGTCATCGGCACGCTGCAGATCGCGCGCGCCATCACGCTGGAGGCCACGCTCAGCTTCCTGGGCCTGGGCGTGCCCGTGACCGAACCGTCGCTGGGGCTGCTGATCTCCAACGGCTTCCAGACCATGCTGTCCGGCGAATACTGGATCAGCTTCTATCCCGGCATCGCGCTGCTGATCACCATCGTGGCCATCAACCTGGTGGGCGACCGCCTGCGCGACGTGCTGAACCCGAGGAACCACAAATGACCGCCGCCAGCATGATTTCCGGCGCGCCGGCCACGCTGGAGGTGCGCGACCTGCGCACCCACTTTTTCACCCGCGCCGGCGTGCTGCCGGCCGTGGACGGCGTTTCCTTCACCCTGGAACGCGGCAAGATCCTGGGCCTGGTCGGCGAATCCGGCTCGGGCAAGTCGGTCACGGGCTTTTCCATCATGGGCCTGGTGGACGCGCCGGGCCGCGTCATCGGCGGCGAAGTGCTGTTCCAGGGCCGCGACCTGACCCGGCTGGCGCCGCGCGAACTGCGCAAGCTGCAAGGCAACCGCATCGCCATGATCTTCCAGGACCCGATGATGACGCTGAACCCCGTGCTGCGGGTCGACGCGCAGATGATCGAGACCGTGCGCGCGCACAACAAAATGAGCGTGGCCCAGGCCCGCGAGCTGTCGCGCGACACCCTGGGCATGATGGGCATCCCCAGCCCCGAAGAGCGGCTGCTGGCCTATCCGCACCAGCTCTCCGGCGGCATGCGCCAGCGCGTAGCCATCGCCATCGCCATGCTGCACCGTCCGGACCTGATCATCGCCGACGAGCCCACCACGGCGCTGGACGTCACCATCCAGGCGCAGATCCTGTCGGAAGTGCAGAAGCTCGCGCAGCAGCACGGCACCAGCCTGATCTGGATCACCCACGACCTGTCGGTGGTGGCCGGACTGGCCGACGAAGTGGCCGTCATGTATGCGGGCCGCATCGTCGAACACGGCACGGTCGACGACGTGCTGGACCGTCCGCAGCATCCCTACACCGTGGGCCTGATCGACAGCCTGCCCAGCAACAACCGGCGCGGCCAGCGGCTGCGCCAGATTCCCGGCATGACCCCCAACCTGCTCAACCTGCCCGCCGGCTGTGCCTTCGCGGCACGCTGCCCGCGCGCCAGCGCCGCCTGCGGCCAGCAGCCCGGCATCGCCGAGGCCCTGCCCGGCCACCGCGTGCGCTGCTTCCATCCCACCCTGCAATCCAGCGAGGCGATGGCATGACGGCGTCCGCCCCCACCCCGCTGATCGACCTGAGCCGGGTCAGCAAGCGCTTCGGCGAACGCGCCGTCGGCCCGGCCGGCCGCGCCCTGCAGCGCCTGGGCCTGTCCAAGCCGCCCGCCGTCACCCGCGCCGTCGACAACGTGGATCTCATCGTCAATCCCGGCGAAGTGGTCGGCCTGGTCGGCGAGTCCGGCTGCGGCAAGTCCACGCTGGGCCGCATCGCGGCCGGCCTGCTCACGCCCTCCGGCGGCGAAATCCGCATCAACGGCGTGCGCCCCGCGGACATGAACGCCGCCCAGGCCCATGCCGCGCGCCTGCGGGTGCAGATGATCTTCCAGGACCCCTACGCCAGCCTCAACCCGCGCCTGCGCGTCGACGAGATCGTGGGCGAGGCGGCGCGCATCCACGGCCTGGTCGGCAACGGCGACTTCGACGACTACGTCAGCGCCCAGCTGGAACGCGCCGGCCTGGACCCGGCGCTGCGCCACCGCTACCCGCACCAGTTCAGCGGCGGCCAGCGCCAGCGCATCGGCATCGCCCGCGCACTGGCCGTGCAGCCTTCCATGCTGGTGTGCGACGAGGCCGTGGCCGCGCTGGACGTGTCCATCCAGGCCCAGATCCTGAACCTGTTCATGGACCTGCGCGAAGACCTGGGATTGACCTATCTGTTCATCAGCCACGACCTGGGCGTGGTCGAGCACCTGTCCGACCGCGTCGTCATCATGTACCTGGGCCGCGTGGTGGAGACGGCCACCGTGGAAGAAGTCTTCCGCCGTCCCAACCACCCGTACACGCAGGCCCTGCTGGCCGAAATCCCCAGCCTGAAATCGCGCCGCAAGACCTTTACCGCGATCAAGGGCGAAATCCCCAGCCCGCTGAACCCGCCCGGCGGCTGCCATTTCCATCCGCGCTGTCCGCAAGCGATGCCGCGCTGCAAGACCGAGGTTCCCACGCTCAAGGGTATCGCCATCAACCACCTGAGCGCCTGCCACCTGAACGACATGGCTTGAACACGCCTTCAACAAGGACTCCGAACATGAAACGCCTGATTCTCACCACGCTCGCCGCCGCCGTCCTCGGCGCCTCGGCCGCCGCCGTCGCCGACGACCTGTCCATCGGCTTCGCCGACCCGCTGTCCTCGCTGGACCCGCAGCTGAACAACCACGCCGGCGACCGCTCGGTGGCGCTGCACTTCTGGGATCTGCTGATCGAGAACAAGGAGAACAAGCTGCAGCCCGGCCTGGCCGTGAGCTGGAAGCCGCTGGACGACAAGACCTGGGAATTCAAGCTGCGCGAAGGCGTCAAGTGGCAGGACGGCACGCCCTTCACCGCCGACGACCTGATCTATTCCTACACCCGCGCGCGCGCCGTGCCGGGCAGCGTGGCCACCTACGCGGGCTACCTGCGCACCATCGACTCGATGAGCGCCAAGGACCCGCTGACCCTCATCGTCAAGACCAAGGCGCCCAATCCCGACCTGCCGCTGAACCTGGCCTCGGTGCACGTGGTCAGCAAGCACGTGGGCGAGAAGTCCACCACCGAGGACTACAACTCGGGCAAGGCCATGATCGGCACCGGCCCCTACAAGTTCGTGTCCTACACCCCCGGCGACCGCGTCATCATGGAACGCAACGACGCCTACTGGGGCGGCAAGCAGATCTGGGACAAGGTCAACTACCGCTACATCAACAACGCCGCCGCCCGCACCGCGGCGCTGCTGGCCGGCGACGTGGACGTGATCGACAAGGTCTCGGTGTCCGACCTGGCCAAGCTGCAGAAGGCCTCGAACGTCTCGGTCTATCCGTACGACGGCCTGCGCGTCATGCTGCTGCAGCCCAGCTTCAACCCCGCGCCCAACGCCTACATCACCGACAACAACGGCAAGCCGCTGGACAAGAATCCGCTCCTGGACGTGCGCGTGCGCCAGGCGCTGAACCTGGCCATCAACCGCAAGGCCATCGCCGACCGCATCCTGCAGGGCGCGGCCACCGAGGCCAACCAGTGGATGCCCAAGGGCACCTTCGGCTACAACCCTGACGTCAAGAACATCCCCAACGACGCCGCCCAGGCCAAGAAGCTGCTGGCCGAGGCCGGCTACCCCGACGGCTTCAAGCTGACCATGCACGTTCCCAACGACCGCTACCCGCAAGGCCCGGAAACGGCCCAGGCCGTGGCGCAGTTCTGGACCCGCATCGGCGTCAAGACCCAGGTGGAAGTGGTGCCGTGGGCCGTGTACTCGGGCCGCGCCAACAAGAACGAATTCGCGGTCAGCATGCTGGCCTGGGGCAACGGCACCGGCGAAGGCAGCTACGCGCTGGTCAACGTCCTGGCCACCGCCGATCCCAAGAAGGGCCTCGGCGCCTCCAACTGGGGCCGCTACAGCAACCCCAAGGTCGACGCCGCCCTGGAGCAGTCCACCTCGGAATTCGACGTGGCCAAGCGCGAAGCCATCCTGCGCGACTCGGTCAAGATCGTGTCCGATGACGTCGGCGTGATTCCGCTCTTCCACTACAAGAACATCTGGGCCGCCAAGAAAGGCCTGAAGGTCACCCCCATGACCAGCGACCGCACGGCCGCCATGATGGTGACCAAGGACGCGGGCAAGTAAGCCATGGCGCTCACCCTTTCCGTCACCCCCGCGGACGCCCTGATCGACGTGCCGCGCTGCATCCGGGTCGAGCAGGCCCGGCCCGGCCAGACCGTGGAAATCACGGCCCTGACCCGCCGCAACGGCGTGCTGTGGCAAAGCCGCGCGGCGTTCGTGGCCGACGCCGACGGCGTCGTCGACCTGACGCGCCAGGCGCCCGCTTCCGGCGACTACGCCGGCACGGCCCCCATGGGCCTGATCTGGTCGCAATCGCCCGTGGATTCGCCCAGCCGCGAGCAGTTCAACCACCCGGTGACCGAGGCCCTGGTCACCGACGTGGTGGCCCGCGCCGACGGCGCCCAGGCCCAGGCCAGCTTCACCCAGCGCCTGGCCGCCGAAGGCGTCACCCGCCACGAAGTGCGCGAGGAAGGCCTGGTCGGCACGCTATACCTGCCGCCCGGCTGCGCGCCCGGCACGCATCCCGCCGTCATGATCCTGAACGGCTCGGGCGGCGGCATCAACGAACCGCGCGCCGCGCTCTACGCCTCGCGCGGCTACGCCGCCTTCGCGCTGGCCTACTTCAAGGCGCCGGGGCTGTCCGACTACATCTCCAACACCCCGCTGGAATACTTCCAGACCGGGCTGCGCTGGCTGCGCAAGAAGGTGCAGCCCAAGCACGACTTCGTCGCCCTCAGCGGCCAGTCGCGCGGCGGCGAACTGGTGCTGCTGCTGGGCGCCACCTTCCCCGAGGAAGTCTCGGCCGTGGTCGGCTACGTGCCGGGCGCCGTGGTCCACAGCGGTCAGAACGCCTGCGACCCCAAGATCGGCCGCGAAGGCCCCACCTGGCTGCTGGGCGGCAAGCCCGTGCCGCACGTCTGGGAAAACAACCGCACCGCCACCTGGGCCCCGTTCGACGAAGGCCCACCGCCGCACCGCCACGAAAAAGCCATCCTCACCGCGCTGCAGGACCCCGACGCCGTGGCCCGCGCCCGCATCAAGGTCGAGAACATCCAGGGCCCGGTCATCCTCTTGTCCGGCACCGACGACGGCTCCTGGCCGTCCAGCCTGTACTCGAAGATGGTGCGCGACAAACTGGCCGAAGTGAAGCACCCCTACCCGGTCCAGTGGCTGGACTACGAGAACGGCGGGCACTCCATCCTGTTCCCGTACGTGCCCACCACCCAGCACGTCTACGCCCATCCCGTGTCCGGCAAGATCAGCACCAGCGGCGGCACCCCCAGGGATAACGCCCGCGCCGACCAGGAATCGTGGGAAGGCGTGCTCAAGTTCCTCGACGCCGCCGTGCGCGCGCGCGCCGCCTGACAGAATCAAGGAGATCCGCATGGCTGAACCCATTACCTACAACGTCGCCGCCGACCTCGTCGACCGCCTGGTCGCGCTGGCGCCCGACAGCAAGACCTACGCCGCGCGCCACCAGCGCGAGAAAGTCGCCGCCGCCACCCAGGGCAGCTACGACGCCCTGTTCGACCCCGCGCTGCCCGGCCTGTCGCTGGCCGAGCGCCTGCTGGTCGCGCTGTACGCCAGCCGCATCACCCCGTCGCCGCTGCTGGCCGCCCACTACCGCAAGCGCCTGGCCGAGACCGACGCCGCGCCCGCCGACATCGCCGTCGCCGAGTCCGGCAAGCCTGCCGAGGCATCCAGCCCGCGCCTGGCCGCCATCCTCGAATACACGCGCAAGCTGATCGAAAAGCCCGTCGAAGGCGACGAGGCCGCGCTCAAGACCCTGCCGGCCGCCGGCGTGTCCACGCCCGCCGTCGTAACCCTGTCGCAGCTCATCGCCTTCCTGTCCTACCAGGTCCGCCTGGTCGCCGGCCTGCAAGCCATGCAGGCCCTGGAAAGCCAGCCCGGCCGCGCCGCCGGCACGCCGCCCGCGCCCTTCCCGCCCAACACCGCGGCCACCGCGCCCGGCGCCGTCATCAAGAACCACGGTTTCACCAACGAAAGCCTGGAATGGAAGGCCTGGCTGGACGTCGTCAACGTGGAAACCGCCACGCCCGAGCAGATCGCCGTCCTGGAAGAAAGCCACCCCAAGGCCAAGGTCTCCGACTACTACCTGTTCCTGGTCCACCAGCCCGAGATCCTGCGCCAGCGCTCCACCGCGTTCAACGCCATCATGTACGCCCCCGGCGGCCTGTCGCGCGCCGAACGCGAACTGGGCGCCACCGTCGTGTCGCGGGTCAACGGCTGCGTCTACTGCGCCTCGGTCCACGCCCAGCGCTTCGAGCAACTGGCCAAACGCAACGACGTCATCGCCCAGGTCTTCGAAGACCCCGCGACCGCCGGCACCACCGCGCGCGAACTGGCCATCGGCAAGTTCTCCATCCAGATCACCGACGCGCCCGCCACGGTGAACGCCGACAGCATCCAGGCCCTGAAGGACGTGGGCCTGAACGAAGGCGAGGTCCTGGACCTGCTGCATTCGGATGCGATCTTCGCCTGGGCGAATCGCCTGATGCTCAACCTGGGCGAGCCGGTTTTCCCCAAGGCTTGACCCTGTGGCGTCCGGCCGCCCGCGTGCCGGACGCTTGGCGGCTTGTCATCGCCGGCACTGGCCGGCGCTGACAAGCCGCCCTTTCAACGTTGCCAGGTCAGCAGCTTGACGCCCGCAACGCCAAACACCACGGCCACCGTCCCTTCGATCCAGCGCCGCAGCCTGGCGTACAGCGCAATCATCGGCGCGGTCGAAAAAGCGATGGCATAGCCGCCGAACACCATCACGCCAAGCGACGCGCAACCGCCGATGATCGCCGGCAAGGTGCCGTCCGACGCGCTCTCTCCCAGCCCCAGCGACATGATCGCCATCCAGGCCAGCACCGCCTTGGGGTTGCCGATATGCATGAGCACGCCCTGGCGGTAGAGCACCCGGTAGCGCGGGGTCACACGGCCCGTTTTCACATTCGCAAAGGCCGCGCCCGGCCTCAGCGCCGACCTGCCGGCGTGCAACGCCAGATAGAGCAGATAGACGCCTCCCACCATCTTCATGATGTAGAGCGCCTGCGCGGATGCCGCCAGCACGGCGGAAATGCCGGTCGCCGCCAGCGTCGCCCAGAATAGCGAGCCCGTGATGACGCCCGCCGCCAGCGCAAGCGCCGGCACACGGCCGTCACGCATCGCCGTTGCCATGATCGCCATATTGCTGGGCCCGGGACTGGCGGTGGCAATCAGATAAGTGCCATACACGAGGGCAAGCTGACTCACGAGCATTTGCGTTTCTCCAGGGATGCCAGGACATATCCCCGGCGCGACCACGCGGCGCTTCAGCCCGAGCGCAAGCAGCACCGCATCGCGCATGTTACTCGTATGCCAGATAACCTGGATCGCCGGATACCGCACAGTCCGCGGCCGGTTTCCCGATTCGCAGCGGCGGCGGCGTTTTCGTTAAACTGACGCTTTCCGCCTACTCGTGCGCCCCGCCCATCGCGGGGCGCATTGCCTTACCCCATGTCCGACAAAACCCACGACATCCGCCCCGGCCAGTCGATCGAACTGCTCAAGGCCCTGCACATCCTGACCCGCGACGGCAAGATGAACCAGGACAGCCGCCGCAAGCTCAAACAGGTCTACCACCTGTTCCAGTTCATCGAACCGCTGCTCAA
>Ga0182742_1003048_pt1 | contig 17140 bp, 10 predicted proteins | sample eDN5th37CBELigMG_FD_128880 | JGI IMG/M metagenome (GOLD analysis project Ga0182742, IMG submission 128880) | Enriched Miracle-Growth compost microbial communities from Emeryville, California, USA - eDNA 5th pass 37_C BE-Lig MG (version 2)... ...
CCTGCCGGGAACTGCGCGCCACCAGGCTGCCGGACGGGCTGCCCGCGGGCGAAGCCGTCGCCACGACCGCGGGTCGGCTGCCCGCCCGGTGGGTCATCCACACCGTCGGACCGGTGTACTCCGCCCGCGAGGACAGATCTGCGATCCTGCGCTCGGCGTACACGCGCAGCCTCCTCGTCGCCGACGGCCTCGGCGCCCGCATCGTGACGTTCCCGCTCATCTCCGCGGGCGTGTACGGGTGGCCGGTGGACGACGCCGCCCGGCAGGCGGTCGCCGCGATCCGCGCGTCGGTAACCGCCGTGGAGCGGGCCGTGATGGTCGCGTTCGACGGGGTCGCGGAACACGCGCTGCGGCGTGCGGTGGCGGGGGAGGAGCGCGACGGTTGAGGCCCTCCTGCTCCGTACCGCCCAGGCCTAGTCGAACAGGGTCGGCTCGTCCGGATCGTCGAACAGCGCGGGCTGTTCCGGCGCCGCCGCCTGGGCCGGCTTGTCCGGCACCGCCGGGCGAGCCGGTTTACCCGGCTTCGCTGCAGGCGCGCGCGGCGACTCGTCTGCCGGCCTGTCGAGGAACTCCAGTGCCGCGGTGAGGGATCGGCCCGTCAGTTCCCATTCGAGTGCGCGGGCGTCGGCCGCCTCCATGCCGTCGTCGTCGCCGGCTGCGGCGCGCTCGAGCGCTTCGCATTCCCAGCCGACCTGCTGCTCGACCGTCATCGCGAGGAATCGCTGGAGTTCGGACGGTTCGTTGTCGCCGATCGCCGCGACCGTCTTGACCTGGATCTCCACCGCCCCGTGCAGGTGGAAGTCGCGCAGTGCCAGCAGCGCGAGCGGCAGATCGCCCTCCGATTCGGGAGTCCACGGCGGGTCCTCGTTGTCGTCCGGTGCGCAGACGTGGTCCGGCTCGCGCAGCAGCTCACCGCCGAGATGGGTGGCGAACTCCACCTCCAGCGTCTCGAGGAACTCGGCCATCCGGTCGAGCCCGGACAGCAGGTGGGCCGGCACGAACGGCGAACTCGGCAGGTGCAGCGCCACCGCGACCCGGTCCTCGACCAGCACGAACTTCAGGTGGGGCCAGCGGCGGTTGAGATCGGCGACGACCTCCGCGGCGCGGGTACGGCCGGTGATGGTGTGCACGATCGGCGCGAACAGGTCCACCGTCCCCGAGCCCTGCCCGATGCCGACGAACAGCAGCACCCCGGCAACGCGCAGCACGATGTCGCCGTCGTCGTCCCACGGCGGCGCCGACCCGATCCGCCGCTGCACGGTCGCCTCGACGAGTTCGCGCAGATGCTCCTCACCGGTCGGCTCGACGGCCACCGGCAGCACGGGGACACCGGGCGCCTCGCGGACCGTCGGGAGCGGCTCGAAGGCCGGAGTACGGCCGGGACCGAACGTCTCGATGCGCAGGAACAGCGGATGGGGCACACCCCAGATATCGCGCAGTGCCCGCACCGACACCGCCGCCAGCTCGTCGGACCAACCGGTGGGCCGGTCCATCCAGTAGGCGGGCGACCCGCCGTCCTCCGGGTCGTCCGGGCCCCGGGTGGGTTCCTGCAGACCCAGCTCGGTCAGCAGCGCCCGATCGGCGGTGCTCAGGCGGCGATCGTCGAGGTGGGCATCCGACGGCACCTCGACACGCACCTGCCCACCGTCCCACGCGTAGAACTGCACACACGGGCCGGCAGGCCCGGCGGACTCCTCGGCCAGCGGTTCGAGGACCAGGCCGTCGTCGTCGCGCATCGCCGCCACATGGTCGGCCAGGCGCGCCCGGAATTCCTTCCACGCCCGTTCGACGTCGCGATCGAACCGGGTGTCGGCCTTCTCCCATGGCGTACCCGGCATGATCGACCTCTCTTCCGTGACCCGAACGATGTGCCGGAAAGACTAGCGGGGGACTCCGACAATCGAGGCTGTCGCGGAGTGTGAGTTGCGATCGCGCTGATCGGAACGGTTCCGCCGCATCGGTGCGGCGCGTCATCATCGCCGCATGATCGGATCCGCCGTGTTCGGCCGTGCCGTCGCCGCCCTCCGGAAACTCGTGGACGCCACGGGCGTGTCCGAGTGTGCCGGTGACGCCGTGGCAACGGTAGCGATCAGGCTCACGCTCTGAGCGAATTCACCCCCGATGGAGCTCGCCCCGATGAAGTTCGTTGCAGCCCGGCAGAGGCGCGGGTCCGTCGTGCCTCCGGACGCAGACGCCCCCGCCACCGGAAGAGGTGGCGGGGGCGTCCGATTTCCCGTTTGTGGCGATTACGGGATGGTGAGCACCTGGCCCGGCTGGATCAGATCCGGGTTCGCGATGCCGTTCGCATCGGCGATGCGCTGGTACTGGTTGCCGTCGCCGTAGACGCGCTCGGCGATCGCCCACAGGCTGTCGCCGGGGGCGACGGTGTGGGTGCGCGGTGCCGGCGGGGCCGGGGGCGCGGGTGCGGGCTCGGGAGCGGGAGCGGGCTCGGCGGGGGCAGCGGGAGCCTCGGCCTGCGCGATCGCGGTGTCGGTGGCCCAGATGGCGCGATCACCGGCGTACAGCACGACATTGCGGTCGTCCTGCACCGTCAGGCGCACACCGGAGTTGCCGCTGGTCTGCGACGCCCACACCGGCTCGTTGTTCTCCTTGTAGACGACGAAGTTGCCGTCCTCCTGAACATCCGCGCGCACCGCGCCGGAGCCGTTCGTCATGGCTGCCCAGACGGCCTTGCCGCCTTCGTTCAGCACGAGGTTGCCGTCCTGCTGAAGCGTGAGGGTGTAGGCACCGTTGTCGGACTTGAGTTCCTGGCCGACGCCGAGGCTCTGGCCTGCGTTGAGAGAGCTCACCGCTGTCCCTTTCGGATCGATGTAACACGGTCGGCGTCCGCTCGCGGCGGTTGCCGAGTCGAACAGTACAGAGCGGACAGCCGGTGCAGGTGGATTCGACACGCGTCCCGCGTGTTTCGACGACGCGCGTCACATCCGGCGATCGACGGTCGGTTCGGCCACGTGGCCGAACGAGTGGATCGCCCGGCAGGGAATCACACGGCAGGGTTCCGGGTGGCGCTCACGTCGAGGGCCCGGATGAAGGAACCGATCTCGGCGACCGCGCGGGCGCCTTCGGGAACCACGGCCGATGCGGCCTGGAACACGTGCACCTGACGTTCCCAGATCTGCAGTTCGCACGGCACCCCGGCGGCTCCGAGCCGATGCGCCATCAGTTCGGCGTCGGCGAATGTCATCTCGTGCGAACCGGTCTGGATCAGTGTGGGTGGCATACCCCTGAGGTCGGCATCGACGGGTGAGCCGACGGGCTCGTGGCCGGCGCCGCGGGCCGTGTCGACCCGCTCGATGAGGGAGGCCAGGGCGGGAACGGCCCGGCGCGGAAACAGCGCGCAGTGCCGCGAATTCGGGTGGTCGAGTTTGCCGTGCGGATCGAGGTCGGTCAGCGGTGACAGCGCGACGATGCCCGCGGGCCGGCCCAGGCCCAGCCGCAGCGACTCGAGCGCCACCGCGAACGAGAGGAATCCGCCCGCGGAATCGCCTGCGATCACGATGCGTTCGATCGGGACACCCTGAGCGAGGAGCCATCGCAGCCCCGCGACCCCGTCCTCGACGGAGTGGCGGATCGGGTGGCCGCGCAGCATCCGGTAGCCGACGTTGAGCACCGGGGCGCCGGTGGCCGCGGAGATCCGCGACACCATCTGCCGGTGGGTGCCCAGCCCGCAGCACAGGAATGCGCCGCCGTGCAGATACAGGATGGTGGTCTGCCCGCCCGGTACCGCCGTGTCGACGCCGGGCCCGGCGAGGTATTCGGCCGGACAGGTCGGCAGCTTCACCGGCCACCGCCGGGTGCCGGGCACCGGGGCGAGCGGAAACGCGAGCCGCTCGACGAGGGTGGTCGGCCACGGAAGGTTCGGTGCCAGCGCCCACGCATCGATGGCGGGACGAACGGTCCGGCGCACCGACAAGGACAGTAGACGTGAAGCGTTGCTGATCCCGGCGAATTCGCGCACCAGCACCGGGGTGGTCACGAGCGCGATCGGGGCTGCGGTGGACAGTGCTGTACGTGCCAGTGCGGTGTTCATGCGCGGCCTCCTCGTCGCTGCTTTCGCTCGCCCCTTCCCCAGTGGACGCTTGCTGAACTCCGACTACCCGACGGTACGTCCGACGTAACATGGTCGGCAGGTTCGTAACTGGATAGAGATCCTCGCGAAAGGGGCACCGCAGGTGGGAATCATGTCCGTTACGGATTCGATATTCCTGTTCGCCGAGACCCGCGAACACCCGATGCACGTCGGATCGGTCCAGTTGTTCACTCCGCCCACGGATGCCGGACCGGACTACGTCGCCGATCTGTACACCCGCATGATCGGCATCACCGACATCGACCCGCTGTTCCGCCGACGTCCCGGCGATCCGGTTTCGACGCTCGGGCACGTGTGGTGGTCCGAGGACCGCGACGTCGACCTCGAATACCACGTGCGACACTCGGCACTGCCTGCCCCCGGCCGCTTCCGGGAACTGTTCGCCCTCGTCTCCCGGTTGCACGGCACCCTGCTCGACCGGCACCGGCCACTGTGGGAGATGTACCTGATCGAAGGGCTCGAGGGTGGACGGTTCGCGTGGTATTCGAAAATCCACCATTCGCTGGTCGACGGGGTATCGGCGCTGCGGTTGCTGCAGCGCACCCTGAGCCCCGACCCGGATCCCGCCGAGCCGGTCGCACCGTGGCACCTGCCGCGCCTGGACAGAGCCGGCAGCGACGGCGCTGCGTCGTCCGGATCGTTGCTCGGGACTGCCGGATCGTTGCTCGGGACGGCGCGGTCGCTGGCCGGTGATGTCGCCGATGCTGTTCCGGCGGCAGTGCGGATCGGGCGGCTCGCCGTCGGTCCGCGCAAGGTCGCGCTGCCGTACGAGGCGCCCCGCACGATGTTCAACGTGCCGATCGGAGGTGCGCGACGGTTCGCCGCGCAGTCCTGGGATCGCGAGCGACTCGCCCGCGTGCGCCGCGCCGCGAACGTATCGGGCAACGATGTGGTCCTGGCGATGTGCGCCGGTGCGTTGCGGGCCTATCTGCTCGAACACGATGCGCTGCCGGATGATCCGCTGATCGCGATGGTTCCGGTGTCCCTGCGTCCCAAGGATCGGCCGGCGGACGGCGGCAACAGCGTCGGGGTGACGTTGTGCAACCTCGGCACCGACCGCGCGGACCCGCTCGACCGGCTCGCCGTGATCTCCGGCTCCATGAGCCAGGGTAAGTCGCTGTTCGGTGACATGACCGCGCTGCAGGCGCTCGCGTGGTCCGGAATGATGATCTCGCCGCTCGGCCTGGCTCCGGTTCCCGGGTTCGTCCGGCTCACACCGCCACCGTTCAACATCGTCATCTCCAACGTGCCGGGTCCTCGGAAGCCGTTGTACTGGATGGGATCACATCTCGAGGGGATCTATCCTACCTCGATAGTCATGGACGGTCTGGCGTTGAACATCACGGTGACGAACACCGAGAAGTGCGTCGACTTCGGTGTGGTGGGCGGGCGCGGCGCGGTTCCGAGCCTGCAGCGGATCCTGGTGCACCTGGACGACTCGCTCGTGGAACTCGAAGCGGCACTGCAATTGTCGTGACGGGTACCCGGAGGGCCGAAGGCTTCCTGCGGCCCGACGGGAGTATCGCGACCGGCCGAGCGAGCGGTCGTCGACAGCAAGGTACTACGCCGGCCAGCGGCGCGGCGGGTGCCGAGGAGGGGGTTCTCCGTCAGCGGGTGCGACGGTTCCGGGGCAGGTTGCGCAGGGCTGTCCGCAGCCCGATGCGGGAAGCCGGGGCCTCTCCGCCGGTCTCACGCACGGCGCGGAATTTCAGTTCGGAGGCCGTCTCCGGGGCATCGTCGGCAGTGGCTCGCAGGAACCGGTCGGGCAGTGCGAGCTTGTGGATGGTGCGCAGCGTGAGCAAGTACTGCCGTGCGAGGGGGCCGGTGGTGTAGGGCAGGTCGTACTTGTCGCACAGTGCTCGCACCTTGCTCGAGATTTCCGCATAGCGATTGCTCGGGATATCGGGGAACAGGTGATGCTCGATCTGGTAGCAGAGGTTCCCGCTCAGGAATGCCATCACCGGGCCGGCCCGAAAGTTGGCCGTGCCGAGCATCTGCCGCAGGTACCATTCGGCCTTCGTCTCGTTCTCGAATTCCGCGAGCGTGAACTTCTCGGCGCCGTCGGGGAAGTGCCCGCAGAAGATCACCACGTACGCCCACACGTTCCGCAGCAGATTCGCGGTCACGTTCGCCGTCAGCGTTCGTCGCCAGCGGCGTCCGCTGAGGGCGGGAAAGAGCAGGTAGTCCTTGCCGGTCTGGCGGGCAATCTTCCTGAACAGCGCGCGAAAGCGGTCGGATTTCCCCGCGGCACCGGCGAGGTCCGGCCGGGCGTGTACGTCGTGCAGAGCGATGCCCCACTCGAACGTGGCTGCCAGCAACAGATTCTGCAGCGGTTGCAGGAGATGTACAGGCTTCCACGGCTGGTCACGGGTGATGCGGAAGACGTCGTAGCCGAGGTCGTCGTCCAGTCCGACGACGTTGCTGAACACGTGGTGGCGGTAGTTGTGGGAGTAGCGCCACTGCGACGAGGGGCCCGCCATGTCCCATTCCCAGGTGCTGGAATGGATTTCCGGGTCGTTCATCCAGTCCCACTGGCCATGGGAGACGTTGTGGCCGATCTCCATGTTCTCGACACTCTTGGCCACACCGAGCGCTGCCGTCCCGAGGATCAGGCCCGGCAGGCCCCTGCTGCCGTAGATCACCAGCCGCGCAGCGGCATCCAGTAGCCGCTGGAAGGCGATGGTGCGGCGGATGTAGGCGGCATCGGCGGCGCCGAGCGACTCGACGACGTTGCGGCGAATGTCGGTCAGCTCGTCGCTGAGCGCCTCGACGTCCTCGGCGGTGAGATGCGCGTACTCCTTGATGTCGGAGATGGCCATGGTGTGCTCCAGGTTCCGACCTCACCCGGAAACCCCGGGTGTGGGCGGCGAGAGCGACTGGCGAGAAGGACGTTCCCGAAGACGATGATCGTGACCGCTGCCCGAGGTCCACGTTGTAGGACCAGTCAACGCCGCCTTCGCCGGGGTGTCAACACTGTAGACCTACACCCAAGGACTACGGCAGAGGCCTACGCTGGTAGCAGTGAGTGAAGGAAGGGCTCCGATGGCCGAATCTCCCGCTCGTCCCCCACGCAGCTCAGGCGGTGATCGAGGCCCGATCACCCAGCGGCGAATCGTCGCTGCGGCACTCGAGATCGTCGACAGCGACGGAATCGATGCGCTGTCCATGCGCCGGCTGGGCAAAGTCCTCGGCCGCGACCCGATGACCCTCTACCGTCACGCCCCGAACAAGGCCGCTCTCCTCGACGCCGTCGCCGAGAGTGTCCTCGAACAACTCGAGGTCGGCACCGACGACGGAGATTGGACGATTCAGCTCCGGGAGGTCGCCCGGAACTTCCGCCGGTTGGCGCTCGAGCATCCCCACGTGGTCCCCCTGTTGGTCACCCGTCCCCTGGAGACACCCCTCGGACTGCGGCCCAGGGGGACACTGCGTCCGCTCGAAGACATCCTCACCCTGCTCACCCGGGCCGGTTTCACCGCGACCGACGCCCTGCACGTCTACCGGGCGCTCTTCGGCTTCCTCTACGGTCACGTCCTGAACGAACTCCAGGAACTCGTCGAACGACCCGACGAGCACGAAGACCTGCTGCGTCTGGGCCTGCATCGCCTGCCGATCGGCGAGTTCCCGCTCCTTCGCAGCCTCGCACCCGTGCTGGCGTCGTACGACGGTGCCGCGGAACTCGAACGCGGCCTGGACATTCTGATCGCGGGCCTCATCGCAACACTGCCTCATCCCGGCGGCCCGGCCCCGGCGACCTGAACCCGAAGACGGTCGCCGCAGCCGCCCCGAGTCCGACCGGTGCACTTCGGTATTCGTTCGAGCGGTCCGAAGTCCCGCTACGCGGTGGAGTGCAGGATGTCGACGAGTTCGCGTTCCAGCGCCACGAAATCCGGATCGGTGAGTGTCTCGAGCGTGCGCGGCCTGGGCAGCGGGACCCGCACCTCGTGCCGGATCCGCGCCGGGCGCGGCGAGAGCACGAGCACCCGATCGGACAGCAACACCGCCTCGCGCACGTCGTGCGTGATCATCAGCACCGTCCAGCGGTCCCGCATCCACACGTCCTGCAACCACAACTGCATGTCGGTGCGCGTCAGCGAATCCAGCGCGCCGAACGGCTCGTCGAGGAGCACGACGTCGCGGCCCTGCACGACCGTGCGTGCCAGCGCCGCCCGTTGGCGCATCCCGCCGGACAGTTCCCCGGGACGGGCATTCTCGAACCCGGCCAGCCCGAAGGCGGGGAACAGGTTCGCCGCCCGCGCCCGGGCTTCGGCGCGCGGGATTCCCTGAACCTCGAGGCCGAGCGCGCAGTTGTCGACGACGCTGCGCCACGGGAACAGCAGGTCCTTCTGCGGCATCAACGCGGCCCGGCCGGGCGCGGCCGGTGCGCCGCCGACGGTGACGGTGCCGGTGTCGGGGGTGTCGAGACCGGCGATCAACCCGAACAGCGTGGACTTGCCGGAGCCGCTCGGTCCGATCACCGAGACGAACTCGCCCCCGGCCACGTCGAAGTCGATGCCGTCGAGCACCGGACGATCCGCGAAGGAACGGCGCACCGCGGAGACGGTCACGGCACTCATGTGCGGTTCCCGGTGGTCAGAGCCCAGGGGGCGACGATCCGCTCGACCAGATAGGTGAGCAGATACAGCGCCAGCGACAGCGCGGCGGTGACGAGCACCGCGGCGAGCACCAGATCCGTGCGGAACGAGTTCTTCTGGGTGCTCATGTAGATCCCCAGTCCCGACGTGGCCCCCACGTACTCGGCGAACACCGCGCCGACCACTGCGTAGGTGATGCCGATGCGCAGCGCCGTGAAGAACCGCGGCAGCGCCGACGGCAGGCGCACGTACCGGAACACCTGGCCGCGGGATGCGCCCATGCTGCGCAGCAACGCCCCGGCCTCCCGGTCCGCCGCGGCGAACCCCTCGATCAGCCCGATCGCCATGGGGAAGAACGTCGCCAGCGCGATCACCAGGACCTTCGGCAGCAACCCGAAGCCGAACCAGATGATCATCAGCGGGGCGATCGCGATGATCGGCAGGGTCTGCGACACCACGAACAACGGCACCAGCGCGCGGCGCAGCCACGGCGAGAAGTCCACGACGATCGCCAAGGCCCACGCGACCACGAGGGACACCGCGAACCCGATGATCGTCACCTGCAACGTCGACCAGGTGTGGGCGGCCAGGTCGTCGCGGTGCGCCCACCCCTGCCCGAGCACCCGCGCGGGGGAGGGCAGCACCTGCGGGCGGATCCCGGAGACCGTCACGTACAGCTGCCAGAGCGCGACGAGCGCGAGCACGACCACCGCGGCGGGGGCGGCGATGCGGACCCAGCGCGGTGACGACGGATCAGGACGTGAGGTAGTCATCGGTGAAGTAGGTGGACCAGTCCGGCTCCTCGGTCAGCGGCCGGCCGTCGGGTCCGGCGAGCAGCCCCTTCTCGTACAGGAACCGCGAGTAGCCGGTCCAGCGTTCGAGGGTCTGGGTGCCCACGTTCCCGTTCTCGTCGCGCAGTTGGTCCGCCGAGAGCATGCGCTGGCTCTCGAAGACGAGCGCTTCGTCCTCGAAGGCGCCCGGGTTGGCGTCGATGAGGTCCCGGGCGGCGCGATCGGGATCCTCCGCGGCGATCTCGTAGCCGCGCTGAACGGCCTGCACGAACGCGCGTGCCTGCTCCGGGTGTTCGGCCAGCCAGTCCTCGTTGCCGCTGATCACGATCGCGTAGGCGTCGGGGAACCCGTAGTCGGTGTACGAGAAGTAGCGCATCGGCAGGCCGCGGTGTTCGGCCTCGATGCCCTCCCACGCGAGATAGGACGCGGTGAAGTCCGCGGTTCCCGAGTACACCGCCTCGTACGCGGACGTACCGAGGACGACGGAGGTGAACTCGCCGCGGCCGCCGTCGTTGCGGATGACCTGACGCAGGGTCTCCTCGTCGCCGGGATCGCCGAACCCGGCGTAGATGTGACCGTCGAGGTCCCTCGGCCGCGCGAGATCGGCGCGGTCCGCCTTGACGGCGATACCGGTCGCCCAGTGCTGCAGCGGGGCGAGCACCGAGACGGTCCGCGATCCGGCGGCGCGGGCGAACGTCGTCATCCCCTGGGTGGAGATGCCGAACTCGGCGTTGCCCGCGTCGACGAGGGTGTCGGGGGTCGTGTTGTTGTACGGCAGGATCTCCACGTCGAGACCGGCGTCGTCGAACAACCCCTCCTGCATCGCCACGTACAGGCCGGTGTGGTTGGTGTTGGGGGTCCAGTCCAGTGCGAAACGGATCGTGTCGTCCGACTCCGACGAGGAACAGGCCGGGACCAAGGCGATCGCGACGATCGCGACCAGCAGGGCGGTGAGGCGGCGGAGAGTCACGATTCCGGCCATTCCTGCCGGTGCAGCGCGGTGTCCCAGAACATCAGCTCGTAGCGGGTCGCGACGGTGAACGCGTCGAGCATCGCGGCACGGTCGGCATCGGTGGCGGCGACCGCCGCGGCGTCGACCAGTTCGCGGGCCGTCGCGACCGCGGCGTGGAATTCGGGGGCGTCGTAGGTGGTCAACCACTGCGCGTACGGGTGCTGCGGGTCGGTGGCGAGGACCCCGGAGGCACGCGCGGCGAGGTCTCGGCCCACCTCGGCGTAGATCCAGAAGCACGGCAGCACGGCCGCGGCACCGACCGCGTACGGCTCGGTGGCGACGGTCGCCGTGAGATAGGAGACGTAGCCGAGGCAGGCGGGGGAGTGGGCGGGCGCGGCCTCGCCGGGCGGCAGGACCCCGCCGGTGAGCAGGCTCCGGTGCAGAGCCGACTCCTCGGTGGCCGCCGTGGCGGCACTGGTCGCCCAGAACGCGGCGGTCGCCGGATCCGGGGACTTGGCGGACAGCAGCGCGAGGGCCTTGGCGTAACCCGCGAGGTACAGCGCGTCCTGCTCGATGTAGTAGCGGAAGGCGTCGAGCGGCAGCGTTCCGTCGCCCAGGCGGTGGAGGAATTCGAGGTCGTCGATCGACCGGCGCAGCGTCTCGGTGTGCTGCCACATCCGATCGGTGAAGCGGCCTGTGGTCACGGGAGGTGAAACGTCGACGGGCACAGACATGCCGGGACATCCCTTCGTCAGTGTTAACTGCATCAGGTTCTACGGGTGTGATCTCAGCCCCGCGCGTACGGAGCACCCCGTGTCGGACGAACGCGACCTTAGCAGGGCGTTCCGCGCAGCGGGCTCCCGGGGTACCGGACCCCGGGGCCGCGCCGGGAATGTCCGGACGGGCGGTTCCGTGAACAGAAAACAGCCTGTATGTTTGGCGATCGTCAGCGCGGTCGCGGCGGTGTGAAGGACCCCGACCATGCCGTGCGACGACCATGCTGCGAGACCTCCCGGCTCGCGCTCGGGCGGTCGCGGGAGGGTGTCGACGGCGACTCCGCCTGCGCACAGCGATGTGGGGAAAGGTGGAATACGGGATGCGGGATGTCGAGGATTCCGGACGGTCGGAACTCGAGAATCTGCCGCGACTGATCGCGAATGTCGTCTCACGTGACCCGGAACGGGTCGCGCTGGTGCGCGATGGTGCCGTCGTCACCTACGCCGGCCTCAACGAGGAACTGGCCGCGCTCGGCGCCGCCATGGGTGACGCGATCGGACCCGACGCACTCGTTCCCGTCGTTCTCACCGGACTGCTGCCCGGGCTCGCCGGGAGTGGTCCCGACGACGTCGCCGCCGCCCTGGCCGAACTGTCCGAGGACCTCGCCGCGTTCGCGGGGGAGGAGCAGGGGTCGCCCGAGCCGGCGCGACCGGACACCCTGCCCGCCGCCTTCGCCGCACAGGCCGCGGCCACCCCCGACGCCGTGGCCGTCGAATTCGACGGGGCCGAGTACACCTACGCCGAGCTGGCGGACCGGTCCCGGCGGCTCGCCCGCCGCCTCGTCGCGTCCGGTGTCGGCCCGGGTGTCACCGTCGCCGTCGCCCTGCGCCGGTCCTTCGACCTGCTCGTGGCCGTGTACGCGGTGCTCGAGGCGGGCGGCGCGTACGTGCCGCTCGACCCGGACCACCCCGCCGAGCGGCTGGCCTACATCCTCGAGGTCGCCGAGCCCGCGGTCCTTCTCACCGAGACCGCTGCGCCGGTGCCCGCGGACGGGATCGCGGTGCTCGACGTGACGGCACTCGACCTCGGATCGGAATCGGCGGAACCGCTCACCGATGCCGACCGCCGCCGGCCCCAGCGCGCCGCCGACACCGCCTACGTCATCTTCACCTCCGGATCCACCGGCCGGCCCAAGGGCGTGGCCGTGACCCACGAGGCGATCGTCACCAACCTGCGCTGGCGGCAGGAGCAGTACCGGCTCGGATCCGCCGACGTGGTGCTGCACAAGACTCCCGTCACCTTCGACGTGTCCGTGTGGGAGTTGTTCTGGCCGTTGCAGACCGGCGCACGTCTCCTCGTCGCCGCGCCCGACGGGCACCGGGACCCGCGCTACCTCGCGGATCTCATGCGCGACCGCGGGGTCACCGTCGCGCATTTCGTGCCGTCCATGCTCGCGGTGTTCGTCGCCGAGGCCGAGCTCGATTCGCTCACCTCCCTCCGGTACCTGTTCGCATCCGGGGAAGCACTGCCGGCGCGCATCGCCGTACTGGTCCGGGAACTGCTCCCAGGCGTCACGGTCCACAACCTGTACGGGCCCACCGAGGCGGCCGTCGACGTGACCCATCACGAGGTCACCGATGCCGACCTCGACTCGGTGCCGATCGGTGCGCCCATCGCCGACACCGACCTGCTGATCCTCGACAGCGCCCTGAACTGGGTTCCGGCCGGCGCGCAGGGCGAATTGTACCTGGCCGGAACACAATTGGCGCTCGGATATGTCGCCCGGCCGGACCTGACCGCGGAACGGTTCGTCGCCAATCCCTACGGGGCCCCCGGCGAACGCATGTACCGGACCGGCGACCTCGTGGTGCGTTCCCGCTCGGACGAGCTGGAATACCTCGGGCGCAGCGACTTCCAGGTCAAGATCCGCGGACTGCGCATCGAGCTGGGTGAGATCGAGGAGACCCTCACCCGGCAGGACGGCATCGCCCAGGCAGCCGTGCGCGTGCACACCGACGAGGCCCTGGGCGATCGCCTCGTCGCGTACGTGCGGCTGCACCCGGGCGCCACGTGGGACGAGCATGCGCTGGTCGCCGCGCTCTCCGCGTCGCTGCCGGACTACATGGTCCCGACCGCGTACTGCGTGCTCGACGAGTTCCCGCTCACCACCAGCGGCAAGCTCGACCGCGCGGCGCTGCCCGCGCCCGAGACCCCCGCAGAGACCGGTGACGACCGCCCGCTCGAGACGGCCACCGAGACGGCGGTGGCCGCGGTGTTCGCCGAGATGCTCGGGCGGGACCGGGTCGGCGGCGACGACGACTTCTTCGCGCTCGGCGGCAACTCGCTCGCCGCGGTCCGCGCGGTCTCGCGCATCTCGGCCCGAGTCGGCCGCCCGTTGTCCGTCCAGGACTTCTTCGACGCACCGACCGTCGTCGAGGTGGCGCGGTTGCTGGACCGCACGCCCGGCGACGACCGGACCGACGGACCGCTGGTCGCCGGACCACGGCCGTATCCGGTGCCGCTGGCGCCGTCGCAGACACGGCTGTGGGTGCTCGATCGCCTCGATCCGGGCTCGTCCCTCTACAACATCCCGCTCGTGGTCCGCCTGACCGGCGACCTCGACGTCGAAGCGCTGCAGCAGGCCGTCGGCGACCTCGTCGAGCGGCACGAGGTGCTGCGCACCGCCTACCCGGAGGTCGACGGCGAAGGCACGCAACTGGTGCTTCCGATCGGTGCCGCCCAGCGTGCCGTGCCGGTCGAGACCGTGGCCCCGGACGAGGTTCCGGCCCGGATCGACGCACTCGTGTCGGAGGGCTTCGACATCGCCGAGGCCGCCCCGGTGCGCATCCACCTGCTGCGGGTGGCGGATGACGAGCACGTTCTCGTCGTCGTCGTCCACCACATCGCCGGCGACGGATTCTCGGCGGGGCCTCTCACCCGCGACCTGATGCGGGCCTACGGCGCACGCACCGCGGGAGCGGCGCCCGAACGCCTCCCGCTGGCGGTGCAGTACGCGGATTACGCACTGTGGCAGCGTGATCGGCTCGGAGATGCCGGCGAGCCGGATTCGCTCATGGCGCAGCAGCTCGCCTACTGGCGCAAACAACTGGCCGGCCTGCAGGACCGGCTGGAGCTCCCCACGGATCGGCCGCGGCCGGCGGTGGCGTCCCAGTCCGGTGCCGCGGTGCCCGTGGAGATTCCGGCGGACGTCCACCGCGCGGTGGTGGACCTGGCCCGCGCGACCGGCACCACCGAGTTCATGGTCGTGCACGCGGCGCTCGCCGTGCTCCTCGCGCGGCTGTCCGGGACCGCGGACGTCGCCGTCGGAACCCCGTCCGCCGGTCGCGGTGACGCGGGCCTCGACGACCTCGTCGGCATGTTCGTCAACACGCTCGTGCTGCGCACCCCGATCGACGCGGGGGAGTCGTTCACGCAGTTGCTGAGCCGCGTGCGCGACATCGACCTGGAGGCGTTCGGCAACCAGGACGTGCCGTTCGACTGCATCGTCGACGACCTCGCACCGGCCCGGACGCAGGCCTACCACCCGTTGTTCCAGGTGATGCTCGCCTTCCAGAACCTCGACGCGACGCAGCTCGAGCTTCCGTCGCTGACCGTCACCACGGTCGAGGTCCCGACCCGGCGGGCGAAGTTCGACCTGCAGGTCACGCTCGCCGAGCGCCTCGGCGACGACCACGAGCCGGGCGGCATGTTCGGTGAGGTCGCGTATGCGACGGACCTGTTCGACGAAGGCACGGTCGCCGGGTTCGTGCGGCGCTTCGTGCGGATCCTCGCCGAAACCACCGCCGCCCCGGACCGTGCCGTCGGCGATCACCGGCTCCTGGATCGGGCCGAACTCGGCACCGTGCTGGGTCGCTGGAACTCGACGGACCGGCCGGTGCCGCCGGCCACGGTACCGCGGCTGCTCGATGCGCAGGCCGCGCGCACTCCGCATCTGCAGGCCGTCGTCGACGACGACGGGATCCTGACCTACGCGGATTTCGCCGCCCGGGTGCACCGGCTGGCCCGCCGGCTCGTCGCGGCCGGGGTCGGACCCGAGCGCACCGTCGCGGTCGTCGCACCGCGCTCGGTCGAGCTGCTGGTGGCGGTCCATGCGGTTCTGCACGCCGGCGGAGCGTACGTGCCCGTCGATCCCGATCAGCCCGCCGCGCGCACCGAACGGGTGCTCGCCGCGGCCCGGCCCGTGGCGGTGCTCGTCGGCTCCACGGTGGAGTGGAGCGATGAGGACCGGGCGGTGCCCGTGCTGCGGATCGGCGACTTCCCCGACCTGAGCGGTGCGCCGCTGCACGACTCCGAGCGGCTCGCGCCGCTGCGTCCGGACAACACCGCGTACGTGCTGTTCACCTCGGGCTCGACCGGTGAGCCGAAGGGTGTCGCCGTGCCGCATCGGGCGGTGGTCAACCAGCTGCTCTGGATCGCGGATCTGTTCCGGATCAGCGTCGCCGACACCGTCCTGTGGAAGACTCCGGCGACATTCGACGTCTCGGTGTGGGAGATGTTCGCGCCCTTGGTATCCGGGGCCAGGCTGGTCGTCGCCGCGCCGGATGCGCACCGCGACGCGCGGCAGCTCGCCGACATCATCGGCCGCCACTCGGTCACCCTCACCTCGTTCGTGCCGTCGATGCTGTCGGTGTTCGCGACGACGGTGCCCGATCCGGCGGCGCTGCGGACGCTGCGCGCGGTCGCGGTGGCCGGTGAGGCGCTGCCCGCGGCCACCGTCGGCGCGTTCCGGGCGGTGTCCCGGGCGGCCGTGCACAACCTCTACGGGCCCACCGAGTTCACGGTGCACGCGACCTCGGCGTTGGTGCCGCCGATGCCGTACCTGGCGTCGCGCCCGGTGCCGATGGGACGGCCGGTGTGGAACACCCGTGCCGTGGTGCTGGACTCGCGGATGCATCCCGTCCCGGTGGGGGTCGGGGGAGAGCTGTACCTGTCCGGCGTGCAGGAGGCCCGCGGCTATCACGGCCGGCCGGACCTGACGGCCGAACGGTTCGTCGCCGACCGGTTCGGCCCGCCCGGCGCGCGTCTGTACCGCACGGGCGACAGTGTGAAGTGGACTCCTGAGGGACAGCTCGTCTACCTGGGGCGCACCGACTCCCAGGTCAAGATCCGCGGCGTGCGCATCGAACTCGGCGAGATCGAATCGGCGCTGCTGAACCGGTCCGAGGTCGCGCGAGCGGTCGCCACCGTCCATCACGCCGACGCCGGCGATCGGCTCGTCGCGTATGTCGTGCCTGCACCGGCCGACAACGCGAACGATGTGGATCCCGGTGCCCTGCGCAGCGCGCTCGTCCGGGTTCTGCCCGCCCACCTGGTGCCGGACACGATCGTCGTCGTGGACGACTTCCCGGTCACGTCGTCGGGCAAGCTCGATCGTGCGGCCCTGCCCGCGCCGGTGTTCGAGACCCGCGAATTCGTGGCGCCCGCAACGAAGGTCGAGCGGATCGTCGCGGACGTGTTCGCCGCGGTCCTCGACGCCGAGACCGTCGGCGCACAGGACGACTTCTTCGCGCTCGGCGGGAACTCGTTGTCCGCCACGCAGGTGGCGGCGCGACTCGCCGACGAACTGGGTATCGAGGTGACCGTCCGGTCGCTGTTCGACACCCGCACCGTCGCCGAATTCGCTGCGCTGCTGGAGGATTCCGAGCCCGCGGTGGCCGTCGCCGGTCCGGTGGCCGGCCCGCGGCCGGAGCAGGTCCCGCTGTCCTGGTCGCAGTCGCGGATGTGGTTCCTCAACCGGTTCGACACCGGTTCGGGGTTGCACAACATTCCGCTGGTGGTCCGGCTGTCGGGAACCCTCGACGTCGACGCGCTGGGCGAGGCGTTCGGCGACGTCGTGGCGCGGCACGAGGTGCTGCGCACCGTCTATCCCGAGGTGGACGGTGCCGGCCTGCAGGTCGTGCTGCCGGTCGAGCAGGCCCGGCCGCAGTTGCCGATCCTCGACGTGCCCGCGGAC
>Ga0182742_1003049_pt1 | contig 17127 bp, 11 predicted proteins | sample eDN5th37CBELigMG_FD_128880 | JGI IMG/M metagenome (GOLD analysis project Ga0182742, IMG submission 128880) | Enriched Miracle-Growth compost microbial communities from Emeryville, California, USA - eDNA 5th pass 37_C BE-Lig MG (version 2)... ...
GGATTTTGAATGTTTCTCTTGAAAATTTCTAAAATAAATTTTTCTATTTGAACCTTTTCTTCTAATAGAGAGTTTGGAGAGTGTAAAAGAAAATAGAATATTTTGGAAGATTTTTGAAGTCGTCTTAGAAACCTTTGGCATCGATAAATTGACTTAACAATATTTTGCTTGTTTGTAAATTCTTCCAATCTTTAATTAGTAGTTTCATAAGAAATACAGTAAATTTTTGGCTATAAAAAGTAAGGATATTAATTTTAGAAACTTCGAGGAGAAAAAAAGGGAGCCAAATCGACCTGAAAGAAAACTTTCTTTTTCTTTCCCAGCATATTCTTTGTATTTTAAAAAATAGGTTTGATTATCCTTGTCTTTTTAGGATTTTCAAGAAAGTTCGAAAGTATCTGTTCGTTTTTGAAATGAATACTTAATTTAATACCGCCTGTAAGTACTATAAAACCAGAAAATAAAATTACATTCCAAACGTTAAGGAAAAGCATAAATTGATAATGTCATCAAACCTAGACAATCCTTCATACCTCCGAGACAAAGGCCTTGAATTCTTACAAAAAGGAAAGGAATATTTTAACAAGAATCAGCAACAAGAGCAAAGGGAAAAAGGTTATGAAATATACAAGAAAGGTCTCGATTTCATTATAAAATATCTCAAGAGTAAACTCAATAGAATTTCTTTGTTTTTTTTTTATAACCATAATAGGTGAAACCAATCAAAGCATAGCCTCAAGAGTTAAAGATAACCTTAAAGTTTGGATTCAAGAAGCCAAAACGATGGAAGCTACTCTATTCCAAAACAATCCGAAACAACAATCAAACAACTTCCCAAACCAACCTGTTCAGCAAAATCAGCAAAATTTTCCTACTTACCCAAATAATCCTCAGAATGGATATACTCCTCAACCAGGAGGATATCAGCCAAATTCACAAAATTACCAAGGAGACAAAAGCCAGCCAAAAAAAGTATCTCCAAGGTATTTCTCTCCTTTATTTGTTTGGAATAAAATATCTAGAAGCAAAGATGATACCAAAAAGCTTAAAGAAGGAGACGAAGACAGTAATAAAATGGCAAGCAATTTAGAATCCGCTATCGTTACAGAAAAGCCAAATATCAGATGGGAAGATATTGCAGGTTTAGAACAAGCAAAAAGATCTTTGCAAGAAGCTGTTATTTATCCCATTAAATTCCCACATTTGTTTGTGGGAATGAGAACACCATGGAAAGGAATTCTGTTATATGGAGTAAGGATCTTCTTTATGAATAAGAGTAATAATATAATCTAGCCTCCTGGAACAGGAAAGACATATCTAGCCAAAGCATGTGCTACAGAAGCTGATGCGACATTTTTCTCAGTATCTTCAGCTGATATTACTTCAAAATATGTGGGAGAATCGGAAAAGTAATCCTTGACATAAAAAGGAATATGTATTGATGTTTTTAGGTTGATAAAGACTATGTTTAGCATGGCCAGAGCAAAGAAACCTTCAATTATTTTCATCGATGAAATTGACTCTTTATTATCAGCAAGGTAAAGTGAATATTTCTCTGATTATTAACCATTAACCAAAGATCTGATAATGAAAACGAATCCAGCAGAAGAGTTAAAACCGAATTTCTCGTTCAAATGCAAGGAGTTGGTAATGATGATACAGGAATTCTAGTGCTTGGGGCTACTAACATTCCTTGGGCATTAGACTCTGCTGTCAGAAGAAGATTTGAAAAGAGAATATACATTCCTTTACCTGATCGTGCTGCAAGATTGGCCTTACTCCAAAAGCAATTAACAAAAACTCCTCATGATCTCTCGCATGATGATGTTGTTTATTTAGCAGAAAGAACTGATGGGTAATCTTTTGATAAGAAAAGGAAAATATTAATAATTTTAGATATTCTTGTGCTGATATGAATATTTTGATTAGAGATGCATCGTATCAACCTTTAAGAAAAGCTCAAAATGCGACTCATTTTAAAGTGATTTCCATGCTTCCCTCAGGAAAACCTTTGTATCAGCCCTGTGCTCCTTCAGACCCCCAAGGCGAAAGAAAGAATATGCTGGATATTTCAGGGGACCAGCTTACTTTGCCTCCAATTACAATTGTAAGAAGTTATATTTGACAAACTTATTTTGGTAGGATGACTTTGAAGTTTCTTTATTGAAAACAAAGCCCTCAGTAAGTACAGCAGACCTTGGCAAGCAAATAGAATTTACCAAAGAGTTTGGTATTGAAGGATAGGCAAAAAGTATTTGATCAATGAAAGATATTATAATATTGGTGTTAAAGTATATTTTTGTTCAAATGTAAGAATATATAAGATTAATAAGTCATGGCATAGTTTTTTGAATGTATTTAAAATGTTGCTTTGTTATGAGTGATTTTTCGTTAATATTTCCTAAAATCTCTGAGATTCAATTTATTTGGAAAGGGTTTAAGAATTTCTTTTTTTATTTTAAATTAGAGAAATGCTTTAGAATCTAATACAAGAATTTTTTTGATAAAATTATTGATAGAGAAATTGAGAAATCTGAAAACAATTGAGTATAAACAATAAAATTGATAAAAAGAGAGACTTCAAATGAGACAACAAATATTCAATAGTTTATGAACTATTAAAAATGTTTCTACGGAAAAAGGCTGAACTTTAAAGATTAAAAAAAATTTCATTGTTGTAATGCAAATTTCCTAAAAACTAAAATTGATTAAATAATATCATGATCTTTGAATAAATCTGATTTCGGTTTCATTTCGTAAAGTAAATTAGGAGTATAATCAGATATCGTAGGAAACAAAATTGGTCCAATTGATAAATAATATTATCTCATTTCAAGAAGGTTCAAGTCCAGCGCTGGAAAAAGTTTACAAACAGATCGCATTAGCGGTATAGGTTTTGAAAAGCTATATCACAAATAATCTCGTATCGCATTTTATTATATTTTTTTTTTGGCGATACCCCCAAAATTACCTTATCGCCTTTTCAAAACCCCCTTCGAAAAATAATAGGGCGTTTTATTTGAGAATCTTATAAATTTATGATGGGAGATTTTTCAGTTTTGCGATACCAACTCAAAATCCTTATCGAACAAATAAAAAAGCGATAAGCTCCGCAAAAAAATTTTCCAGCCCTTTTCAAGTTAATTGATAAATTACTTCAAGAATTTTGAATATCATTCTAAATCCAGATGACAACCGTTTTACTTGGACTAAAGGAATCCTCATATTAATAAAGGTTGAAACTTTTCATTTTGATAAATTAATTTATAGGGATAATAAGCGGAATCAGTTTCAAGTAATCATTTTAGTTTAATAACTCTGGATTTCAAAAAAGAGGTCTGATAATTCTAAAACGACTTTCCCATAAATTACTTTAAAAGTAAAAATACTTTCTAAAAATATTGTGAAATCAAGAGATGAGTTAATTTGGAGAATATTAGGTAAGATTAAGGAGTAATGTAAACAATAGAATGATCCTTAATTACTTTCTTATATATTATATAAATGTACGGAAAAATATCCTTATATAATTTGATTCCATTACTTTTGCAAAATTACGATTGGAATAATTTCCAATAAAATGTTTACAAACAAAGAGAACTTTGTTATTTATTTTGCTAACAAAAAGAAAGAAAAAAAAGAAAATAGACTGCACTTTACTGAGGCGAAGCCTCTAAGGTTCTTTTTGTACAGTCTAAAATCAAAGTAAATGAATTATTTGTTACCTTTTTGCCAGAAACTTTTTGGTTTTCAAATTTACACTTTAAATTAAACCATGAAATGAGATTCACCCTCAAATCATTTTAAACTCAAGTAAGACCTTGCCAAATTGCTTCTAAAAAGCTTGACAAAGATTGTCAAACCCTCAACATGCAATATTTCTTCAAAAAATATTGCATTTTATACAAGAATCCTTTGGCAGGGTTTCTTTATTAAATTCTTTCCAATTTTCAATAAAGCAGACACTGTGAATTTTTGGTTTGAATGACACAATGTGTTTTTTGTTTCCTCCGACGATTTGAACTCCATTTACATCACATCTTTTAGAGGATTCATATTGAGATTTTTTTTCTGAATTTCCATTTTTAAGGATCGAATTCAATTTTTGTACCTTGAAAGAATTTTCTGTAGAATGGAACCCATGGTCATGTTTTGAATTCATTTTTGATAATCGTCCAGTTGTGTCAAAGAAATTCGAGTTTGTGGTTGTATAACTGGGAACATTATTCAAACTTGATGTTGCTGTGAAAAGACTCTCCACAGGCTTCAAATAAATCTGAGCTCGAGGATGAAGCTTCTGTTCTTGAATTGAAACTTCTGATATCATTGGGCCTTGGACACGAGAAGGTTCGAAAAGGAGAATTGAAGGTCTAGTTTGGCAAGTAGTGGCCATTAAGACTTTCTGAATAGGAATTGAGATTGATTTATTTAATGAGGCGGAGTTTTATACATAAATTGATCAATACTTCCTATTATTAGAATCAGAAACCGATCTCTTGCCATTTCTATAATAAGTTTTAATGCGAGCCTTTCTTCAACCGAACTAAAAATACAACGGTTTGAAGATCAAGGAAAAACGATGAAATAGTTCCCAAGGGCGGTGGGAGTATTTAAGTTAATAGGAAATAACATATAAACAAGTAATATTTTTTTATGTTTAAATGCTTGTTGAAATCAAACTATTAGCCCAATAAAAGGTCTGGAATTGAGTTCCTACAGAATTCTGTCTATGGGCTATTTTCTATGACTTGCATATTGCGAGTCATTTAGGGCCAGAAATTCTGTAAAAAATTGATTTTGAGGACTTACCACAAAAAATTTGCTCAGAATTTCAAAAGTTTTTTCATTTATAAAATCCTTTTTTGTTTAATCTTTTTCTTATACTGTAATTTCAGAAGTGTTCCATATCGTTTGTACCCTAAAAACTCCCTCAATCAATGAGATCAAGGAGTCGAAATTTTTTAGTTTCATCCTAGTTTGAAATTTGTAGAAAATTAAAATTTGCTAGTTCTTATTTTTAAATGTCAAATTTCAATTAGAGACTTCCATTCAATTAAATTTTAATTTTCTCTTTGGGCAAGGATTTCTAGCACATCTTTAGTCAATAAATGAAAAATTAAAAGATGGTAAAGCTTTGGCCTTCCTTTTAGAAAACAAAGTGAAGTATTCCTTTCTTGAGATTACGAATTAGATTGTACTTTTGAATGAGTAGGAAAAATAATCCCGCTTTTTTCTTCTTTTTTTTTACATTTCTTGGAAGTATGATTTTTGTCTCTTATTTCCATATTTTGACCACCTTCCTTCATACAAGTAATTTCTTCATTTTAAAAAATATTCTTTCGATTTAGATAGTTCTAGCTTCTTTTTAAACTGTTTTCAAGGTAAATTTATACTCCAATTAAAAATTTCATTCTTTATGCAATTACTAATGTTTGAATTGATTTTTAGGGAATAAAATATGCAATTTGTCCTTTTATAAATTATGAATCTATTTATACTCGCTTTACTTTGATATTCATTTTTATCCCTTATTCTTCTTTAGCTTTACTCTTTTGTCTGGAAGAATCAAATAAGAAAAATGTCACAAAGACAAAGAATCCAATTAATGTTCCGAAGACAGTCATGTAATAAGGGAAAGCATCAAACAAGAATCTTTCATATTCATTATGCTTAAAAGGTCTGATTGGGATCTAAAGAATTATTATTAAATATTCAAAAAGTTGCTTTCCTTAGTTGCTTCATGAACAAAAGTAAAACCAGGCTTTTTGTAGTCTACTTTAAATTGGAAAACTCCGTGCTTGTCAGGAATCTATATTAAAGAATAAGCTTTCCTATGAATTATTTTTTATATACCTTAAATTCAGCTTTATAAGTTGAGGTCCCAGGAACTTGAGTAAGAGGCATTCTAATATAAGGATCTAACATAACAAACTCCAAGTAGATATCATTAGTCACATAAGGAACCCATTGCTTTTTAGCATAATCCCAAGTTGTAATGTCAATGTTATAGACAATATCATCAAATAATTTATACTCTGATGGTTGATATGAAGGGTCTTTAGCCTTTAATAGTTAATAGACAAAAGATTTTCAATTTACAAAGTGATGGTAAATTCTGTTGACTTTGAGGATACCAGATTCACCAAAGTTCCATTTGGCCAAATGGCTTGCGTATTTTCTGTTAGAACCTTTGCTAAGAAAATATAAGAAATCCTCAAAGTTTAATCTTTAAAAATCAAGACAGTTCTAACATAAAAAATTATTCCTTGAAAGTTTACCTCTTTATGAAAAGTTCGTTACTAAACATATCAAGAGATCCTGTAATCACAGCACGAGCATTATTTCTTCCCTAAGGAAAAAATTAATATATTCTTATACTTTAGTAATAATTTACTTGAATAGCAGCTGCTAAGACAACTTTGCTTCCAGTATTGACAATCCTTTCTTCAGAGCTTTCACCATACCCACTAGAATAAGTATATTCTGTTCCTCTAAGAATTCCATAAACTTGGAAATTCTCATAAGACGTTAATGATAATCCAATTCCTTTCTTTATTACATATTTTTAAACACTAAAAATCCAACCTCTGTATAAGATGCCTCCATCTATTTGAGGTGAGATCACTGGTTGGTCAACTTGATTATCTGTGAAAAATAATCCATTATCTTGATCGTCAGCCTTTTTAATATCGTCATATACTTTGGAGCCCTATTAACTAATGACAAATTTCAACATGATATTCCTTACAAAAGGATCAAAATCGACACCTAATTGATTAGCAAGTAATCTGAAGTATTTTGCTGAGTCAACGTCGCCAGCAATGAGAATATTGCGTCCACTATCGAAAAACTCCAAAACTTTTTCATTCTTAAAGACTCTTGGATCTAATTTGTTTTGTATTCAGTTTTTCTGTGCAGTAATAAATTCTTTACCTGTAACTGATGTACAAAACAAGATAAGTTGATCATAATTATATTCACCAAATTCTTGAAGCTTGAATGTATCATAGTTCAATACCTTGAAATCAAGTTTATAACCGTCCTCTATATAAGTTTGTTAGAAACAAAGCTTGTTAATATACTCTTTACTTTCAAGATCAGAGAAAAATAAGGAATGAGTGTCTATGATAGCCAAATTGTCTATGACTACAAGGACTCTATTTTTTTGGATGTCTTCCTGAGCAAAGACTGGGAGGGAAAAGAGGCCGAAGAGAGCCAAAGCGATCAAAAGATATGAGCGCATCGAAATTTGATAATTAATAAAAATGAATATGCTTTGGATTTATTAATTCAAGATTTGATACAAGCTAAAATTGAGCTTTAGATGCTTTTACACGTAGATAAGATAGTGTTTAATAATATTTTAAACTTAAGATGTACTCCTGGATGAAATATTTAACAAAACTTCATTGAGAAAAAATGGAGTAAATTTCAGGGGAAAATAAAGAGTAAAATAGGATATGAAATTAGGGGTAATTAAATTCAATTTGAAAGTTTATGTTTTGCAACAAAAAAAAATGAATAAGAAATTACAATGAAAATGTGTTTTCAAAAATATTTTTAGAGAATTTCTTTTTATTTTACGGTATATTCATTTTCTTCATTTTTTATTTACTCTTTTTTTTTTGAACCAATAAAATTTGATTTATAAAAAAAGAATAACAACAAAAGCCAATATAACAAATATTCTTCGAGAAAAACTCAAATAATAAATAACTTGGATTAATTGGAAAAGAAATTTTAAATCTTCATAAAAAAGGCCCGCTGTGGGGATCGAACCCACGACCATCGGATTAAAAGTCCGAGACTCTACCACTAAGCTAAACGGGCTTCATATGATTTTATTTCTCATTGAATTGTGTTTCTTTATTTTTCACTTTAACGACAATCATAAGATGAGAAAAAAAATTAATGAGTGTCTAAATAAAAATTCACAGAGACAGAGACAAAAAAGACACCCACCGGGGGGCTCGAACCCCCGACCACTAGGTTAAGAGCCTAGCGCTCTACCGACTGAGCTAGACGGGCTTTTTACTTTCATATCTTATTTCCTAAATTTGAAATTCAAGAAAAAAATGGAATTTTATTTCTCTTCTTTTTATTTGAACAGAATTTGGGATTGAATTTCTTATTTTCAAAAAGATTGATTCAAAAACTAAATTATTATAAAATGGAGGATCTGTTGGCATTTTCAGTGCATAAAAATTCATTTTGGGCTTTTAAATGAAATTTCCTTCTTTTATATAATTTAGACATTTTGCAAAATCCACTTATATTCCCATCTAAGAAACTTCTAGAAAAATTAAAAATTAATCGAGTTAAATCTTCAAAGTAGATTTTTACATTCAAGAAAATTGTTCTAATTCTCTTTCCTTTTTGATAGAATTCTTCCCTCATTTTCCAAAAAAGATTCTTCATTAATATATTATTATCACATATTTAAGAAGTTCTACTGTAATAATAGGATTTTAAATGAGTAAATGAATTCAGTTTTGGTCATCTGGGATTAAAATTAAAAATTCTTTTTAGTCCAAATAATTTTGGACTTTAAACTCTATTAATTACCAGTTTTAAACAGTTAAAAGCTGAGTTAGACAAAACCCTTTAGCTCTATTTTATTATATAAATAGTTATTTGAGTCCATCACCTACAATGAAAGAATCAGTATTACAAATTTACAAATAGAATATTGAATAAAAAAATTAATTGGAAATGAAAGAAGATAATAGTTTTGTTTATATTAAACTAAAATCTTCTAAAAAAATCATTCACATTTTCGAAGAAACTCAATGTTTTAGTATAAGTTTGAATAACTGTCCCTTGAACTAAATTTCCCGCCTATTTCATTAAAACTCTTATATTTTTTTTCACTTTAGTTCGAAGAAAGTAAGATCCAAATTTTATATTTTGAGGGGTAATATTAAACTGTAACGAAAAACTCCCTCCCACTTCGTTAATTAAGTTTTTTGAATGGATTTAACTTTGGACAAATATGAACAGAATTTGGTAAAATCTAAGATTCATGGAGAAAAATATTTAATATAAACCCTTTTAGATAGTAATAAATTTTCTATTAATTAGTTTCAATCTCCTTATCGCGCCATGACAGTCGATCCACCTCTTCTTTTGGCTCAACTTGGACGTATTTGCTCTGGAAACAGTTCTGATTCTTATGTCAGTCTTTCCAGCCCTCAAGTTAAAGTCCGTTCCACAGTAACCAGAGAAAGACTTCTTTTTGAATTAAAAAAGTCAATGGATAAAGTCACTAGACTTGTTGAGGCTTCAATTATTGCGCATATCCTTCTTGCCTTTCTGACCCTTCATCCTCCAACTATAGTATTTTGGCATTATTTGGGTAGTCCTACTGATCAGAATACTTCAATTTCAGGGAAAGCTCCCGATGACGATGTTCAGGACAGTCTTAACTTTTGTCTAACATTTTTAACCTTATCAATTTTGGTTCTTGCTTATTTATTAACTTGCTGGAATTCTTATCAAGGTATAAGAAGATTTTCATGGGCATTTTTGATAATGAATGCGATTAATATTTTAAATATCATTATTGAAACTAGAAGCCTCGAATTGGTTTTTTCAAGAGCTGTGATCCTATGCTTTAGAACACTTGTGTTTCTATTTAATATACTTGCTGTTTTTATGGGATTTAAGCTTGTAAGAGCCTATGCAGAACTTATAGAACAAGATAAAGCTGTAGCAACTGATGATGATGATATAGAGCTTCAACAATATAGAGAGACACCAAGAACACAAAGAAGGCTTGGTGTCCTCCATATACCTAATTTTGAATAATGAATAAAAATGGAATGAAAATTTTGGATGATATTATTTTGTAACAAAGATTGTTCGTTCCCTCCAAATGGAATTTTGGGACTGGGGACAATGACATCTTAAATTGAATAGGCAAAAGGATAATTTTAAAATAATACTTTATTATATTGACTGATATTATACTTGAAAAGTGTTTTATTTTCTTTGTAAACTTTCTGTAAAAATTATGCTTGATACTATAATTAAAGATGTACATATAAGAAAAACTTTTTCGATTGGGAGCAACGGAAGAGATATAATGTGAAAAAAGAGTTTCAAATATTTAAATAAAAAAACTCCAGGCCTATTTTAGTAATGAAATTTGTTGCACTCGTTCTGAAATCTTATGTTCAATAAAAAAATTACAAAGAATTTTTACAAAGATAAATGCACCATATTTTGAACTACAAATATGAGTTTTCATACAAAACATGAAACTATCCATAAAATAATTTATTTGATATCGATACTCTTTTAGAGCATTTTTTTTCAAGTTACTCATTACTTTAAGCCCGAACTCATACCTTTCACAAGTGAAGATTATTTTGGTTTGTTTGAGGTAAATTCTTCTGTGCTTCTATCAATTCAATATAATTGGCAGTTTCTTGTACATCTCTTATTTCAATATTATTTTTTATTTTATCAACTTCAGCTTCCCAATCCAACTTTAAAATTTGCTTTACCATAATAAACAGCAAGATATAAATTATTCCAGCTCTTGAAAGCCATACTGCAATATATCCATATTCAAAAGCAATCCCAAAAATCCATTGACAATTAAAAGTTACTCCAAAATAAAAAATAACAAAAATCTTCAAAACAAAGTTTTCTTTCCCTAAGATTCTTAAAGCTCCTGCTATTCCTTGAAAAGCTGTTTCCGCAACATGTGACAAAGCATATATAGTTAACATATTCTGGAGAATATTAGCTGACTTTTCTTCAGAGATAAAAAAGCTCGAAATGTACTTGCTAAACACAATTATAACAGTAGAATTAAACAATGACAACATAAAGTTTACGAATAAGCCTGATACCAAATATTTCTTCGCTTTTATTACAGAACCTTCACCAGCAGCGTTCCCAATAAACGCATGCATTGATACTAGGGTTCCTACAGTCAACATAAATGTTGAATAAGTAAAATTTCCAGCAACAACTTGTGCTCCGAGTACATAATAATCATCAAGTAGATTAATAATAAACACTGAAGCTTCAGAGGAGACAAAGTCAACAAACAAATTCCCTCCGATCGCTAAAGTCTCCTTTAAATGTGAAATCCAGCCCTGAAGGCATTCTTTTGTCCAAGGGATCCAGGCTTCTTTGCAAACTCCTGATATTTTTATATATAAAATTAATATAATAGCTGCACTTAAATCTGTAATTGACTTTGCAATAGCAGCTCCTGAGACCGGAGTTGATGTGCTTCCAACAAATACTTGACACCAAAAAAGATGTATAGGAAACAAAATGGCTAAAATAACTCCTTGTGCATTAAAAATATTTTGAGAGACCAAAAAGAATCTGGTCGTATTGAAAAGACATGTTCCAATAATTGAAGGAATTATATAACGAATATAGGTTCCTGTACTGGTAGCAACTTCCGGATCTAGACCCAAGGATACGAGAATCCGATCTGCAAATAACAGTAATGAAAATATAGGGACAGCCATGGCTGCGATTATGCAAATATTCCTTTGATATACAACCCCTAATTCTCTTAATTTTTGTGCCCCAAATAATCTGGCTGCAACTGTTGAAAATCCCAAATCAATACTAAAGAATATTGCCAAACAGAATATATTTACTAATGTGTATCCAACGCCTGCTCCTGCTAATTCGCTTGGTGTTCCATACGTTCCAATGTATTTAAATAAGGAAATTCCTGTAAAAGTACCCACTATGTAGGTAAAAGATGTTGGGACTGCTGATCTTACGATAATTTTTGCTACACGGAGAATCTCATCGAAATCAAATTGAAAATTGAGAGCTTCTGAGATGATTTTCGCAGGGCTCTTATTGGAGTTTAAAGAAAGTTTTGAAGGATGACGGTCCTCAAAAGACATGAAACGGGATTTGGGTTATCGGTAAGTTAAAGAAAGTTTAACTAAATGATTTGATCCTTTAAAAATCTAACAATAAACGCCTAAATTAAGTCTGAGGATATTCTCAAAAATAAATGAGAATAATGAAAAACTAAAACAATCCAACATTTTTGGTCAAAGTTTGAGTAAAGTTTTTCTAAAATTGTTTATATTAAGCCTCTAAAAAATAGTAAAGAAGCTATTTTATATAATCTTGCCGTGATTCGCGTTGAAATTTACCATAACTCGAACATAGACCAAATGGTGTTATTCTTAATTTTAACTTTTGTATTCAAAAGCATTTAGTAAAAAAAATCAAAGCCCGTCTAGCTCAGTCGGTAGAGCGCTAGGCTCTTAACCTAGTGGTCGGGGGTTCGAGCCCCCCGGTGGGTGTTTTTTTTAATATTCGAAATTTCTATGAGTTTTTTTTTCCCCTTTGTATTTATTTACACTTGTTTAATTATCTTAGAAATTTGCTTAGATCATTCTTTCAGTTTATTGATACACAACACCAAAAAGACTCTTCAGGTGTTCCACTTGTACTTCTTTGTATCCTTGAATTTTTTTTTTCAAGGATAAAAAGAGAAAAATTTATATAACAAGATCTACAGACTTGAAAAAAAGGCAGAAAGAGTTTTGCGAACCTTGTTTATCTGAGAAAATAGTGAGAAAACTTTTTTTTTGAAGTACTAAACCATAACTTCTTTCAAAATGTTTAGTATTGTGTATAATTAATAATTTATGATTTCTGGTGAACTTAAGCATAATAAGAATTAAAAAAAGTTTCATTATTTGGGAAAATTGGTTGAGACTTCCATAGAACATTTCTGATTGTTTTAGCATTTCTTTCCGTGAAAATTCAAAATTAGGTAAAAAAATATTTCAGACCTATTAAATATTTTCTTTGATTCCTTTCTAAATTAGGAAAACAGGCTATATTCTTTATTCTCAAATCAATACAATTATAAAGCTTAACTTTGAGCTTAAGAGTGGAAAGTATATCCACTTTTTCTTTTTTTGGGGGAAAGCGAAATATAACTTTGTTCATTTTGTGGTGTGTGATAGAAAACATAAAGCCCGTCTAGCTCAGTCGGTAGAGCGCTAGGCTCTTAACCTAGTGGTCGGGGGTTCGAGCCCCCCGGTGGGTGTATTTTTTGTCTATGAACTTCTATTTATCTACATATTAATTATTTGATTCTTATTCTGTAATAAAGATCCAATTTTCAAGTGAAAAATTTAAAAAATAGAATTTAATACAAAAGAAACTTATCTCAACTCTTTTAGTTTATTGTGAAAGCTTCGGACCTCTGTCGTTAATATTAATGATTTAATTCTCCTTAACGACACTTCCTACTTACTTTTCTATCGATAATAGAAAATTTTATATTTAATATATGAAAAATAGATTTTCCAATGGATAAAATTATATCGATACTTTCTCATTTTCTCTTTTAACCTATAGAATTTGTCATATTATTAAATTTAAATAGCTTAAAGAATATGTATAAATCCATTCAATCTAAGAACTAAAATCTAATAAAGTTTTTCTTCTAATAGTTTTTTCTATATGAACATAAGAAGAAGTTTATCTGTAAAAGTAAACAAAGCTTTATTCAAACCCAACTTAAAAAACAATCGTTAAGATTTTTAAATATGGTACCTGATTTCTTCATTGCTGAAGTCCTCAGTTATTTGAGATAATATACTTGTCTTTTTACAGACACTTCCCTACTCAATTACTCTTCTCGCATTTATACTTCTTTCATTTCAATATAAATGGAGGAATCTTCTTGACTGGTCTCCAAAATGTCTGCTTTGAGTTTCGCGATTGCTTCATCCCAATCAAGTTTTCTAATCTTATTGACCATTAATCCAAACATTAAATACATTCCCAATGCAGTTCCAATCCAAACAGCAACATAGCCATATCCCTTTGCCACTCCAAAGAACCATTGGAAATTAAAAGCAATAACCATATAGGAAAAGATATAACAATTAAATACCTCCCTTTCCTTTCCCATAACTCTGAGAATTCCTCCCAGGTGATTAGCAAAGGTATCTGTAAGGTGAGTAAGACTGTAAATGATCAACATGGTTTGGAGAATATTCATAGTTTCTTCGTCATTAGTAAAAAACTGAGAAATTGACTTATTGAAGAAGATTAACACAAGTATGTTCAAAAGAGTTAACACTAAATTCAAGGCCAAACCAGCAGCCATAAATTTCTGAGCTTTGTACTTTGAGCCTTGTCCGACTGCATTTCCCATATAAGTTTGCATTGTTGTACTATTTCCCAAAGGTATCGTGAAAATTGCAATTGTGAGGTTGACAGCAAGTCCATGAGCACCGATCACAGAGGCAACATTTAACGCACCAATAATGAATACAGAAATTTCGAAGGAAATCCACTCCACATATAAATTTGCGCCAAGAAGTAAAGTCTTCTTGAGATAAGAACCCCAATGCTTAAGGCATTCCCTATCCCAAGGAATCCAGGATTCCTTACATGCTTCACTAAATTTGGTATAAAATAATAGTACTGCCGCACCAGTAACATCCGTTATAGACTTTGCAAACGCGGCACCAGCGACCGACATATTCAAAACATCTACGAACAGATAGCACCAGAAAATATGAAGAGGGATCAAAGCTGCCAAGAGAATCCCTTGAAAATTGAATACATTTTGAGAAATCAAGTAGAATCTAAAAGAATTAAAAACAGCTGTTCCTATCAAAGAAGGGATAACATGTCTTAAATAAATTCCAGCGTTTATTGCGACAGCAGATTCAAGTCCCAAAGCAAGCAAAATATGATCAGCAAATAATAATGAGAATATCAGAGGAATAGCAACAACTGCCAACACACATAAGTTCCTCTGGAAGAGTATCCCTAATTCTCTATATTTTCCTGCTCCATAGAGACGGGATGCCATGACAGAAAAGCCTTGATCAATGCTACAGAAAATTCCTAAACAAAAGACATTAGCCCATGTGAAGCCAAGACTTGCTCCTGCGAGTTCTTCTTGCGTACCACTCTTACCTACGAATCTGAGGCAAGCAAGCCCTATGACAAACTCTGCAACATAGGTAATAGAGGTAGGAATCGCCGATTTCAGAAGAAGAGCCGAAATACTGATCATTTCATTGATATTTAGGGGAAATACAGGCGAGTCAGAAGCAACGTCTATTTCATCTAGCGATTCTTCTGTGGAATTTTCTGGTAAAGGTAAGGCGAGTCCTGAAGGTTTGGACTCTAGTTGTTTCATGATTGGAATTCAATTTTGTAGTTTTTTTTTTTGATGAAACAACGATCAATCAGCTATATAAATACCGAAATTCAAACACCAATAAAAATTAAAAGTTCATTATGAACTTTCACACCAATTTTTCTATCTATAGAAGTTCCAAAAGAATGTTGGAGGTTAGAAGTTTTTTTGAGACTACATGGCAGAAGCGGGAAAATATGGAAATATTCGAACAGCTTAAAGGTTTTCGAAGTACTGGTGAACTAAATTACAGAATGTTCCAATTGATGTTATAAATAGAAAATTATTCTGAAGTTTTAGTCCCCAATCAGAAAAATTAATTTCAGTCAATAAAATTTGTTATTGTCTATATTTATAAATATCAGTTGCAGACAAAGCTAAAAATATAATTAAAGAGCTGGTCTTGATGTTTTTTTATCAAGATAGCTCTTTACCTTTTAATTTAAGAGTCAATCCGTTAATTGAACTCATCGGAAATCAAAGACGAATAATCCTTTGGAGAAAAAGCTTGACTCAGAAGCTTATATTCGATTTTAGGATGTTTCGATGAAATATGTTCAGTAATTAGTTAAAACTAACGTATTGTGAAGACTTCGTCTTTCTCTATATTGAGAATCTGGTTTTCATTAGTTTCATTTTGAATGAACTCCAGAATTCAAACAGATTTCCTGGAAAAGATTGAAAGTTTCTGGTTCAGAAGGATAATCGTTTTTAAAAAGATTATACGAGGAAATGTTTGTTGATTAAAAACACAAAAAATAACTCGTAGCAAGGCGCGGTTCCAAATCAGAGTTTTTTTTAACTGATTTCGAAAGTCAAAATACTTCTCTAACACAAAAGTTAAATAAAAATTTTTGGTTTAGGAATAATGCCTGAAATTAATTCTCTTCCTCTCGATTTTTTCCCGCTTAATTGAACTTAAAACAAAGATCATGACGATTTCTATTAAAATATAGCGGGCATTCAAAATTAGGAACCGTTATCAATTAAAGATTTAATAATTTCAAATATTAAATTCTATGGAAAAAATTCGAACTCAAGAAAAATGGACTCAGAATTTACTCAATCATCAGACAAAATATCATCAACTTGCTTGTATGTTATTCTTGGCTGATATGAGGCTTCATATAAAGCCCGTCTAGCTCAGTCGGTAGAGCGCTAGGCTCTTAACCTAGTGGTCGGGGGTTCGAGCCCCCCGGTGGGTGTTTTTTTCCTATTAGAAATTTTTACGAGTATTTTTTTCCTTCCCACTTTGATGTTTATAATTGTTTGTTTATCTTCAGAAATTTGCTTAGACCATTCTTTCAATTTATTTATACACAACAACAAAAAGATTCTTCAGGTGTTCCACCTTTACTTCTGTGTATCCTTGAATTTTTTTAAATGATAGAAAGAGGAAAAATTTATATAAGAAGAATTATATATAGACTTGGACGAAAAAAACAGTAAGAGTTTTGTGAACCTTGTTTATTTGAGAAGATAGTGAGGTAAATTAATTCAAATTTTTTTTAAAATATACTAATAAAAATATACAAAATTTCCCATTTACGGTATTTATTTGAAGCTGAAGTAAAGTTTCATATCTAAAGTAATATCACTTGGAAAGAGTGGTAGTTTTTTTTTTGTGAGATACTAAACTTAAGCTTCTTTCAAAATGTTTGGTATTGTGTATAATTAAAAATTTATGGTTCTATAAAGAGGAAATACTTTGGCGCACTAAAGCATAATAAGCATAAAAAAGTTTTTTCATTATCTGGGAAAATTGGTTTAGAGACTTCCATAGAACATTTTCCAATTGTTTTAGCGTTTCTTTCTGTGAAAATTCGAAAAATTAAAAAAAAATTAAATTTCATTGATTCCTTTCTAAATTACGAAAACAAGCTATATTCCTTTTCCTCCCAATCAATACAATTATAAAGCTTAAGTTTGAGTCTTTAAGAATAAAGATGCATGTA
>Ga0182742_1003054_pt1 | contig 17111 bp, 10 predicted proteins | sample eDN5th37CBELigMG_FD_128880 | JGI IMG/M metagenome (GOLD analysis project Ga0182742, IMG submission 128880) | Enriched Miracle-Growth compost microbial communities from Emeryville, California, USA - eDNA 5th pass 37_C BE-Lig MG (version 2)... ...
AATTTCACTTCGCATTTTTTTTTTCTACAGGAAAATGTTTCCTTTTTCAAATAACGGTCGAGTGTAAATCGCATTGCTTGAAAATGATTTTTATTTTGATCAACAGAAGCAAGATCAGATTATTTGTCTCTGATTTCTGAGAACTTTCGAAAGATTCATACTGCGAATGAAATGAACTTTCAAAAATATATAATAAATAAGGAAAGAAATCTCAATTTCAAAGTTTTAAAAATTATTTCATAGTTTTCTTTTTTCTTACATGAAGAATTTTTTTATCAAACCTTTCTATAACCTTTATATTAACTAATTTTAAACAGTTACAACTACTTTTTTATTTTAAATGAACATGAATTCTGAGCAAACTCAAGAAGAGCTTCAGCCTAAACCTAGAAATGAGCACAATTCATCTGCTAAGTGTCTCTTAGAATATTCTTACCATGAAGACGGGAATTATTATTATAGAGATGCGATGGAAGATGGTTATCTGTCTTTCTAAGGCACACAATAAATATTTAGACCATTTTATAAAAGATAATTTGTTTGGAGACTATCATTCCGGGTTATTTGGAATACTTGACGGGCATGGAGGATTTAAAGTTTCTCGGTTTTGTACTAGATCTATTCCCGAAGTAAAAAAAAAACAACACAACTATATTCTAATTTTGTCAGAACTTTATGAAATTATATAATGACTACGAAAACGATATCGAAAGGCTATATCAAATAGTTTTTAATAAAGTGGATGATGAACTTAAGATTGTCGGAGCAGCAGAGGTTGGCTCAACTGCATGTGTTTGTTTTGTTAAAAAAGCAAATAGTACACTCGATATTTTTTATAAATAAAAAACTTTTTCAAGATAATACGGAAGTTTATATCGCCAATCTTGGAGATACAAGAGCAATTCTAGTGAGTTTGGATGGAGTTGAAAGAATTACGGTTGACCACAAAGCAATAGATCCTAAAGAGATTCTAAGAGTGCAGTAAGAATCTCCCAAAAAAATTTATGATTGTTCAGAGAAGTACAAGGTATTATCATGCATAATAGAGTTTCAGGACAGCTTGCAGTTACTAGAGCTCTTGGAGATTTGAACTTAAAGAAAGAAGTTAAACAATTTTTGAAATTGGTTCATAAAAATTGATTAGGGGGTTATAAACACTCCATATTTTCGAAAACTTACTTTGACACCAAAAGATAAGTATATTGTTATGGCATCAGATGGGCTTTGGGATGTTATGGACGATGAGGTTTCTATTTTATTTTAGAAGAGAAATGTTAATATTAATCTAGAAAGTGTTTGAATTGGTGAGAGGAATGAAGAGTAGTGAAGAAATCAGTAAAGCACTTGTAAATACTGCTTTAAAAAATGGGACAAGAGACAATGTTAGTGTTCTTGTCTTGAAATTTAATTAAAAATAACATGATCTGTTTTTGAAACAATTGAATAGAAGTTATATTTTGATAAGTTGAATAAATGAGATTTTTCTGCATTTTTTGTCATAAAATGAACATTTTGTATAAATTAAAAGGATTCTGTGAGATGATTATTCTATATTTTGGCCGTTATTTGGATAGATATTTTCGATGGTATATAAAAATATAGCAATTTCTAAATGCAAAGGAGTTAATTTGTCAAAATGGCTTTCCTTTTTGCATTCACAGGACGCAATAAATTTGAATTCTATGATCATCTCTAAAAATTACTCTGAGATTCTTTAAAAATTTTTAATGTAAATTGTTGTACTTGATACAAGAAAATTCAAGATGAATGCTTTATATAGATACAGAAAATTTTTAATTTTATTGAATATTAATAAACTTGAAATTTGTAAAAGATTAAAAAGTCCAATGTTTGAAAAAGAACTTCAATGTTATTTGTTTTCAAGAAAGCTCGTTCTAAACCACTGATTATCAACGTCAAAATTTGAATGCATTTTATAGATAAAATAAGAGTCAATTTCTATTTTCTGAGCTTTTTGGAATAAAAGATTCCAATCGATACTCAAAGGGTTCTTTAATTTGTTTGAATGTTTTACAATATGATTTTGGCTTTTTAAAACAGTTAAAATTCCCATTAAATCATTTTCTGCCTTTATCTGCTTTTCAAAATGTTGGAGAAAAGCATATATAATTTTGTAAAAGAAAGGCCATCCTTCTGCGAGCAATATATCATAAAAACTAGCCTGTTAAGGTTATTAATTGAGATAAGACTATTCTGAGGTACCATGTTTTCCACTGGAATAACACTAGCAAAGAGAGCAAGAATCCATTCTGTACAAAAAACTTCAACTTTAATTTCATGTTTACACTGAAATTAAGCTAAAATAGGAAGAAAAGTTACCAAGTGAAGGTAAATAGATGGTTGATAATTGAAAATCAGCATATCTATTATTTGACAGTGCTTAGAAAGTCCTGGAAGCTCTTTTTATGTTAAATTCGAATATAACTAATATACTTGGAAGATAGATATCACGCATTTCAAATATTTCGAATATCATAACAAGTAGCCAAAATGCTATGTATTCTTCTGCATGGTATAATAACGAAGCAGCAATAAAATTCATTCCTTGGACATATCCTATGCCAATATTCTTCAATCATTTAAATATATAAAATACCTATCTGGGGATCATATTTTGCAAACGTATTTAATATGCTTTCTAATGATTTTATTCTATTTAAATTAATTTTCAATTATTTCATAATAAAAAGTTTACCCTGCTGAGTTTTCTTTGAAGTACTTATTTTGGGGTGAAGTCCGAGGAAGATCTTTTTGAATTTGCCTTGCGTACTCAATGTCAACTAGCTTGTTCTCAGAAAGAATTTTTTCGTATGTATTTTTTAAATAATTAAATTCTTTTGGGTTATATTTCTTTTTAATCCAAGCCAACGCCTTGCTACAGGTTTCATTTTCATCGAGATTTATATCACAAGAACACTTCAATCTTTTTCTTGGCTGGAAAATATGCTTAAGAATTGAAGTTGATTTTGAAAGGTCAAATTTATTCAATTTATTCAAATAAGTTTTAACTCCATCGAAGGCACTACTATTCTTATTTTCATTGTTTAAGCTTGTTAAGCGACCCTTGGGTGGTGAAGTCTGCAAATGAGTAATATTTGGATTGATTGTGCTTCTTTGGTCAAAAGCTCTCACAGGAGACGATTTTGTTTTTAAAGAAAAACTCATTTGTTCTCTTCTAGTCCTTCCTGGAGATTTAAGTTCTTCGTTTTTTATGTTATTATCCATTGCTATATAAATTGCTTTAGCTGGACTAAATTTATCACTAGTATTCACTTCTGTCAAAGGACGATAAGACATTGAAGATAGTCCTTCTTTTTGAAAAGCTTCGATTTTCTTTATAGAATCTAAGTTTCCTGTGCTCATTTCTAATTTGGTCCCCATTCTCATGCTTGTCATTATTTTTCCGTTTGTAATGTCATTTAACGAATTTAAACTGTTATGCTCATTGGGTGATGTTATATTTAAAGTAGTATTTGTTAAGCATTCTTGTGCTGACTTTCCTTGTACAAAATTAATAGAACCATTTTTCATCAAATAAGAAGGAAAATGGATATGATGCGAAGCTTTGAAATCTCCAGATTCAAATGTAGAGTTTTCAGTTAATAAATTATCAGTATCTATATAATCGTCAATACTGCCTAACATTTGAGGGCTCATTGCTCTCTTCATGCTTATTGGACTTAAAGGAATTTTATTTACAATAGGATTCTCATCATCTTTTAGTCTTGATGAATTATTTTGAGATTGGTTTCTTAAATGAGTCTTTATTTGAGGTGTTTTGGTTCCATAAATAAATGTGTTGGCATCTTTAGAGTGCTGTGATTTAACGCTTGGACAAATTTCGTGTGTATTTGTTTCGACAGATTGAGAAGATTTCCAATCAATGTTTGATTGAGGGAAAATATGTTTTGTTTGCTTTTTTGGAATTGAAGTTTTTGGTTGAAGAGATCTCATAACGGAGAGATCAGATTTAGATTTAGTTGTTATTTTCCGAAAGGAACTTGAGCGATTTGAAATCATTGTCTTATTGACAGTCAAACGATCAGGAACTTGATACGAGGAAGAGAAACTCTCGATTTTAGGCCTATTATTTTTCAAAGAGTAAATGGAAAGCGTACTTTAGGGAGCCTGGTCTAGGATTTGTAAAACTTGCTGAAGGATGCATACATAAAATTGGGGAGTTATTCTCCAGTTAAGCGTTAGCTAATTTGAATACTTTTTAATTTAAGTAGTAGAATAAGAAAACATTAAAATATAGACTAATGAAACAATAATTTGGGAGAAAATTGCAAAAAGGGGAAAAACTAACACCTTCAGATTTTTTGGATATATTTCTTACTAATACTTGCAACATTCCACTTTGGCGGTGTTATACTTTTTAATCTCGTTATGCGTTCACACACTATATGAATTACAGTGTCTTCGAACTCATTTAAGACTAAAGTTAAGAACATAACGAAGTATTTTCTAAGAAATTCCTTGATTTATTAAATCATAGGATGTGAGCCCTCTTCTTGAGTTAGCAAACAATGGATGTTAAAACAGAATAATCTCAAAATATTGTAGTCATAAAAAATCTACATTTCACAATACAATTGTTTCTTTATTAAATTTGGTTTAGCTGAACTTAAACTTTTTTTCCTCGAATTAATTCAATTTTTTTTTTCTTGAGTTTGTGAAAGAGTTTGATTTTGTTTGAATTTATTTGGATTTTATTCATTAATCTCACTTTATGTAGGAGCTTTCCCTAAATATTTTAGCTTACTTTGGAGATAAAGTACTTTTGTTAGTTCGATTATTATTATTAAGATCTTGCTCTTTCATATTATTTTGTAAATTTGTTTTCCTAAAGTTTCAAATCATTCTCATGAACAAATTCCTTTTGTTAATAATTTTTATACAAGACAAAGGAGATTTAAATTTTGAAGAAAACAAATGAAAGATTTAAATCAAGGATTTAAGAGTTAAACAATAATAAGATTGAATGTCCGATGAGATTTTTTGAATTAATAAAGTAAGTTTTTTCAGTTTCAGCGAGTACTCAGACTCGCAATTCATAAAACATACAGCGTATGAATGCAAAGCAAAAGAAAATAAAAGACAAAAACAATAAAAAGCATATCAATAAGATTATTATAAAGTTTAAAAAAAAATTTGCAATTTTCGAAAATAAAAACGGAAGTCAAAGATCTTTGAATGAAAAGAATAATTGTTATTTGGGAAAATTGAGGGTTTTTTTTGTTATGGTGTTGTCATCAAATTGACGACTACTTTTAAATTGTTGTGGGAGCTGTCATGGTTTCGTCGTCGTATTTAAAATTACCCAAAAAAAAATTTTGGAAATTTATAGGAAAATAAATTTTTTAGAGAAGAATTTATAGAAAATTATAGGAAAAAGTTCGAGGATTTCCTATATTATAAGAAAACTATCAGGAAAATGATGAAATTTCTTCTAGATTTTATAGAAAATATCAATCCGCACATCCTCTGTTTTCGACAAATGCATTATATGACTCAACTTAAAGAAGATTCCCATCCAAATTTTCAAACAAATTGAGAAGATAGATAGTTTTATCATGATGGAATGAGAAAATAATGGAGGTTTAGGAAGGAGATTTTGTTCAATAACATTCCAAGTTTTGAATTTGATCTATCAAAAATGATTTAAAGCCATACATCTTCTCTTGAAGTTTTTCTTTCGCTTAAAAGTTCTGATAATTCTCTCCACTGATTTGATATGATAATGACAATCATCAGCAATCTCTCCTATCACGCTCTTGCTTATTTTCAAGAATGATTTTCTTTCAGATCTCTTCCTCAGATTATTGTTCTCTCCCAGGTCTTTTGTATTCATTTAAAAATTTTTATTTCTTTTAAAGCTGCGACTGTAATGAATTAAAGTACGCTTTTGACACTGTTTGAACACTTAAACAATCAAGCAGATAATAGTTTTGCACGAGTAAACTGGAACTGTTATTTGTTGTCTTTGCCTAAAGTTTTCTTTTTATTTTTCTTTTTTCAAAGGTCAGTAAATATTTAAATATCGTCAGCAATTTCATCAGATCTTTCTTAAGGAATTAAATTTTATGACTACCACTCCACTCTTTATCAAGTAAATACTCATAGTACACGTTGAAATTATTCTCTTTCAACTTTAAAAGCTTTGCAAGTAACAGATTTCCTTTTTTGTGAGTTTTGTACGAAATCTAAAAAGTGAGAATGAAGGTTAAAGATGTCCGAATTGAATTTGGTACATTGCCCTGAGGAGTTAACCTTCTCAAATTTCTTCTAAACTTTTTTGTTATTATGAAACAAGGATTTTCGGGATGCTACATTGTAGATGGTTCCTCAGCAGTGACTCCTTGTTTAATCACTTACATCGCTAGGCTCACTTTCGCGTTAATATTATTTAGAAATGTTTGTGTGTTTTACATTAATAATTAGGAATTCCTCTATGTTTAAAAAGTAATTATGCTGATGATATATGATTATTCTGTACATACTAATTTAATTTTGAACTCTCACCATAATTTTATCGTATACAAACTTGAACAATGTCAAATAAAAACTTGTTTATGAAGTAATTCACTATCTAAGCATTAGTTTTTCCATCTGATAAGCCCATAAGAATTGCTTAATCTGGTATGAATTCAATTCTTTTATATTGTTTGAAATTTTTTCATAAACATCTTTTTGAAAAACCAAAAGATTTTTGTCTTGTTTAGTCAGGTTGTAATTCACAAAGCACCAATTACAAGTTACTAAATCGCTCAAACTTAATTTGTCCCTTTCCAAAACAAATTGTCTAAACAGTTTGTCAAAAAATCGATCACTCCCTAAATTGCATTTTATATATAAATACAATATCCTTGCAATATCTTCTTTTTCGAACTGAAGGTCTTCTTTTGTACAAATATAATGATCACATTTATCAAAAATATAAGAAAATTTATCCATTTCATACTTATTTCTTATTTCAAAGTAAGAATTGAGTAAATCAACAATTTGTTTCCCTTTAAATAAATTCATAAACTTGGTCCTTGTTAGCAAGAATTCAATAAAGTTCCAATAAGACTTTGAATATTTGGGATCCAATTTCTTCCACGATTTCAAAGAAAGTAATAATATTTCAACATCCAAATTTTCAATTATTGACTTGAGAAGGTCTGTGACTAATTCAGAGCTCTGAAAAAGAAGTTCATTTTGGAAGATAAAGTTTTCCTTAAGAATAAGACTAAAATATTGCAAACATTGTCTAAACAAATCAGTTGTTTGATCCTGAGTTAGGAATCCTTGCATATAAATTGACTTTAGATCTTGGATGCTTTCGTTAAAGCATTCCAGATTTGGAGGAGATATTAGCTTTGATTGAAAGAATGCAAATAGTTCTTCATTGCTTTGCTCATTATTAATTCCACTTTTGTTTGCCTTAGTATCAGAAAAATAAAATTTTTGATTTCTCATAATGGTTGGACAATTACCTATGGCAAGGAATTCAAGCTTGAAGTTTGAAAAAGAAGCCAAAATTCTAAATCCTTTTTGTAATTTCAACATATTTACAAATATCTTATTTTCCTATATATAATTTGCAAATAAAGTTTTAAAGGAAAGATAAACAAAAACTCTTGAGAAGTTCATAGTCTGAACAAAAATTTTTATTGAATCTTTATGTTGGTGAAGTACTCTGATATTTGTCAACTTTCACAGCCTTTATAAAGATTTCCTCAACTTAAAAAACTTTATGTATTGAAATAAGCAAATAAGAAAATCCTTTTGTTAAATAATTGATGGATGAATCTAAACTTTTTACATTTTTAAACTATTTATTCAAATTTAAGCTCTCCTTCCAATGTTTGTTTTCTAAAACAAAGCATTATGAATCTTGAAAAAATAATTTGGGAATGAAGAAAAAGCATCTAATATTTTCACCTTTATTTTAATTGATTATTTTCGAGAGATTAGATGGATTCAAAATTTTTTTTTTATGGATAAAAATAAGAGCCCTGTTTACATATCTTTGATATATTTTTTCCCTTTTTTATTACTCATTACTCATTAGGTTCGAAGGTCGATAGGCGGGATCAATGTCTTTACCTGCACCTTAAAAAAAAATAAAATAGGTGTAGCGGAGCGTGAAGGAAATTATATAAGATTAAATATAAAATTGTGATAAGAATTTCTCAAGAAGATGAGGCTTTAAATATATTTGATAAATAAAAGTGTCTCGCTTAAATCATACTCTTTAGGCAGTTCTCATCTAGAATAAAGATAATAGAAAAAGCAAAGAGAAAATTGAAAATTTACTTGCAATCCTTTTTTTCTCCTTCTATTTACCCAGGAGAAAAGGACTTTAAGGAGAATGTTAAATCCATCTTTGAAATTTGATCATAAGCCAAAAGAAAGAATTGAAGGAATAAGCTATTTTAATACCCTTAAATCAAAATTCTAAATTTATGAAATCTAATCATTGATTGGATCTTCTGATTTAAAGACGAAAATTAATTTTGACTGAAATAAAAATCAACTCTTATAAAAGTTATTACAACCAGTATTGATACGGATTTTAACTGTCATTTTAAGAAAGTTACAAAATCCGCCAATTATTAGTTTGCTTTGCCTTTTGATTCCCGATTATCTATCGTAAAGGATTTCGTTTGATAATGACCCTAATCAAGAGGGCTTTTAAAGTTTTTTTCAATGCAAGGAGCCGTTATTATTATTTTTGTTTTTACTTTAAAAGTTAATCTATTTTTGAGAAACTTTTCTGTTTTCATACATTTATCAAAGAAATAAATATAGAGGGTTCGAATGCTTGAAAAGTCTCGAGGTTGAACATTTAAAATAATACAGGTCCAAATAATTGGTGAATATTAATACAAATATAGATAAATATAATAAACAAAGAAAATGAGAAAATACAAGTAAAATAACACAAAAGTACAGATTCAATCCATACTAATGATATATTTTTGGAAGTGTGAGTAATTGCGATTAAGGTTGCAAGAAATCAGGAATCAATGTTTTAAAATCAACTTTATCCTGAAATAAATAAATAAATCTCCAGAAGTTTCATCCTTTGCCTTTTTGAAAAACGATTTTCACTTCATGAAGTATTAAATTTGGAAATTATTTCTTGGCCTCCTTTTAATATATTGTATGTTGTATTCATTATGAGTTTGATAAGCTAAGAACTCTTCAAAATGTCCCTAAAATATTAAAACTTTCAAAAAAAAAAAATACCTCAAGAACATTTTCCTTGGTCATTTTAACTGCTTTTGGTAAATCTAAGCTTATTGGGAGTCTGACATATGTTGACGTATATTGGATGCTGGGAAGCAAATCATTAAGCTCGAAACCAAAACTGTAAAGAAGAAAATTGCCAAATAAGTCATTAAATTCGCTTGTTTTATCAAGGAGATAAAAACTATTCCTAGGAAACTGTTCAAATATCTGATTACTTGTAAAATTTTTGAAATATTTTCCAAGCAATATATACATCATTGAAGCTATTAAAACACGAGGTTTGTATTGTAAAGTCTGTATATCAAGTACCGTGCAATCAATTAACTGCATCAACTCTCGGAATTTAGCATAGGACTTTTGGTTTGATTGCTTAAATTGCATTAATTCAATTTTGTTTGCTTTGATTAAAGAATGATTTTTTGCATATTCAGAGTGTTCTATATATAAATCCCATTGATTCATATACCAGTTAGCCCAAGTATTTAAAGTTGGTGGAGTTAAAAGCCATTTGAGAGACTATAAATTTAAAAAGAGAAATAATTAATTCATACTTTTAACATCTTAAATTCTAGACTTGTTATTTGTGCTGAAGAATAAGCACCAGCAGTGGACTTTGCAAAGCTTGAAACTCTTGGAGGGTAAATTTCCTAAACATATCGGTCAAAATTATTTTATTTTTTTTACCTCAACTTTTGCTGCCATATATAAAGCAGTAACACCGATCAGCTGTAGTTCTGATTTCTGGACACTTTTGACGGTAGACATGTAACGATCGACATAATTAATTGAATAATGGTAAGTTTCTCTCTTCAAACCAAATTCCATACAAACCTCCATCATCCAGTCAAAAAGGATTGCCCTCATACTCCAATTCACTTGATTTTGATTCTTCTCTAAATAAAGTGAATCAGGTAGGTAGTCAGCTTCTCTCAACATTAAATAGTTAATAGTGTCTGAATCAAATGCACAAGGATTCATTTCTGGGCAAAATTCAGCTAATTCATCTTCTATAGACTTGATTTTTTCTTGTTTATTTTCAGTTGAGGCTGTAGATGCTTCTTCATTCTGTTGATCACTGGAAGAGAATAAACCAAAATCATGTTCGAATTCTGAAATATCTTGAACACTATATTCCTTTTTTTCTTGTAATAAAGCGGAGCTATTATATCCAAAGGCTTCATCACAATCTAAAACCGTGCAGCAAGAGTTTTCCTGAGAATTCCAAAAGTTTTCTTTGGTCTCTGTGTCTGAAACTCTCATTGAGGCTTTGGAAAATTTAGCTTGACTTCCCAAATTGTCACTAACACAAGAAACTGATTCTTCCATCGTATCTCGATCAGAAAAGTCATTTTCTTGGGTTGAATGTGTTGTAATTCGATTTTGAGGTGTAATAGGACATTTTCTTGACTCTTTGTTCTCTTCTCCTATCAAATTTTGACAATTATCACGACCTTGGATTGTATTATAAGTTGAGAATTGATTGAATTTCTCCTCCTTTTGTTGTTGTTCTGAGGGAGGAGTTGATGTTTGTTCAACTGGAGAGTTCCTCAAAGGAGCACTTTTAAGGTGGATAGAAAGATTGAAGCCATCTTTATAATTTTGAGCTGGGGTAAGGTTTGCAGAAAAGAAATTTTCTTTTCCCTGAGAATCTAAAAGAGATTGATAATCTTGAATTTGCTGTAAAATATTGGCATTTTGCATACTAGTGTCCAACTTACAATCTTCCAGTCCATATAAGGAAAAATTCTTCAAAACAAGAGAAGAACATTTTTCTTTCTCTCTTTTTGTTAATTTTCTTTTTTTGTTAATTGAAGCTTTTTCCGACAAAGCAGAATTTCCATAGCTTTGTTTAGTTATTTTATGTGGGTTAGTTTTGACTGAGACTAGATGATGATTGATCATATTAACATCTAGAGGTGTGGATTTAAAAGGTTTCGAAGAATATTGAAGCGAAATTTCTGAACTCATTAAGGAAATAGGAAATGAATCGCGATAAATGTTGGTGGAGAAAGTAAAAGTTCTTTTGCTGGAAAGCTGTGATCGAAAGCTATTTCTATATTTTTTTAATTGACTAATTTTTAAACGGCTTAAAAGTAGTAAGTGCCGCCACTTTTATAAGAAATTTATTACCCAAGCTGTTAAAACTTATTTTAACCGAAAACCTTTCTCCTTCAAGGCTTTTAATTAGCCATCTCACAATACAAGGTACTTTTTTATAAAAAAAACTTGAATTTCTTTCTTTCTTTCTTTCGCCCTAAGAAATTAATTAATCGGTTTTTATTTTGATTTGGTATGAGATTATCTTTTTCAAATAGAAGTTTCTTCGAAGGTTGAAAATAAGTTCTAATTTACTCCTTATCATCTGGGAATTTATAAGTTTTGCATGAAATACTTTAAATTAGTTAGGTTTCAATAATAATGGCTTCCTTAATAATTTTTTTAATCAAAACTTCATTCGTGAGTTGTGATTTATAATTAGAGTCCTTTTGATGTTTTAAAGACAAGGAAATTTTTAATTTCAAACTTCATTTTTACCGCCATCTATCTTACTGACCTTTGGTTTAACCAGAGGCAGTTCTCAGGTAAAATTAGGTTCATAAGGAGATTGAAGAGAGTTTTTGAGGAATTACACTTGAACTCTGAAACTCATTTGAAATAATAAGTTTCAAGGTAGAAAGAGTCAAATAAAAAAAGGATAATTTTATTTTATATATCTCATCTGAATTATGAATTTCAACTTAAATGATTTGATATTTAACCTTGATCAAAGCTTTGTATTCATTCAAAGAACAAAATTCGTTTATGTGATGGAAATCTAAATTAGTCTGAAATATTTTGTTGACCCTATCCTGACAGGATGTATTTTCAAACTTCATTAATAAATTCCTTCATTCCAATTTCATTATGAAAGAAGGCAAAGAATCAAAGAAAAATATTTTTATTATTAAGTGAGGATAGGGATAATAAGTCTCGCCCAGCCCATAAAATGGATAAAAAAAAACACAAGATATAAAAACATAAATACAGAAACGAATATAAAAAACAAAAATGAATCTCTATAGTTACAATATAATTAACATAAATAAAAAATTTTCATTCCTTAAGTGTTCTCAGGATTTTTTGTGCGATCAATTTGTTTTTGTTAAAAAATTAATGTTATTTTCTTTTAGTCAGAAAAAAGCAATATGAAAATTTTTGTAAAAATCACAGGTAAAAAATAATAAGTAAGCCAGGAACAGTTTGCATCATCTCAAGAGTTATGAAAGTTGAGAGTCAAATAAAATAACATTTTTTTGAAATTACTTAGCTATAAGTTTTTTTTTAGTTTGCTTTTTTGCTGCCATAATTCTTTAATTTATTTTTGAGAATATAATTCATGAGCTTATACCACGTGGAAAGTTTGCTTTTGAAAAATTTCTGTAATTTTTTTGCTTTGATGTTCATCTCAAATTCTCGAACTTCTGTTCCTTGAAGTAACAATAATCCTTTTAATGTTTGTTTGATATTACCGAAAACATTTCCCAAATCATTATAAACGTTTATTTCTTTTCCTAAATCATCGTGGTTCAACATAATCTGGCTTAATTTATACATGTGAGAAGAAAAAGAGACCAATGAAAGATGTATGTCTTTATTTTGAAATCCTTTACCTTCAAGCAAACTTTGACTCTTGAGATTCTTTTCAAACTCATATAAATCTCCTAAAAATTTTTCAACCCCAAGTTTTGCAGCTATTTCTTGAACAAAATCAACATCGCTTTCAATATTTTCATATTGCTTTCTCACAGAATCATAAATTTTCTCCAAGGTATTTTGAAAATTAGTTCCTGGGCTTTTTGGAATAAATTTATCATCTAAATGAGGAAATTTCATAGTTCTTGTGAAGAAGTTTTCTTCGTTTAGGATCATCAAGATTGTGTCTGGGTCGATATTTCCATTCCCAAAAATCCAACATTTACGATAAAGTTCAGCTTTTTCCAAATCATAAACTTCAGGGAAATGATTTCCCAAAAAGTCTTTGAAATTATCAAAATATAGCGTCAGCTTGCCATTATGATGCGAGATTTCAGCTTCAAGGTCTTCGGATAAAGCTTTTTTCAATTTAATTAACTTTTCAGTTTTTTCTTTTTTATATTCTTCAAGCAAAACTCGCAATAAAAAGCCCGAATCCACTAGAAGGACGTCCTTTTTAAGCTTTGATCTCTCTCGGAATTTTAACTTCATTAAATTTATTGTTTCTCTTCTATGTTTATGTTGAAGGATTTTCTCTAAAACATGCTCTGCCCATTCAAGTTTTACATAATAACTAAAAGTAAAAGTTGCACTTTGATCGTTTAATTGAGGCCCTCTAAACAAAATGTTTCTACACTGCAGAAAGTATATCAATTCGTCTCTTGTATGTAATTCGTCTAAAAACTCTTTAAATATGATACAGTCCCAAAGCCTTGCAGCCATTGGATTTTGAAAAAGTATTATCATTTCGTTCCTAACAATTTCTGGGTCTGGATCTTTGATATCTGCTGTCCTTACTTTTCTAGTTGTCGAGTCTATCACAAACTTTCCAATCCAAGAATAAACAAAATCTGGAAATCGAGAAATTTGAGTGTAACTGTCAGCATAAAGGAATTCATTATATTTAGAGTCAAAAATCCCTCTTAAAGTTGCAATGAAATCATGGCTAAATTTGACCTCTTTCATTTTTGAATAAAGCTTTTGCTTTTGGAACAGAGACAAATATGTTGGCTTAGCTATCATATAGTTTTTTAAATCTATCTCCTGTATAAGGTTTTCTTTAACTTTTTCTTTACCTTTCTCAGTATCATGGTCTTCATTTTGTTTTGAAAAGCTATGCTTTCCAGGGCTAGAATATAACAGACTCCTTATATACTCAAAAGCTTTAACTTCATAGCCAAAAAAATTTAATTCCTCCAGCCTATCTGAAGAATTTTGTTGGGCCAAAAGTTCTCCTCTTTTCCTCTCAAACAGATATCTATCTTTCATTTTTTCTAAATATTCATGTAAGTGCTCGTGCTGTGATTGTAATTCTTCTTGGTCTGCTCTTTGCATGAACGCCCTTTCTCGATACATATTTCTATCCTCTTCTAACTTTTCATATGCCATCTTTTGCGCGCTCAATTCATTTTGGAGTTCAAGAATTTTCTTTTCTAAATTTTTATTTAAAACATCCAGTTCTTCGTTCATTCTTTTTGTTCCGCTATACATAATTTCATACCTTGTTAAAATAACTTCCCTTTCTCGAAGTTCTGTTTCATATTGTTCTGTTTTTAATCGATTATGAACTCGAGCTGCCTCCAGTTCTTGCATTAATTTTTTAAAGTCTTGAAAATTAAGTAAACTCTTGAGCTTCTCTTGCAAATATTCATTTTCGCTCGTAAGTTTTTGAATAGTAAAAAAATGGGAATTTTCAGAAATTTCTTTGTCCTTCAAACTCTTTTGGATCTCTTTTCTTGTTTTCTCTAACTTCTCAAGTTCAAACTCATGCTTGGATTTATAATTTGACTCGAAATTTTTCAAATTATTCTGCATCTCTTCTAATCTAACTTCGACGCTTACAATTTCTTTCATTTGTTCTTCAAATGTACTTTTTAAAGAGTTAAGAAGAGCAAATACAGTATATTCAACTTGATTCAATAGTTGAAACACCGAGGTCCCTTGCTGAATTGCAATGTTGTTATTTGTTATTTTAGGATATAGTTCCTCTAGGAAAAAAATGATCTTTTTCAGTTTGTTATCTTGATCTTCATTCAACATTTTGGACTGAAAGACTTCATGTCTTAGTTTTGAAAGAGAAATTGGTTTTCCTTCCTCATTATGGGGGTTCGGATTTGTTGTATTAAAATTTTTGTCAGTGCGACCGAATATCTTGATATTCTTGTTTTCATTATTGTCAAAGTTTTGAAGCTCAGGCATTGATGGCCTTGACTTTTTTATTATTGTTGGTTTTTTGGAAGATAAACCAAACATATCGTGAAAGTTTGCAATATTTTGTCTTTTTTTAGTTATAGATGAAGTTGGGACATAAATTGAAGCTCTATGATTATATATTAAGGATGGATCCAAACCTTCAGTGAGAGACCTTGCTGAGCTCACTATAAATTCAGGTTCAAATTGAATCTAAGTTACCTGTGTTCAGTTTTGAGATATTTGGAAGCCTGTAAGCAGAGATGGAAGGTTTAGTTGGACTTTTATTCATCTACAAAATATTAAAATTTAGTCCGATAAAATTTCATCTGAATTTTTTTGTTTTTAGAAAAATAATCCTCAACAATTTAGAAAGGCTAAATTATGTATCTTTAACATTTGAAAAAAAAATATTACATATATTCATCAAATAAAGGGTAAATGCAAAAATAGGGAAAAATTAGGGATTTTATACAAAACATAGGGATCTCTACAACTTCCTGATTTCCCTATAATTTTCATTAAATTCCTAAAAAAAAAAATATATATACAACATGTCAAAAAAGAATCGCAACTAGCTATTAAATTAATGTTTCTTCCAAAAGTCTTTCAAATGTAATTATATTCAATATGTGGATATATATTCATAATGGATTGATCCTCTCTTCATTTTTTTAATTCAGCCATACGATTTGGTAAAGTATCAATAAAATTTAAATGTATACCATACCACAAATCCATTACTTTTCTCCATGTATCAATATTATAGTCTTCTTCCATTGTGACTGCATTCGCCAGCATAGGATAAGCTTGAAGCAAGGTGCTATTAAGTGTTTAGAGATACTTTTTACTATCCATTGTGCCTTCAAATCTGATAAGTAGACCAACTCCAAAACAAGATATAGTCCCCCAGACTTTGATTGTTACCAGTTTTTGACGGTGCTCACTTAGGGGTACAACATCTACCAATTTTTGATCCTCCCTGAGTCTCACATATTCTCTAAACTGGTAAACTGGCATAAGATCAGCTTCATCAGAAAAGATTACCAATTTCCAGTCCTATTCTGTCCAGTGAATATGTGTTTTTGCAAATCCTTTCCTATCTTTGACATTATCCTTAGAGAGATCTGCCAACCTCCGAGACCTAACCAAGAGTGGACGTTGTGTGATAATAATATGCTGTTAATTGTTGATTTACAGGCTTCTTTGGGATTTAAGAAATGGTTTTGAGTTAAGCTTGTTATGCTTTCTTTATTTTGTTTCAAAGCTTCTCTTACAATCAGTCTCCTCCCGTTCATCATGTGTAAATTGAAACACATCAAGCCTGGTCTTCTGCATTGAGGACAAGGTGTAACTTGGGAGCTCAATAGTTTGCACCACGTATTTCGAATTCATCTTTAGGTTTTTCATAGTAGGTTTCTTTCTCATATATTCATCTTTTAAGTCTTCTGGAATCGAAGTGAGCTCACTTTAAAATGTTTCCTGGTTTCGTAGTAGTCTTAGAATTGTTAGATCTTGTGGGGTGAATTCTTGCAGCCATCCAAGCACGATGAGATTTGGCAGTTTTATAACCAACCTTAAATCTTAGGCAATATTTAAATGACATTGAGATATGAGAAGTGATTTTGGTGACCAGAAATCTGTTTATGAGACTGAAGGCTGTAATATGCTTCATTGAGCATGTAGAATAACGAGTATATGTTACAATTTGAAATTTTCTAGAGTAAAAAAATATTTCGAAAATTTCGAAATATTTCAGAATATTGCATACCATCAACCTTCTATTTAATACCCCCTCAAAATTTTTTTTTTGAAATGAGGGGGGTATTAATAAAGAGAAGGTGATATTAATTAGAAAAGTAAAGTTTTTTTCAGAACTCTAGGGTATTAAATCGAGAAGTAAAAAAAATAAAATTTTCCCGAAG
>Ga0182742_1003055_pt1 | contig 17109 bp, 14 predicted proteins | sample eDN5th37CBELigMG_FD_128880 | JGI IMG/M metagenome (GOLD analysis project Ga0182742, IMG submission 128880) | Enriched Miracle-Growth compost microbial communities from Emeryville, California, USA - eDNA 5th pass 37_C BE-Lig MG (version 2)... ...
CGGTGGTGGCCCTTTGCGCCGCAGCGGGGGTGGCAGCCCCCAGGGACAGCGCGGCGCCCCACAGGACCCCGCAGAGCAGGGGGCGAAGGGCGCGCCGGGCCATGGGGCCGATCGCTCGCATGGCCCGCTTCCGTTAACGGTCCCGGCACCAATTGCGCAACCCCAAGAATTCCACCTGGCTTTGAAAATCCAGTGGGGTCCCGAAATATCAGGGAGTTACCAAATGGGCGCGGATAAAAAATCCGTTCCCAAGCCGTCTATTCTGCGTCCATCCGCCGGCGCAACAACAGCAGATCGTGCCAGGCATCCCGTTTCGCGCCAGGGTTGCGCAGCAGATAGGCGGGATGCAGGGTCGCGAGGGCGGGAAGTGCTGTGCCTTCCTCCACAATTACTTCATGCCAGCGACCGCGCAGCCGGGTGATGCCGTCGCGGGAGCGCAGCAGGGCCTTGGCCGAAACCCCGCCCAGCAGCACCACCAGCCGCGGCGAGACGAGCTGGATGTGGCGCAGGACGAAGGGCAGGAAGAGGGTGATCTCCGCATCCGTGGGCGTGCGGTTCCCCGGCGGGCGGAAGGGCAGGATGTTGGTGATGTAGAAATTCCGCGCCCGGTCGAGCCCGACCGAGCTCAGCATCCGGTCCAGCAACTGGCCAGACGCCCCGACGAAGGGCCGGCCCAGCCGGTCCTCATCCGCCCCGGGCGCCTCGCCGATGAGCATCAGGCCGGAGTCCGGCACGCCATCGCCGAAGACCAGATTGGTCGCGGTCTCGCGCAGCGGGCTGCCGTCGAATTCGGCCATGGCGGCGCGGAGGTCCTCCAGCGTCGTCGCCCTGGCGGCCAAGTCCGCCGCCCGCGTCGCGGCCGGCGGGGCGGCCAATGCGGCACGTCCGGGGAAGGCGAGGGCAGGGCGTGCCGGGGCGCTGCGGGGCGGCGCCGGGCGCTCCCTGGCCGGTTCGGCCACGGGGCGGGGCAGGGTGCGGTCAAGGGGGAGCTCGGCCAGTGCCTCATCCACCCCCCAGTCGAGCTGGAGGCGGAGCGCCGCCAGCAGCATTGCCTCCGTTTCAGCCTCCATATCGGCGCCCGCCCAGCATGCTGGTCATATCGGGCCGCGGCGGGGTTCCTTGCAACCCGCCCCTCGGCTACAGGGAGCGCGATCAAGGAGGTATCCGGGCATGTCCGAGGCCGAACAGCGCGAAGCCATGGAATTCGACGTGCTGATCGTGGGCGGCGGGCCGGCTGGCCTGGCCGCGGCGATCCGCCTGAAGCAGCTCGCGCCTGACGCCAGCGTGTGCCTGGTGGAGAAGGGCAGCGAGATCGGCGCGCACATTCTCTCCGGCGCCGTGCTGGAGCCGCGCGCCCTGGATGAGCTGATCCCGGACTGGCGCGACGAACCGCCGGCGCTGGCAACCCCTGCCACCGACGATCGCTTCATGCTGCTGACGGCGACGCGCGCCTTCAAGCTGCCGACGCCGCCGCAGATGCACAATCACGGCAACTACATCGTCTCCCTGGGCAATGTGTGCCGCTGGCTGGGCGCCAAGGCGGAGTCGCTGGGGGTCGAGGTCTATCCGGGCTTCGCCGCCTCCGAGACGATCATCGAGGACGGCCAGGTGAAGGGCGTCGTCGCCGGCGTCATGGGCATCCGTAGGGACGGCACCAAGGGCCCGAATTACCAGCCGGGCATGGAGCTGCGCGCTACCTACACGCTCTTCGCGGAGGGCTGCCGCGGCTCGCTCACCAAGAAGCTGTTCCAGCGCTACAACCTGCGGGACGGCGTGGCGCCGCAGACCTTCGCCCTCGGCATCAAGGAATTGTGGGAGATCCCGAAGGAGAAGCACCGGCCCGGCCTGGTGTGGCACAGCGTCGGCTGGCCGCTGCCGAAGGACACCTATGGCGGCTCCTTCCTCTACATGCTGGGGGAGAACCTGGTCTCGATCGGCTTCGTGGTCGGGCTGGATTACCCGAATCCCTGGCTCTCCCCCTTCGACGAGTTCCAGCGCTTCAAGACGCATCCCGAGGTGCGGAAGATGCTGGAGGGCGGCAAGCGCATCGCCTATGGCGCCCGGGCACTGAACGAGGGCGGCATCCAGGCGGTGCCGAAGCTGGTCTTCCCCGGCGGCATGCTAATCGGCGACACGGCCGGCTTCCTGAACGTGCCGAAGATCAAGGGCACGCACACCGCCATGAAGTCCGGCATGGTGGCGGCCGAGGCGGTGGCCGCGGCCCTGGCCGGCGAGAACCGCCCGGCGGTGCTGGAAAGCTATCCTGAGGCGCTGAAGCGCAGCTGGGTCTGGGAGGAGTTGCAGAGCGTGCGCAACATCCGCCCGGGCTTCGCCAAATACGGCTTCTGGGGCGGCATGGTGAACGCCGCGCTCGACACCTATCTGTTCCGCGGCAAGGCGCCCTGGACCTGGGCGCATCATGCGGACAATGAGACGCTGAAGCCGGCCGCGCAGTCGAAGCGGATCGAGTATCCGAAGCCGGACGGGGTGCTGACCTTCGACCGGCTCTCATCGGTCTTCCTCTCCAACACCAACCATGAGGAGGACCAGCCGCCGCATCTGAAGCTGCGCGACCCCGCGCGCTGGAAGCAGGTGAACTGGGACCAGTTCCGCAGCCCCGAGAGCCGCTATTGCCCGGCCGCGGTCTATGAAGCGGTGGGGCCGGAGGCGGAGCGGGAGCTGAAGGGCACGCCCGATCCGGAGGCGACGGGGGAGGGCGCCACGGTGGAAGCCGGCAATGGCGGCGTGCGGCTGGTCATCAACGCGCAGAACTGCGTGCACTGCAAGACCTGCGACATCAAGGACCCGTCGCAGAACATCGACTGGGAGACGCCGGAAGGCGGCGGCGGGCCGAACTACATCGGCGGCATGTGAGGCATGCGCCCGCCGCCCCGAAAGGGCGGCGGGCCGGGGCGTCAGACGATCTTCACCCAGTCGTCGAGGTTCTTCAGGAAGTCATCCTTGTCCACGCCCATGAGCGTGATCGTATCCTGGCCGACGCTGATGACGGTGTATTTGATGCCGCTGGAGACGCCGCCGCTGACATGAGCGGCCAGGTCGGCCGCCGTCTTGATGCCGGAGCCGTTGAGGTCCTGGGTGAGCCAGAGCTGATCGCCCTTGGCGAAATTGGCGATGACGTCGTTGCCGAAATTGCTGTCGAAGAAGAAGGTGTCCTTGCCGTTCCCGCCGGTCAGCAGGTCGTTGCCCTCCCCGCCGATCAGCATGTCGCCGCCATTGCCACCGAAGAGGATGTCGTCGCCCTTGCCGCCGTCGAGGGTATCCTTGCCGTTCCCCCCGACCAGCATATCGTTGCCGGCGCCGCCGATCAGCAGGTCGTCGCCATTGCCGCCGTCGAGGGTGTCGTTGCCGCGGCCTCCATCGATGGTGTCGTTCCCGTTATCGCCACGGAGCAGGTCGCTGCCCCGCCCTGCGGTGATGTAATCGTCGTCATTCCCGCCGGAGACGGTATTGTCGCCGTTGCCGGCGTCGATCGAATCCCTGCCCGAGCCGCCGGAGAGGCTGTCATCCCCGCGGCCACCCCAGATGGTGTCGTCGCCGCTGCCCATCGCCACCCGCACATCGTGGGGATTCTCGCTGGCATCGACGATGCCAGTGCCGGAATCATGCGACCGGTCCAGGAAGATTCCGGCTGAATCAATATGATAATAGGCATCGGCGCCACGTGGCACGTCGTCGAGCCCGACGATGGAGCCGGAGCCTATGATGGAGGCGAAATCAACCAAAACGTGTACTCCCGGTTAGGAATCGCCTTAAGGCTTGCCATCCGCTCCATACTGCAACCAGGAGTTACCGAAATACAACCATAACGCGCATTCAGTGACATTCTGTTACGTTCCATGCCCGTCCGGCCATGTCGGCTGGGGGCAGCCGGGAGCGGAGCGGGTCGCGCCCTTGCATCTGCCTGCGCCTGCGACAGGATCGGTCCGGCAAGGAGAGGGGGGATCCATGCTCATCATCCACGGTGTGGCGAAGAGCCGCGCGTTCCGCTGCATCTGGGCCGCCGAGGAGGCGGGGCTGCCCTACGAGAATGTGCCGGTCAGCCTCGGCCCGGAGACGAGGGCGGGCGCCTTCGCGGCTCTGAACCCCAACGCCAAGATCCCGGCCCTGCAGGACGGCACGCTGGTGCTGTTCGAATCGCTCGCCATCAACCTGCACATCGCGGCCAAGGCCGGACCGCCACTGATGCCCTCAGGCGACGATGCCAGCCGGGTCCTGCAATGGACCCTGTGGGCCGCGACCGAGATCGAGCCGAACATCATGCAATGGGCCTACAACACCATCATGCGCCCGCCGGAGCAGCGTGACCCGGCTCTCGCCGCCGCCGGAGCGGAGGCGGTGCGGCAGCGCCTGAAGGTACTGGAGCAGCACCTCGCCGACCGGCCCTTTCTGCTGGGGCGCCAATTCACCATCGCCGACTGCAACCTGGCAGGCGTGCTCTACGGCTCCTGGTTCAACGGCTTCGACTACGCGGCCTTCCCGAAGGTGAAGGCTTGGCTGGATGCCTGCCTGAACCGCCCGGCAGCGCTGCGTGCCCGCAAGCTGCGGGAGGGCTGAGCGGCGTGGACACGGGCGCGGAGATCGTCGCCGCGGCGCGGGCGCTGGATGCGCTGGGCTTCATGCCCTCGAAATCCGGCAATCTCTCCTGCCGCACTCCACGCGGCTTCCTCATCACCCCCGCCGGACTGCCCTATGCCGAGACCGCGCCGGAGGATCTGGTGGAACTCGCGCCGGATGGCACGGTGCTGGCGGGGGTGCGGCGGCCTTCCTCGGAATGGCGGCTGCATGCCGCGATCTATGCGGCGCGGCCGGAAGCGGGGGCGGTGGTGCACACTCACAGCCCCCTTGCCACTGCGCTCTCCTGCGCCCGGCAGGGAATACCGCCCTTCCACTACATGATCGCCCTGGCTGGCGGGCGGGACATCCGCTGCTCCGCCTATGCCACCTTCGGCACGGCGGCACTGGCCGAGGCGGCGGTGCAGGCGCTGGATGGCCGCAAGGCGACGCTTCTGGCCAATCACGGCGTTATCGCGCTGGGCGCCACCCTGGCAGGGGCGAAAACCCTGGCAGTGGAGGTCGAGAACCTGGCCCGCCAGTATCTCGCCCTGCGAGCCGCCGGGATCGCCCCGGTGCTGCTGACCGAGGCGGAACTGGACGCGGTCCTTGCCCAATTCGGCGATTACGGCCGGCTCGCCTAGCCTGCGGCTGCCCTGGGGGGCAGCCGGGGCATGGGCCGCTGGCCCGATGGAATCCGCGTCTTGGACCAGGATCGGCCTGACTATGACCAGGCTGATCCTGGTCCAGGTTTTGTTGCCGATTCACGTCCTGGGGTCCGAGGCAATGCCTCGAACCCACCCAGGACGATCGCAGGCTAGCGGAAATGCAGCTCCCGCACCGTGCAGGTCTCGATGTTGCGGCGCTCCGTCGCGGTGCCGTCGGTATAGACGACGCGGATGTCCACGGTGCAGATCTTGCCGGCGGGCAGGCTCACCCAGATGCCGCGGCCTGGCGGCAGCACGTTCCGGCCCAGCCGGTCCGGCCCCCAGCTCCGGTCGGAACTGAGCGAGATGTGGAGGTTGTTCACCGGGACGCCGGAGCGGTTGACGAATCGGAAGCTGGGGTCGGCCACCGCGCGCGCCGGGGCGCCGCCCCAGACGATGCGGGACAGGCTGCAGGCATTCACCTGCCAGCGCGTCTCCTCCGCCCCGCCCTGGAAGACCACGCGGATGTCGAGCACGCAGTCGCTGAGCCGTGGCACCACCCAGAAGCTCTGGCCCGGATACAGCACCGCATCGCCCAGCACGTCCCTTCCCCAATTGTTCACGCGGGAGGGGGAGACATAGATCCGCTCGATGATCTGGCCGGTGTTGTTAACCAAGCTGAAGCGGTTCTGCGCGGAGGCAGGGGCCGCCCCGCAGGCCATGGCCAGGAGCAGGCCGAGGGCCAACATGATCCTCGCGCGCATATGTCGTCTCCATTCTCCTATCGTAACCCTCGGCAGGTTATCATGATGATCCCGGAAGAAAAGCCGGCGGTGGCGCCGTCCGGCTGCCGCTGCTAGCCTGCCGCGATGCAGCGTTCTGCTTCCTCCTTGCGCCTCGGACTCCTTGCGGCTGCGCTCCTCTCGGCCTGTGCCGCAGGCGGCGCGCCTGCCGGCGAGCGCGGTGCGCGTGGCGGTGAGCCTTCCCTCCGTGGCAATTTCGGCGCCTATCTGGCCGGCCGCTTCGCCGCGGCGGAAACCGATACGCGCGCCGCCGCGGACAACCTGCTGCAGGCGCTGCGCGCCGATCCGGAACAGCCGGAAGTGCTGAACCGCGCCTTCCTGGCGGCCCTGCTGGACGGCAGGCCGGAGGCGCAGCGCCTGGCCCGCCGCCTTCCCGACAATCCCGCCGCCAACCTGTTGCTCGCCGGCGGCGACGTCCAGGCCGGACGCTGGGACCGGGCGGAGCAACGGCTGCGCGCCATGGGCCGCAGCGGGCCGGTGCAGATGCTGCAGCCGGTGCTGCTCGCCTGGGTGCAATTGGGCCGCGGCCAGCCCGATGCCGCCCTGGCCACGCTCCGGCCGCTGATCGAGGGAAACCGGCTCCGTGCCCTCCATGGCCTGCATGCCGCGCTGATCGCCGATGTCGCTGGCCGGCCGAGGGAGGCCGAGCGCTATGCCCGCATGGCGGTGGCTGACCAGCCCCTGCCACCTTGGCGCGTGGCGGTGTTGACCGCCGGCGTGCTGACCCGGGCCGGGCGGGAGCAGGAGGCACAGCGGCTGCTCGACCAGATTGCCGGCAGCGGCGAGGATGTGGCGCTGGCCGTGACCGAAAGCGGCCGCCGCGCCCTGCTCGCGGCGCGTGGCGTTGCCTCCCCCACCGATGGCATGGCTGAAGCCTATACGGCGCTGGCTGGCGCCCTGCGCGGCCAGGGCTCGGCCGATTTCGCGCTGATCCTAACGCAATTGGCGCTGCGCCTGCGGCCCGGCTTCGCCCCGGCGCTGATCCTCACCTCCGATGTGCTGGCCGAGGAGGAGCATGAGGAGCAGGCACTGACCGCGCTGGACCGCATCGCCGCGGACGACCCCCTGGCGCCGGTGGTCGGGCTGCGCCGCGCCGCGCTGCTCGACAAGCTGGACCGGACGGAGGAGGCGATCGCGGAACTGCGGCGGCTGGCCGCAGCCTATCCGACCATGCCGCAGGCCCCGGCGCGCCTCGGCGACCTGCTGCGCCGGCGCAACCGCTTCGCCGAGGCAGCCACCGCCTATTCCGACGCCGTCTCGCGCATCCCCCATCCTGGCGCGCGTGACTGGACGCTCTTCTTCGCGCGCGGCATCGCGCTGGAGCGTTCCGGCGACTGGACACGGGCGGAGGCCGACCTGCTGCGTGCGCTCGAACTCTCGCCCGAGCAGCCCTATGTCCTGAACTATCTCGGCTATTCCTGGGCGGAGCAGGGCAAGAATCTTGACCGTGCCAAGGCCATGCTGCTGCGGGCGACGGAACTCCGGCCGCAGGACGGCAACATCGCCGACAGCATGGGCTGGGTGCTGTTCCGCCTGGGCGACATCGCAGGCGCGGTGGAGTGGCTGGAGAAGGCGGTGGAGCTGGAGCCACGCAACAGCGTCATCAACGACCATCTGGGCGATGCCTACTGGGCCTCAGGCCGGCAGCGGGAGGGACGCTTCCAATGGCGCCGCGCCCTGACCCTGGAGCCGGAGCCTGCCGAGATCCCGAAGATCGAGTCCAAGCTGCGGGACGGCCTGCCCGGCTACCCGACCAGCAGTGCGCAACGCTGACGCTGCCGCCATGGCGGGGATGACCGAGCCGGCGCCGGCCAAGGTGAACCTGTTCCTGCACGTCACCGGGCGGCGGGCGGATGGCTATCATTTGCTGGACAGCTTGGTGGTGTTCGGCCCGGCGGCGGATTCGCTGCGTGCCGCCCCGGCGGATGAACTGAGCCTGGCGTTGGCAGGGCCTTTCGGGGCGAGGCTGGAGGCAGAGCCGGATAATCTGGTGCTGCGCGCGGCGCGGGCGCTGGCGGCGGCGGCGGGCATCGAGCCGCGGGCGGCGCTGCGGCTGGAGAAGCGTCTGCCGGTGGCCTCCGGCATCGGCGGCGGCTCGGCCGATGCGGCGGCGGCGCTGAGGCTGCTGGACCGGCTTTGGGGTCTGGACCTCGGCATGGGGCGGTTGCGGGAGATCGGGGCGGGGCTCGGGGCCGATGTCCCGGTCTGCGTCGAGGCCCGGCCGGCGCGGATGGGGGGTGTGGGGGAGGTGCTCTCGCCCGCCCCCGTGCTGCCGGAATGCGGGCTGCTGCTGGTGAATCCCGGGGTGGCGCTGGCGACCCCCGCGGTGTTCCAGGCGCGGAGTGGCGACTTCTCGCCGCCTGCCGCGTTGCCCGCTGGCTGGCCGGATGCGGCGGCGATGGCCCGCGACCTGGGGGCGCTGCGGAACGACCTTGAGGCGCCGGCGGTCACCCTCTGCCCGCCGGTGGCGGAGGTGCTGGCGGCGCTGGCCGCCCTGCCGGGCTGTCTGCTGGCACGGATGAGCGGCTCCGGCGCCACCTGCTTCGGGCTCTTCACCGATGCAGCGGCGGCGCGGCGGGCCGCCGCGCTGCTGCCACGAGGCTGGTGGCGGGAGGCTGGGGGGCTTTACGGCGGGGGTGGCTGACGCTTATTCAGCGCCATCGCCTGCTGGGGCGTAGCCAAGCGGTAAGGCAGCGGTTTTTGGTACCGCCATTCCCAGGTTCGAATCCTGGCGCCCCAACCAATCCGCGGCGGAATCCTGAATTTCCAAAAGGCTTGCCCAGCCGCTCCGAACCCAGGCGAAGATCGCGATGGCCGTGTTCCACAAGCCTGTCCCACATGCCTTGGCGGTGAAGGGCCGGTCGGGCGGGCACGGCGCACCCCGCACCTTTTCAACCACAGCGGCATCCGGTGGCGGTCTGTCCGCCTGGCCCGGGAGCGCGCGGCACTCTCTGCAAGAAGCCAGCGTCGAAAGCTTGGTCCGTCCTTGCGCTGTGGTGAGCGAGCCGATGCGAGCGGCGATGCCGTGCAAGACGACGAAAACGGCGCTGGCGTGGGACAGCGAGTCGATCTGTGCCTTGTGGATCTGCAACCGTTCGAAGGGACCATCAAGGGCGGCATGCTCGTCGTCAGGACTCTTCGGTCCCGGCACGGCACATGGCGGGCCGGGATGAGCGCCACCACATCGGCTCGGCACGACATGTCTGCTCAGCCTAGGCGTCTTCGGATGCGCGCGGCCTCGCCCTTCAAGGACATCTCGATCCAGATCGTCGCGCCGAGCAGATCAGGCAGCCGCAAGGCATAGGGGCTAGGCTCTCTGGAGGCGTGTCGGGTGCTGGTCCGACGGCCAGCCGTGAATCGCGCGATCATGTCCTGCGAGGTGGTGTAGGTGCGGTGCTCCTTGGCGGGCTGGGCCGCCGGGTCACGATACCAGGGCTGGCAGGCTGACTGAGGCAGCATCGCCCAGGGCGCCGATGGTCTCCAGCGTCATGTAACGGGCACGTTGGGGGCATTTGTCAGGCTGTCCGAGCAGGATGGCGCCGACCAGGCGGGTGATGGCGGCCTCGTTCGGGAAGATGCTGACCAGGTCGGTGCGGCGCTTGATCTCGCGTTGAGCCGTTCGATGGGCTTGGTGGAGCGGATCTCGGCGCGATGCTGCGGCTGGAAGTCCATGTGGGCCGGAATGTCCTATTCGGTGGTCCATCAGCTCGGCCAGTTTCGGCCCCTTCGGGCGGAGCTGGTCGGCGACTCGGCGCCAATGGGCATGGGCGGCTGGCGCTCCGTCTCGCTCAGCCACGGGCTTTGCTCTACGCCCCGCGCTCTGCCCCTCCACACCACCGACCGAGACATGACCAAATTGCGCAACCGCGCCTACTGGTCCGCTCCTACGCCCATAGGTGATGAGGGCTGCTTGCATTCCTGCGAAGGTCTGCTAAAAGCCGCGCAGCCGATGGGGCTGCGGGCGTAGCTCAGGGGTAGAGCACAACCTTGCCAAGGTTGGGGTCGAGGGTTCGAATCCCTTCGCCCGCTCCAGTCGGTCCTTTCCCACATACTCTCCGCAGCACCGGAGCCGCGCTGAGCGGCGGTTCTGCCGCGACCTTCGGCACACGCCTTGAGGGTGCACAGGTAGAACGAAGACGCCTTTCTTTCTCCAGACAGCAGAGACTCTCTGATCCTTGAGGGGCGGGTGATTTAGCCGGCAAGGTCCAAGCCTTTGATTTTCAGCGGCTTTGGGCATCATGAGCTTGCGTGGATCCAGCATATGCATCGCTGCCGGCTGAATGCTGAGCGACTGTGTTGCGGGTTATGGGGCCGGCAACGTCGGCGTGAGGCAGGCGTTGCGGGCAAGAGGGTCGGAGGGCACCCATACATGCCCCTTGCCCAGAGACGGCCGGCACTGGGGTTGCCCGGTCCGGAGGTGCGGCCATGTCGGGGAAGGGAGCCGTACCGGCGGGCGGTCTGATCGGTCCTCACTGTCCCGATTCGGCTGGCTGCGCGTTTTGCATCCGGAAGCCATCTCTGGATGGGCCACAGCACTTCGCGTCGGATGCTTCCTGTCCACCGGCTTCACGGCCGTTTCTCGTCTACTCGGAGCGACGGTGCCGCCCGATGGCTGAGACGACCCACGAGCCGTAGCAGGTCAGGCGTACCGTCGGGCAGGCACCGCCCCTGGGTCCCATCGCGGTGAGGAAACCCGCCGCCCCGCCCAGCGTGGCGTTACCGCTGCGTGGTTCGGTTCCGGCCACGCTGCCTTTCACGAGAACGCGATGCCCTTCCCGCTGACCAAGCTGTTCATCGGCCGTCCTGTGGCCAACCGCGAAGCGGAAGAACGGAAGCTCGGCATCGTTACCGGCGTGCCCGCTATGGGCCTCGATGGGCTGGGTTCGGCTTCCTACGGCCCTGAAGCAGCTCTGACCGTCCTCGCCGTCACCGGGGCTGCTGGGCTCGGCCATATCAGCCCGATCATGTGGGTCATTCTCGCCCTGCTGGCGATCCTGTTCTTCTCCTACCGGCAGACCATTGCCGCATATCCGAACAACGGCGGATCCTATATCGTCGCAAAGGAGAACCTCGGCACCAACCCCGGCTTGCTGGCCGCAGCGGCGCTGATGGCGGACTACCTGCTCAACGTCGCGGTCGGCATATCGGCGGGCGTCGGTGCGCTCACCTCCGCCATTCCTGCGTTGCACCCTTACACGCTCTGGCTCTGCCTCGGCATACTGGCCGTCGTCACCCTGGTGAACCTCCGCGGGACGCGTGAAGCCGGTCTGGCCTGGGCGGTCCCGACCTACACCTTCGTCGCCAGTCTCGGCTTTGTCCTCGCCTGGGGCAGCTGGAAGGCCCTCGCTGCCGGCGGGCAACCCGAGCCGGTCATTGCCCCGCCGAGCGTCCCTCAGGGCACTGCCGAGGCGGTGACGCTTTGGCTGTTGCTGCGCACCTTCGCGAGCGGCTGCACGGCCATGACCGGTGTCGAGGCGGTCAGCAACGGGGTGAGCGCCTTCCGCGAGCCGAAGGTGCGGCACGCGCATGGGGCGCTGGCGGCGATCTGCGCCATCCTCGGCACCCTCCTCCTCGGCATCGCCCACCTCGCCCAGGCCTACGACGTCATGGCCATGGACCAGACGCAGGAGGGCTACCAGAGCGTGCTCTCGCAGCTGGTCGGTGCGGTCTATGGCGATGGCTGGTTCTACTATGTCGCCATCGGCAGCGTTCTGTGCGTGCTCTGCCTCTCCGCCAATACCAGCTTCGTGGACTTCCCGCGCCTGTGCCGCCTCGTCGCGGAGGACGGCTTCCTGCCGCGCCCCTTCGCGGTGCCAGGGCGACGGCTGGTCTTCTCGGTGGGCATCCTGTTCCTCGCCGTGGGCGCGGCAGGCCTGCTGATCACCTTCGAGGGCATCACGGATCGGCTTATTCCGCTCTTCGCGGTCGGCGCTTTCCTGTCCTTCACGCTATCCCAGGCGGGCATGACAGCACATTGGTGGAGGGCACTGAAAGACGGGCGTGCGGTTGGGGCAGCGGGGACCACGGGCAAGGGCTGCGATCATCGCGCCAGCGTCGCGAAGCTGGTCATCAACGGCGTTGGCGCCGCAGCTACCGGTACCGCCCTGGCCATCATCCTGGTCGCGAAGTTCGAGGAGGGGGCCTGGCTGACGGTTATCGTCGTCCCGGCAACCGTTCTCCTGCTGCGCTCCGTGCGGCGGTATTACAATGATGTGGACCGCCAGGTCCTCCAGGGCAGCCATCGACGGATCGACCTGCGGCACCGGACGCCGTCGCCAGCGATCGTCCCGATCAAGCGATGGGACCGGCTTGCACGAAGGGCGGTGGAGTATGCGCTCAAGCTCTCCCCCAATGTCACTGCGCTGCATGTCACCGCCCTGGAGGGGCCCGACGTAGCCAGCCAGGAGGAGGAACTCCGACGTGAATGGCGCGAGCTGGTCGAGCAGCCCGCAGTCGAGGCGGGCCTGCCGCCCCCAAGGCTGGTGATCGTCACCTCCGAGTTCCGCAGCGTGATCGCGCCTTTGCTGCGCGTCATCGAGGAGCTGGAATGCCGTGCGCCAGGCTGCGTGGTGACGATCGTCCTGCCCGAGTTGGTGGAGGGGCATTGGTGGGGCTATCTGATGCACACCAACCGCGAGCGGCGCCTCCGCGCGCGCATCCTGCGGCATGGTGGCCATCATGTCGTGGTCGCTTCGGTGCCGTGGCAGCTCCAGGAGGCCAATCCGGCAAGGGTCATCGAGGAGGAGGAGCCGGTCGGGATCCAACCCATTCAACAAGCGGCTGATGGTTCTCCGGCAGCAGTGGCCAGGCCGATGAAGGACTGAACCGAGTGCCTTCAGAGCAGCATTGTTGATGCTGGAAACAGCCGCCAGTGGACATTAGGCAAGTTCCTAGCCGCGGGGCGGCGGCATGACGAAGGTGACGCGCAGGCGCGGCGGGTTGCCGCGGACGACGTGCAGGAAGCGTCCCTCTGCAAAGACATCGCCGCAGCCATGGCGGGTGGTGCAGAGCCGGTCGCCCTCCACCCACCAGCGCAGGATGGCGATGCGCTCCTCCCCGTGGCCGACATCAAAATAGGACAGCGTGCCGTCCGTGCCCCAGCGGCTGGAGATGTTGACCCGCGGATACCACTCGGTGGCGCGCAGGCTCTGCCCGGCGAAGGCGGCCCGGATCTCGGCGCCGCTGAGCCGTCGGCCGCGTGGCACGAGGATTGGCCTGCCCAGCCGCAGTGCCTGCAGCACCTGCGCCGCCGGCACGTCCTTGGCGCAGGCATAGGACACTTCCATGGCGTAGCTTGAGGTGTGATGGCGGCTGGCGACGTTGCCTCCGAGTTCGGGACGTTCGAGCCCGGGGACTTCGGCGGCGTAGACATGAAGGCCCGCGCGCCGGGCGGCATCCACCCAGGCCCCCCAACTGGAGGCCGGCACGTTCCGGTCCCCCTGGTCACCGAAGACAAAGACGATGGCGTCCGACCGGATGGCGCGCAGGCTGTCCATGGGATCGGCGAGGTCGCCGCTGCGCATGTTGTAGTAGTCAAGCGCCGTCCCGTCGTCGCGCCTGTAATACCCGGCGAGGTCGAGTGGCGCCGAGGCGATCACCGCGCAGCGGATATCGGTCCGCCGCGCCAGGAGGTTCGCCGTGATCGTCCCGCCGGAGGAGAAGCCGGCGATCACGAACTCCGCGAAGCCGAAGCGCTTCCTGATCTGCGTCAGCGCGTCATCCAGCAACTCGACCTCCGCCTGGCTGTGCCGGTCCAGGGCGTGATTGCCGGAGGAACCATGCATTCCCGGCCTGGCCATGTTGATCACGGGCAGTCCACCCATGGCGCCGCTCAGCGCTTCCACGCCGGCACGCCGCGTTTCCGGCGACAGCTCGTAGTATTCGCTCACGTGCTCGACATAGGGGCGGCCACCCGCGAAGCGGTAGGACACGCCGCCCGGGTCGCCGGGGATGTAGACCACGGCGGTCCGCGCCGGGCGTTCGGTCCCCGCCGCGGCGAAGCGGATGCATTCCTGCCGCTCTCCCCGATCGGCGCTGGCCCACAGCCCGTCCGGCAGGGCCCGGCACCCCTCCTCGGTTGCCGTGGCGCCGCTGATCAGGCCCTCGCGGCTGAAGGTATCGGCGGAGAAGCCGGGCGGCGCCGAGCGCACCGACGGTGCCTCGACAGGCCCGGTGCAGCCGCCGAGGGCGAGCAGCATCAGCGCGGATGCCGCGGTCGCTGCGGGCAGCCTCGAATGGAAAGCGGCCATGATGCACCCCTGCCGGCGCAAGGGACGACGGAGCCCGGCCGAGCTGCCAGCCTGCCGCAGCGGCCGGCCTTCCTGGCGCCGGTAAAATCTAGCATTCCGGAGCCACAGCGTTCCAGCACAGTGCTGCCGGGTTCCGGAAAGGCCGGTTGCGGTCGCCGGCCAAATGTCATTGAAGCTTCATAAAACCGTAGCGGAGCTGTCGCATGGCCCTCCTATAGGGCGGGCACCCGGGGCCGCACGGCCCGGACCAACTGCTGCGGAGAGAGATGCGTGAATCGTCGCTCCTTCCTTCTCGCCTCCGGCGCCGCCGCGCTGCTCCCCCTGGCGGGACGCGCCGAGGTCGCGCAAATCACGGGCGCCGGCGCGACCTTTCCCGCTCCGGTCTATGCCAAATGGGGTGAGGCGGCGCAGTCTGCCCTCGGCATCCGGCTGAACTACCAGGCCATCGGCTCCGGCGGTGGGCAGAACCAGATCATCAACCGGACCGCCGATTTTGGTGCCTCCGACGCGCCGGTCGCGGCCGAGAGGCTGCAACAGCACAATCTGCTGCAATTCCCTACGGTGATGGGCTCGGTCGTGCCCATCGTGAACATCCCGGGCGTTGGGGCCGACCAACTCAGGCTGACCGGCGAGCTGCTGGCGGAGATCTATGCCGGCCGCATCAGCAAGTGGAATGATCCAAAGCTGGCTGAGGTCAACCAGGGCGTGAGTCTGCCCAATCTCGCCATTGCACCGGTTTATCGGGCCGACGGCTCCGGCACCACCTTCGTCTTCACCAGCTATCTCTCGGCGGTCTCGCCGGAGTGGAAGCAGAAGGTGGGTGCCAGCACGTCCGTCCGCTGGCCTGTCGGCAACGGCGCCCGCGGCAATGACGGCGTGGCGAGCATGGTACGCAACACGCGTGGTGCAATCGGCTATGTGGAGAATATCTACGCTACGCGGAACCGCCTGGCGACGACGCAGCTTCGGAACAAGGCCGGTCATTTCGTCCGGCCGGGCATGGAAAGCTTCCGGGCCGCGGCGGCCAATGCCGACTGGTCGGCGCCGCATTTCGCCGCCAACCTGATCGATACCAATGGTGCCGGGAGCTGGCCGATCGTCTCGCCGACCTTCATCCTGCTGCCGACGAACCCGCAGGACGCGACGCGCTCGGCCAATGTCATGAAATTCTTCGATTGGGCCTACCGGAATGGCGGCCAGATGGCGACGGAGCTCGAATACATCCCGCTGCCGGATCAGGTCGCCGATGCCGTGCGCGCCGCCTGGGGCCGCGAGGTGAAGGGACCGGATGGCCAGCCCGTCTGGCCGGCCCGGTAGGCATCCCGTACCGACCATGATACGGGGGCGCGGTCCGCCGCGCCCCTGCCCATTCCCGCCGGATCCCTGCCGTGTCACAGGCCGTCGCCGCTTCCTCCGCCCCGCCGCACCCGGCCCGCCGCAAGGCCGGAAGCGCGGGCGACGCGATCTTCGCCCTGGCCTGCCGCGCAGCGGGCCTGTTCGTGCTGGTGCTGCTCGGCGCCATCATCGTCCTGCTCTTCGCCGGCGGCTGGCCGGCCTTCCGCGCCTTCGGCCTGGCCTTCCTGACCTCTACCGAATGGGATCCGGTGCAGGAGGTCTATGGCGCCGGCGTGTCCCTCTACGGCACGGTCGTCACTGCCGTCCTGGCCCTTGCCTTCGCCGTGCCGGTGGCCTTCGGGATTGCCTTCTTTCTGACGGAACTGGCGCCCGCGCCGCTACGCCGCCCGGTCGGCGCGGCGATCGAGCTGCTGGCGGCGGTACCCTCCATCATCTACGGCATGTGGGGCTTCTTCGTGATCGTGCCGGTGATGGCTGGCACCATCCAGCCAGCGATCATCGACACGGTGGGAGAGCTGCCGGTCATCGGCGCGTTGTTCCAGGGCCCGCCCTTCGGCACCGGCATCCTCACGGCGGCGCTGATCCTGGCCATCATGGTGCTGCCCTTCATCGCGGCGGTGATGCGCGATGCCTTTGACGCCGTGCCGCCGGTTTACAAGGAAAGCGCCTATGGCCTGGGCGCCACCACCTGGGAAGTGGTGCGGCATGTGGTGCTGCCCTACACGCGCAGCGCGGTGGTGGGCGGCATCATGCTGGGGCTTGGCCGCGCGCTGGGCGAGACCATGGCGGTCACCTTCGTCATCGGCAATGCCAACCGCATCTCGCCCTCGCTGTTCGGAGCCGGCAACACCATCGCCTCGCTGATCGCCCTGGAATTCCCGGAAAGCGGGATGGGCAGCCTGAAGCTTTCGGCGCTGCTGGCGCTTGGCTTCCTGCTGTTTGCCCTGTCCTTCCTCGTGCTGGCTATCTCCCGCTGGCTGCTGCGGCCGCGGCTGAAGGGCTGAACCGATGGATTCTACCCTCTCCGTCGCGACGCCGCGGAAGGGCCCGCGAATGGCCGCCGCGCTCGGCCGTCGCCGGCGGCACAAGGATGCCGTCATCCGGGCGCTCTGCCTGGCCGCGACCCTGATCGGGCTGTTCTTCCTGGCCTCGATCCTGCTCACCCTGCTCTGGCGTGGGCTGCCTGCGCTCGGCGCATCGGTCTTCATCCAGGTAACGAAGCCGCCGGGATCGGGCGGCGGGCTGCTGAACCCGATTGTCGGCAGTCTGATCCAGACGGGGATCGGCACCCTGATCGGCACGCCGATCGGGCTGCTGGTCGGCACCTATCTGGCGGAATATGCCAGGGGGTCACGCCTGGGCGACGCAGTGCGTTTCGTGTCGGACGTGTTGCTCTCGGCGCCTTCGATCCTGATCGGGCTGTTTGTCTATGCGCTCCTGGTGGTGCCCTTCGGCGGCTTCTCCGGCCTGGCCGGTGGCGTC
>Ga0182742_1003057_pt1 | contig 17100 bp, 12 predicted proteins | sample eDN5th37CBELigMG_FD_128880 | JGI IMG/M metagenome (GOLD analysis project Ga0182742, IMG submission 128880) | Enriched Miracle-Growth compost microbial communities from Emeryville, California, USA - eDNA 5th pass 37_C BE-Lig MG (version 2)... ...
CACTGCGCCGATTGCACGCGTCAAAGCCAGGGGCGATGCGAGTTCGCCGCTCGGCGAAGGCATCGCCGACATCCTCAATCTCGGTGGCATATGACGGCCAGCCTTGCGAGCGCTGCGGTCTATTTCGACGGCCGCACCGCCGCGCGCCATGAGGTGACGATCGAGTTGAACGATTATGCCGTGGTGATTTTCGACCGCGCCGGCGAACTGATCGATCAATGGCCCTATCCGCGGCTCAAGCATCTGCCCGCGCCGGCGCACATCTTCCGCATCGGCTTGCGCAAAGCCGACAACCTCGCGCGGCTGGAAATCGCCGATCCCGAGATGGCCCATGCCATCGACCTCGCCTGTCCCGATATCGACCGCACCGGCGCCAGCGCGCGCAAGGCGCAGCGCCGCGCCATCGCGCTCAGTTTTCTCGCGGCGGTTTCGCTGTTTGCCGTGGCGATTTACGGCGTGCCGGCACTCGCCGACCGTCTCGCGCCGCTGGTGCCGCAGGGGATCGAGCGGCGGCTCGGCAGCGCCGCCGATTCCCAGGTGCGGGCGATGCTGGACAAGGGTCCTCCCGAGCGCCCGTTCGAATGCGGCGGCGTTGCCGTCGAACAGGCCGGGCGCGCGGCTTTCGACAAGCTGATGGGACGGCTACAGGCGGCGGCCGGCCTGCGCGTCCCGCTGCGCGCCGCGGTGGTCCGCCGCGACGAGGCCAACGCCATCGCCCTGCCTGGCGGCCATATTTACGTATTCAAGGGCCTGATCGATCGGGCCGAGAGCGTGGACGAGGTCGCCGGCGTGATTGCCCACGAACTTGGCCATGTCGCCCATCGCGACGGCACCCGGGCGATTCTGCAGGGGACCGGGCTGTCGCTGATTTTCGGCATGTTGCTCGGCGATTTCGTGGGCGGCGGCGCCGTGGTGCTGGCGAGCGAGAAGCTCCTCAAGTCGTCCTATTCGCGCGGCGCCGAAAGCCGCGCCGACGCCTTCGCGGTCCGCACGATCGCAACCGCCGGCGGCGACCCGCGCGCGCTCGGCCGGTTTCTTGCCCGAATCACTGGCAAGGCTCGGACCGGATCGATTTTCCTCGACCATCCGGCGACGGCGGATCGGGTCGCGCATATCGATGCCATCGCCCCGCCGCAAAGCGCTGGCGCAACATTGCTTGACGCGGCCGAGTGGAGAGCCTTGAAACGTATCTGCGCCGGCTACCGCTAGGATCGGTAGAATGGATTTGATCCGTTCGTGCCCGTGCAAGCGGGGACGAAGTCAGGATCCTGGACTTCCGTCGCGGCAATGAGCGGACTTCAGGGCGCTTCTTCGCGCAGGCAAATTGCAAGGCATCAGATGGCACGCCGCCGGCTTCCCGACGAACCCAAATCCAGGCTCGCGATCTGGTCGCGGCGGCTCGCGCTATTTTCGGTGGCGGCCGCGCTGATCGCGATCATCATCGTGCGCGCCGGCCTGATCGAGGCCTTGCCGGGCATGGTAACCTTCGGCGGGACACTCGCCTTCGCGGTGATCGGCATCCTGCTGGCCCTGGCGTCCTTCGTCACCATCTGGCGGCAGGGACTGCGCGGTCTCGGATACGCCGTCACCGCGATCTTCGTCGGCGGTCTGCTGCTCGCCTATCCGGCCTATCTGGGCTATCAGGCCTACAAGCTGCCGCCGATCTACGACATCACCACCGACGTGCTCGACCCGCCGGCCTTCGATGCCGTGCGCCGCCTGCGCTCGCGCACCACCAATCCGGTGCAATATGCCGGCCTTTATGCCGCGGAGATGCAGCGCGAGGCCTATCCGGACGTGGCACCGCTGGAACTGTCGGTATCGCCCAAGATCGCCTATGACCACGCGCTTGAGCTGGTCAACAAGCGCCGATGGCTGGTGCTGGACGCACGCGAACCGCAGGCCAAACGGCGCGACGGGCGCATCGAAGCGGTGGCGCGCACGCCTGTCATGGGCTTCCGCGAAGACATCGTGATCCGGGTGCGCGGCACGGACGAGGAATCGCGCGTCGATATGCGCTCGTCCTCGCGCTACGGCTTTCACGATCTCGGCGGCAACGCCTCGCGCATCCGCGCCTTTCTCGAGAGTCTGGACGAGAATATCCAGGCGACCCTCGAACGCGAGGAACGCCGCCGCCCGCCGGAGAAAAAGGCGCCGGCGCCCAAGACGAAGGGGCCGCAGGCGGCCCCGCCCCGAGGCACGCCTCAGGCCAAGCGATAATGACCCGCGATCGAGGGCGGCCCCTCGGTCAGGACCCGGCCGCGCGCCACGAGGTCCTCCAGATGCGCCAGCACCGACAGTCCGGCGGCGCCGACCAGCCGTGGATCGATGCCGATATAGATCGCCCGCACCAGCGTCGGGATGTCGGCTGCGCCTTTCGCGAGCCTGTGCAGGATCGATTCCTCGCGCCCCAGCCGGTGGCGGATATAGCTTTGCACGAAACGCGGCGCGTCCCGGATGATGTTGCCGTGGCCGGGGAAATAGACCGTCTCCGGGCGTGCCGCGATCTTGTAGAGCGAGGCCATGTAATCGCTCATCGCGCCGTCCGGCGGCGCGACGATCGACGTCGACCAGCCCATGACATGATCGCCGGAAAACAGCGCGTTGGTCTCTTTCAGCGCATAGGCCATGTGGTTGGCGCAATGGCCTGGCGTCGTCACCGCTTCCAGCGTCCAGCCCGCGCCTGAAATCACATCGCCGTCGCCGAGCTTGAGATCGGGCCGGAATTCGGTGTCGCCGGCGGCATCGAGCGGATTGATCTCGCCAATATGCAGCGGTCGCGAGGCACGGTGCGGCCCCTCCCCGCAGGTCGGCGCGCCGGTCGCCGCTTTCAGCATCGCCGCCGCAGGCGAGTGGTCGCGATGGGTATGCGTCAAAACGATATGGCTGACGGTCTCGCCACGAAGCGCGCCGAGCAGCGCGGCGACATGCCGCTCGTCATCCGGGCCCGGGTCGATGACCGCCACGCTGCCGCGGCCGACGATGTAAGTCACGGTACCCATGAAGGTAAACGGTCCGGCATTGCCGACGCAGATGGCGCGCACCATCGGCGCGATCTCTTTCACGACGCCGGGTTCGAGGTCGAAGCTCTTGTCGAAGGGAATATCGTCGGCCATGCCAGTCTTGCTTACACCATGCGAGGGGTCGCCCCTGGAGGCGCTCATGCGAGCGCATGCCTGCGACCGGACATGGCGCATTTACAGATCATTTTAATCACACACAACGCAATCAAGGCAAAAACCCTTCAAGCCTTTCTGCGTAGAGTGCGGCAGATGAACCCTGCAATGACCTTTCAAGTCGGCGGAACGGAAGCGAAATGTCGGATAGCCCCACTCTGATTCAGGAACTCGAACACGCGATGGCGGAGGGCTCTCCGGCCATGCGGCTCAACACGCTGACCCGCATCACTGACCTGTTTCTCTCCGGCTCGGGCCGCCATACCGACGAGCAGATCGCGCTGTTCGATGACATCCTGTTGGTGCTGATCGACACCATCGAGATCAACGCCAAGGTGCGGTTGTCGCGCCGTCTCGCCTGCCAGGCCGATGCGCCGCCAAAGGCCGTGCGCACACTCGCCTTCGACAGCTCGATCGCAGTGGCGGCGCCGGTGCTGATGCGCTCGGAGCGGCTGACCGATGGCGATCTGGTCGAAAATGCCGGCACCATGAGCCAGGAGCATCTGCAGGCCATCACCCAGCGCCGCACCCTGAGCGAACCCGTCACCGATGCGCTGATCGCGCGCGGCAACGATCGCGTGATCCAGCTGGTGGCGCAGAATGCCGGCGCGCGCTTCTCCGAGGACGGCTTCGGCAAGCTGGTTTGCAGGGCCGCCCATAACGAAGGACTGACCCGCTATGTCGGCTCCCGCGCCGATATCCCGCGCCATCATTTCCTCAAGCTGCTGCAGTCCGCCTCCGCGGAAGTTCGCGCCCGGCTGATCGCGGCCAACCCGAACCTGATCGACGTGATCGAGACCACCGTCGCAGGCGTCACCGCCTTGATCAACGACGACGTGCGCAGGACCTCGCGCGAGCACAGCCGCGCCCTGGCCCGCATCAAGCGGCTGCACCGCACCGGGCAATTCAGCGAAGCGGACCTGCACGCCTATGCGAGCGCCAACGATTTCGAGCGCGCCGCGGTTGCGCTTGCGGCGCTTGGCGAGTTTCCGATCGACATCGTGGAGCGCGCGCTGCTCGACAAGGCGACCGACCCGGTCCTCATTCTCGCGCGTGCGGCGCAATGTTGCCGAGCAACGGTGCGCGCGATCCTGACGATGCGTATCGCGGATCGCAGGCTCTCGCCGATGGATTTATCCGACGCACTTTCGCAATTCGATCGCCTGCAGCTCGCCACGGCGCGCAGCGCGATCGAATTCTATGGTCTGCGCCGTCAGGCTGGCGACAAGCCGCATGTGCCGACCAGCCTGTCGCTGGAATGGTATGCCGAGTCGCTGCCGGCGCGGCCGGGACAGGCGAGACGGTAACGGCGTTGTAATCCGAATGGTCTTGTAATCCGCGTGGTCTTGTCGCTCGGATGAGCGAAGCGATATCCGGGACCGCAACACCCGCATGTCGCTATCGCTCATGCGGACCACGACCGCGAGAACGCCATCAATGTATCTCGGGCTCGGACGTCGCCGCGCCCGCGAGCAGGAAATCGAAATCGCAGCCTTCGTCGGCCTGGCCTATATGCTGCGCGAACATCGCGCCATAGCCGCGCTGGTAATGCGGCTTCGGCGGCGTCCAGGCGGATTTCCGACGCGCCAACGCGTCATCGCTGACATGCAGATGAATGCGCCGGTTCTTCACATCCACCTCGATCTCGTCGCCGGTCTGCACGAAGGCGAGCGGTCCGCCGACGAAGCTCTCGGGCGCGACATGCAGGATGCAGGCGCCGTAGCTCGTGCCGCTCATGCGCGCGTCCGAGATGCGCAGCATGTCGCGCACGCCCGCCTTCACGAGTTTCTTCGGGATCGGCAGCATCCCCCATTCCGGCATGCCGGGGCCGCCCTTCGGTCCTGCGTTCTTCAAAACGAGAATATGGTCGGGCGTGACATCGAGGTCGTCGCGCTCGATCTCGCCTACCATGTGGTTGTAGTCTTCGAACGCAATGACCTTGCCGCGATGCTGGGTCAGCCGCTGCTCCGCCGCCGACGGCTTCATCACGCAGCCGCGCGGCGCGAGATTGCCCTTCAGCACTGCGGTCGCGCCGCCCGCATAGATCGGATCGCAGAGCGGATGGATTACCTCAGGCAGATGCACCATCGCGCCCGCGATATTCTCGCCGACCGTCTTCCCGGTCACGGTTAGGCATGACAGGTCGAGCAGGTCGCGCAATTGCGCCATCAGCGCGCGCAGGCCGCCGGCATAGTAGAAATCCTCCATCAGGAATTTGCCCGACGGCGTGATGTTGGCGATCACCGGCACATCGCGCGAAATCGCATCGAACCGCTCCATGTCGAGCGCAATGCCGGCTCTGCGCGCCATCGCCACCACATGCACGATGGCGTTGGTCGAGCCGCCGAGCGCCATGTGCACTTTGATCGCGTTATCGAATGCCGCCGGTGTGAGAATGCGATCGGGCGTCAGGTCCTCCCACACCATGTCGACGATGCGCCGGCCGACCGCCGAGCACATGCGCGGATGACTGGAGTCGGCTGCCGGAATCGACGAGGCGCCCGGCAGCGCAAGGCCCATCGCTTCGGCGATCGACATCATCGTCGCGGCCGTGCCCATCACCATACAGGTGCCGAAGGAGCGAGCGATGCCGCCTTCGATCTCGTTCCAGTCATCCTCGGTGATGTTGCCGGCGCGCTTCTCGTCCCAGTATTTCCACACGTCCGAACCGGAGCCGAGTGTCTGCCCGCGCCAGTTGCCGCGCAGCATCGGTCCTGCGGGGACATAGATCGACGGAATGCCCATCGAGATCGCGCCCATGATCAGCGCGGGCGTGGTCTTGTCGCAGCCGCCCATCAGCACAGCGCCATCGATCGGATGGCTGCGCAGCAATTCCTCGGTCTCCATCGCAAGGAAATTGCGATAGAGCATGGTGGTCGGCTTGATGAACGGCTCCGACAGCGACATCGCCGGCAATTCCACCGGGAAGCCGCCGGCCTGCCACACGCCGCGCTTCACGTCCTCGGCGCGCGCGCGGAGATGCGCATGGCAGGCATTGAGGTCGCTCCAGGTATTGATGATGCCGATCACCGGCTTGCCGTCCCAGTCGGCCTTGTCGTAGCCGAACTGGCGCAGCCGCGAGCGGTGTCCGAACGAGCGCAGGTCGCTGACCCCGAGCCAGCGGTGGCTGCGGAGGTGTTCGGGACGCTTTCTGTCTTTCATCTCAGGGCAATTGCTTTGCGGGCGCGGACTCGGCGGCTTTTCCGGTGGCCTGCCGCCGCTCGTATAGTTGAGCCAAAATCACGACGCTTGCAATCACGGCTCCGGCAATGTCCGTCACCAGTCCAGGGTCGATCAGCAGGAATCCGCCCACGATCAGCAGGGCACGCTGCCAGAGGTTGGCCGCGGTGATGAAATAGCCGTGCAGGCCGGCCGCGAACAGCAGGATGCCGCAGGAGGCCGTCACGAACGCGCCGGCGATGTGGAGCCAGGATCCCATCATCAGCAAAGCCGGCTCGTAGATCAGCATGTATGGAACGATGAACCCGGCCGCGCCGATTTTCACCGCGGCCCAGCCGCTCTTCCACAGATCGGCCTTGGCGATGCCGGCCGCCGCGAACACCGCGAGTGCGACCGGAGGTGTGATCGCCGACAGCACCGCGAAATAGAGCGCGAACATATGCGCGGCCGGCGGAATCACGCCGAGCTTGATGATGGCCGGAACCAGCAGCGCGGTCATGATGATATAGGCGGGCGTCGTCGGCATGCCCATGCCGAGCACGATGCCGGCGATCATGGTGAGGACGAGAGCAAGGATCAGCATGTCCTGCGCGAGACCGACCACGAATTGCGTGAACACGATGCCGAGCCCCGACAGTGTCACTACGCCGATCACGATACCGGCGCAGGCACAGGCGAGCGCGACCCCGAGTGCGTTGCGCGCACCGTCGATACAGGCCGCCACGATATTGGGAATGTTCACGTATTCGCGGGTCGACTTGCGCAAGGCCGCGACCGGGAAGCACAGCGCGGTGCCGACCAGCGCGGCCATCGGCGCGCTGTAACCGGAATACATGACGACGAGAATGCCGATCACCGGAATGAACAGATGCCCGCGCTCGCGCATCACCATGCCGAGACGCGGCAGTTCAGAGCGCGGCAGCCCCATCAGTCCGCGCCGCTTGGCCTCGAAATGCACGGCCGCGAAACAGGCAACGTAATAGAGGATCGCAGGAATGACGGCCCAGATGATCACCTGCCCGTAAGAGACGGCCAGAAACTCCGCCATCACGAAGGCGGCGGCGCCCATGATCGGCGGCATGATCTGACCGCCGGTGGAGGCCGTCGCCTCGACGCCGGCGGCGAAGTGCGGCGGAAAGCCCGAACGCTTCATCAGCGGAATCGCGATCGGCCCGTCCACCATCACGTTGGCGACCGCGCTGCCGGAAATCGTGCCGAACAGGCTCGACGACATCACCGACACCTTGCCCGGCCCGCCCGCGGTGTGGCCGGTCAGCGCCATCGCGAAGTCCATGAACAATTGCCCGGTGCCGGTGCGCTCCATGAATGCGCCGAACAGAACGAAGATCAGCACGTAGGACGCCGACACCGACAGCGGGATGCCGAAGATGCCCTCGGTCGTCATGTAGAGCTGGTCAAGCATGCGCTCCGGTTCGAGCCGCGCGATCAGGAGCCCGTAGAGCAGGAACACCACGGCGGTGATCGGCAGCGCTGCCCCGATCACCCGCCGCGTCGCTTCTAGGACGACCAGCACCATCAGCACGGCCATGGCCTTGTCCATGAGCGTGAGATCGTCGATGTAGAAGATGCGGGTAACGATGTAGTCGTAATTCACGAACAGATAGAGGATCGGCACCGCGCCGGCGATCATCAGTCCGTAGTCGAACAGCGTCGGCAGCCGCTCGTCGGCGCGCCGCTGGTCGTCGGACTTCGGTCCGTCATCCTTCGCGATGGTCCAGCGATACAGCAGAAAGACCAGCACGATCGCGAACAGCAGATGCGTGGCGCGGAACAGCACCGCCTCGGGCGTGCCAAAAGCGATCGCGTGGACGTGATAGGCGGCCATCGCGATCGAGATCGCGACCAGCGCATAGCCGAGGATGCGGCGATGGTAATGCTCGAAGTTCACGGGTCGTCCCCTCAGCGCCGATGACGCTCAAGCGGCTCGGGTGCCCGCGCGAAAGCGGGCACCCGTAACCGCCGCTCTGGACAATGGGCCCCCGCCTGCGCGGGGTCGACACGTCGTACGTTGCTGCCCGTCAAGCGCGATCCGTCACATCTTCAGATCAACGCCGGCTTCCTTGTAGAATTTCGCGGCGCCCGGATGGAACGGCACGCCGATATCCTCCGCCATCTGCTTGGGCGTCAGCCCGGTCATCGCCTTGTTCACCGCGGCCATGTTCGACACATTCGCCGCCATGGCCTTGGTCATGGTGTAGACCATCTCTTCCGGCAGCTTGCAGGACGCCACGATATGCGTGGCATAGCCGATCACCTTCACGTCCTTGTCCTGCTTCGGATAGGTGCCCTTGGGCACCGTCACCAGCGTATAGCCGGGATTGATCTTGCGCATGTCGTCGTACATGTCGGTCATGTCGAGCAGCTTGATGTCGCGCGCCGCGGCGAGGTCCATGACCGCACCGGACGGGATGGTGGTGCCGAGCGTGAAGGCAACGGCGTTGCCGTCCTGCATCTGCGTCACGGAATCGGTGTAGGACACGAAGCTCATTTTCACGTCGTTATAGCCCATGCCGGCGACCTTCAGCATGTGCGCCGTGATGGCCTCGCCGGTATTGCCGCGCTGCTGGGTGGTGACGCCCTTGCCCTTGAGGTCCTTCACCGAATTGATGTTGGCGTCGGCACGCGTCACCACCTGGAAATATTGCGGATAGAGCGTTGCGACATTGCACACATTGCCGTGCTTCTTGGTGAAGGGTGGATTGCCGTTGATCGCGTCCACCGTCGAGATCGAGTTGCCGAAGCCGACATCGGCCTTGCCCTCCTCGACGCCGCGCACATTGGCGATGCCTGCGCCGGGCAGCGCCTGCACCGACAACCCGCCGACCGATTTCTCCCACATGTCCTTGAGCTGGCCGCCGAGCGGTATCCACACGCCGCCCTGCGGGCCGGTCATCATCTTCAGTTCCGCCGCCTGCGCGGCGGTCACGGTCGCAAAGCCGGCAACGATCGCAGATGCGAGCAATCGCATGTTCATTGAGCGCTCTCCCTCATGTCCGCAATGACGCGGTTGTTCTTTGTGGAGAGGTTAGGCGGGGACACCGGCCGGACACAAGCGGCTTTGCGGCTCATGTCCAGCGAATTGAGTGCGCTCACTCCCCGGAAAGCGGAGATCAAGCCAGGGCGCTATTCCTCCGCGATATTCGGCGGCAGGCGGATCAGGAACTCGGTCCCCTTCTCCAGCCGGACAATCTCGACCGAACCGCCAAGCTGGCGGGCGGTTCCCAAGATCACCTTGAACCCCAGCGACTTGGAATTCTCGGGAGCGAAATCCGAAGGCAGGCCCTTGCCGCGGTCGGAAAAGCGCAATTCGTAGGAGCCGTTGTCCGCCCGTTTCAGGCTGACGAAGATCGGCCCGGACTCGTCCGCCGCATAAGCATGTTTCAGCGCATTGGTGATGAGTTCATGGGTCAGGACCGCCAGCGCAACCGCCTTGCTGCCGGAAATCTGGAACGGCTCGGCCGCGACCTCGATCCGGTGCCGATATCCGCCATAGGCATTCTGGCTGTCCTCGCACAGCTTCTTGAGAAACTCGGAAAATTCCACGCGGCCGGCATGGTCGGCCTGATAGAGCTGCCGGTACACGCTGCCGATCGACAGGACACGATCGCGCGCGCGGGCAAGCTGGTCGCGCGCATCCGGGTCGGCAGTATGGCGGCGCTGCAGGTCGAGCACGCTGGACAGGAGGTTCAGGCTGTTCATCACCCGATGCTGTAACTCGCGGAGCAGAAAGGTTTTCTGCTCGAGCAGCGCATTGATGGATTCCGACATGCGCGACAGCGCGGCGGTCAATTGCCCGAGATCGGTCCGCGGATCGAGTCTTGGAAATTTCACGTCGGTCTCGCCGCGCTCCCTGCGGTTTACCACCGCGACAATCTCCTTGAGCGGCCGCCGTATCAGCACATTCGCCGCCCAGATCGTCCCGGCGACCGCGAGCACGACCGCCGCAAGCGCGAACCAGATGCTGCGCCAGGCGGTCCCACGCACTTCGGCCAGCGCGACTGCGCGATCGATGGTGACTGCGGTCAGCAACCCGCTCGGCGGCTCTTCCAGCGAAGCGAAACCGACGATCTGCTGGCGGCCGCGCGCATCGGCGGTCTGCATGGTCCCGGCCGCCGAGAGCCGCGCCGTCGGGAACGCGGCCTTGGCGATTGCGCGAGCGTCCTCCTCGCCGAGATGCGGGATGGTGAAGACGAGACTGCCTTCGCGGTCCATCACGATCACGCGGTGATTGGTCCGCCATAACCGGCTCGACAGATTCCGCGCGACCCACTCCGGATTGAGGATCAGGACGATGACACCGTGGTTGACGCCGTCGCCCTTGCTTAACGGCATCGCGATGTGGATCGACATCGATTTGGTGACGCGCCCCTGCACCAGCGTGCCGATGGTGAGTTCGCCAGTCCTGAGCGCTCCCTCGAAATAAAGTCGGTCGCGCACATCGAGATCGGCGGGAATCGGAATCGTCGAACAGACGAACTTGCCGTCCGGATCGATCACCGCGGCCTCTCGATAGGTCGGCAGACCGGCGATCACCGCCTTGAAATAGGAGACGCACTCCGCCTCGTTGTCCGGCACCGCCGGGTGCCGGCCCATCGCGATCATCAATTGCCGGCTGCCTTCAACGATCTGTGCGAGTTCGGCCGCCACGAGGCGCGCGGCGGCTAGCGCTTCGTCGCGCGCATCGCGCTCCAGAAAACGCTGCCAACGCAGCGTGTTGTAGGCCGTGATCGCGAGCGGCGGCACGAGCGCGACCAACATCAGGATTGCTAGTCGGTAACGCAGACCCATCCCCAGCCTCTGCCGGTTCAGCCGCCAATGCTCGACCGTGAATGCTAGCAGAAGTTTCGGCCGCGGCACGCGCATTCATTGCAAATCGCCGTCATTAATAAGCGCGCCGGCCGGAGCAGACAGCTTGCGGGTCACCCGTATCCGCCTTACGCTACGAGGCGCCAGACCGCGGCGGGCAGCGACGCCTTGTCTGCTTGCGACGTTCGAAGGCCTCGCGAGATCGCCTGGCGGGTCCGCGGCGCTTACGCTTGCACCGCAACACGTCGCATCCTAGGTTGCCGCAACATTCCCGTTGTTGCAGTGGCAGAAATCTCTCGCATGCCCGACATCGACAACATCAACCATGTCGGCATGGCGGTCCGCGACCTCGCCGACACCGTGCAGCGCTTCGAGGCGATGGGCTTCCAGCTCACGCCCTATTCGCCGCATTCGGCCGCCTGGAAACCGGGCGAAGCGGTGCAGCCGCAGGGCTCGGGTAATCGCTGCGTGATGTTCGCAAGCGATTATCTCGAGATTCTCGCGAGCGAAGACCCGGCGCGCCCGGCCGCGCGCATCACCAATTTCCTGAAGCGCCATCAGGGCGCGCACATCATCTGCTTCAATACCGAAGACCCGCACGCGGTCGAACGCCGCCTGCACGACGAGGGCCTTGCGACCTCGGGCGTGATCCCGCTGCAGCGCGAGATCGATACCCCGGCCGGCATGCGCACCGCGAAATTCGCGCGCATCCAATTCGCACCCGGGCAATCGCCGGAAGGCTACATCCAGGCCGCGCAGCATCTGACTCCGGAATACATTTACCAGCCGCGCTACATCCAGCATCCGAACGGGGCGACCAGCCTGCATCGCACCGTCGTCGTCACCGACGCCCTTGCGGCCTTCGCCGACACATATCGCCGCTATACCGGGCTTGCGCCGATCGCGCATACGGGGTCGGTCGATTTCCACTTCCCGCGCGGCACCCGGCTGACCATCATCGACGTGAAGCACGCGCCCGCCTTGCTGCCGGGCACCCTGTTGCCGCCGATACCCGGCATCGCCGCGGTGAGCTTTCGCACCAGCGATCTCGCCGCGCAGCGCAAGCGCCTTGCTGACCACGGCTTCGCCTTCAGCGAAGCAATCGGCTGCCTCGTCGTTCCCGCCGAGCAGGCGAGCGGCGTCGCGGTCATGTTCGAGGAGTAAGAACCATGGCGATGATTGGCAGACTGACCGCTGCCCTGTTGATTGCAGGCGCCGCGCTGAGCGCGCCCGCCTTCGGACAGACCTATCCCGACCGGCTGGTCCGCATCGTCGTGCCCTACCCGGCGGGCGGGGGCGTCGACGGCATGGCGCGCGCACTCGGCGAGGGCCTGTCGCAGATCTGGAAACAGACGGTCATCATCGAGAACAAGCCCGGCGCCTCGACCATGATCGGCGGCGAGTTCGTCGCTCGCGCGGCGGGCGACGGCTACACGCTGCTTCTGACCAGCGATTCCTCGATTACCAGCAACCCGTTCCTGTTTCCAAATGCGAAATTCGATCCAGTGAAGGATTTCGCGCCGATCAGTCAATTGATCGAACTGAACCAGCTCGTGGTGCTGCATCCGTCCGTCTCCGCCAATTCGCTCAAGGAACTGGTGGCGCTGTCGAAGGAAAAGAAGGGCGCGCTGAATTACGGCTCCTACGGCGTCGGCAGCCAGCCGCATCTGCTGTTCGAGATGCTGCGCGCACAGGCCGGCGCGGAGATCATGCAGATTCCCTATCGCGGCATCGCGCCGGCGATCACTGCGACCCTGGCCGGCGACGTGCAGATGACGCTCGGCGGCTGGTCGGTCACGGCCGGCCACATCAAGGCCGGCAAGCTCAAGCCGATCGCAATCTCCAAGAAGGAGCGCCAGAAGGAATTGCCGGACGTGCCGACGCTTCGCGAAGCCGGATTTCCCGACATCGATCCGCAATCCTGGTTCGGCCTGTTCGCCACCGCCGGCACGCCCAGGGACGTGATCGAGAAAATTCAGAAAGACGTGGCCACCGTCTTTGCGCAGCCCGAGTTCCAGAAGCGGCTGCAGGCGCTGGCCTTCGAGCCGGTGGTCAGCACGCCCGACGAGTTCGCGAAATTCATTGCCGAGGACCTCGCCTACAAGAAGAAGCTGATCGCCACGACCGGCATCAAGGCGGAGTAGCGGCTAGGGCACCAGCACCGCCGCACCCGCGAACCGCCCGGCCCTGAGATCGGCGAGCGCTTCGTTGGCGCGCGCAAGCGGATAGATCGTCGTCGTGGTCTTCACGCCGGCCTGCGGCGCGATGGCCAGAAATTCGGTCGCGTCATGCCGCGTCAGATTGGCGACCGACACGATCTGCCGCTCCTCCCACAACAGGCGATACGGGAATTGCGGAATGTCGCTCATGTAAATACCGCCGCACACGACACGGCCACCCTTTCGCACCGCCTTCAGCGCCTGCGGGACCAGCGGCCCGACCGGCGCGAAGATGATGGCGGCATCGAGCGGCTCCGGCGGCATATCTTCGGAAGCGCCGGCCCAATGCGCGCCCAGTGACGTTGCGAGAGTCTGCGCCGCCACGTCGCCTGCGCGCGTGAAAGCATAGACCTGCCGCCCCTGCCAGCGGCAGACCTGCGCCAGAATATGCGCGGCCGCACCGAAGCCGTAGAGCCCGATCCGGCGCCCTTCCCCGGCCATTCTCAGTGACCGCCAGCCGATCAGCCCCGCACACATCAAGGGCGCCGCCGCAACCGGATCACCAAAGCCGGTCAGCGGAAATGCGAAGGCCGCATCCGCGACCACATGGGTCGCAAAACCGCCGTCGCGCTGATAGCCCGTGAACACCGCGTTATCGCAGAGGTTCTCCTGACGGGCGGCGCAATAGGCGCAATGCCCGCAGGTTTGCCCGAGCCACGGGATGCCGACCCGCGTGCCCGGCGCGGGTGCCCCGACGCCCTCGCCGCATTGTTCCACGATGCCGACGATCTCGTGGCCGGGGATGATCGGCAACTTCGGATTGGGCAGTTCCCCATCGACCACATGCAGGTCGGTGCGGCAGACCGCGCAAGCCTCGACCCGGACCAGCACCTCGCCGGGACCGGGCCGCGGGGTCGGCCGCTCGATCAGCGTGAGCGGCCCGCCGATGGCATGAAGCACCATGGCCTGCATTCTGCGATCTCGTCAGGCGGTTCGAGACAGATCGACGGCGGGAACTCCGACCCGGCCGGACAGGCTTGCCAAGATTCCGCCAAAGCACTCCAATACCCGATAGTTGGGACCGGGGGGAGCAGCTCCATGAATCGATCACGCCGGTTTCTGACGGCCGCATTCGCAGCCGCAGGTGCGTGTCTCGCAGCCGTCCTTTCGCATTCACTGGCACTGGCCCACGCGCAGGCTGGCGCCTGCGAGGATGCGGCGGATCTTGCCGTCCTGCCCTCGCCGCTGTCGCCCTGGAAAGGCGCGCCGCTGCGCGTTATTTTCGCCGCCGAAAAGCCGCTCTCGGGCGAACTCTCGCTGATTGCGCCGAACGGCCATGTCGTGGCGACATCGCGCGAGCGCCGCGGCGGCCCGCCCTATTTCTGGCTCGCCGAAGTCGCCTCCCCCGCGGCCGGCAAATGGCAGGCGCGTCTGACGCGCGACAACGCGCCGGCCGCATGCCGCACGATCACGCGCGACATCGACGTGGCCGCCAAGCAGCCGCCGCGGCCCTCGGGTTCGAAGACCAGCGTCTGGCCAATCCGCAATTCCTGGAATCGCGAAACCGAAAATCTGTATTCGGCCTGGATCGAGAAGCTGTTCGACGCGCCGCTCGATGCCTCGCCGTCATGGCCAGCGCTGCATGTCGTCTTGCGCGATCCAACGCGCAACGTGCTGCACAACCATCTCGGTTTGCGCGAAGATTCCATCAATCTCTACATTCGCCCGGACTGCGCCGACCTGCCCTACTTCCTGCGGGCCTATTTCGCATTCAAGATGGGCCTGCCTTACGGTTACGCGAAATGCACCCGCGGCGGCAGCGGCAAGCCGCCGCGGTGTCCGGTCTGGTGGAATATCGAGAAGGAAGAGCCGCGGCCCGAAGCGCCCGAGGACATCATCGAGGCGGCCGAAATGCAGGCGACCGGCGGCACCTCCCAGCAATCGCCGCGCGGCCTGCTCGATCTGTTCAAGCCGCAGCAGCCATCGGCCCGGACGGCCGATGCGAACGCTGCGCAAAAATCGCAGAAGACAGCCGTGCGCCCGACGCCCGGCTTTGCAGTCCCACCGCAGCCCGGCGGCGCCGCGCCTGCAAAGCCCGCCGCGCCGGTGCGCCCGCCGCGCCCAACCTCGCTCGCCCTCGGCTTTGGCCATTATCTGCAATACAGCATCGCCGACGGCGTGCATTCCGGCGCGGGACGCACGCGCGCGGCAGACGAGGGTTCTGATTTCTACACCGTGCCGCTGAGCGCCGATCACCTGCGGCCCGGCACCGTCTATGCCGATCCCTACGGACATCTCCTGATCATCGCCAAGCGCGTGCCGCAGACTGACGGCAATGCCGGCGTGTTTCTTGCGGTCGATGCGCAGCCGGACGGGACCGTCGCGCGCAAGCGGTTCTGGCGCGGCAACTTCCTGTTCGCGCAGGACCCCGCGCTCGGCGATCCCGGTTTCAAGCGATTCCGCCCGATCGTGCGCGACAAGAACGGTGCCTTGCGCCGGCTCACCGTGGCGGAGATTTCAAAAAATCCGAACTATTCGGATTTCTCGCTCGAACAGACCAAGCTCTCGATCGAGGCCTTCTACGACAAGATGGACGACGTGATGTCGCCCGATCCGCTCGATCCACTGCGGGCGATGAAGGAGGCCATCACCTCGCTCGAGGAGCAGGTGAAGGCGCGCGTCACCTCGGTCGAGAACGGCCGCAAGTACCAGCTCAGCGGCAAGGGCGAGGCCTCGATGCCGGACGGCGCCGCGATCTTCGAGACCACCGGCGCATGGGAAGACTTCGCAACGCCCTCGCGCGACCTGCGCCTGCTTATCGCGATGGACGTTGTGCGTCACTTCCCCGATCGCGTTGCACGCCGGCCGGAACGCTATGCGATGCCGCGCGACAAGAGCTCTGACCAGGTGAAGGCCGAATTGCAGGCCGTGCTGACGCAGGAGCTGGCATCGCGCAAGTTCTCCTATCCGCGCACCGACGGCTCGCAATGGACGCTGACGTTGAAAGACGTGATCGACCGCGTCACCGATCTGGAAATGGCCTACAACGTCAACGACTGCGTCGAGCTGCGCTGGGGCGCCAAGGAAGGAAGCGAGGAATTCGCGACCTGCAAGCGCCGGGCGCCGCAGGGCCAGCGCGCCAAGATGACCGATTATCGGCCCTGGTTCAGCGAGCGGCGCAGGCCCCCGCGCGGATGACGCGGCGGTAGCGCGGATGAGCAGTAGCCCGGATGAGCGCTGCGACATCCGGGACAGCGTCCCGCATGTCGCCAACGCGCATTGTCAGGCGGCCATTTCCTGCGGGGCAGGAGCCGACAGATCGAGCACCAGCGCAGGTTCGGACGCCGCGAACGCCTCGGCCCGGTCGGCGCGCGGCGGATAGATCCAGACGGTGTTGATCTCCTGCTTGAGCGACTTTGCGCGCTCCCCGCTCAGCTTGAGCTCGGACTGCGCCGTCCATCCGCGCGCGAAGATCGCGCCCGCGGCGCCGAGATCCAGACACGTCACGCAGACCGGCTGGTGGTAGCACTCGGTTGGCATGCCGAGCAGATCGGCGGCTGCATTATGACCGGCGAAGGCGCCAAGCCGCTTGGCGAACTGACACGACATCGTCGCGACGTTGCCCGCATCATCGCTCACGGCCTTCGCGGTATCGCCGGTCGCGAACATATTGCTCACGCCGGGTACGCGCAGATCGCGATCGACGATCAGGCGTCCCAGATTGTCGCGCGGGGCGGCGATCTGCGCCGTGAGCGCGC
>Ga0182742_1003058_pt1 | contig 17097 bp, 18 predicted proteins | sample eDN5th37CBELigMG_FD_128880 | JGI IMG/M metagenome (GOLD analysis project Ga0182742, IMG submission 128880) | Enriched Miracle-Growth compost microbial communities from Emeryville, California, USA - eDNA 5th pass 37_C BE-Lig MG (version 2)... ...
ATCTGCCGGGTGCGCCCTAGCCTGTGGGTCCGAACAGGACGAGGGCCAGCACCGTGAGGAGGAGAGGGCGGATCAGGCGTCTCATGCGGTGATCTTGAGGCCGTCAACATCCGCGCACCATGTCGTTTGACATGTTCAGGCCGCGCGGTCGCGCAGCGCCTGCAGGTCGTGCACCTCGAGCGCGCGCCGGCCCGTCGTGATCCAGCCCAGCTGGCGCAGCCGCCGCAGCGCCTTGGCCGTCGACTCCAGCGAGGACCCGGTCCAGCCCGCGAGGTCCTCCTGCGTGATCGGCAGCGTGATCCGCACGCCGCCGCCCTCGGCCGGGTCGCCGTGCGCGTCGCAGAGCTCCACCAGCCGCGCCGCCACCCGCCCGAGCGTGTCGGCGGCGGCGAACTCGGCCAGCCGCCGGTCGGAGTCGCGCAGCCGGGTGCTGAGCATCGCCAGCATCGCCAGCGCCACGTCCGGGTGGGTGGCCAGGAAGGAGCGGAACGTCGAGGCGGCGACGACGAGCAGCTGGACCGGCTCGATCGCGACCACGTCGGCCGAGCGCGGCTGGCGGTCCAGCAGCGCCTGCTCGCCCAGCAGCGCGCCCGGGCCGCGGAAGGTCAGCACCGCGTCGGTGCCGGCCGCGGTCGGCACCGTCACCTTCACGCGGCCGGACTCGAGCACGAGCACCCGGTCCGCCGACTCCCCGCGCGCCAGCAGCACGTCGGGGCGGTCGGCGGTCTGGCGGCGGCCGATCCGCTCGAGCTCTGCGCGGTCCTCCGCGCTCAGGAGCTCGAGGAACTCGGTCATCCCCGCGGGAGCGGCGGCGTGATCGCCTGCTCGAAGCGGAAGAAGCCGTCCGGGTCGTAGTGGCGCTTGATCCGCAGCAGCTCGTCGAAGGCCTCGGCCCAGTACTGCTCGCGGAAGTCGGGCAGGTCGCGCACGGGGTAGTTCTGGTACATCTCGCCGTTCAGGTAGGGCTCGACGACGCCGAAGAACCCGGCCAGCCACTGCAGCGCGGTCTGCTCGTCGCAGTCCGGCCACGACGGGTCCCAGAAGGAGTCGACGAAGAAGTTGCAGTCGACGTCGCGGTGCACGAACGCGGACGCGTCGCGGGGCACCGCGGTGGTCGCGCCCCCGTAGGGCTCCAGGACCATGATGTTGTACGGGTTCGGCGTGGTCACGAAGTAGTCCACGAGCGCCTTCCAGCCGTCCACGCCCAGCGTGGTCGCGACGTAGCCGCTGCGCTTGGCCTCCATCGTGCTCGCCCCACCCGGGCCGGGGAGGATGGCGAGCGTCGCGTCGTTGAGGTCGTTGTAGCTGCCGGTGCTGTCGTTGAGCGTCGGGCTGCCGACGTCGAGCAGCGGCCCGAGCGCCTTCAGCCCGTCGGCGGCGCTGCCGCTGTAGAGGCCGAGCATCAGCAGGCACGGCTCGTTGTCCAGCGTCGCCATCACGACCAGGTAGCCGACGTTGCGGTCGTTGTCGCCGCGCATGTAGCCGCGCTGGATCGCGTCCAGCGCCGCCGGCGCGTCCGCGACCGACCACCGCAGCTGGAACGACCACACCGACGGCAGCTCGACCAGCTTGTAGGTGATGTCCAGCAGCACGCCGAACTGGTTGCCGGTCCCGCCGCGCACCGCCCACCACAGGTCGCGCTCGTGCTTGTCGTCGGCGACCACGATCGTGCCGTCGGCGAGCATCATCGTGATCGCCTGCACGCAGTCGCTGTTGATCCCGAACGCGCGCGAGGTCAGCCCGTAGCCGCCGCCCTGCATGAACCCGGCGACGCCGACGTCGGCGCAGGTGCCGCCCGGGACGTGCAGCCCGTAGCCGTCCAGCGTGGCGTTGAGCAGCCCGAAGTTCGCCCCGGCGCCGACGCGCGCGGTCTTGGCCACGGGGTCGACCGCGATCGAGTTCATGCGCGAGACGTCGAGGATCATCCCGCTGCAGGTGGAGTAGTTGGCGAGGCTGTGCCGGCCCGAGCGCAGCACGCACCACAGCTCCTTCTCCTGCGCGAGCTGCAGGCAGATGCGCACGTCGGAGGCGGTCTCGCAGAACACGATCAGCAGCGGGAAAGCGGGCCAGCGCGGGGCGGCGTGCGGCGCGGCGGCCTCCTCGTAGCCGGGCATGCCGGGCATGAAGACCGAGCCGCGCAGGCGGCGCTCGAGCCGCTCGACCTCGGCCTGGGTCATGCCCAGCTCTTCGAGCGCGACGGGATCCAGTTTCGGGAGCTGTTCGGCGACGCGCTGCTCCACGCGCGCCTTGTGCAGGTCGTGTTGGAGTGCCATCAGCTTGCGTTCGGCACGTTCAGTGCCCCTTTCATATACAGGCACAGCAGGTCGGGGTCCCACGCGCCGAGCCAGAAGTCGACGCGCCACGGCTGTTCGGTGTCGACCGCGACGCCCTCGGCCTTGGCCTTGCCGGTCAGCTCGAAGCCGAAGCGCTCGACGAAGTTGCGGGCGAGCACGCGCCGGTCGCCCGGGTTGGCGACCGCGTACTCGAGCTCGGCGATCCGGCCCTCGAGCGCGGTGCGCGCGACCGGGTCGCTCGTGTGCTGGAGGTCCTGCTGGAGCGCCGCGAGCCGCTCGGTGACGACCGCGAGCGGGTCCCAGATGCCGGTGGCGTCGCCGATCGTCGCGGGCTCGTACTCCATCCCGCGCGCGCCCTGGTTCTCGAGCAGGTCCTGCGGGACCTCCCACAGCGCCTGGGTCGGGTCGGCGGGGTTCAGCGGCGCGACGCGCTCGAGCGCGACGCCGTCGCCCTCGATCCGCAGGTGGAACGGGACGATCGGCTCGAAGCCCGGCAGCGTCAGCGTCCAGTTGCGGTTCTCGATGATCGGGTCGCCGAGCAGGTCGACGGTCCCGCCCACGAACCGCGGGTCGTCGGACTGGCGGACGGTCACGCCGAGCTGCGGGCTGTGCGAGCGGTACGTCGCACCCGCGCGCGGCTGCAGGTTCAGGACGCGGTCGAAGTCCGGCTCGCCCGCGAACGCGAACGTGTAGCCGCTGATGCCGCGCGGCTCGTCGGAGGGGTCGGGGTCGGTCGGCAGGCGCAGCGAGCACCAGCCCTCGAAGGCGACGATCATCGGACCGCCTCGAAGTCGAGCGCGATCCGCGCGAGGTTCTCGTACATGAGGTTCAGCCGCGCCCGCGCCTCCTCGGGGTAGCCCGCGTCCTCGGACAGCGCCTGCGCCTTGGAGGCGAGGTCGTCGAGTTCGTCCTGGATGATCTGGAACGCCGACTCGCGGTGCGGGTTGAGCGTGAGCGTGCGCGAGATCTCGAAGCCCGGGCCGGCGTTGTGGCCCGTGCCCGTCGGCAGCAGCGTGAGCACCTCGCCGAGCGGGCGCATCACGGTCGTCATCATCGGGAAGAACGCGGCGCGCTGGAGGCCGGTGAGGTCGTCGGGGCTCTCGTCGCTGTGCGCGAAGAAGCGCACGAGCATCAGCAGCAGCGTGTTGTAGGCCTGGTCGAAGAGCTCGCTGACGCGCTTCGTGCGCGGGTCGGTGATCTTGCCGGGCGCGACGTCCCGCGCCGGGTCGAAGGCCGGGTCCTGCGCGCGCTGCTCGCGGAACTGCTTGAGGATCTCCAGCACGCGCTGGTAGTGGCTGCCGTCGCTGCCGCCGGGGCTGCCCTCGCCTTCTTCGACGATCTGCGCGATGACCTCCTGCGCCGTCTTGAGGTCCGTGACCGGGACGAGCTCGACGTCGTAGATGCGCGCCGTCGGCGGCAGCGAGATCCCGCGCAGCGGCACGGGGATCACGTCGGTGGTGGCGAGCTCGGCGCCCGGCGGGCCGATGAACAGCTCCTCGCCGAGGATGTCGAACAGCTGCGAGATCTCGTCGTAGAGCTCGCCGATCGTCTGGTAGCGCTTCGGGTCGAGGCCGGGTCCGAGCTCGGACAGGTCGGTCTCGTCGTCGGGGATCTCGAACAGCGCGAAGCGCACGAGCGTCTCCTCGGTCAGGCGCTCGAGCTTGGACGGCACCTCGAGGTGGTAGTGGCGCGGGGCGAGCGGCAGGTTCGGCCGCGTCAGCCACGGCGCCTCGCCGATCGCGGTCAGCAGGTTGCAGACCAGCCCGAGGTGCTCCATCTCCTGGCGCGCGATCAGCAGGATGCTCGCCTCCCACTGGCGCATCAGCTCGAGCTGCTGCCAGGTCACGCCCTCGTCCGGGCGGCGCTTCATCGAGAAGGCCGCGTACAGGTACTGGCACATCAGCGCGTGCTCGAGCTCCGCGGCCTCCGTGAGCAGCGCCGCCAGTCGCCGGCGGTGCGTGACGTCGATCAATGCATGGTCCTCTCTCTCGCTCGTTGCTCGAATCCGGCATGGCCGCGCTCGGCGGCAAGCTCGGCGGCGGCGGCGATCCGCTCCTCGTCGTTCTCGGCGTGGCCGAGCAGCCGCACCAGCTCGGGCTCGCACCAGATCTCGCCGGTGCTCGCGGCCAGCTGGAGGCCTTCGTTGAACACCGCGACCGCCTCCTCGGTGCGGCCGGCGCGCAGGCACGCGTCGCCGTAGAGGGTCAGCAGCCACGGCAGCAGCAGGCGCGCGCCGCCGAGCCGCCACAGCTCGATCGCCTGGCGGATCTGCTCGAGGCCGGCGTCGTGCTCGCCCTGCACGACGCGCGCCCAGCCCGCGTAGACCTGGCCCTGCGCGACCCACTGCGGGAAGCCCTCCACGGTGGCCTGCGTCACGCCCGCCTCGGCCGCCTCGCGCGACGCGTCGATCTCGCCGCGCAGGCCGTGGATGATCGCCGCCCCGAGCCGCACCCAGCCTTCGCTGAACGGGTGCGGGAAGCGCTCCAGGTGCGCGGCGCCGGTCTCGATCTCGGCCAGCGCCTCGTCCGCGCGGCCGAGCGCGAACAGCGCGAGCGCGGCCTGCACGCGCGTGATCGCGAACGGGTCCTTGCCGAACACGAACGCGTGGTGGCGGTGGCGCGCCGGGTCGTAGAGCTCGGTGACCCGGTCGAGGTGCTCGAGCGCCTCCTCGAGCCGGCCGACGTAGACGAGGATGTTGCCGAGCTCGACCTCGGCCTCGAGCTCCAGCCCGGGGTCGCCCGTGCCGCGCGCGAGCTCGAGGTTCGCGCGGCCCATCTCCTCGGCGGCCTCGAACTGGCCGGAGACGATCAGGTACGTGAGCAGGCCCGCGAGCGCGGGGAACAGCTGCGGGACGTCGCCGACGCGCGTGCCGATCTCCCGCGCGCGCTGGAAGTGCTCCTCGACCTGCGGGTCCGTCCAGCCGCGGGTCGCGGTCAGCGTCACCCCGGCGAGCACGCGCGCGGACAGCTCGAGCGCGTCGCGCTCCGGGCCGGCGTCGAGCTTGACCGCGAGCTCGATCGTGCGCGCCAGGTGCAGATCCGCCTCCTGGTAGGAGGAGCCCTGGAGCGCGCGCAGCGCCGCCGCGAGCCGGAAGCGCGCGGCCTCGACGAAGCGCTCGGCCGCCTCCATGTGGCCCGCGATCACCTCGGGCTGCTCCTCGGCCACGCGCGGGCGCTGCATCAGCAGGTCGGCGATCCGGCCGTGCAGCTCCTGGTGGCGGGCGCGCAGGAGGCTGTTGCGCGCCGCCTCGCGGATCAGCGCGTGACGGAACATGTACGCGCCGTCGGGCTGGACGACCAGCAGGTCGCCGGCGACCAGCGTGTCCAGCCGCCGGCGCAACTCGTGCTCGGGGCGGCCGGTGAGGTCGGCGAGCAGGTCGAGCTCGAAGCGGCGGCCGATCGCGGCCGCGGCCTGCGCGACCGCGCGCGCGTCCGGGTCGCGGTCCAGCCGCGCCATCAGGCAGCCGTAGAGCGTCGTCGGCACGACGCCGGTGACGGACTCGTCGCGGGTGGCGACGAGCGTGCGCGTCATCTCCTCCACGAACAGCGGCACGCCGTCGGTCTGCGAGGTGATCTGCTCGACCATGCCCGGCTGGAGCGCCTCGCCCGCGGTGCTGCGCACCAGCTCGCCCGCGTCCTCGGGCGCCAGCCGTTCGAGCGCGAGCGTGGTGACGCGCTGCGCCAGCTCGCTCTCAGCGGCCCGCGAGGTGACGACGAACAGCAGCGGGACGTCCTCGGGGCCGTCGACGATGCGGCCGATCAGCTCGCGGGTGGACGGGTCGGCCCAGTGCAGGTCCTCGACGGCCAGCAGCAGCGGCGTCCGGCGCGCCTCGGCGTCGATCCAGCCCGCGAGCACGTCGAGCGTCATCGAGCGCCGGCGCTGCGGGCTCAGCGCCTCGGCCTCGCCGCCGGGCGTGGCGATGCCGAGCAGGCCGGTGACCAGCTCGACGCGCAGCGGCCCGAGCTGCTCGTAGTCCTGCAGCGCCCGCTCGACCGCGGCGCGGACCGCGTCGTCGTCGCCTTCGAGCGGCCAGCTCTCGCGCAGCGCGTCGACGAACGGGTGCAGCGGGCTGGCGCCGCCGTACTGGCGGCACTGCAGGTGCAGGGGCTGCAGGTCGGCGGCGATCCGGTGCACGAGGTGGTGCAGCAGCCGCGACTTGCCGATCCCCGCCTCGCCCGTGAGCAGGACGCAGGCGCGGCGGTGGTTGCGCACGGCCTCGGCGGCCTCGGTGAGCGCGGCGCGCTCGGGCTCGCGGTCGACGAGCGGGACCAGGCGCGCGGCGCGCTCGGCCTCGAAGCGCGCGACGTTCGCGCGCGGGCGGATGACGCGGAAGAGCTCGACCGGCTCCTCCACGCCCTTGAGGGCCTTCGGGCCGAGCGGCTGCAGGTCGAAGTGTCCGGCCACGAACTCCCGGATCGCGGCGGTGATCGTGACCGCGCCCGGCGCGGAGGCGCCCTCGACGCGGGCGGCGACGTTGGGCGTGTCGCCGAACGCGTGCGTCGCGCCGCCCTCGTCGCCGACGACGACCGTGCCGCAGTGCACGCCGACGCGGGCCTGCAGGTCGACGCCGTGGCGGGCCGCGACGCGCTGGGTGACGTCCTTGAGGTCGCGCAGGATCTCCCAGCCGCAGCGCACCGCGCGCACCGCGTCGTCCTCCTCCGCGGCCGGGTAGCCGAAGTAGGCCATCACGCCGTCGCCCTGCCAGGTGGCGGGGTGGCCGCCGTGGTGGGCGATCGCGGTCTCGACGCTGTCCTGGTAGGCGAGCAGCACCTCGCGCAGGTCCTCCGGGTCCAGCCGCTGCGAGAGCGGCGTCGAGGCCACCAGGTCGCACGCCATCGCCGACACCAGCCGCCGCTCCGCCGGCGGCGGGCCCGCGTCGGCGACGGCGACCAGCACGGTCCCACCCTCGTCGCGCGCGGCGCCCAGGACGTCGACCAGCTCGCTTTTCAGCGCAGCCAGATCGTCCGGCGCAAGGCCGTACTGGCGGGCGATAGCGGCATACGACACCCGCCCTCGCCGTCTGAGGGCATCGAGCGTGCCGTTGACGGCCTCCTCGAACGGGAGCATCGGGTGCAAGTCATACACGTTCGTGGGGCCAACATGTCAAAGGACATGGTTCCGGTCCTTGCGAACGCCGACAGTGCGGGTATGACCCCGACCTCCGCCCGCTGGCATCACCCGCTGATCATGCCGCTCGCGACCGGCGTCCTCGTCCTCGACGAGGAGTCACGGGTCGACACGCCCTGGCTCGGCAACGGGGTCGGCACCACCAGCGTCACCTCCGACGGCACCACCAGCTGCCCCCGCTTCGAGTACCACGTCCACAGCGACGGCGGCGCCTGGACCTTCAGCACCCGCGCCGCCGCCGCCCGCCGCGTCACGATCCCCTGGTCCTACACCGGCTTCCACGCCTGGTTCAGCGTCCGGGTCGAGCTCGAGCGCTTCATCATCCGCGACGACGACCTCGTGCTGGAGGAGACCCTGACCCAGGCGGACCGCTTCGCCGCGCCCGGGGGCTTCGCCTACTACGGCACGTCGACGTTCGACGTGTGGGAGGGCGACGTGTACGGGTTCCGGATGTCGGGGAGCGACTTCGCGGCCTGAGGGTCGGCGCGGCGCTCCTCGCCGCGCCGCGACGTCCGCGGCCGTCCGCGCGCCGCGCCGCCCGCGGCCGTCCGCGCGCCGCGCCGTCCGCGCGCCGCGCCGCCCGCGGCCGTCCGCGCGCCGCGCCGTCCGCGCGCCGCGCCGCCCGCGGCCGTCCGCGCGCCGCGGCCGCCCGCACGCCGCGCCCCACGGGCGCCGCGCGCCCTCGCCGCGCCGGCCTCCCCGGCGCCGCATGGCGCCGCCCCGGGTCAGCGCGCGGCCTGCGGCACGGCCTCGAGCGGCCGCGGGCTCTCGTCCGCGAGCGGCAGGACCTCGCGAGCGTCCCGCTCCTCCCGTTCCTCGCGCTCCGCCTGCGCGGCGCGGAGCTGCTCGGTCGGGATGGCGGTGGGCGGCGGCGCGTAGCGGCACATGGCGTCAGACCGCCGCGGGGACCTCGGCGACCGTGCCGAGGCGGATGTGGTTGCCGGACGGGTCGCGGAACGCGCAGTCCACTCCCCACGGGCGCTGCTCGGGCGGCTCGTGGAACTCGACGCCGCGCGCCTTGAGCTCCTCGTACTCGGCCTGCACGTCGTTCGTCGTCAGGAACAGCGTGCCGACCGCGCCCTTGGCCAGCAGCTCCCGCAGCTTGGCCTGCGTGTCGTCGTCGAACACGGGCTCCCCGGGGATGTCCATCAGCACGATCGTCGTGTCGGGCTGGCCGGCCGGGCTCACCGTGAGCCAGCGGAAGCCGTCGAGCTCGGGGAGGCTGATGTCGGCGCGGACGCGCATCCCGAGCTTGTCCCGGTAGAACGCGAGCGCCTCGTCCTGGTCGTGGACCCAGATCTGCGTGGTGGCGAGCTTGAGCATGGCCGGGACGGTACGTTCGCGTCCCCGCGCTGTCTTCTCGAAATGTGCTCAATAGGCCATGAGCACGAGCGCGCGCGCCGGGGCGCCGTCGAGCGGCTCGTAGGAATGGCCCACGTCGCCCGCGAAGCGCAGCACGTCGCCCGCGTCGAGTTCGACCTCGCTGCCCTCCGGGCCGGCCCGGAGCCGGCCCTCCAGCAGGTACAGGTGCTCGCGCACGCCGTTCGGGTGCGGGCTCGAGCGGCGCACGGTCCCGGCCGGGAACGTGATGTCGAGCGCCTCCACGAGCGACGCGCCCGCGGCCTGGGTGAGCATGCGCGCGTGCACGGCGCCCGCCACCTCCGGGATCTCCGCGGCCCGGGTGAGCTCGACACTCGGGGCGGCGACGAGCGAGCCGAACGGCACGTCGAGCGCGTCCGCGAGCGCATACAGCGTCTCGACGGTCGGGTTCGCCTGCGCCGCCTCGATCCGCGACAGCGTGCCCTTGCCGGTCCCGCTGGCGGTCGCCAGCTCGTTCAGCGACATGCCGCGCGCCGTCCGCAGCGCCCTCACGTTCGCGGCCACCGCACGGATCACCTGGTCCATATATGAAACACTCTACCCATGAGTGGAACGGAAGTCGTGGTCGTCGGAGGCGGGATCGCGGGCACAACCATCGCGTACGAGCTCGCCTCGCGCGGCCTGGCCGTGACCCTGCTCGAGCAGGACCGCCTCGGCGCCGGCGCGTCCGGCCGCAACACGGGCACGCTCCTGTACCAGACCGAGCCGGCCGTGGCGGCGATGCTGCGCGCCTCGGTCGAGCGCTACCGCGCACTTCCGGACTCCTTCGCCTGGACGCCGCGCTCGGAGCTGCTGCTCGCGCGCACGCCGGAGCAGCTCGCGCTGGCCGCCGCCAAGGCGCAGGCGATCGCGGCCCAGGGCGTGCGGGTCTCGGCCGTCGACGGCGACGCGCTGCGCGCCGAGTTCCCCGCCTTCGGCCCCGACGTCCTCGGCGGCCAGGTCTTCGAGGACGTGTCCACGGTCGACGCCGAGCTCGCCAACCTGGCCTTCGCCGACGCCGCGCGCGAGGCGGGCGCGGTCCTGCGCGCCGGCGTGCGGGTCGCCGCCGTCGCGCGCGGCGGCGTGCTCACCGACGCCGGGCGGATCGCGGCGGACGCGGTCGTGGTCGCCGCCGGGCCGTGGCTCGCCGACCTCGTGCGCGTGCCCGTCCGGGCGGGGCGCGGCTGGCTGATGCGGGTCGATCGCCTCGACGTGCCGTGGATCGTGGAGGAGGTCTCCTGGCCCGACCAGGCCGTGCTCGGGCGCGCCGCCCTGCCCGTGCCGCTCGCCGAACTGGCCGACGCCGGCCCATCGGAGCGTCCCGTCGGCGAGTGCGCGCTGCTGTGCCCGCTGCCGGACGGCAGCGGCCTGATCGGCGCGTCGCTGTGGACCTCGCTGCGCGACGCCGTCGAGGGCAGCGAGGCGCCGCGGCGGATCGCGCGGCGCGTGCTCGAGGTCGCGCCCGGGCTGCGCGCGCGGGTGGTCCGCGCGTGGTCCGGGCTGCGACCGATGACGCCGGACGGCCTGCCGGTGGCGGGCGAGGCCGACGGCGTCTTCGTGCACGGCGGGCACGGCTCGCTCGGGATGCAGGCCGCGCCGGCGACCGCCGCCTGGCTCGCCGCGGCGATGCACGGCGAGCCGACGCCACCCACGTACGACGAACTCCGACCGGGACGGTTCGCATGATCTCCCAGCGAGTACAGAGCATGCTGCGCATGACCATGGCCGACATGGCCGACGCGGCCGACGCGATGGACGGGGCCTTCCGGCTCGAGAACGCCGACACCTACCTGCTCCCACCCGAGCACGTGCTGGAGGCGACCCGGGCGGCAGTCGGCGTCGACGACTGCAACTCGTACCTGCCGCTTCGCGGGCTGCGCGTCCTGCGCGACGCGATCGCGCTCCGGTACGCCGAGGATCGCGGGCTCGACTACGACCCGGAGGGCGAGATCGTCGTCTCCTGTGGCGCCGGCGAGTCGCTGCTCAATGCGCTGCTGACGCTGATCGACCCCGGCGACCGTGTGCTGCTGACCAACCCGACCTACTCGGGCATGGCCCAGCGCGTCCGGCTCGCGGGCGGCGAGCAGGTCTTCACGCCGCTCGTGCCCGGCAACGGCCGCTGGAACCTCGACCTCGACCATCTGCGCTCGGCCGCCCGCGGCTGCCGCGTGCTCTTCTTCGCCTCGCCGTGCATGCCCGTCGGCACCGTCTTCACGCGCGAGGAGACGGCGGCGATCGAGGCCGCCGCGGCCGAGAACGACGCCTGGATCGTGTTCAATGGCCACGCCGACCGGGTTGCCTTCGACGGCCGCGAGGTGACGCTGCCCGGACCGCGCGAGCGCACAATCCTCGTCGGCTGCATGTCCAAGAACTACCTGATGCCCGGCTGGCGCATCGGCTGGGCGCTCGGCCCGCGCGAGGTCATGCGGGCGATGGAGGACGTGCACATCTTCAACGGCATCATGCCGAGCGGTTTCTGCCAGGCGGGCGCGGCCGCCGCGCTCGGCGGACCACAGGGCTGGCAGGCCGAAGCCGTCGAGATCTTCGCCCGCGGGCAGCGCGCGCTGCTCGACGCCATCGCCGCCTCCGACCGGCTGCAGGCGATCCCGGCCGAGGGCGGCTACTACTGCCTGCTCGACGTCAGCGGCACCGGCCGGCCCGCGACCGAGTTCGCCGCCGGGCTGCTGGCCGAGCAGCGCGTGGCGGTCACGCCCATGCAGGGGTGGGGCAGCGACGACTTCGGCGAGCACCTCGTGCGGCTGATCTTCACCAACGAGCCCGAGGATCGGCTCCGCGAGGCCGGCCGCCGGATCGCGCAGTTCGCCGAGGCGCGCTGAGCCCCGCCCGGCTAGGAATCCGTCGTCTGCGTGAGCCGGAAGTGGTTGCCGAACGGGTCCCGGAAGCCCGCGTCGATGCCGTACGGGCGCTCCTCGGGAGCGTCGACGAACTCGACCCCGCGGGCCGTGAGCTCCTCGTAGTCGCGGCGCACGTCGTCCGTCGTCAGGAACACGGTGTTCGCCGCGCCCTTGGCCAGCAGGTTGCGGATGTTCTTCGCGGTCTCCTCGTCGAACACCGGCGGGCCCGGGATCGCCATCAGCACGATCGAGACGTCCTCCTGGCCCTTGGGGCTGACCGTCAGCCAGCGGAAGTCGCCGAGCTCGGACATCGTGACGTCCGCGCGGACCTCCATCCCGAGCTTGCCGACGTAGAACGAGAGCGCTTCGTCCTGATCCAGAACCCAGAGTTGCGCGTGCGCGATCCTCATCATGCCCGGCAACGTATTCGGCCGGCGCCCGCGTGTCTTCTCGAAATGTGCTGACGCTAGGGCTTGCGGTACTGCGGACGCCCGTAGGCGCGGACCACGCACGAGGGCACGACCACGCGCGCCGACGCGGGCGGGAACGACGCGCGGTACGCGGCGGGTGACTTGCCGTACATGCGCGTGAAGCTGGTCGTGAACGAGCCGACGCTCTGCAGGCCGACGCTGAAGCAGATGTCCGCGATCGAGCGGTCCGTGTCGCGCAGCAGCGCGGCCGCCCGCTCGAGCCTGCGCGTGAGCAGGTACACGTGCGGCGTCTCGCCGAACGCGCGCCGGAACTCGCGCGAGAAGTGCGCGCGCGAGAGGCCCGCCGCGGCCGCCATGTCGTCGACGTCCAAGGGCTCCGCGTAGCGGGCGTCGGCAAGGTCCTTCGCGCGCAACAGATGCCGGGCCGGTGGGGCAAAGACCATGGCCTCAGAAGTATCACCGATACCCTGCGCGACCACGCGATCACGAACCTCGGGGCAGCCTGATGAAGCTCACTTACACCTATACGGACGAGGCGCCGGCGCTCGCCACGCACTCGCTTCTCCCGATCATCGAAGCCTTCGCGAGCCAGGCGGGAGTCGACATCGAGTTGCGAGACATCTCGCTCGCCGGCCGCATCCTCGCCCAGTTCCCGGACCGCCTGACCGACGAGCAGCGCGTGCCGGACGCGCTGGCCGAGCTCGGCCAGCTGGCCAAGACGCCGGACGCGAACATCATCAAGCTGCCGAACATCAGCGCCTCGGTCCCGCAGCTGAAGGCCGCGATCAAGGAGCTCCAGCAGGCCGGCTACGACATCCCGGACTACCCGGACTCGCCGGCCACCGACGAGGAGCGCGCGGCGCGCGAGGCGTACGACCGCGTCAAGGGCTCGGCCGTCAACCCGGTGCTGCGCGAGGGCAACTCCGACCGCCGCGCGCCTGCGTCCGTGAAGGCCTTCGCCCGCTCGCATCCCCATTCCATGGGCGAGTGGTCCAAGGACTCCAAGTCGCACGTCGCGACGATGTCCGACGGCGACTTCCGCTCGACGGAGAAGTCCGTGACGCTCGAGCGCGACGACGAGCTGCGGATCGAGCACGTCGCCGCCGACGGCACCACGACCGTCCTGAAGGAGTCCCTGCCCGTGCTCGAGGGCGAGATCGTCGACGCGGCCGTGATGCGCCGGGCGGCGCTCGACAAGTTCCTGGCCGAGCAGATCGCCGATGCCAAGGAGAAGGACGTCCTCTTCTCCCTGCACATGAAGGCGACGATGATGAAGGTCTCGGACCCGATCATCTTCGGGCACGCCGTGCGCGCGTACTTCGCCGACGTCTTCGACGAGTACGCCGACGCGCTCGAGGACGCCAACCCGAACAACGGCCTCGCGTCGATCCTGTCGTCGATCGAGGGGACGCCGCAACAGAGCGAGATCGAGGCCGCGATCACCAAGCGTTACGAGGCCGGCCCGGACCTCGCGATGGTCGACTCCGACCGCGGGATCACCAACCTGCACGTCCCCAGCGACGTGATCATCGACGCCTCGATGCCGGCGATGATCCGCAGCTCGGGCCAGATGTGGAACGCGGCCGGCGAGCAGCAGGACACCAAGGCCGTAATCCCCGACTCCTCGTACGCGGCGCTGTACGCGGAGACGATCGACTTCTGCCGCGAGAACGGCGCGTTCGACCCGCGGACGATGGGCACGACCCCGAACGTCGGGCTGATGGCCCAGAAGGCCGAGGAGTACGGCTCGCACGACAAGACGTTCGAGATCTCCGCCCCCGGCAAGGTCCGCGTCGTCGACTCGTCGGGCACCACGCTGCTCGAGCACGACGTCGAGGCGGGCGACATCTGGCGCGCCTGCCAGACCAAGGACGCCCCGGTGCGCGATTGGGTGCGGCTCGCGGTCGAGCGTGCCCGCGCGATGGGCGCGCCGGCCGTCTTCTGGCTCGACGAGACGCGCGCGCACGACGCGCAGGTCCTGCGCAAGGTGCGCGAGTACCTCAAGGAGCACGACACGGACGGCCTGCAGATCGAGATCATGCCCGTGCGCGAGGCGACCCGCTTCACGCTCGAGCGCGCCAAGGCGGGCAAGGACACGATCAGCGTCACGGGCAACGTCCTGCGCGACTACCTGACCGACCTGTTCCCGATCCTCGAGCTCGGCACGAGCGCGAAGATGCTCTCGATCGTGCCGCTGATGAACGGCGGCGGGCTGTTCGAGACGGGGGCCGGCGGCTCGGCGCCCAAGCACGTGCAGCAGCTGCTGCGCGAGAACCACCTGCGCTGGGACTCGCTCGGCGAGTTCCTCGCGCTGGCCGTGTCGCTGGAGTTCCTCGCGGACAAGACGGACAACCCGCGCGCGGCGACGCTGGCGCGCACGCTCGACGAGGCCACGGGCCAGCTGCTCGAGAACGGCAAGTCCCCGTCGCGCAAGGTGCACGAGCTCGACAACCGCGGCTCGCACTTCTACCTGGCGCTGTACTGGGCGCAGGCGCTGGCGGGCGACGAGGAGCTGGGCGCGACGTTCGCGCCGCTGGCGGAGCGGCTCGCGGCCGACGAGGAGACGATCGTCGCCGAGCTCAACGAGGTCCAGGGCAGCCCGGTGGACCTCGGCGGCTACTACTTCGTCGACCGCGAGAAGACGGACGCGGTGATGCGCCCGAGCACGACGTTCAACGCGGCGATCGAGACGCTGACGGCGAAGGCCTGACACATCCGCGATTCTGCGGTCGCGCGCCCCGGGATCGGGCCGCGGCCGCAGAATTGTCGCGGTCTTGTTGCAGTTTTGTAACAAAGCCGCCTTGTCCCGTTGCAGGGCCCCGGCGGATGCTGCCGGGCATGCAGACAGGGCAGATCACGAAGGAGCTGCGGCCCTCCTGGGAGCCGCTCGTCACGCTCGTCGGCCGCGAGGTCGTCGGGTGCTTCACGTGGAAGCACGTCGTCAGGCTCGACGACGGGACCGCGGTCCACGCCTACCGCCACGCCGCGACGGAGGCCTTCCTCCTGCTCGGGGACGACAACCGCGCGTTCGCGTGCAAGGACGGGGACTACGAGGAAGTCACGCCGTCGGCTGCGCTGGAGGCGGCCTTCCGAGGCTGGGAGGACGCGCGCCCGCGCCCGCGTGACCCTGACGCCGTGCGCGCGCTGCTCACGCGGCACGGCATCGCCACCGGCGAGCCGGCGGCGTGAGATGCAGCACGGGTGGGTGCGGCAGTCCGAGCGGCCGCTGTGGGAGCCGCTGATCGACGTCGTCGGCCTCGACGTCGTCGGCGCGTTCATGTGGATGTACGAGGTCGAGCTCGAGGACGGCGAGGAGCTGCACGCCTACAAGAGCATCGCCACGCGCCGGTACCTGCACCTGGCGCTGGACGGGCGCGCGTTCGCCTACGTGCCGCGCCGGCGGTACCGGCCGGTCGCGCTGCTCGATGCGCTCGAGGAGGTCTTCGACGGCTGGGAGCGCCTGCAGCCGCAGCCACCGAAGCCGGAGGCGGTCACGGCTCTGCTGGCGCGCCACCGTGCGCAGGCGCTCGCCCGATGAGCGCGCGGTCAGGCCGGCCCGGCGAGGCGGTCGATCTCGTCGATCGTCCGCCCGAGCTCCTCGAGCATCGGGACGGCGCGCTCGCCGAGCGCGTCGCGGCGGGCGGCGAACGCCTCGTACAGCGAGCGGTAGTACCAGCGGACGGCGTGGCCCTCGCGGAAGTTGAAGCGCGTCCAGAGGGCGTCGCCGTGCGTCCGGAAGTCGAGCAGGATCGCGCGCGCGTTGTGCAGCTTGTCGGCGAGCGAGACCCGCAGCTCGTCGGGCTGCTTGTGGGCGATCGCGGCGATGTAGGCGCGCTTGCGCTCCAGCCAGGGCGGTTTCGGCTCGCCGTCGCTGTCGGAGTTGGCGAACACGATCCGGGCGGCGTCCTCGCCGAACTGTTCGCGGATGCGGGCGAGCATCGGCTGGCCGCCGCCGTCCTCGACGGCGTCGTGCAACAGCGCGGCGATCGCCTCGGTCTCGTTGCCGCCCATCTCGAGCACGAGCGAGGAGACCGCGAGCAGGTGCGAGAGGTAGGGCGTCCCCGTGCCCTTGCGCAGCTGTCGGCGGTGGTGGTCGGCCGCGAGCGCCAGGGCTCGGTCGAAGGCATCGCCGAGCAGCGGTTCGTCGGTGTAGGTCTCGGCCATCGGATCCCTAGGATCGTCGCATGGGCGAGCGTACGAGCTATCCGCCCGGGACATTCTCCTGGGCTGAGCTGGCCACGAGTGACGCCGACGCCGCGAAGTCGTTCTACGCGAGCGTGTTCGGCTGGGAGTACCGCGACAACCCGATCCCGGGCGGCCAGGCCTACTCGACGGCGGTCCGCGACGGCAAGGACGTCGCCGCGCTGTATGCGTCCGAGCAGCCGCCGCACTGGAACTGCTACGTCACGGTCGAGTCGGCCGACGCCGCGGCCGCGCGCGCCGCCGAGCTCGGCGCGTCCGTGGCGGCCGAGCCCTTCGACGTCATGGACGTCGGGCGGATGGCGGTGATCACCGATCCCACCGGGGCGGCGCTGTGCCTGTGGGAGCCGCGCACGCACATCGGTGCGTCGCTGGTGAACACGCCGGGCGCGCTGACGTGGAACGACCTGATCACGCCCGATCCCGCGGAGGCGGCGCGGTTCTACGGCGAGCTGTTCGGGTGGCGGACCCAGGAGGTCGAGGGCGGCAACGGCTACCGGGTGATCTTCAACGGCGAGCGCAGCAACGGCGGGATGATGCCGCTGGACCCGCGCATGGGGTCCGCGCCGCCGAACTGGATGCCGTACTTCGGCCACGAGGACGTGCGCCGGCTGGTGGAGGAGATCGGCGGGCTGGGCGGGCAGGTGTTCAGCGGGCCGATGGAGATGCCGCAGGGCACGATCGCGGTTCTCGGCGATCCGCAGGGCGCGGTGTTCGCGGTCTGGACGGGCGAGTACGACGACTGATGCGGCTGGAAACCTGGAGCGCGCCGCCGGGCGACGTGATCCCGAACCACCCGCGCTTCGAGGTGCTGCTCTACCACGAGGTCGA
>Ga0182742_1003059_pt1 | contig 17089 bp, 15 predicted proteins | sample eDN5th37CBELigMG_FD_128880 | JGI IMG/M metagenome (GOLD analysis project Ga0182742, IMG submission 128880) | Enriched Miracle-Growth compost microbial communities from Emeryville, California, USA - eDNA 5th pass 37_C BE-Lig MG (version 2)... ...
ATGCCGTAGCCGTAGCGGTCGAGCGCCTTCTTGCCGGCCTCGGCCAGCTCCTCGTTGTCGGCAAGGCCGAGATAGTTGTTGGCGCAGAAATTGAGGACGCGCTCGCCCGAAGCGACGACGATCCCGCCCGCCTGCCTGGAGGTGATGACACGTTCCGATTTGTAGAGGCCCGCGGCTTTGAGGCCGTCGATTTCCTGGGAAAGATGGGACAAAAAAGCGTTGTTCATCGGACGTTGAGACCTCGTTCCAGCATCGGCCTCTGCGGCACTGCGTCGGAAATCATGATGGCAATGGCAGGTAAGCAAATCGCTCCTCGCCGGTATCGGGCGCCTTTTGGCTGCCACGGATGCCAGGCCCGCGGCAGCCAGGCAAAAAGCGGTCAGGCAGCCTTTGCCGGGAACCCGTCGCGGCACAGTCCCGTGAGTTCGTCGAGTGACATCGCGTCGAGATCAAGTGCGTTGAGAAGGTCGTTTTCGGCAGCGAAATCACGGCCATACATCGACGAGAAAATGCGGACGCCGGCTTCATGCAATTCTGCGGGGTGGCCAGCGAGGCGACCGATCTTCGCCGTCATCACGAGGCCGAAGGGGACGTCTTCCGTCACATAGCGGCTGTCGGCGGTGGTGGGGCCGCTGCCGCCATTGCCTGCCTCGTGCATTTCCTGGTTCATCTGGGAAATGGAATTTATCGGCACATGGAACGACAGGTGAAAATGCTGGAAGATATCCCGCACCTCCAGACCGAGTTTCGTGGCGATGGCGATGCGCTCCTTGTCGAGGTCCTCTAGGAGGCGGCCGACATTCGGTGTGACATTCTGGCCCTGGCTCCAGGTCTCGCCCCGCTCCATGCGGGTCATATTGCCCAGCGCGATACCCATGTGGTTCTGCGGGTTGAGATTGGAAAGGGCGATCGCCAAGAGGCTGCCCCGGTCGCGGAAGCGATCGCCGAAAAGCGACCGGCAGACGGAGAGCCCCACTTCGCTGGAAGAAGCCGGCACCGTCGCGAGATCGACCTGCTTGCGGATCGTGTTCACATTGACCGACGTCTGGCTCAATTGCCGACCGGAAACCGCGGTGGTGCCCCAGGCGACGATCGGGATGACGATGCCGCGCGCGGCCAGCAGGCGGGAGAGATACAGCGCGCCGAACGATGCATGCGAGGAGAAGATGACGATCTGCGACGATGTGATGTGCGGAGCGATGGCATCCAGAACCGTCTTGTGACCGTAGGCAGGCAGCGCGATGACGAGCGCCTCGGCTCCCGCGACGAGTTCTTCGGCGCTCCCCGCGACGGCAGGATGGAAGGTGCCTTGGATCGCACCTTCAGCGACCAGCGCTTCGCCGTTGGCGAGGGCTTGCGTGCGCTTGCCGGAAGGCGACCACAGCGTCACCTTGTGTCCCTGCTGTTCCACGAGTGCGGCCGTTCCAAAAGCGATCGAACCCGCTCCGACAATTCCTGTGCGCATCGATAATTCCCTTTCTGCTCAATCATGGTTTCGGCCTTGCGGCCGTTCGTTACTTCTGGCGCGTCGATGTTCTCGGTGTGTGCGGGCCGACATCGCCGGATGCCACGACGAGGAACGCGCCGGCCCCGACAGCGCCGACGCTGGTCAATGAATGCGGCACGTCCGCGGGATAGCGCGCCGTCTCACCGGCGCGCACGATCATGGTGTTTCCCGCGCTGCGCACGATGATCTCGCCCTTGGTGCAGTGCAGGTGCTCGACGGTGCCGGCCCCGTGCGGGTCGCTCACCAGTTCACCCTCCGCATCGAAACTGAGGAGATACCACTCGATCAGCGACACCATGCTCGCCGGAGACAGGATCTGCAGCGTACACGTCCCGTCGGCACTGCGGATGGTCGGGGTCAGATTGCCCGGTTGCAGATCGATAATGGAGCCGCTGCGCTCCTCGCTTGCGCCGCTGACCAGACTGTTGAGGTCTATCTTCAGCGCCCGGGTCAGATGCCACAGCGTGCCATAGGTCGGGTTGGCGTTGCCGCGTTCTATTTCCGACAGCATCGAGCGGGAGACGCCCGACAGCGCCGCCAGCTCAGTAAGCGTCAGATTCAGCTCTTTGCGATAGGCCTGCAAGCGAGGTCCGATTTCGGGCGGATTGATCGAAAGCATGCTTTGTTCCCCTCTGGCTGTCTCCTGGACGCTCCGAACGATCATTCTTCGACGGGCTCGCCGAGCGTGTGCATCAGCCGGTTTGCCCAGCCGAACAAGGCCGTCGACAGAATGAGATCAAGAATTTCATCCTTGCTCAAACCGGCTGTAACGAGTGCTGCCATATCGTCGACGGTGGCATCAGACGGGCATTTTGAAAGCTTGACCGCGAAATTCAGGATGGCTTTGAGCCTCGGCTCGATCTGCGCATCGACGCCATCGGCGAAGATCGCCGCGATGACATCGGTTTCCTTGGTCAGCTGGTTGTAGCGGTTGGCATGAACCGCCGCACAATAGATGCAGCGATTGACCATCGAGGCACCGACAGCGCCAAGCTCGCGCTCGGCACGGGACAGCCCGCCGCGATTGTACATCACGCCGTTGAAGAGCGGTGACCGATGCTTCAGCGTCTCGACGTCGTGCGCCAGCACCAGCACATAGTCGGAGACCTTGGTGTTGGATGGGGTGATCTTCAACGCTTCGAGCTGCTCGGCCGTCGCGTCGGCAAGATTTACCGGAGCCACATAGGGTTTCCACTGCGGGATGTCGGTCGTGAACTCATGCACCGTCTTGCTCATGCCAGCCCCCGCATCAATTGCAGGCCGACCGCGACCCTGATCTGGTAGCTGACGAAGGCGACCAGTTCCGAAAGCCGCACGATGTCGGCGTCGCCGATGCCGGCCTCGCGAAGGCGCTCGATGTCGTGGCGCGTCGCATCTTTGGGCGAATGCGCCACGAGGTCGACATGGCGGATCAAGGCGCGTGTGCGCATGTCGCTGCCGCCGTCAAACCAGATATCGGCCATGCGCGCCGCGCTCTCGGGCACCCCAGCCTTCTCCAGCAGGGCTTCGAAGTGATCTTCGAAGGCCTTCTGGTCGTTGATCTTCGCAATGCGCAAGGCGAGCGCTGCCCTTTCCGCATGCGAGAGGCCGCCCGGATTTTCCGGGGTCAACGCGGCGTCATGCGTCTGTTGGGTCAACGCCATGATGTCGGCGCGACCCGCCACCGTTTCGGACAGTGTACTGCCCGGCTCGATTCCGACGATTGCGGCAACGACATCCTCATTCTCAGCCATTTCGTCCTCCTATGCCAGCTTGCGATCGCCGAGGGTTTCATCATCCGGCAAGGGGGATGCCGTCCACTCATCGCCACGCAGTTCGGGCGTGTCGTAGTCGAGCAACCGCTGCCAGTACCGATCGAAATTTTCCGTATAAAGCTTGGCGGCGATCTCGCGCACCAGCCAGGATGCGCCTTCGCTGATACCCGGAATGTCGCCGCTCACCTTGCCGAGGCTGGCTGCCGCGCCGGAATTGAAGCAATGGATGTTGGCAAGCCACGGTGCCTGACCCGGTTCGCGCTCGATGAAGCTGAAATCGTCAGCGAGATAGGGGAATTTTCCGAGTTGCTCGTTCTCCTGATCTGCCGGCGGCGTGAAACGATCCTGCCACAACAGGATCTTGTCTGCATAACCGTCGAGTTCCTTGCGCGCCAATGGATCGACCCCGAAACCCGTACCAAGGATGAGGAAGTCCGCGCGCACGGATTTGCCCTGAGACGTCTCGATAACGATTTCCTCGCCGTTGAGCTTCACGTTCTCGACCGCAGCGTCGAAATGGAAATAAGCATTCGGATGGCGGCTGACCCGCATTGTCGAGCCGCGCGGCGCTGGCGTCTGGGTGCGCAGGGAGTAATTCATGATCTGCCAGCGTCTGGCGTCACCCAAATGCTGGAAGGCAGCAGTGAAACCGAACGAGCCGATGCCCATCAATTTGTTGATGCATGGCATTTCCCTGCGCCGAATGAGATGACGGACTTCGGCTGCCCCGGCCTCCAAGGCTTCAGCGGCATTGTCGACGGCGGATGCCCCGACCCCGACGACCACGACCCGCTTGCCACGCAGGGCGGCAAAGTCGATGGCGTATGAGGAATGCGCCCAGTATTTTTCCGGCAGGCCGCTGACGAAGTCCGGAATGCTGGGATGTCCCATGCCGTCGCGGCCGGTCGCCATGACAACCTTGCGGGCGAGCACGGATGTTTCCCGGGCCCCCTTACCCGACGTCGTCAGCCGTAGCAGCCGGCCCTCGGGCCGGATCGCCGTAACCTCGACATTGTTTTCGACAGGCAGGTCAAGCACCTTGCGGTACCAGCGCAAGTAGTCCATCCACATCGGGCGCGGAATCTTGTCGAGTGCTGTCCAGGCGCCGTTTCCGAACTGGGCGACATACCAGGCGCGAAATGTAAGCGACGCCATGCCATAGGCGGGGCCGGTCAACTGCTTGGGCGAACGCAGGGTTTCCATGCGGGCATAGGTCAGCCAGGGTCCTTCGAGGCCCGGCTCGCTGCGGTCGAAGATGCGAATATTCTGAATACCGGCACCGATCAGCGCAAAGCCGGCAACGAGGCCGCACATGCCGCCGCCGATCACGACAACATCATGGACCTGCTCGTCGGAGAGTGTCGGCGCGACCCAGTTCGCCGGTGGATAACAAAGGCAGGCGAGGTCGTCGCGGACACGCCGCTCCAGCTCCGGCAGGCTGGTCGCTGCAGATTGAATCGGCGTTTCAGCGTCATAGGCCATGATCTACCTCCGTCGCCCGATGGAACCTGCAGTTCGCATCAGCCGGCTTACCTCCTACAACCCGCACCGATGCGGTGCGGGTCACTCTTCGCTCAGGGCGTCTCTAGTTGTGAGCGTGCCGATCAGGGATGACCGTTGCGGTCTCGATCTTCCAGCCGACCCAAACATCTTCACCCTCGAGCTGTGCGATTTCGCTTGGATGGACAAGGGTGTTCAGCAAGGCGCCGTCGCCGACTTCGACCATCATCGAGGTGTGGTTGCCCTTGAACACCCGCTGACGAATCTTGCCCTTGATGCGATTGCCCGTGGCCGGCTCGTCCGCCGAGCAGTGAATCGCTTCAGGTCGCAGGACGACGTAAAGATGCTCGCCGACCTTCGGCGACAGCCCGCCCGGGTCCGCCTTGATGGTAACGCCGTTCCAGTTCAGTGCCGCGACGCCGCTCTCCATGCCAAGAACAGCGCTGCGCAGCAGATTGGTCTCGCCGATGAAGTTGGCGACGAAGACGGATCCGGGGCGCCCGTATAGTGTATTGGGGTCGCCCATTTGTTCGATGCGACCCTTGTTCATGACCACGATCGTGTCCGACATCGTCAGCGCTTCCTCCTGATCGTGGGTCACGAACATGAAGGTCTTTCCGGTCTTTTCCTGGATTGCCTTGAGTTCGATCTGCATCTGCTGGCGCAGCTTGGCATCGAGCGCGGAAAGAGGTTCGTCGAGCAGCAGCACGTCTGGATCCGGAGCCAGCGCGCGCATGAGCGCCACACGCTGGCGCTGGCCGCCGGAAAGCTCTGCCGGCAAACGCTTGGCGTAGTCCTGAAGCTGAACCAACTCCAGCAGTTCCAATACCCGGCGGTGGATCTTGTCGTTATCAAGCCCCTTCAGTTCGAGACCGAAAGCGATGTTCTTGGCAACCGTCATATGCGGAAAAAGCGCATAATCCTGGAAGACGATATTCACATTGCGCTTGTTCGGCGGGACCCGCGTGACGTCCTTGCCATTCAGCAGAATGCGGCCAGATGTCGGGGTCTCGAAACCGCCAAGCATGCGGAGCGACGTGGATTTGCCGCATCCGGAGGGGCCAAGAAGCGTGACGAACTTGCCTGCCTCGATGCTAAGATTCAGATTCTCGACGGCGACATAACTGCCAAAGCTCTTGGTTACATCATCAAATTGAACGACGGGTTCCATCAGCGGGTCCTCGCGCGGCGGGTGAAATATTCGGCGTACAGTCCGACGGCAGCCGTAACCACGAGAACCAGCGTCGCCATTGCGTTGATTTCGGGGGACATGCCGCCCTGCACCTTGGCAAAGATCAGCATGGGCAAGGTAGGACGATAACCGCCGAGGAAGAACGTGCGGACAAAATCATCGATCGACAGGAGCACGCAGAAGATCATGCCGCCGCCCAGGGCCGGCCTGAGATAGGGCAGGGTCACGCGGAAGAAGGCGACGATGCTGTCGGCACCAAGATCGCGAGCCGCATCGACGAGATTGCCCGGCATCGAGCGCAGCCGAGTGAGCGCCATGACGACCACAAAGGGCACGGCATGCACGGTATGGCCGAGGATGATGGCTGCGGTCCCGGTGGGCATGTCGATGGTCGAAATGAAGATACGCAGCGAGATCGCCGAGATCATGCCCGGCACGACCGCCGGTAGGCACGCGAGTGCGAAGAGGACGATCTGGCCACGAATGCCGTCTGCGACGATGAGCATGGCGATCCATACGCCAAGGGTCGTCGCTGCGAGCGTTGCCGCCGCGGCGATCATGATCGAGTAGAGGCAGGCTTCCAGGAACTGCTTGTCCTGCATCACCTTGACGTACCAGTCGAATGTCCACTCGCCGATAGGGAAGGCGACGAAGTTCGCGTCCTTGAAGCTCATCGCCATCATGAGCGTGAGCGGCAGGAGCAGATAAAGGATGAATGCCCAATAGAACGCCGTAAGGGTTGTTCGCGGAACATCGGAAAACGGGGTGCGCATCAGATTGCTCTCCTTTTGCGCCCGCCAACCAGCCGCATGAAAATGGCAGCGGCGATGAGGGCGGTCACCAGCATGATCAGGGCGAAGGCAGCACCGACCGGCCACTTGTCGCTGGCACCATGGAAGAAGCCGCTGATCGTCTCAGGGAAGAGCACCGTGTTTGGCCCGCCGAGCAGCATGGGTGTCGCGAAGACCCCGATGCATGTCAGAAAGACCAGGCAGCAGCCGGACACGATGCCATCGCGCGATAGGGGCAGGACGATGCGGCGGAAGCGCGTTAAGGGGCCTGCGCCGAGATCCGCGGCGGCGTCGAGCAGCGGCGACGGGATCTTCTCGATTGCCGAATAGAGCGGCAGCAGCATGTAGAGACAAATGAGATAGACGAGGCCGAAGCCCAAAGAGAATGACGTATACAGCATCGGTATCGGCCGATCGATCAGACCGATCTCACGCAGCAGTACGTTGAGTGCTCCACGATTGGCGAGCAGCATGATCACCGAAAACGTCCGGATAAGCTCTCCGGCCCAAAATGGGACCAGAAGCAGCAGGAGTGCCTTGGATCTGCCTTCCGGTCTGACGATCTTGGCAACGTAGTAGGCAACGGGATAGACCACGACCAGGGTCAACGCGGTTGCTGCCGTCGCGAAGATGAAGCTTCGGATCAGGGGCGTGAAGTAGATCGATTCACGGAAGAAAATGGCATAATTTTCAAGCGTGAAATGCGACTCTCTGCCGGGCTGGACGGGGTAGTGGGACAGAAGGCTGATCTTGAGCATCTGATAGATCGGCCCGACGTGGAGCATGATCAGCCAGATCAACGGTACGCCGGCCAAAAGAAGGATGCGGCCGATCCGCGATTCCACTGCCGCTCCCAGCGTGTACCGATAGAGCGCTGAATTGACCACCTTCGCTATGCCGGTCGAGTATTTCGGAACGGTCGTATCGCGCACCGTACCGAACCCGGCAGTCGTGTTGCTACTCACCATTGGACAATCTCACTTGGCGCACGCCGACCTTGATCGCACGGCATGGCCGGCGAGCCGTCATTGCACTGTTTGGTGAAACGGGAGCGCCGTCTGACCGGCCCTGCAGAGCGCCGAAGCATTCCAAGGGTCGGCCAGGCGAAGCTGAACCTGCGCGTCAGGCCGCCTTGACCTCGGCAGTCGCGCGGTCGATCATTTCGTTCTTCATGTCGCGATTGATCGAGGAGAAGAAGATGATGCGTTCGACCTCTTCCTGCGGCAGCGTCGACGCGAGCCGCTCCCGCTCGTCGAGCAGATCGCCGACGCCGTTTATGGTCGAGCTGTAGCCGGACTGTCGGGTCATTGCTGCGCCCACTTCCGGCGTTGCGAGGATCGCGTCGAGCAGCTTGTAAGCGTTCTCTGCGTTCGGAGCATTGTTGACGACGTTCAGCGTATAGCAGAAGCCGAAGGTGCCTTCCTTCGGCACGGAAAGCTTGATCGGATGACCGTCGATGATCAGCTTGGCAGCCGGGCCGGACCAGGAATGCGCAAGATAGATGTCCTCGTTGATGAACATCTGCTGTACTTCCGAACCAGCGTCATAGTACTTGCGCACCATATCCTTGTGCTTGATCAGGAAGTCGCGCGCTTCATTGGTCGCCTTCTGGGCGACCTCCGGCTTGTCGACATAGGTGGTGAAATCACCGTCATGGCCGAGATACTGCATGACGATAGTCATGAAGTCGCTGACAATATAGGAGGTCTGCCCCTTGTACTGCTCGTCGAACATGATGTCCCAGCTCGGCGCATCTTTCACATAGTCGACATTGCGGGCAAGCCCCTCATAGCCGGCAAGGATCGGCAAACCCCACAGATTGTCGTGGACGCGTGCCCAGGGCGCATCCTGATAAGCCGTATTGAGGTTCTTCCAGTTCGCGATCTTGCCGGTGTCGAGCGGCTGAAGCAGCTTGGAGTCGATAAATTGCGAGTAACGATGGCCAGCAACCGTGACGATATCCGTCGACGGGTTGGCGCCTTCTGCGGTGAGAAGGTTATACTGCTTGCCCTGGTCGTCGGTCAGGCGAATGCGAACCTCGATGCCTGTGTCGCGCTGGAACTTGTCGATGAATTCCTGCGGCAAGAACTTGTCGTAGGTCGTGACATTGAGAATGCCATTTGCCGCCCAAGCAGGCCGCGGGCGAATGATGTAAGGCATCGTCAAGGCAGCGGCTCCCGCTCCGAACAGCTTTAGTGCAGTTCTGCGGTTTGTAATCAGCTTCTCACTCATTTTGTCCCCCTAACTTGAGTACGAGCCAACGGTGCTTTCTGAACGGCGTGCGGTTCCCTCGCGCGGCAATGTCCGTACAACACTCAGGCCTCAAAGAACTGAACAAGGCCTCCTCGCCTTGTCCGGCATACCGAACAATATTTCCGGTGAACAGGAATTCACCTCTATATTGGACGAATGTCAAGCACGCAATTTCAAAGGAGCAAGACGTTCGATGTGCGTCGTACCGAAACAGAAAGAGCGGAGGCGGTTAGGGTTGCGCGGGGCCTGCCGCTTTCGTTGAATAGCCGCTATTGCGGATTGGATCCAGAAACGCGCGTTCCAGGAGAGTCAGGGCGGTGGGGCTGGCGCAACGGGTCGTACGTTTTCCCCGCGTCCTCAAGCCAATTTATACTGCCGGCAAACATCAATCGGAGCCGGTCGTCATGCAGGAAACCCACAATCTCCACCTCCCTTTCATAATCCCGTCGCAGGCCCAGAAGCACGTCACGCACAATGAGGCCATCAGCGCGATCGATACCCTCCTCCAGCTCGCCGTCGTCAGCAGGACAAATACATTGCCGCCCGGAGATCCCGCCCCGGGTGATCGCTATATCGTGCCTGTCGACGCCACCGGCGAATGGAGCGGCAAGGCGGGAATGGTTGCGGCGTGGCAGGAGGCGGCCTGGACGTTCCATGCGCCGAAGGCCGGGTGGCTGGCCTATTGTATCGAGGAAGACCGCATGCTGGTCCATGACGGTTCGCACTGGGTGCCTCTGAAGGCCTTCGCGTCCATTCCGCCGCAAGTGGGGATCAATACGACCGCCGATGCGGTCAATCGGCTCGCCGTCGCCGCGCCCGCCTCCCTCTTCACCCATGAGGGCCAGGGGCACCAGCTCAAGATCAACAAGGCAGGTGCGGCCGATACAGCATCGATCCTGTTCCAGACGAACTGGTCGGGGCGGGCGGAAATGGGGCTCGCCGGAAGCGATGCCTTCCGCTTCAAGGTGAGCCCGGACGGCGCGGCCTTCTTCGACGCGATGGTTGTGGACCAGGCGACGGGGCGCGTCGCCTTTCCCGCCGGCGTCACGGGGGTTCGGCCGCAACTTGCCGGCAATATCACCTATCATGTCGCCGCGTCCGGCAGCGACGGCAATGACGGACTGACGGCCGGGACGGCCTTCGCGACCGTGCAGAAGGCCGCCGACGAAGCAGCAAGGCTCGATTGCGCGGGCTATGACGTGACGATCCAGCTGGCCAATGGCAGCTATGCGGGCGCAATCATCCGGCCGCTTGTCGGCGGCGGCACCCTCTTCATCCGCGGCAACGACACGACGCCGTCATCCGTCGTCCTTTCCTCGGGGCTCGTTTTGCGGAGCGGTGTGCAGCTTCGCCTTTCAGGCGTGCGCATCGCGATCGCGACGGATCTCGTCCATGCGCTGTCGGTCGGCCACGGTGCCACCCTGCGCATCGGCAAGATGGAGTTCGGCGCCGTCGGCACCAATGCGGACCACATCTTCGCGGACAATCCCTGCCATGTCGTGCTGGAGGAGAACTATGCCATTGTCGGCGGCGCGCGGCGGCATATCAATATGGGTGCAGGCTATCTCACCGGCGCGGGCCGCACCTTCACGCTCACCGGCACGCCGGCCTTCACCCACTTCATCGCCGCCAGCAGCGGCGGGACGGTGGCGCTTTCCAGCCCGGTCATCGTCGGAAGCGCCACCGGCAGCCGCTACATCGCCGAGACGAACGGCGTGATCAACACCTTCGGCAAGGCGTCGACCTTCCTGCCCGGCTCGGCGTCCGGCTCGACACCGTCCGGCGGCATCTATGCCTGAAAGCCTCCCATAGCCCGCTCTGCCGCCGCCGGACCTTGCATAAAGGCCGGCGGTCTGGCTATGAAGGTCTCATGTCTCTCGAATCCGTCCGCGCCTTCTTCTCCGAAAACGCCCCCGATATTCCGGTGCTCGTGACCGAGCGGAGTTCGGCGACGGTGACGCTCGCCGCGCAGGCCCATGGCGTTGCACCGGAGCAGATCGCCAAGACGATCTGCCTGAGGATCGGCGAGGAGACGGCGCTTCTCGTTGCCGCCGGCACGGCGCGGCTCAGCAACCGGAAGTTCAAGGATCGCTTCGCGGCAAAGCCCCGCATGCTGGACGCCGAGCAGGTGCTGGCGATCACCTCCCATCCGGTCGGCGGGGTCTGCCCGTTCGGTTTGCCGTCCCCCGTTCCCGTCTATTGCGACGTCTCGCTGAAGTCCTTCGAAGAGGTGGTGCCGGCGGCGGGCGCGACGAATGCGGCGGTGCGCATCGCGCCCGAGCGCATGGTGAAACTGGTCAAGGGCGAGTGGGTCGACGTCTGCGACTGACGTTTTTCCCGCGCTTCCGTCAAATCCTGAAAGAGTTTCGCGAAAATCCGGTGAAATGCCCGGCTGGCGCAAGTCCGCGCAAATGCGCAATATGACGAAACTGTGATCAACCGCGGCCGGCTTCCGGCGGACAGCGGCGCGCGGACGCGGAAGATCCGCGGGGCTGGCGGTTCGCAGGCGCGAGGCGCCGGTCGGAACCGGGTGGCGGGAGGAGCCTTTGCCCGGGAGTTTTGCACGGCGGCGCTGACCGGCGCCCGCCAGGGGGAGAAAACATGTTTGAACGGTTCTTCAAGCTGACGGAGCACGGCACGTCCGTGCGAACCGAGGTGATCGCGGGTCTGACGACCTTCCTCACCATGTCCTATATCATCTTCGTCAATCCGGACATCCTGTCGACGACGGGCATGGACCGGGACGCCGTCTTCGTCGCGACCTGTCTTGCCGCCGCGCTCGGCTCCATGGTCATGGGGCTCGTCGCCAACTGGCCGATCGGCATGGCGCCGGGCATGGGCCTCAATGCCTTCTTCGCCTTCACGGTCGTGGCGGCGCTTGGCTTCACCTGGCAGCAGGCGCTCGGGGCGGTCTTCATTTCCGGCCTCATCTTCGTCATCCTGACGGTGACCGGCGTGCGCAGCTGGCTCATCGCCGGCATTCCGCATTCGCTCAGAAGCGCGATCGCCGCCGGTATCGGCCTCTTCCTCGGCATCATCGCCCTGAAGAGCTCGGGCATCGTCGTCGACAATCCGGCGACGCTCGTCGGTCTCGGCGACCTGAAGGCGACCGGCCCGCTGCTGGCCATCCTCGGCTTCTTCATCATTGCCGTGCTCGATGCCTTGCGCGTCAAGGGCGCGATCCTGATCGGCATCCTCGTCGTCACGATCCTGTCCTGGATCGTCGGCGTCAGCGAATTCCGCGGCATCGTCTCGGCCCCGCCGTCGCTCATGCCGACCTTCCTGCAGCTCGATATCGTCGGCGCGCTGCATGGCGGCCTGCTGCATGTCATCCTGGTCTTCGTGCTCGTCGAGGTGTTCGACGCCACCGGAACGCTGATCGGCGTCGCCAAGCGCGCCAACCTTATCCAGGAAGGCAAGCCGAGCCGCCTCGGCCGCGCGCTCCTTGCCGACAGCACGGCCATCGTCGCCGGCTCGCTGATCGGCACCAGCAGCACCACGGCCTATGTCGAAAGCGCCTCGGGCGTGCAGGCGGGCGGGCGCACCGGCCTTACCGCCTTCGTCGTCGCCGTCCTGTTCCTCGCCGCTCTCTTCATCTCGCCGCTCGCCGCCTCGGTGCCGAGCTATGCGACGGCCCCGGCCCTTCTCTATGTCGCCGGCCTGATGATGCGCGAACTGACGGAAATCGAATGGGAAGACCTGACGGAGGCGGCCCCGGCCGCGCTCACCGCGCTCGCCATGCCCTTCACCTATTCGATCGCCAACGGCCTCGCCTTCGGTTTCGTCAGCTATGTCGTCATGAAGTTCTTCACCGGCAAGTGGAAGGATATCCATCCGGCAACGCTGATCGTCGCCATCCTCTTCGTCATCCGCTTCGCCTTCTTCGCGGAATAGGCCGTCGATCCATCGCTAGGGGAAAGGGCCGCGCCATGGCGCGGCCCTTTTGCGTTTGGGCGATCCGGTGCCGCGGGTCGCTGTTTCCAGATATGAAAAAACCGGCCCGTGGAGGCGGGCCGGTGGATCCGATGATGTCCGGTGGTCGATCAGCGGATCACGAAAGGCGTTTCGTTGAAGGGCTCTTCGGGATTGTTGCCCTCGCCGCTCAGGCGGTGAGCAGCGCCTGGAGCCTGAGCTGGCTGATCCGCTCCACCTGCTCGGCCCATTTGAGGCCGCGCGAGGCGATTTCCCAGCCGGCGTCCTGCATCGCGGCGACCCGGGTGGGCGAGCGGCGTAGCGCGGTGGCGACACCATAGACGGTGCCCGGCACGTTCTTTTCCGTCGGCGGGCGATGGAGCCGCGTTCCAGCGGCGCTGGCCCGGCCATTGCGCCGCGCCGACGATCTCGGACAGGAAGGCTTCGGATGCCGCATCGCCATGCAGCACGCAGTTTTCCCCGCCTTCCTCATGGTTGAGGACGAATTGCACGGCCACGCGCGCCGCGTTCGGCCATGCGGCCTGCGGCGGGGTCTGGCCAAAACCGTGCATATCGCGGCAATATCGCATGGAACGCTCCTCCAAACGTTTTCGATGGGGAATTTCTAACCGCAAATCGCGCGCGCCATTCCCCCCGGAAATTTTGAAAGTCTCGAACGATCCCATTGCTTTTCAGTGGATAGGGACTGGAGGATAGTGGTTGCAGGAGCCCTATGCTCGGGAGGAAAACATGCAGTCTCATTCGCACGGAGCCGGCCGGCTCACGACCCACGTCCTGGACACCGCGCGCGGCAAGCCGGCGGAGGGCTTGCGTATCGATCTCTACAGGGTCGACGGCGATACGCTTCACCATATCAAGACCACCGAGACGAACGACGACGGCCGCTGCGACGCGCCGCTGCTTTCCGGCGAGACCATGAAGGCCGGCACCTACGAACTGCGCTTCCATGCCGGCGATTATCTCGGCCGTACGGGCGAAGGCCCGCTGTTCCTCGACGTCATCCCGATCCGCTTCGGCCTTGCGGACGAGGGCGCGCATTACCACGTACCGCTTCTCGTCTCGCCCTACAGCTATTCCACCTATCGCGGGAGCTGATGCCATGACGGCCGCAACGATCCGCTCGAAACTGCGCTTCATCCTCAACGGCAGGGACGTCGCCCTCGGCGATGTGCCGCCGGACCAGACGCTGCTCGACTGGCTGCGCCTTTCCCGTTCGCTCAAGGGCACCAAGGAAGGCTGCGCGGAGGGCGACTGCGGCGCCTGCACGGTGCTGGTCGGGCGGCTGACGCCGGCAGGCGGCCTCGTCTACGAGGGCGTCAATGCCTGCATCCGCTTCATGGGCTCGCTCGACGGCTGTCACGTCGTGACGGTCGAGCATCTGGCCGGCCGCGACGGGCAACTGCATCCGGTGCAGCAGGCCATGGTGGACTACCACGGCTCGCAATGCGGTTTCTGCACGCCGGGCTTCGTCATGTCGCTCTATGCGCTGTGGATGGAAAGGCCGAACCCGACGGACCAAGAGATCGAGACCGCGCTGCAGGGCAATCTCTGTCGCTGCACCGGCTACGAGCCGATCCTGCGCGCCGCCCGCGCCGTCTCGGGCTATGGCGGCACGGACAAGGACCCGCTGCTTATCGAGCGCGCGGCGATGATCGCGCGGCTTACGGGCCTTCGCGACGGCGCACGCGTCGAGATCGGCGAGGGCAGCGGGCGCTTCGTCGTGCCGGCGGACCTTGATGATTTCGCCGCCGTGCTGGAGGCCGAGCCGGGTGCGACGGTGGTCGCCGGCTCCACCGATGTCGGCCTCTGGGTCACCAAGCAGATGCGCGCCATCGCGCCCGCCGTCTTCATCGCCGGGCTCGATGAATTGAAGTCGATTTCGGTCAAGGACGGCACCGTCACCATCGGAGCCGGGGTCACCTATACGGAGGCTTTCGCCGCGCTCTCGCAGCACATTCCGGCGCTCGGCCCGCTGATTAACCGTATCGGCGGCCAGCAGGTGCGCAACATGGGCACGATCGGCGGCAACATCGCCAACGGCTCGCCGATCGGCGACACGCCTCCGCCGCTGATCGCGCTCGGCGCGCGGCTGACCTTGCGCAAGGGCACGGAGCGGCGCACCATTCCGCTCGAAGAGTTCTTCATCGCCTATGGCAGGCAGGACCGCCGGCCGGGCGAATTCGTCGAGGCCGTGCATGTGCCGGTGCCGGCGGCGTCGGAAAAGTTCGCCGTCTACAAGGTCACCAAGCGGCGCGACGAGGACATCACCGCAACGCTCGGCGCCTTCCGCCTGTCATTGGCGGCAGATGGCACGGTGGCCGGTATCACGATTGCCTATGGCGGCATGGCGGCAACGCCGAAACGGGCTTTCGCGGTGGAAAAGGCGCTCCTCGGTCAGCCCTGGAGCGAGGCGACGGTGGAGGTCGCCATGGGGAAATACGCGGAAGACTACGCGCCGCTGACCGATATGCGCGCAAGCGCCGAATACCGCGCGCTGGTGGCGAGGAACCTGCTTTTGCGCTTCTATACGGAAACGACGTCCGGCGGCGAACTGCCCGCCAGGGTGTCCAGATACGAGGCTGCGTGAGCCATGAACAAGCACACTCCCGACCTCAAGGCCGAGAAGATCGTCGGCGGCGTCCATGCCAGCCCCCGCCATGATTCCGCGCACAAGCACGTCGCCGGCACCGCCGTCTATATCGACGACATCACCGAGCCCGCCGGCACGCTGCATGCCGGCCTCGGCCTTGCCGCCGTCGCCCACGGCATCGTGAAATCCGTCGACCTTTCCGCCGTGCGCGCCGCCCCCGGCGTCGTCGATGTCCTCACTTACGAGGACGTGCCCGGCGTCAACGACATCTCGCCCTCCGGCATGAACGACGACCCGGTGCTCGCCGCCGGCAAGGTCGAGTTCCACGGCCAGCCGATCTTCTGCGTCATCGCCGAGACCCGCGAGGAGGCCCGCCGCGCGGCCCGCCTTGCCAAGATCGAATATGAGGAACTGCCGGCCGAGATCGACATCTGGGACCTCGACGTCGAGACCCACCGGCAGGTCGTCACCCCGCTGACGCTGAAGCGCGGCGATGCGGCGGCGGCGCTCGAAAGCGCCCCGCGCCGGGTGAAGGGCCGCATGCGGCTCGGCGGCCAGGACCATTTCTATCTCGAAGGCCAGGTCTCGCTCGCCGTTCCCGGCGAGGACGACGAGGTCGTCGTCTATTGCTCGACCCAGGGGCCGAGCGAGACGCAGCACATGGTCGCCCATGCGCTCGGCGTGCCGAGCCATGCCGTGACGGTGGAAGTGCGCCGCATGGGCGGCGGCTTCGGCGGCAAGGAGACCCAGGCGAACCAGTGCGCCGCCATCGCCGCCATCGCCGCCAAGAAGCTGAACCGCGCCGTGAAGGTCCGGCTCGACCGCGACGAGGACATGGTCGCCACCGGCAAGCGGCACGATTTCGCCATCGACTACGATGTCGGCTTCGACGAGGAAGGCCGCATCCTCGCCGTCGATTACACCTTCGCGCTTAGGGCCGGCTTTTCGGCGGATCTTTCCGGGCCGGTGGGCGACCGGGCGCTGTTCCACTGCGACAACGCCTATTTCTACCCCCATGTGCACGCGAAATCCGCGCCGCTCTACACCAACACGGTCTCCAACACCGCCTTCCGCGGTTTTGGCGGTCCCCAGGGGATGGTCGGCGCGGAGCGCGTCATCGACGAGGTGGCCTTCGCCGTCGGCAAGGACCCCCTCGAAATCCGCAAGCTGAATTTTTACGACGCGATGGGTGTCGAGGGGAACCGCAACGTCACGCCCTATCACCAGAAGGTGGAGGACTGCATCATCCAGCGCGTCGTCGCGGAACTGGAGGAAAGCGCGGACTATGCCGGCCGCCGCAAGGCGATCGCCGAGTTCAACGCGAAGAGCCGTTTCGTCAAGCGCGGCCTCGCGCTGACACCGGTGAAGTTCGGCATCTCCTTCACCAAGACCGAATCCAACCAGGCCGGCGCGCTGGTGCATGTCTATACGGACGGCTCCGTGCACATGAACCACGGCGGCACGGAAATGGGCCAGGGCCTGCACCTGAAGGTGGCGCAGGTGGTGGCGGAAGAGTTCCAGATCGACCTCGACCGTGTGAAGATCACCGCGACGACGACGGCCAAGGTG
>Ga0182742_1003060_pt1 | contig 17087 bp, 19 predicted proteins | sample eDN5th37CBELigMG_FD_128880 | JGI IMG/M metagenome (GOLD analysis project Ga0182742, IMG submission 128880) | Enriched Miracle-Growth compost microbial communities from Emeryville, California, USA - eDNA 5th pass 37_C BE-Lig MG (version 2)... ...
GAACGGCTTCTTCTCCGAGGCGCACTACCAGCACCTCGCCGCCGCCCATCCCGACCTGGTGCGGCTGATCGCCGCCAAGAGCATCGTGTTCCTGGACTCGATCACGGACCTGACCCGGCAGGCGATGGCCTGGGCCAAGACCCGCCCCGAGGCCTTCTCGGAGAAGACCGGCAAGCCGGACACGCGCGGCGCCTACGGGCTGATGGCGCGCGAGGTGATCGGCCTGCTGAAGCACCTGCAGCACGCCCCCGGCAAGACCGTGGTGATGGTCGGCATCCTGGAGCGGGTCACCGACGACTTCGGCAAGGTCACTTGGCAGCCGCAGATGGAGGGCGGCAAGGCGGGGCGGGAGCTGCCCGGCATCGTCGACCAGGTCGTCTCCATGGCGCTGTTCGCCCGCGAGGGCGACGGCGCGTGGCGGCACGATCCCGAGCGCGGCACCGAGCGCCGCCTGGTCTGCCGCGCCGGCAATGCCTTCGGCCTGCCGGCCAAGGACCGCTCCGGCCGCCTCGCCGAGACCGAGCCGCCCGACCTCGCCGCCCTCCTTCGCAAGATCAACGCAACCCGCACCAGCCAGGGGTGAACCCGATGTACGACATGAACGACGCCGAGCTGCCGCGCGGCTCCGACCTGATCCCGGACGGCAGCTTCGTGAAGGTCACCATGACCATCCGCCCCGGCGGGCTGGACGGCCAGGGCGAGGTGGACCGCGGCCTGCTGAAGGCAGCGAAGACCCCCGGCAGCGATGTCCGCATGCTCGACTGCGAGTTCACCGTCGTCGCCGGCCCGCATGCGCGGCGCAAGTTCTGGCAGATGTTCACCGTCGCCGGGGGCAAGGTGGACGAGCACGGCGTCTCGATCGGCTGGAAGATCTCGAAGGGGACCTTCCGGGCGATGATCGACAGCGCCCTCGGCCTCGACCCGCAGGACATGAGCGAGGCGGCCAAGGCCAAGCGGGTGCTGCGCGGGCTCGCCGACCTCTCCGGCATCACCTTCGCCGCCAAGGTCCGGGTCGAGCCGGCGAGCGATCCGCGCTATGGCGACAGCAACCGGCTCGACCGGGTGGTGCTGCCAGGCGAACCCGAGTACCGCCAGATCATGGCCGGCGAGGTTGTGCCGGCGCAGCCTAGCATCCGGGCCGCCCCCCCTGCCGCGCCCGCGGCGGCCACCGCCCCGGCCTGGGCACCCGCCGCATCCGCCCCGGCGACACCCCGCCCCTGGGAGCGCCCGGCCGCGGCCACCCCCGCCCAGCCCGCACCGCAGCCTGCCGCCACGCCGGCTGCAACGGGCCCGGCTTGGCTGAACGGTTGAGCCGGGCGATGCGGCGGTGGCCCGCAAGCGATGGGCGACGGCGCGCCGCGGCGCGCCGGTCCGCACCGGCGGCACGGCGGCACGGCTGCCGACCCCGGCCGACCAGGTCCGCCGACTCATTTGCGCCCTGTGCGGCCGCGCGGCGAAGGGCTTCGGCTACACGCACCAGCTCCGCTGGGGCGAGGTCCCGAGTCACCGTTTCTGTTCGATGGCCTGCTGCGAGGCGGGCGGGGCGCTGGCGCAGCGGAGCGGCGGCATGATCGACAAGACGCCGATGGAGGCGCAGGCGATCAAGGACGCGCGCCGGCCCTTCGCCGAGGCGCTGGTCGAACTCGGCCTGATGGCGCCATTCCGCGACCGCAGCGCGGCCGAGATCGACCGCCTCATCGAGGCCTGCATCGACGGCTTCCAGGAGTCCATGCGCCGCCAGGCCGCGGCGCTCGACCCGATGTCGGACCCCATCCCCTTTTGAGGTGCCGGTGCTGCTCGACCTGAATCACGGCTCGGGTCTGGTGTATGGGCGCGACGATCTGCCCATGGCCACCACCACGGCCCGCATCAACGCGCTGGTGGACGCGGCATTGGTCGCGCGCCACCGCCGTCAGCGTCCGCGCGACTACCTCGGCGGCAGCCGTATCGGCGAGGCCTGCGCGCGGAAGCTGGTCTACGAGATCAGTCACGCGCCGAAGGACCCCGGGCGCGACTTCGACGGCGGCATCCTGCGCGTGTTCGACGCCGGGCACCAGTTCGAGACGCTGTCCATCCGTTGGCTGCGCCAGGCTGGCTTCGACCTGCGCGACCGCGGCGCCGATGGCGAGCAGTTCGGCTTCAGCGCCGCGGGCGGTCGGCTGCGTGGCCACGTCGATGGCATCATCCTCGCCGGCCCGGATGTCGGCCTCCACTGGCCGGCTCTTTGGGAGCACAAGGCCCTCGGCCAGAAGTCCTGGGCCGACCTGGTCAAGCGCGGGGTGCGGCTGTCGAAGCCGGTCTACTTCGCCCAGGTGCAGCTCTACATGGCCTATCTCGAGCTTGAGGTGGCGCTCTTCACCGCGCTGAACCGCGACACCCTCGCCTTGCACCACGAGGCGGTGCCCTTCGAGCCCGCGGAGGCGCAGCGCCTCTCCGACCGGGCAGTGGACATCCTGCGCGCGGCCGCGGCCGGCGAGCTGCCGCCGCGCATCGCCGCCTATGCTGATTTCCACCTCTGTCGCGCCTGTCCGTACGCGGCGCGCTGCTGGGAGGCGGCGCCGGCATGAGCGTCACGCCGTCGCCGCAGCAGGCGGCCGCTATCGCCGCCATCGTGGAGTGGTACCGCCACCGCCGTGGGCAGCAGGTGTTCCGGCTGTTCGGCTACGCCGGCACCGGCAAGAGCACCATCACCGCCGCCGCCATGGCCGCGCTCGGCCTGGACCCGCTCGCGCGCGAGGGCGGAGGCACCGGCGGCGTGCTGTTCGCCGCCTTCACCGGCAAGGCGGCGCTGGTAATGACCCGCAAGGGCACGCCCGCCTCGACCATCCACTCCCTCATCTATCGGGTGTCGGAGGCGACGCCGGAAGAGATCACCCGGGTCGAGACGGAGCTGGCCGACCTGCAGCGCGGCCTCGCCCGCATGGGGCCAGCCGAGCGCGCCTTCGCCGAAACCCAGATCCGGCGTCTCGAGCTGCGGCTCGCGGACATCCACCGCCCCACCTTCCTGCTGAACGACCAGTCCCGCCTCCGCGACGCCGACCTGATCGTGCTCGACGAGGTTTCTATGGTCGGCCCGGAGATGGCCGCCGACCTGCTGGCCTTCGGCAAGCCGATCCTGGTGCTGGGCGACCCCGGGCAGCTGCCGCCGATCAAGGGCGCCGGCGCCTTCACCGCGGCGGAACCGGACGTGATGCTGACCGAGATCCACCGCCAGGCCGGCGAGAGCGCCATCGTCTGCCTCGCCACCCTGGCGCGGCAGGGGATCGAGATCCCGCCCGGGGCGCACGACGAGCACGTCTGGAAGTTGCCGCGCAGCGCGGTGACGCCGGGGCAGATGCTGCGCGGCGGGCAGGTCATCTGCGGGCGCAACAGCACCCGGCTCTGGCTGAACGGCGCCATGAAGGCCGCGGCGGGCTTCCCCGCCCCCTATCCGGAGGGCGGCGCCGAGAAGATCATCTGCCTCAAGAACCGCCACGACCTCGGGCTGGTCAACGGCATGTTCGTCGCACTCTCCGACGTGCAGGACGAGGGCCGGCTCGCCTTCTCGGCCACCATCACCACCGAGGACGGCACCGCGATCGCCGGCCGGCACCGCTTCTACAAGGGCCATTACGACGACCACGTCCGGCTGGTGCCGGACCGGGCCCGGCAGGACTGGCGCGAGCTGCGCGGCCTCGTCGAGACCGCCTGGGGCTACGCCATCACCTGCCACAAGGCGCAGGGCAGCCAGTGGGAGAACGTCGTGGTCTACGACGACGGCCTCGCCCGCACCGCCGAGGACCGCGCCCGCTGGCTCTACACCGCGATCACGCGCGCCGAGCGCGGGCTGGTGCTCCTTGATTGACCTGAACGACGCCGCGGTGCCTGCCGCTCCCGTCCGCTACGATCTGGACGCCATCGTCGCCAGACTGCGCGACACCGCCCATGCCTGGGTACCCGGCCTGTTCCCCAACGGCCGGCGCCAGGGCGATGAGTGGCGCCTCGCCAACATTCAGGGCGCGCCGCCGCGCCGCTCCGGCTCCTGCGTGATCCTGCTGCGGGGCGAGCGCGCCGGCGATTGGCACGACTTCGACGGCAGCGAGGGCGGCGGGCCGCTCTCCACCCTGGCGCATGGCACCGGCTTGGCCGACCGGGCACTGTTCGCCCACGCCGCCGAGATGACCGGCTGGACCGGCGGCGGGCCGGCCCACCAGGAGCCACCGTCGCCCGCGCCGAAGCCCGAGCGCGATGCGGCGCGCGAGATCGCCTTCGTCCGCGAGCACGCCCGGCCGCTCCAGGGGACGGCGGCGGAGCGCTACCTGCAGGGGCGCGGCCTCGCCGTGCCGGAGGGCGCCGACCTGCTCTTTCACCCCGATCTGGCGAACTTCGAGACTCGGGCCGGCTACCCGGCGCTGATCGGGCTGGTGCGCAATCGCGTCGGCGAGGTGGTCGCGCTGCACCGCACCTACCTGCAGGAGGACGGCGGCGGGGCGGTCCGCAAGGCGGCCATCCCGAAGCCGCGGATGATGCTCGGCAGGACCGGTGGCGGCACGGTGCGGCTCGCCCCGCTCGGCCGGCACGGCGTGCTCGGCCTCTGCGAGGGCATCGAGACCGGCCTCGCCGCCATGGCCGCCTGCCCGGGCCTGCCGGTCTGGGCGGCGCTCTCCACCGCCGGCCTGGAGCAGGCGCTGTTGCCGCCGGAGGCCCGGCGCGTCGTCCTGCTCGCCGACCACGACCGCTCTGGCGCCGGCCTCCGCGCAGCCGAGGCCGCTGCCGCGAAGCTCCGGCTGGAGGGGCGAGAGGTCGCGATCGCCATGCCGCCTCGGGAGGGCGACGACTGCAACGACATGCTGCTCCGCGATGGGTCCCAGGCGGTCGCCGCGCTGGTCGACGCGGCGATGCGCGGAGCCGCGGATGCCCCGCCGCCGGCCTCGGAACCGGAAACCGGCCGGCACCTCCCGATCGGCTTCGTGGAGCCGGCGCATCCGCTGCCGACCCTCCGGGCCGATGAGGGCGATCTCGCCCGCGCCGTCGACCGCGCCTGGGGCGTCCTGCTCGGCTCCAACACCCCACCCTGGCTGTTTCGCTTCGGCGGGTTGCCGACCTGGGTCGTGCCCGACGACGAGGGCCGGCCCGTCGCCGCCACCGTCACCGACGAGCGCCTGCGGCACATGCTGGCCAGGCTCGCGAGCTGGCGGAAGGTGAGCGGCAAGGGCGATCTCGTGCCGGCAGCCCCCGCCATCGCCATGGTGAAGTCGCTGTTGGCCACGCCCGATCCCGGCCTGCCGGTGCTGGCCGGCATCGTTGGCACGCCGGTCTTCGGGCGGGGCGGCACGCTGCTGACCGAGCCCGGCTACCATCCCGACGCGCGGCTGCTCTACCGGCCCGCGCCCGGCTTCGCCGTGCCGCCCGTCCCGGAGCGCCCGACCGCCGCGGAGATCACCGTGGCGCGCACGCTGCTGCTGGACGACCTCCTGGGCGACTTCCCCTTCGTGGGCGCCGCGGAGCGGGCGCACGCCCTGGCGCTGCTCCTGCTCGGCTTCCTCCGCGCCATGGTGGACGGCCCGACGCCGCTGCACCTGATCGAGAAGCCCACGCCCGGCACCGGCGCCACCCTGATGGTGGACGCCATCGCCACCATCCTCACCGGTGCCGGCGCCTCCGTCATGACCGAGGGGCGCGACGACGAGGAGTGGCGCAAGCGTCTCACCGCCAAGCTGCGCCAGATCCCGGCCCTGGTGCTGATCGACAACCTGCGCCAGGAGCTCGACAGCTCAGCCCTCGCCGCAGCACTCACCGCGCCGTTCTGGGAGGACCGCATCCTCGGCGCCTCCGAGATGGCGCGGCTGCCGATCCGCTGCGTCTGGATCGCCACCGGCAACAACCCTGAATTCTCGAACGAGATGGCGCGCCGCCTGGTGCGCATCCGCCTCGACGCCCGCCTCGACCAGCCCTGGCGGCGGGACGGCTTCCGCCATCCCGACCTGATGGCGTGGGTGCGCGCCAACCGCAGCCGGCTGGTCGCTGCCTGCCTCACCCTGGGCCAGGCCTGGATCGCCGCCGGGCGGCCGCGCGGGCGCCGGAGCATCGGCAGCTACGAAGCCTGGGCGCAGACCATCGGCGGCGTGCTGGAGGTGGCCGGGGTCGAAGGCTTCCTCGGCAACCTGGACGAGACGATGACGGCGTCCGACGGCGAGGGGGCGACCTGGCGCAGCCTCGTCTCCGCCTGGTGGGACCGGTTCGGCAGCGCCGAGGTCGGCATCACCGACCTCTACGGGGTCGCCATCCAGGTCGAGCCACCCCTGCCGCTCGGGCCCGGCAACGACCGCTCGCAGCGCATCCGGCTCGGCAAGGCACTCGGCAAGCTGCGCGACCGCGTCTTCCGCATCGGCCAGCGCAGCCTCCAGGTCGAGGCCGCAGGCACCTACCAGGGCGCCGGCCGGTGGCGGCTGAAGCCGTCCGAGGACAGAGGCGCGGATGAACATCCACCACATTCACCGCGGGGTGCCGATCCCGTGAATGTTTGGCCCGCCGTGAATGTCGGTGAATGTGCGTCTGCCGACATTCACGAGCGGAACACCCCGGAAAACCGGGGCTCCCCCGGGCCTCGTGAATGTCGTGAATGTTCTTCCCATGCCCACGCGTGCGCGCACGCGCGCGCGCCCGCGGGGGAAGGGACGGAACAACATCCACCACATCCACGACATTCACCGGCCCCAGGCAATCCGCCGGCTTCCGCCGGTGAATGTGCCGGTGAGGGTCGCGCCGCACATCCACGGACGTCCACCAGGCCCGTGACGCAGCCCGCCTGGCTGGAGGGCGTGCCCTGATGCGCCGTCCGAACAGCCGCGGGCCGCCCGAAGCGGATGCGCCTCACCCAGCCGGGCGGCGACGGCGAGTTCCGCCAAGGACCGCGCCACCGCCCTCACCACGACGATCCCCTCTCGGAGATCCCATGGCTCCTGCGACTTCCCCCATGCCCGCCACGCCGGCAAGCGGCCCGACCGTTGCCACGCCGCCGGCCCTCGCGCTCGACCGCCACGCCGTCCTCGCCCTCGACCTCGGCACCACCACCGGCTGGGCGCTGCGCCGCCGCGACGGTGGCATCACCTCCGGCACCGTGACCTTCAGGCCGAGCCGGTTCGAAGGCGGCGGCATGCGCTTCCTGCGCTTCCGCGGCTGGCTGGCTGAGGTCTCCGACCTCTCGGGCGGCTTGGCGCGTATTGCCTTCGAGGAGGTACGGGCCCACGCCGGCACGGACGCGGCGCATCTCTACGGCGGCTTCCTCGCCCACCTCGCCGCCTGGTGCGAGGAGCGCGGCATCGCCTATGAGGGCGTGCCGGTCGGCACGATCAAGCGCTTTGCCACCGGCAGGGGCAACGCCGACAAGGCGGCGATGGTCGCCGCCATGTGCGCCCGCGGCTTCACACCGGCCGACGACAACGAGGCCGATGCCATCGCCCTGCTGCTCTGGGCCACCGAATCCTCGGGAGGCCGGGCATGAGGCTCGCCGGTTCGCCGCGCCCGCCTCGCTCGTGCCTGGACCTGGCACGCAGCCCAACCACCGCCATGGATCTCGACGCCATGCGGTCCCGCGTCTGGCACGAGCACGGCGTGGCCGTGCTGCCGGTCGCGGAGATCACCGACCCCTGGCTGCGCCAGGCCGTCACCAACGAGGCCAACCGGCGCTGGGGCCGGCGAGACGGAGGCGTGCGGCATGGCGGCCGGTAGGCGGAAGGCGAAGCGGGCCACGCCGGAGCACGAGGACCTGTCGAAGCCGTCGAGGTGGCGCCTGCAGCACGGCGATTTCGGCGAGCCGGTGCGGGAGGCGGACCCGGAGACAGGCGTGCCCGTGGCGCACCGGCGGGCGGTGGACACGCTCGGCGTGATGCTCGCCAACGGCAGCATCACGCCAGAGATGCACGAGGCCGGGGTGATCTTTCGCGGGCACTTCCGCGCCGCGGCGCTGGACACGCTACGGGCCATGCCGCTGATGCGTATCTCAGGCGGGACCAGCGACCCGTTGGCGGAGCGGCAGATCGGTGCGCGTCAGAAGGTCGCGGCGGCGCTGGAGGCGCTAGGCGGCCACGGCAGCGCCGCCGGCTCCTGCGCCTGGCATGTGCTCGGCTGCGAGGCCTCCGTCCGGGAGTGGGCGACGCGGCAGGGCTGGGGTGGAAAGTTGGTCGGGCACTCCCAGGCGCAGGGCATCCTGGTGGCGGCGCTAGGCGTTTTGGCGTGGCATTATGGGCTTGACAGAGGGAGGCCAGGAGCGGCCAACCACCCCGGCGCCGAGCTTGGGACCGAGAGGAGGCATCCGTGACGTATGACGCGCGCGCGGTAGCGAATGCCCTTCTGGACCTAGCAGGTGAGCGGGGCATCCCGCTCACTCACATGGCTGTCCACAAGATCATCTACTACGCGCATGGCTGGTACTCCGCCCGACACGGAAAGCCACTGGTGCGCCAAGAGTTCGAAGCGTGGAAGGACGGCCCCGTGCTCCGAGTCGTGTGGGAGTCCCTGCGAGAGGCCGGGTCCAAACCGGTGACGGAGCGCGCGACTCGCTTCGACCCGGTCAAGCAGACCCGGGAGGTTGTCAAGCCTAATCTGGATGCCGATGACCGCCGGTTTCTCGGCGACATTCTGTCAGCCTATGGGCACATACACGCCTTCGAGTTATCGGAAATGACGCACGCCCCCGGCGGCCCATGGGACGCTGTGTGGAACGCGCCGAATCGCAGGGTGACGCTTGGTATGCGGATCCCCCACGACGCCATCCGTATGCACTTCCAAAAGATGGCCTCCTCCTGCCAGAAGGCTTGAACCGAATCGGACGTCAAGTGCATCTCTGTTCTGCCTCGTTGGCGATCCGAGATGGACTTGCGCGGCGGTGGCGGCTCTGTGTTAAGGCTGATGCATGCAGCGATTCCCCGTCCCCCCAGCGCACGATTTGGTTCGGCTCCCTCGCACCTCGACAGCGGACATGGCACGCGGCTACCGCCGCTGGCTCCTTGGTGGACCCGCGGCATTCTCCAACGACCCAGCCAGGGCGGCCGCCCGGTTCGCGCTCAGCCGGGAGATGCCACTCGACGTGCTGGTCCGGCAGTGCCGAGCCCGCAGCCGGCCGCTTGGCAGAGATGCCAACGCCGAAGTCATTGAAGCTCTGTGGCACTTCGCTGAAGGGCGTTCAATCGCGACCTACGACGCGCCTACATGGCATTTCGATTTCCTCGCGGGCTTCGCTGTCAGGATCGCCGCCGACCTCCTGGCGGTGGAGGATGGCCGCGCCAGCCTCGTGTGGCTTCAGACGCGGCGCCGCGGCGCTCCCTCGATCGCGCAGCTTGGCATGCTGCAGCGCCTCTTTCTGCTGAAGGCCAAGGACAGCGACTATGAAGATGTCGGACTGACCATCCTCGACCTCAGGGAGACGGTGGAGGGTCGCCGCATAGTCCGTCCATATGAGATCGGCGATCTCGTCATCCCGGACGAGTCGGAGGCAGAGGCGATGTTGCAGACCTTCGCCGACGCGCACGCGCAGCTGATTGCGGAGGACTTCGCCAAGACGCGGGCCGAGCACCGTGCACGCAGGCGCAGGGAGCCGCCGGGCCAGGGCACCATGTTCCCGTAGCAGGAGGTGGCGAACCTATGACGCATCTCTGCACCGATTCATGGGGGTGTGGCCTTGGCCGAGGTTGAAGTGGTTAGTTTCGAAACCGCGATCCGGAAGATCGATGGCGTCAAACGTCGTCACCTGTTGCTCGGCAATGGCTTCAGCATCGCGCTGAAACCCGACATCTTCACTTACGGCTCCCTCTATGAGAACGCCGATTTCAGCGCCGTCCCCCATGTACCGGCCCTTTTTGAAGCGCTGAAAACCCAGGATTTCGAGATCGTTATACGTCACTTGCAAGACGCTGCGACGGTTGTGGAGGTCTATCGACCAAAGCTGACCAAGCTGGCAGCGAGCTTGAGGCGTGATGCTGCCGCCATCAAGGATGCCCTGGTCGCTGCGGTGGCCCGCCGTCATCCGGACCGTCCCTATGACATAAAGCCGGCCCAGTATGCCGCGTGCCGCAGCTTCCTGGCACGCTTCGACCATATGTTCACTCTGAATTACGATGTGCTCTTATACTGGACCTTGATGCAGGACGAGGTCGACGACCTCAATCTGCGTCCGGACGACGGCTTCCGCCATCCCGAAGATGATCCCGACCAGCCCTACGTCTCCTGGCAGCAAGCGAATTCGCCGACTGTCTACTACCTGCACGGCGCGCTGCACCTGTTCGATAGGGGGACCGAGATCACGAAATACACCTGGTCGAAGACTGATATTCCGATCGTTGATCAGATCCGGAAGGCGCTGGATGAGGATCGGTACCCGCTTTTTGTTGCGGAGGGGACCAGCGCCAGTAAGCGGGCCCGAATCCTGCACAACGCCTACCTTCATAAGGCGCTGCGCAGCTTCGAGGAATGCTGCAGGCCAACTGGCAATGCGTTGGTGATTTTCGGGCATTCTCTTGCGGAGAACGACAATCATGTTCTCCGATGCATCGCCGGTGGGCGCATGGAGCATGTCCTCATCAGCCTTTACGGCAACCCCAGCTCTCCGGCGAACCAAGAGGCGATTACGAACGCGAAGGCCTTGGTACGTCTCCGCGAAAAGAGGCACGGCGGCCGCTTCCCTCTGTCGGTCACGTTCTACGACGCCGAATCCGTACGCCTCTGGGGGTAGGAACTGGGCCTGTCAGGGGCCCCTGACCTTTGGACATGGCGTATGTGGGTGCGGTCAGGGGTCCCGATGCTCTGTTACAATTCGCCCCGTGGCGTTGTGGAATCCGCTTAGCGTATCCTTCTCGGACCCTGAGGAGGAGTGGCCACGGCGCGGCTCATAAGTCGCGGTTGCCCTCCCGCCACAATGGCTCGCAAACCGTAGGGTCCTTCCCGCGCCCGCCGTATGCGGGGGGCGGAAGCGCGCGACTTCGCTAGCGCCAGGCCGGAAACATGGTTCGCGGTTCGCACCACACGGCCCTGATCTCAATCGTTTAGCTGCGAACCGTGGCGGCGGAAGGCTCGCGCCGACCGCGCGCACCGTTCGCACCCACCCTGATCCCGGATGGCCCGATGACGCTCCCCTGGATGGCGGCGAAGATCCTGCTGCGCCCGGCGGCGGAGCTGCGTGCGCACCCCGGCAATGCCCGGGTGCACGGCGCGGCGCAGCTCGAGCAGATCAAGGCCAGCATGCTGGCCTTCGGCTTCACCAACCCGCTGCTGGTGGACGAGGCCGGCGTCCTGATCGCCGGCCATGGCCGGCTCGAGGCGGCGGTGGCGCTCGGCATTGAGCGGGTGCCGGTGATCGTGCTGCGTCACCTGTCGCCGGCGCAGAAGGACGCGCTGCGGCTCGCCGACAACCGGATTGCGGAGAACGCCACCTGGGACCAGGCGCTGCTGCGTGAGGCCCTGGCCGGCGTCCAGTCCGCGGCAGAGATTGACGTGGCCATACTCGGCTTTTCGGCCGACGAGCTGACCGCAATCCTCGCGGCGGCGGAGACGGCCGTCACCGATGGCGATGCGCCCGAGGAAGCGGATCAGCCGGAGGCCGGCGGGGGTGGCGCGCCTGGCATGGCGGACACGGATGGGGCGCCGGGGGAGGACCCCGCCGATGCCGAACCGGACCCGCCGCGTCAGGCCGTCACCCGCCCGGGCGACCTCTGGCTGCTCGGCGAGCACCGCCTGCTCTGCGGCGACAGCACCGACGCCGCAGCCGTGGCCCGGATCATGGGCGACGACCACGCGGCGCTGCTGTTTACCAGCCCGCCGTACGGCACCCAGCGCGACTACACCACTGGAGGCGTCTCCGACTGGGACGCGCTGATGCGGGGCGTGTTCCAGCATCTGCCGCTGGTCCTGCGGGCTGATGGCCAAGTGATGGTGAACCTCGGCTTGATCCACCGCGAGGGGGAATGGCTGCCCTACTGGCAGGGCTGGCTCGACTGGATGCGGACCCAGGGCTGGCGGCGGTTCGGCCTCTACGCCTGGGACCAGGGCCCCGGCCTGCCCGGGGACTGGAACGGCCGCCTCGCCCCGGCCTTCGAGCTGGTCTTCCACTTCAACCGTCAGTCCCGGCAGGCCAACAAGATCGTGCCCTGCAAATGGGCCGGCACCCCGAACAAGGGCAGCGGCCTGCGTGCCGCCGACGGCGAGGTGAAGGCCTACACCCATATCGGCCTGCCGGTGCAGGAGAGCCGGATCCCGGACAGCGTGCTGCGCATCACCCGCCACAAGGGGCGCGGCATCGAGACCGAGCACCCGGCGGTCTTCCCGGTCGCGCTGCCGGAGTTCCTGATGCGGGCCTACACCAACGAGGGCGAGGGGGTGTTCGAGCCCTTCGCCGGCTCCGGCACCACGCTCCTCGCCGGCCAGCGCACCGGCCGCCGGGTGCGGGCTATCGAACTCGCGCCGGCCTATGTCGATCTGGCCATCGCCCGCTGGCGCCTGCTGCATCCGGACCTGCCGGTGACGCTCGCCGAGGACGGGCGGGACTACGACACCGTCGCCGCGGCGCGGGCGGAGGCCCTGGCCGATGCAGCCTGATCTGCAGGTCGCCACCGTGGCGGTGGCAGCGCTCGTCCCCTACGCCGAGAATGCCCGCACCCATTCCGAGGCGCAGGTGGCGCAGATCGCTGCCTCGATCGCCGAGTTCGGCTTCGTGAACCCGGTGCTGGTCGATGCCGCCGGTGTCCTGGTGGCTGGCCACGGCCGGGTCATGGCGGCGGTGCCGGCGATCCGCCTCGCCCACCTGACCGAAGCCCAGGCCCGCGCCCTGCGCCTGGCCGACAACCAGATCGCGCTGAACTCCGGCTGGGACGAGGCGCTGCTCGCCGCCGAGATCGCCCGCATCCGCGACGATGCGGTGGTCGACCTCGATGTCCTCGGCTTCTCGGGGATGGAGCTCGACCAGCTGCTGGCCGCGGCCGATACCGGCCTCGGCGAGGAGGCCGACGACGCCCCGCCACCGCCGGCCGTCCCGGTCACCCGCGCGGGCGACCTCTGGCGCTGCGGCGAGCACCGGCTGCTCTGTGGCGACGCCACGCGCATGGCCGACGTGCAGCGGGCCCTTGGCGCCGATCACCTGGCCGACATGGCCTTCACGGACCCGCCCTACAATGTGGCCTACCGCGGTGGCACCGCGGCCAAGATGACCATCGCCAACGATGCGCTCGGCGAGGGTTTCCTCGACTTCCTCCGCCCGGCGCTGGCCAACCTGCTCGCGGTCACCAAGGGTGCCTGCTACGTTTGCATGTCTTCCTCGGAGTGGCCGACGCTGCACCGGGCCTGGCAGGAGGCCGGCGGCAAGTGGTCGAGCACCATCATCTGGGCGAAGAACACCTTCGCGCTCGGCCGGGCCGACTACCACCAGCAGTTCGAGGCGATGCTCTACGGCTGGAAGCAGGGCAGCCAGCACTACTGGTGCGGCGCCCGCGACCAGGGGAATGTCTGGCACTTCGACAAGCCGGCCCGGAACGACCTCCATCCCACGATGAAGCCGGTGGCGCTGGTCGAGCGGGCGATCCGCAACAGCAGCAAGCAGCGCGACACGGTGCTCGATCTCTTCGGCGGCTCGGGCAGCACCATGATCGCGGCGGAGCGGACCGGGCGGCGGGCGGTGCTGCTCGAGCTCGACCCGGCCTATGCCGATGTCATTATCCGCCGCTGGCAGGAGGCGACCGGGGAGGCCGCCGTGCTGGAGGGCGAGGATCGGACCTTCGACGACATCGCCGCCGTGCGTGGTCAGCACACCGGTGATTGAGGATCACCCCTGCGGCTCAGGCGCCTCCGGGTCCCGCATCCAGGCTGGGATATCCCGTTGTGCGTGGAGAACACGCCAGACGTCGATGTGGTCTGGCTGCTCGCGGTAGAACACCAGGAGGGGAAAGCGCCGCAGGGGCCAGGCGCGGAGTCCCTCCAGCCCCAACTCGTAAGCATAGCGGAGGGAGCCGACACCAGGGTGAGACCCGATGCGGCGGAAGGCTTGCTGCAAGGCGTCGATGAACCGGAGGGCGAGGACGTCGCCGCCCTCCGCCTGGTAGTAGGCAATCGCCTCATCAATGTCCTGCTGCGCGACCTGCCGCGGAACAACGGGGCGTGCGGTCACGCCTGGCGTGATCCACGCAGCCGCTGGCGGAGCCCATCGAAATAGGCGTCATCGGCGGCGGCGGTCGGGCGGGAGGCAGCGCCGGCCAGCAGCAGGCTGCGCAGCCGCTGGCGATCCTGATCCTTGCGGATCAGTTCGCGGACATACTCGCTGCTGGTGCTGTAGCCGCCGGCCTCGACCTGCTCGTCGACGAAGGCCTTCAGCGCGTCGGGGAGGGAAACGTTCATCGTGCCCATGCCGAGAGCATGAGGTGTTTGGCAAATTTTGGCAAGGCTGGCACTAACAAGCCTGGTTCGAACGTGATCCAGGCGCCCGAAAAAGAGCAATGATCGCAGTGCTTTATCAGCTTGGCTCTGCTGCCCCGCAGCGCGAATGGTCCGTCACGCGATGAGCAGGACGGAGACCAGGATGACGGGCCGCACGATCCTCCCCACCGAGAACACCGCGTGGGGCTTCTGGGGCACGATGGGCGAGCACGCCGCGGAGGCCTGGCCGGTCGCCTTCGCCGCGATCCATGACGCGACGATGACGGATCCCGCCTCGGTGCGCGCCTTTCTCGACAGCCGCCACGGGCGCCACTTCGCGGACGAGGTTGCGAACCACCTGCACGCGGGCCGGGGCCTCGCGGATGCCATCGCCGCAGCCACCGCGACTTGGATGGGCTGGCAGATCGGGCGCCGCACCTCCCGCGAGACGGGGATCCCCACGGGGCTGCCCTACCTGACGGGCTTCGTGATCAGCGAGGGCATCGCCGCCGACGCCACGCGCGAAGGCTGACGCGCGCCACACGCCGCGACGCGGCGCCGCCACCGCCCCGACCGGCACGAGCCGGCGGGGCTCGGGGTGGTAGCACCCGGCTGGTCGGGTGCCGGACCGAGGACCCCGAGGATGAAGCTCACCGACACGCAGATGGCGATCCTGGCCGCCGCCGCGCGGCACCCCGAGCATCTGGCAGTGCCGCCCGCGCGCCTGCCCGCCGCGGCGCGGCAGACGGTGGCGAAGGCGCTGCTGAGGAACGACCTGGTGCTCGCGGTGCACCGTCCCGCCTACGATGCCCACGCGCTCTGGATGGTGGACGGCGACAGCGTCCTCCTGAAGGTCACCGACGAGGCGCTGCGCGCGATCGGCATGGCCCCGCAGGACGCCGCACCGGCCCCGGACGCGGCGCCCATGGGCGCGCCGGAGACGCCCTCGCAGGACAACCTTTCCGATGGCGCCGAGGCGGCCCAGGGCGCGCCCCTGGCGGAGGACCTGGCCCTCCTGGACGAAGCCCTGGCCACGCCGCCGCCGGCGCGCCGCCTCACCCTGCGCGACGCCGCGCAGCGGGTGCTCGATGCCTGGGATGACGAAGCCAACCAGCGCTACGACCTGGCCGACGCCATTGAGGCGCTGCGCGGGATCCTGGCCAAGCCGGGCCGCGAGGCCCGCGATCCCGCCGCGCCGCGCAAGCCGCGCGAGGGGACGAAGCAGCAGCAGGTGCTGGCGATGCTGCGCCGGCCGGAGGGCGCCACGGTGGCGCAGATCACCGAGGCGACCGGCTGGGCGCCGCACACAGTGCGGGGCTTCTTCGCCGGCTTGAAGAAGCGCCAGGGGATCGCGGTCGAGGTGCTGGAGCGGGTGCGCCAGGTCGGGCCGAACAAGGAGGGCGCGCGGGGGAGCTACACGATTTACAAGATCACCGGTTGATACAGCCGCTGAACCGATCAGGGCTCGCCGGGCTGAGGCGAGCTCTCATTCTTTTTCGAGTGCTTCCGCTTCGGCTTCTGCCGATCGAGCACTCCCAACAATTCCGCCACGTCCCACTTCTGACGCTTCGCCGCTTTCAGCACACCGATGAGGACCCGCCGTGCATCGTCCATGATCGCACTCTCGGCCACGGGCGTTCCGCTATAGATCTCCTCGCGCTCCAGCACCTCCGCGGTCGCTGCCACCATCCTCTCTGGATCCTTCTGCGGCGCCTTCATCGACATCGGGCTACTCCACGCAAGTAGACGCGATCATGCATCGCGCCGGATGCGGCGTGCAGCAGCAATCCGTCGCATCCCACGGCATCATCAAACACCGTTGACGAGGCCCGCATCATCGTCGCGCACGGCGGGAGGTCGCCGCCATGCCCGAGTTGACCCCATCGAACCGCGAGGCCGCCCGCCGCATCGGCATCAGCGAGACCGCGCTGCGCAAGGCCGAGGGCAGCGGCCGGATCGCCCGCGAGCCGGACGGCCAGTGGGACATCGACAAGACCCGCCGCCGGCTGGTCGAGACAGCCGACCCGCACCGCTCGCCCCTGGCCGGTGGTTCCGGCGCGGACGGCACGCCCTATGCCCGACTGAAGGTCGCGCAGCTTGCGCTGAAGGTGGAGGCGCAGCGCCTCGCCCTGGATGAGAACAAGCGCCGCCTGCTGGATGTCGCGGAGGCCAATGCCACGATCGACGAGATCGCCGGCACCATGCGCGATGCGTTGTTGAACTGGCCCGCCCGCGTGTCAGGGCTGATCGCTGCCGAGCTGGGCGTCGACCCGCACCTGCTGCAGACGGTCCTGCAGGGGCACATCACCGACTTGCTCTCGGAGGCCGCCGATCGCTTCGATCCCCCAGGCCTCGGAGATCGGGCCGCGAACCCGTGAGCACGTCCGGCGCCGGGCTGGGGCGATGCTCCGCCCGCCGCCGCAGCTCACCGTCTCGCAGTGGGCGGAGCGGCACCGGATCCTGGGTAGCCGCGCCTCGTCCGAACCCGGCCCCTGGCGCACCAGCCGGACTCCGTACCTGCGGGAGGTGATGGACGCGCTGTCGGCGGTGCATCCCGCGCGGCGGGTCGTGTTCATGAAGGGCGCCCAGGTCGGCGCCACCGAGAGCGGCAACTGCTGGCTCGGCTACATCCTGCACCATGTGCCGGCCCCGGTGCTGGCGGTACAGCCCACCGTCGAGTTGGCCAAGCGCTTCTCGCGCCAGCGCATCGACCC
>Ga0182742_1003062_pt1 | contig 17066 bp, 15 predicted proteins | sample eDN5th37CBELigMG_FD_128880 | JGI IMG/M metagenome (GOLD analysis project Ga0182742, IMG submission 128880) | Enriched Miracle-Growth compost microbial communities from Emeryville, California, USA - eDNA 5th pass 37_C BE-Lig MG (version 2)... ...
CCCACCCACCTGCGGCTGCAGCGGCCCGAGCTGCCCGTGGTCGAGATCGCCCTGACCGAGCGGCCCCCGCTGCGCGAGGTGCCCGAGTACGTCGCCCGACGGGCCTGACCCGTCAGGGTCGCGTCAAGAGGCGGCCGGCTCCTCGTCGAGCGACTGCAGCAGCGTGTTCCAGGCGAGGGTGGCGCACTTGATCCGCACGGGGAACTTCACGACGCCGCGCAGCGCCTCGAGGTCGCCGAGGCGCACGCCGTTGGCCGCGCCGTCGCCCTCGCCGGTGGCGCCTGCGCCGTCGTCCTCGCCCTCGAGCGTGTGCTCGTGGATCGACATCATCGCTTTGAAGGCCCGCACGAGGGCCCGGACCTCGTCGGCCGACTTGCCCTTCACCGCGGCCGACATCATCGACGCCGACGACTGGCTGATCGAGCAGCCCTGGCCGCTGACGCGGATGTCGTCGACGGTGCCGTCGGGGGCAACGTCGAGGAACACCACGACCTCGTCGCCGCACAGCGGGTTGAACCCCTCGGCCCGGCGGGCGGGCGGCGACGGCAGCTCGCCCCGGTTCCGCGGGTTGCGGTAGTGGTCGAGGATGATCTCGCGGTAGAGGTCTTCGAGTCCGGGCATGGCGGCGTCCTAGAGGGAGAAGAAGGTGTCGGCGTCGGCCAGCGCGTCGCACAGGGCGTCGGCGTCGGCCTCGTCGTTGTAGACGTAGAACGACGCCCGGGCGGTGGCGCTCACCCCGAGCAGCCGCATGAGCGGCTTGGCGCAGTGGTGGCCGGCGCGCACGCACACGTTCGACTGGTCGAGCACCTGGGAGATGTCGTGGGGGTGGAGGTCCTTGAAGCCGATCGACAGGGCGCCGCCGCGCTGCTCGACGTTGCGGGGCCCGTGGATGGTGACGTCGTCGCCGAACCGCTGGGTGAGCTGCTCGATGGCGTAGCCCACCACCTGCATCTCGTGGGTGCGGACGTTGGCCATCCCGAGCCCGGTCAGGAAGTCGCAGGCCGCACCGAGGCCGACGGCCTCCGCGATCGGGGGCGTGCCCGCCTCGAACTTCACCGGCAGCTCGTTGGGCGTGAACCCGTCGAGGCGCACGTCGCGGATCATGTCGCCCCCGCCGAGGAACGGCGGCATGGCGTCGAGCAGCGCCTCCCGACCCCACAGCACCCCGATGCCCGTGGGCCCGCACATCTTGTGGGCCGAGAAGGCCAGGAAGTCGGCGCCCAGCGCGGCCACGTCGGTGGGCAGGTGGGGCACGGCCTGGCACCCGTCGACCACCGCGATGGCCCCGTGGGCGTGGGCCCGGTCGGCCAGGAGCCGCACCGGGTTGATGGTGCCCAGCACGTTCGACATGGCGGTGAAGGCGAAGGCCTTGGCCCCGTCGAGCAGCCGGTCGAGGTCGGTGAGGTCGAGCAGCCCGTCGGAGGTGAGCGGCACCCATCGCAGGGTGAGGTTGCGCTCGGCGGCCAGCATCTGCCAGGGGACGATGTTGGCGTGGTGCTCCATGTGGGTGAGCAGCACCACGTCGCCCTCGCGCAGGTTGGCCCGGCCCCACGACTGGACCACGAGGTTCAGGCCTTCGGTGGCGTTCTTGGTGAAGACCACCTCGCGCTCGCTGGGCGCCTTGATGAAGCGCTGCACCCGGTGGCGGGCGTTCTCGTAGGCCTCGGTGGCCTCCGCGGCCATCTGGTAGACGCTGCGGTGCACGTTGGCGTTGTGCAGCTCGTAGTAGCGCTCCATGGCCTCGAGCACGGCCCTGGGCTTCTGCGAGGTGGCGGCCGAGTCGAGGTAGACGACCGGCCGCCCGTTGATCTGGCGGTCGAGGATCGGGAACTGCTTCTTGATCTCCGCCACGTCGAGGCTCATGACGCGTCCTGTCGGAAGGCCTCGTAGCCGTCGCGCTCGAGCTGCTCGGCCAGCTCGGGGCCGCCCGAGGCGACGATGCGGCCGTCCATGAGGATGTGCACGTGGTCGGGCGTGAGCTCGTGGAGGAGGCGCTGGTAGTGGGTGATCAGGACGATGCCGAGCTCGGGGCGGTCGCGGCGGACCTCGTGGATGCCGGTGGCCACGGTGCGCAGGGCGTCGACGTCGAGGCCCGAGTCGGTCTCGTCGAGCACGGCCACCTCGGGCTCGAGGATGGCCATCTGGAGGATCTCGTTGCGCTTCTTCTCGCCGCCGGAGAACCCCTCGTTGAGGTAGCGGTCGGCGAAGGAGGCGTCCATGCCGAGCCGCTTCATCCACTCCATGATCGCCAGGCGCAGCTCGAGGACGGAGAGGTCGATGCCCTTGCGGGCCGACAGGGCCTGGCGCAGGAACTGGATCACCGAGACGCCGGCGATCTCCTGGGGGTACTGGAAGGCCAGGAAGATCCCCGCCTTGGCCCGGACGTCGGTGGGCCAGTCGGTGATGTCGTCGCCCTTGTACAGGATCCGGCCGCCGGTGACCTCGTACTCGGGGTTGCCGAGGAGGGTGTTGGCCAGGGTCGACTTGCCCGAGCCGTTGGGGCCCATGAGGGCGTGGACCTCGCCGGGCTGGACGGTGAGATCGACGCCCCGGAGGATGTCGGGGCCTCCCGGCGGATCAGCGGCCCGCGCCCGCAGGCCCTCGATCCGGAAGAGCCCGTGCTCGGGCAGCGCGGTCATGGGGAAAAGCCTAATACCACTACGGCGATAGTGGTAATGCCCGTCGGCACATCACCAGCCCCGGTCGACCCACTCCTGCAGGTGGGGCCGCTCGGCGCCGATGGTGGTGTCGTCGCCGTGGCCGGGCAGGACGAGCGTGCCGGCGTCGAGGGGGCGGAACAGCCGGTCCTCGATCGAGCGGATGATGGTGGGGAAGTCGCCGCCGGGGAACCTGGTGGCCCCGGGACCGCCGGGGAAGAGGGTGTCGCCGCTGAACAGCACGGGGGAGCCCTCCACCAGGAAGCACATGGAGCCCGGGGTGTGGCCCGGCGTGGCGATGGTGCGCAGCCGCACCCGGCCGACCTCCACGACCGACTCGTCCTCCAGGAGCACGTCGTAGCCCTGGTCGGCCAGCATCGGCGCGTCGGCGCCGGTGACCCCCACCTCGTAGCCGGCCTCCCGCATGGGGGCCACGGCCTGGATGTGGTCCCAGTGGCCGTGCGTCTCCAGCACCCGGCGCACGCCGAGGCGCTGGGCCACGTCGAGCAGCCGCTCGTGCTCGTTGGCCGCGTCGATCAGCACCGCCTCCCCCGTGGCGCGGCAGCGCAGCACGAAGACGTTGTTGTCCATCGGCCCGACCACCCAGCGGTGGATCTCGATCTGCTCGTCCTGGAAGTGCACCGGCGTCCCCTCATGGAGTAGAAACCCGCGCTGGTCATTGTCGCCCAGGCCCGGAGCCTGCCAACACCCGCAGGGGAGCCGTCAGTGAACTTCGCCTTCAGCGAGGAGCAGGAGGAGCTGCGCCGGACCGTCCGGGCCTTCCTCGAGGCCAAGTCGCCCGAGACCGAGGTCCGGCGGCTCATGGAGACCACCGAGGGCTACGACCCCGCGGTCTGGCAGCAGATGGGCGCCGAGCTCGGCCTGCAGGGCCTGATCATCCCCGAGGAGCACGGCGGCTCGGGCTTCTCCTACGTGGAGCTCGGCGTGGTCCTCGAGGAGATGGGCCGGGCGCTGCTGGCCGCCCCGTTCTTCTCCACGGTGGTCCTGGCGGGCAACGCGCTGCTCCACTCCGGCGACGAGGCCGCCAGGGCCGAGTACCTGCCCCGGATCGCCTCCGGCGAGGCGATCGCCACGCTGGCGTTCACGGAGCCCGCGGGCAAGTGGGACGAGTCGGGCATCACCACGCCGGCCACCCGCAAGGGCGACGGCTGGGTGATCAACGGGACGAAGAGCTTCGTGCTCGACGGCCACACGGCCGACCTGATCCTCGTGGCCGCCCGCACCGACGCCGGGGTCAGCCTGTTCGCGGTCGACGGCCAGGCGCCGGGGCTCACCCGCACGCCGCTGTCCACCATGGACATGACCCGCAAGCAGGCCAAGCTCGAGTTCGCCGACGTGCCGGCCCGGCTCGTGGGCACCGACGGGGGCGGCTGGGGGGTGCTCTCGACCGTGCTCGACCTCGCCGCCGTGGGCCTGGCCGCCGAGATGGTCGGCGGCGCCCAGAAGGTGCTCGAGATGTCGGTCGAGTACGCCAAGGTGCGGGTGCAGTTCGGCCGCCCGATCGGCTCGTTCCAGGCCATCAAGCACAAGTGCGCCGACATGCTGCTCGAGGTCGAGTCGGCCAAGTCGGCCGCCTACTACGCCATGTGGTGCGCGGCGGAGCTGAACGACGAGCTGCCCTCGGTGGCGTCGCTGGCCAAGGCCTACTGCTCCGAGGCGTACTTCCATGCCACCGCGGAGAACATCCAGATCCACGGCGGCATCGGGTTCACCTGGGAGCACCCCGCGCACCTCTACTTCAAGCGGGCCAAGTCGTCCGAGCTGCTCTTCGGTGACCCGACCTACCACCGCGAGCTGCTCGCCCAGCGCATCGGCATCTGAGCCCGGCCTCGCGGCGGCCCTCCGCCGGCTCACGCCGGCGACGGCGGGGGTCGTGGCGGCCGTGGTGGTGCTGCTGGTCGTGCTGGCGGCCAACCGGTGGGTGTTCACCCAGCCGGTCCACGAGCACAGCGACTACGCGGCCAACTCCCTCCTGATCGAGCGGGCCGAGCGGCTCCAGCTCGCCACCGGGCAGTACTCCCGCTTCGGCTGGTACCACCCCGGGCCGGCCATGCTCTACGCCCAGGCGGCGGGGGAGCGGCTGTTCCACGACTGGGTGCCGTTGGCCGAGTCGCCCTACGGCGGCCAGGTGCTGGGGGTCGTCGCGGTCGACGCCGCGCTGGCCGGTCTGGTGGTGGCCACCGTGGCCGCCTGGCACCGGTCCCGCCTCGCCGCGGTGGCGGCCGCAGCCGTGATCCTCGGGTTCGGCGCGGCCAACGCCGGGGTGCTGACCAACGGATGGGCGCCGTTCACCTGGCCGCTGCAGGCCCTGCTCCTGGTGGTGGCCTCGGCGGCGGTGCTGGCCGGGCGGGGTGACCTGCGACGGCTGTGGTTGGTGGTGCTGGCCGGTGGGCTGCTCGTGCACGGCCACCTCGGCCTCGCCGCGGTGGCCCTGCCGGTGGTCGTGGCGGTGACCGTCGCGGCCCTGGCCCGGCTGGCGCGCCCCGGGCGGGCATGGGCCAGCGGCGAGGGGCGCGGTGCCGTCGCGACCCTGGCGGTGGCCGGCGTGTTCGCCGCGCCGCTCGTGCTCCACGTCCTGGTCAGCTGGCCCGGCGAGCTGGACGGGTGGTGGCGCCAGGTCCGCTCGGGCGCCGGGGGCGACCACGGCCCCGGTGAGGCGCTCGGCTTCGTGGGCCGGTTCTGGCTGCGCGGCCTGGGGTCGGGCCGGACGGCCTGGGCGGTGGCGCTGGCGGCCGCAGCGGTGGTGGCGGCGGCGGTCGACCGCGACGACCGGCGACGAGCGGCCACCCGTGCGGTGCTGGGGGTGACCGCCGCGCTGGCCGTGCTGGGGTGGCTGTACGCCTGGCGGGCGGTCGACGACCTGTCGCTCGAGTACCTCGGGGTCTGGCTGATCGCCCTGCCCTGGGCCCTCCTGGTGGTGGTGGCGGCCCGGGTGGCGGACGAAGCGGCCGCCCGCGGCCCGGCCTTGGCGGCGGCGGGCGCGGCTGCGGCCGTGGCCGGGGTGGTGGCCGTCGCCGCGCTCGGGCCGGGGTGGCGCGACCCGTACCGGGGCCAGCCCGAGCTGCCCGCCGTGGAGGCCGCCCTGGCGTCGGCCGGCGCGCTGGCGCCCGGCTCGGCGCTGCTCATCGACTTCGACCCGCCGTCGTGGGTCGACGCCCTCGGGCTCCTCGTGGCGGTGGAGCGCGACGGGCACCGGGCCTGCCTTGCCGACCCGCAGTGGGTGTACATGGTCGGCGGGCCGTACATCTGCGACGAGGACGATCGCGCCGGCGGGGTCGGCGTGCGCCTGGCCCCGCCCGGGTCGTCCGCCGAGGATGACCGCGGTGCCGTTGTGGTGCACGCCGGGCCCGCCATCACCGCGCAGCTCGTCGACCCCGCGACCCTGCCCGGTCCGGACCGGTAGGTTCGCCCCGATGGCCGTCCTGGTGCTCGTCCTGGCCGCGTTGGCGGTCTTCGCCATCGCCGCGGCGGTGATCGGCCGGGAGGCGCGCCGCCTCGATGCGGTGGCGCCTCGCGTCGTCTACGCGCTCGACGAGGCGGTCGACTTCGTGGCCGACCGGCTCTCGCCCGACGCGGCCGGGCTGCTCACCCACGACGACGTGCGCGACGTGCTGCGCTGGCACATGGAGCACCTCCGGACGAAGGGCCTGCAGCCGGAGGGCGTCACCGACCGCCCCCAGGACCCCGACCTGCACGTCGTGGTGCACGAGGACGACGCCGTCGCCTACCTCATCGGGAGGTCCGAGGCGGCCGGGCGCCCACTGGCCGACGAGCTGCTGGTGGAGGTGGTCGACCTCCACTTCGCCTACCTGCGCGAGATCGGCGCCGTGGGGCCGCCCGCCTCGGAGGACGGCGACCTACCTAGGTAGTCCGTCCGGCGCCGGCGCGGCGCCTCCGTCAACCTCCCGATGTGCGTGCCGGCGGGCAGGCGCATGCTGCGGTGGCAGACAATCGAGGAGGCCACCGTGCAGCCCACCATCCCCACCTCCCAGCTCGTGACGGACCGCATCGCCACCCTGCAGGCCGCCGCCGAGGGCACCCGCGCACGTCGGCTGGTGCGACGGGCGCGTCGGCGTGCGTTGCGCCGCCAGGGAGCCACGCCATAACCCCTCGGGGGGCCGGCATGCCCGCCGGTAGCCTCGACCGCATGTTGGCGGGCCGGCCCGGGCTGAGCCCCATCATGGTGGGGCGCAGCGCCGCCCTCCGCCGCTTGGCGGCGTTGCTGCCCCGTCCGTCGACCCCGACCCCCTCGGCCGTACCCCCGCAGGTGGCGCTCGTGGCCGGCGAGGCCGGTGTCGGCAAGTCGCGCCTGCTGCGCGAGCTGCTGGCCCGCGCCGAGCCCGACGTCGTGCTGCTCGGCGGCGGCGCCGACGCGGGCTCGCTCGGCCGGCCCTTCGAGGTGGTGGAGGCCATCCTCGGCGGCCCCCTCCCGGCGACGCCGGCCGCCTCCGTCCCGGCCTACGCCAACCGCGACGAGCGGGTCGACGAAGCCGCCGCCGCCGTGCGGGCCCGCTTCGGCGCGTCCGCCGGCGTGGCCGTGTTCGAGGACCTCCACTGGGCCGACGCGGGCAGCGTGGCCACCTTCGAGCGGCTGGCCGCCACCACCGGCCCGCCGCTGCTGCTGGTGGGCTCGTTCCGCCCCGAGGAGCTCACCCGCCGGCTGCCCTTCGGCGACATGCTGACCCGGCTGGAGCGCCGCCACGCCGTCGTGACGATCCGCCTCGACCGGCTGACGCGCCTCGAGGTCGGCCACCTCGTGGCGGCCATCTACGATCGGCCGGCCCCGTCGAGGGCGGTCGACGTGCTCTACGACCGCACGGGCGGCAACCCCTTCTTCATCGAGGAGCTGCTGGCCGCCGCCGGCGACGTCGACCCCTCCGAGCTCGCCGGCCTACCCCTGCCGTGGTCGCTGGCGGAGGTCGTCCGGGTGCAGCTCGACGGGCTCGACCCCGACCAGCGGCGGGTGGTCGACGCCGCCGCCGTGCTCGGCCGCCGGGCCAGCTTCGACGTGCTCTCCACCGTCACCCGGACCGGCGAGGACGAGCTCATCGCCATCCTGCGGGGCCTCGTCGAGCGCGGCCTGATGGTGGAGGCGGCGCCCGACGAGTTCGCCTTCCGCCACGCCCTCGTGCGCGACGCCGTCGAGGGCCAGCTGCTGGCCCGGGAGCGCCGCCGCCTCCACGAGCGGGCGCTGGCCGCCCTGGAGGAGGCCGGTGTGTGCGAGCTGGCCGACCTGGCCTGGCACGCCGCCGGCGCGGGGCACACCGACCGCCTGGTGGAGCTGGCCCGGCAGGGTGCGGTGTCGTACCTGCGCCGGGGCGCCACCCACCAGGCGCTGCGCCTGGCCGAGGAGGGCCTCGCCGAGGTGGACGACGACACCGAGCTGCTCGCGGCCGCGTCGCGGGCGGCGTGGCTGCTCGGGCTGTGGGACGAGGCCCTGGCCCACGCGCGGCGCTGGCGCGACGTGGCCGAGGTGCGGGGCGACGTGGTGGGCCTGTCGGCCGTCAGCCGCCTGCTCGTCCGGCTCCACTGGGAGGCCGGCGACGAGGCCGCCCACTGGGAGGCCGTGGCCGAGCTGGGGCGGCTCGTCGAGCAGCTGGAGCCGTGCGAGGAGCGGGCCGCGGCGCTGGCCATGGTGGCCCAGGCGCACATGCTGGCGGAGCACGCCGAGGACGCCGTGGCCTGGGCCGACCGGGCCCTCGTGGAGGCCGAGGCCTGCGGCTCCCGGGCCGTGCGGGCTCAGGCGCTCGTCGAGAAGGGCACCGCCCTCCACGCCGTGGACGGCCGCCGCGACGAGGGGATCGCCCTGCTGCGCGAGGGCATCCGCCAGGCCGAGGCCATCGGCGAGCACGTGGTGGCGGCGCGCGCCCTCAACAACCTCGGCGAGTTCTTCAGCGTGCACAGCCGGGAGGGGCGGGTGCTGGTCGACCGCCTCTTCGCCGCCGCGGAGCGGGCCGGCTACGACGCCATGACCGACTCGAACTACCTGCTGAAGCGGTTCGAGCTGGCCGCGAGCGACGGCGACCTCGACAGCGCCCGGGCCGCGCTGGCCGAGATCGACGCGGTCACCATCACCCGGCGCTGCGCCACCAACCGGGGGTGGCGGGCCGGCGCGGTGGCCCGGATGCGCATCGAGGAGGGGCGCTTCGACGAGGCCCTGGACGTGCTGCGCCGGGTGGACGACCGGCTGGAGAGCGCCGACGCCGAGTGGTTGGCGGAGCTGGCCTTCGAGGCCACGGTGCGCGCCGGCGACGCCGAGGGCGCCCGGGCGCAGCTGGCCGCCATCACGGCGCGCCCGTTCCGCCCCAAGCACGCCGTCTGGCCCGAGTCGGTCCTCGAGCCGCTGCTGGCCGCCCTCGACCTCGGCGCCGACCCCAGCCAGCTCGACGCCTGGCTGTCCAGCCTCGAGGGCCGCCTCGCCGGCCTGCCCTGGTGGCCGCTGGCCCGCGCCGTGGGCGACGCCAACGCCGGCCGCTGGCACGTGGCCGCCGATCGGCTGGCCACCGGCCTGGCCGAGCCCGGCGAGCTGGAGCTCCCCGCCTACCTGCTCGGGGAGCCGCACGGCCTGGCGGCCCGGGCCCTGGCGCAGGTGGGCCGCGTCGACGCGGCCCGCGCCCAGGCGCTGGCCGGGCTCGCCGCGCTGGCCACGTGGCCCGGCTGGCGACGCGACCGCGTGGCGGCCGCGCTGGCCGCGCTCGGGCCGGCGGATGGCGCCGACGGCGTCGACGGCGCCGTGCGTGCCCGGGTGGAGGCCGCCGCGCTCGGCGGCGAGGCGGCGGAGCTCACCGCCCGGGAGCGGGAGGTGGCCGCCCTGGTCGCCGAGGGCCTCACCAACGCCCAGGTCGCCCGGCGCCTGCGCATCTCCCCCAAGACGGCCGCGGTGCACGTGTCGAACATCCTCACCAAGCTCGGCGTGGCCAACCGGGCCGAGCTGGCCGCCTGGGCGGTCCGGGCCGGCCTGGCCGGCGCGGCCGCACCGTGATCCGCTCCGGCCGACCAGGCCGCGCGAGCGCGGATATGCACGGCGTTGCGGCGGGTCGGCTGTGTAGCATCTCCGGTACCGAAGGAAGGAGGTGGTCCAGCTGAACGGTGAATGTCCTGGGACCTCGGAGGTGGCTGGCCGCTAGACGGCCCGCTGGACCATCTGGCGAATCCCCGCCATCCACCCTCGAACGGCCCGGCCGGGGGCTGGTCCCACCCGGTAGCCAAACGGGCGTCGAGTCCAACCAGCACAAGCGCAACCGAGCAGGGGAGGTCCTCCGGGGCCTCCCCTCCTCGCGCCGCCTGACGTCCCGCCTGACGTCCCGGCCCCGTCGGCGCCCGTCGGCCGCCGGTTGAGAGATGCTCGCGGCGCGACGGTAGGGTGCTGCGCCGATGGAACGCCTGAGCCGCTTCGAAGAGCACCGCTACATCGGCGACAAGCGGACCCAGGTCGTCTACGACATCGACACCCTGGGCGAGGAGCACCGGAGCCGCATCGAGGAGCTCCTGGCCTCCGAGCAGTTCCTCTGCTTCGCCCCCGACACGTTGGCCGAAGCCCGCAACCGGGGGTACCGGCTCTTCAAGGAGCAGCGCCGGAGCCCGGCGGCCGCGTCCTGAGGCGTGGAGCGCCGGTTCCGCTCCGACGGCCTCGAGCTGCGGGCACATCTGGCGCTCCCTCCCGGTCACCGCCACGGTCGCCTCCCCGGGTTGGTCTTCTGCCACGGCTTCCCGGTGGGGCCGCTCGACGCCCGCCAGAGCGCCGGCACCTTCCCCGAGCTCATGGACCGCATCGCCTCCGAGATGGGGTGGGCCGCCTTCACCTTCACCTTCCGGGGCTGCGGCGACAGCGAGGGCGACTTCTCCCTGGCCGGTTGGCTCGACGACCTGCGCGCCGCCATCGACCACCTGACTGCCTCGGTCGCCACCCTCGGGGTGTGGGTGGCCGGCACGTCCACGGGTGGCTCGCTGGCCGTGTGCGAGGCGGCCGACGATCCCCGTGTCCTGGGTGTGGCGGCCCTGGCGCCCCGGGCCGACTTCGACGACTGGGCCAGCCAGCCCCGCCGCTTCCTGGAGCACGCCCGCGAGATCGGGGCGGTGCGGCACGCGTCGTTCCCGCCGTCGTTCGACCAGTGGGCCCGCGAGCTCCGGGCCGCCCGCCCGCTGGAGGCCGCCCGGCGCCTCCGGCCCCGTCCGCTGCTCGTGGTGCACGGCGACGACGACGAGGTGGTGCCCACCATCGACGCCCGGCTCCTGGCCGACGCCCACGGGTCGGCGGAGCTGCGCATCATCTCCGGGGCCGGCCACCGGCTGCGCCACGATCCCCGGGCCGTGGCGGTGCTGCTCGGCTGGCTCGACCGCCAGCAGAACCAGTTCGCGGCGTCGGCGTCGTGACGGAGCCCGACGCCCCCCTGGTCCGGGTGGTGGTGGTGACCTACCAGAACGCGGACCTCGTCGACCGCTGCCTCGACGCCCTGGCCGCCACGGACTGGCCGGCCGACCGGCTCGAGGTGGTGGTGGTCGACAACGCCTCCACCGACGGCACGCCCGAGCGGGTCTCGGCCCGCCCCGGCGTCCGGCTCGTGCGGTCGTCGCGCAACCTGGGCTTCGGCGGCGGGTGCAACCTCGGCCTGCGCGACCTCGGTGGCGCCCGCTACGCCGCGCTGGTCAACAGCGACCTGTTCGTGACGCCCGGCTGGCTGCGACCGCTGGTCGACGCGCTGGAGGGCGACCGGCGGCTCGGCGCCGCCTGCCCGAAGGTGGTGCTCGAGCCGCGCTTCGCCGAGGTGGTGCTCGACTCGCCGACCTTCCGCCCGGGCGGCGGCGATCCCCGCACCCTCGGCCTGCGGGTGACCGGGGTCGAGGTGGCCGGGCGCGACGTGTGGGACCGGGCGGTGTTCGCCCGGGGCTGGTCGTGGGACGAGGGGCACGCCCGTTGGACGACGGGCCGGGCGGAGCTCTGGGTGCCGGCCGGGCCGGACGACGAGGAGGTGGCGGTGCACGTCGACGGCGAGGCCGCCGCCCGGCTCCTCCCGCTGGGCGCGGAGCGCTTCGACGTGGTGAACAACGCCGGCAACGTCCTCACCGCCGACGGGTTCGGCGCCGACCGGGGCTGGCTGGAGCGCGATCGGGGCCAGTTCGACGCCGAGGAGGACGTGTTCGCCTGGTACGGCGGCTGCTGCCTGCTGTCGGCCGCCTACCTCCACGACGTGGGCCTCTTCGACGAGCCGCTGTTCCTGTACTACGAGGACCTCGACCTGGCCTGGCGCGGCCGGGAGCGGGGCTGGCGCTACCGGTACGTGCCGACGGCGGTCGTCCGGCACCGCCACCGCGCCTCGACCGGCGGCGACGAGGGCCTCTTCGACCACCTCAACCACCGCAACCGGCTGGTGGTGCTGACCCGCCACGCCGGGCCCCGCCGGGCGCTGGGCGCGTGGAGCCGCTACCTGTGGCACGAGGTCGGCGGCAACGCCCGGGGGGAGATCCTCCAGCCCGTCCTGCGCGGCCGCCGGCCCCACCCCCACCACACGGTCCGGCGGCTGCGGGCCGCGGCGGGCGCGGCGCGGCTGCTGGCCCGGTCCGGACGGCCCGGGCGGCCCGGGACCCCCGCCGCCCGCCGGTAGTGTCCCCGCCCGTGACGAGCGCAGCCGGCCCGTTCCCACGGGTGCGCGTCATCACGATCAACTTCGACGGCGGCGACATGACGTGGCGGTGCCTGGAGAGCCTGCTGGCCCTCGACTGGCCGGAGGACCGCCTCGAGGTCGTCATGGTCGACAACGCCTCCGTCGACGGCCTCGCCCGCCGCGTGCAGCGGCACCTGCCGCGGGTGCGCGTCATCGACTCGCTCAGCAACGAGGGCTTCGCCCGGGGGAACAACCTCGCCATGGCGGACCTCGACGGCGTCGACCACGTGGCCCTGCTCAACAACGACGCCACCGTGGAGCCCACCTGGCTGCGCACGCTGGTCGACGCGCTGGAGGCCGAGCCGTCGCTCGGCGCGGTGTGCCCGAAGATCCTGTTCGCCGACCCGGCCGTCGGCGTGCACGTCAGCGCGCCGCTCGGGCCGGCACCCCGGCCCGACACCCGCCTCCTCGGCGTGCGGATCACCGGCGTGCTCCTCGACGACCGGCCCGCGTGGCGGGAGCTGTCGTTCGACGAGGGCTGGCACGGCGACGAGGGAGCCGCCCGGTGGAGCCGGGCCGAGGCCGAGGTGCGGGTGTGGCTGCCCGACGGCACCGAGCCGCCCCGGCGCATGGCCCTGCGCCTCGACGCCCCCGAGCGCAAGAAGGTCACGCTGCAGAGCGGCGCGGCGACGGTGGTGGAGGAGGTCGGGCCCGAGCCGCGCTGGGTGGAGGTCGACGTCGACCCCGTGCCCTTCGACGTGGTGAACAACGCCGGCTCCAACCTGTACCGCGACGGCAGTGCCGGCGACCGCGGGTTCCTGGAGCGCGACGAAGGCCAGTACGACGAGCCGGCCGAGGTCTTCGCGTGGTGCGGCGGCGGCGTGCTGCTGCGGGGCGACTACCTCCGCGACGTCGGCGTGTTCGACCCGCGCTGGTTCCTCTACTACGAGGACACCGAGCTGTCGTGGCGCGGCCGGCTGCTCGGCTGGCGCTACCGGTACGTGCCCGACGCCGTGGTCCGCCACCAGCACGCGGCCAGCAGCGGCGAGGGGAGCGAGTTCTTCCGCTACTGGGTCGACCGCAACCGCCTGCTCACGTTGGCCAAGCTGGCGCCGCTCCCGTGGTTCGCCCGCGTGCTCGCCGGCTACACCGCCGCGACGGCGAGCATCGTGCGCGGCGAGGTGCTCCGCCCGCTGGCGCGCCTGCGCCGGCCGCGACCCCAGCTCTCGCGCCAGCGCCTCCGGTCGCTGCGCGCCGCGCTCGCCGCCGCCCCGGCTGTGCGGCGCGACGGCCGCCGGGTGCGACGGCGTCGGGTCGTCGGCGATCGCGCCGTGCTCGAGTGGGCGCTGCCGCGATGAGGGTCGCGGTGTGGGACCGCTACTGGAGCACCATGGGCGGCGGCGAGCAGGTGGCGGGGCGGATCGCGCAGGCCCTGTCCACGCGTCACGACGTCGACCTGCTCACCCCCGCGCCGATCGACCGGGCCCGGCTCGAGGAGCGCCTGGCGCTCGATCTGTCGGCGTGCGGTGAGGTGCTGGTGGGCTCGACGGAGGGGTCGGCCAGCGCGGCCGCCCGGCACCACGACCTGTTCGTGAACTGCACGTACCTGAGCGACGCGCCCGCGCCCGGGCGGTTCGGCCTCTACTACGTGCACTTCCCGGGCGGTCGGCCGCCTGCGGGTGAGGAGCGGCGGCGGCGGTTGGCGGCCCGCGCCAACCAGGCGCTGCGGCGCGCGCACATCGCTTGGGGCGAGGGCTTCCACGCGGCCGAACCCGACGGGCGCACGCGCTGGACGAACGGCCTCGCCGTGGCCCATGTCTGGCTGCCCGGGGGCGGCGAGCTCGGCCTGCGGGTGCACGCCGACCCCTGGCCGTCGGGCGCGCGGGTGCGCTGCACCGTGAAGGTCGGCCGCGACGTCGTGTTCGACGGCGGGCTGCCGCCGGGCGGGACCGTGCTGCGCGTGCCGCTCGCCGACCGCGGCCCCGACCGCCCCCATCCGGTGGTGGTGGCCAGCGACCACTTCCTGCCCGCTGAGGCCTTCGACGTGCCCGATGCCCGTCAGCTCGGCGTCATGGTCACCGACGTGGTGCTGGCGGGTGTGGGCGCGGGCGCCGCCGGTCGGCGCCCGGCGTGGACGTTCCCGCCGTCGCAGCACGCCGCGCTCGACACCTACGACGTGCTGCTGGCCAACTCCGCCTACACCGCCCGGTGGACCGAGCGGCTGTGGGGTCGGGCGGCGGAGGTGCTGCCGCCGCCGGTGGCATCACGGCCCGGCGGGGCCAAGGGCAACGTGATCCTGTCGGTCGGGCGGTTCTTCGACGCGGCCAGCGGCCACTCCAAGAAGCAGCTGGAGATGGCCCGCGCCTTCCGCTCGCTGGTCGAGGACCACGGCGGGGAGGGGTGGGAGCTCCACCTCGTGGGCGGCTGCGCCCCGGCCTACCGCGACTACGCCATGGCCGTGCGCCGCGAGCTCCTCGGCCTCCCGGCCGAGGTGCACTTCAACGCGCCGGGCGAGGACCTCGCCGACCTGCTGGCGCGTGCGTCGGTCTACTGGCACGCGGCCGGCATGGGCGAGGACCTGGAGCGCCACCCGGACCGGGCCGAGCACTTCGGCATCGCGGTGGTGGAGGCCATGTCCGCCGGCGCGGTGCCGGTGGTGTTCGCCGCCGCCGGTCCGGCCGAGATCGTGCGCGACGGCGTCGACGGCCGCCACGTGCACGATGCCGCGGAGCTGGCCGCCGCGACCGCGGCCCTCGTGCGGGACCCCGGGCGGCGGGCCGCGATGGCGGCCGCGGCGGTGGAGCGGGCGCGGGCGTTCGAGCGGTCGGTGTTCGACGAGCGCCTGCACGCCGTCGTGGACGGGTTGGCGGCGCGGGCCGCCCTGGCCGAGCGCTGAGCTCGGAGCGCTGAGCGCTGTGCGCTCGACGGGCGCGGCTCAGCCGACGGGCTGGATGCGCCAGACCGTGCCGTCGATGCCCACCAGGTAGAGCAGGCCGTCGGGCCCCACGGCCAGGTCGCTGTGCCCACCGGGCACCTCGGCGATCTCGCGGCGGTTCGTCGGCTCGTCGACGTCGACCAGCCACACCTTGCCGCAGGCGAAGTCGGTGAAGGCGAACGTGCCGTCGGTGCCGGGCCCCATGGCGTCGTCGACCAGGAAGCCGCCCGCGATGATGGCGGTGCAGCCCTCGCTGCGGTCGTAGGTCAGGATCGGGTCGACCGCGTCGGCGGCGTCGCCGGGGATGGGCCCGTCGCCGAGGCCTTCCCGTTGGGGCCAGCCGTAGTCGGCGCCGGGGAGGATCACGTTCAGCTCCTCCTGGAGCGCGCCGCCGACGTCGCCGACCACCACGGTGCCGTCCTCGGGGTGGATGCCGAGCCGGTAGGGGTTGCGCAGGCCGGTGGCGAACACCAGCGGGTCGGCGCCCTCCACGCCCACGAAGGGGTTGTCGGCAGGGACGGGATCGGCCGGGTCGCCGGTGGTGCGCAGGATCGTGCCCTCGGGGCGCCCCGGGTCCCTGGACGGCACGGTGTCGTCGTCGTCCCGGGAGTTGTTGCCGACGGCCACGTAGAGCATCCCGTCGGGCCCGAAGGCCAGCCCGCCGCCGTGGTGGGCGACGTTGTCGCCGCGGATGTGGTCGAGCAGGACCTCCTCGCTCGCCGGGTCGAGCACCCCGTCGGTCCACCGGAAGCGCGACAGGCGGTTGGTGACGGTGCCCGACCGGCTGGCGAAGGGGCTCGAGTCGTCGTCGCAGCCGCCGTCGTCACGGGTGCGGTAGAGGTAGATCCACGGGTCCTCGGGGAAGTCGGGCGCGACCGCCACACCCACGAGGCCGCGCTCGAACTCCGCGCAGACGGGCAGGGACAGGACCTCGCGCTGCGAGCCGTCCGCCGCGACGTGGAGCACGCGCCCCTGCCCCTCCTTCTCGAAGCCTCCCTTCTCGATCACGAAGGCGGAGCCGTCGGAGGCGAACGCGATCCCGGTCGGGTAGGTCAGGCCCTCCGCCCACGCCTCGACGTGGTAGCGCACGGGCACGGCCAGCGAGCCGGCGGCGACGGTGCCGGAGCTGTCGTCACCGCAGGCGGCCGTGACGGCGACCGCGGCCACGGCGAGAGCGAGGGCGAGGGGGCGAAGGCGCATCGGGACCAGAGCAGGGAGGGGGAGACGAGGGGTGCGGGCACCTTAGTCGTCGGCTCACTGCGCAGCGCGCTCCTGCGCCCGCTCACTGCGGCGGGCAGGGTGGCGCGCGACACTGCCACCGTGCCGACCCCCGCTCGAGGACCGGTCGGCGGCGCAGGCCAGCGGCGGGGCCGGATCACGGCGGCCACCATCCTGGGCCTGGCCGCCCTCGCCGCCACCGCCGGCTTCTGGCCCGGCTACTTCAACGCCGACACGGCCAGGCAGTTCCGCGAGATGCGGGCGTGGGACCTCACCGACTGGCACGCGCCGCTGCTCATGGCGGCCTGGAAGCCGTGGGACGCGCTGGGCGTCGGGCCCGGCTGGCTGCTCGCGCTCACCATCGCGGTCGCGACGGCCTCGGTCTACGTGCTCGTGCGCAGCTACCTGCCGCGCCTCTGGGCGGCGCTCGCGGCCGCGGCCGTCATCTGGTACCCGCCCGTCCTGGGCTTCCTCGGCACCATCGGCCGGGACGCGTGGTTCGCGACCGCCACGCTGGCTGTCTTCGCCTGCTGCACGCTCGCGGCGCGCCGCGAGGGCCCCGCCCGCGCGGCCTGGCTCGCCGGGGCGGTGGTGGCCAACGTCGCGATGTTCGCGGCCCGCCAGAACGCCGCG
>Ga0182742_1003064_pt1 | contig 17055 bp, 9 predicted proteins | sample eDN5th37CBELigMG_FD_128880 | JGI IMG/M metagenome (GOLD analysis project Ga0182742, IMG submission 128880) | Enriched Miracle-Growth compost microbial communities from Emeryville, California, USA - eDNA 5th pass 37_C BE-Lig MG (version 2)... ...
AGCCGGTGGCCGGGATCGGCGGCGCCCAGGCCCCCCATGCCCATCCCCCCCATGCCCACGAACGGGTCGTTCTCGGAGGCGGCGGCGCCGAGGTAGCGGATCCAGCGGGGGGAGCCGTCGACGGCGTCGAAGCTGGCGACGTAGGTGGCGGTCTGCTCGCGGCGGTCGGTGACGGCGACGTAAACGCTCCGCTCGTCGGCGACCGGCGTGCCCTCAAAGTTCACCGAGCGGACGGCGCGGTCTCCCGCCGGGCGATCCGGGAGCGTCAGCTCGCTCGCCCGACGGGTCCAGATCCGCTTGTCGCCGGGACGGGTTCGGTCCAGGGCGATGATCGAGGTCCCCTCCCCCATCGCCCGATTCATCCCCATGAAGACCGGCGGGGTCGCCACCCCCATCCGGGCGTAAATCCGATCCCCCACGGCGGTGAGGGTGTGGCGCGGAAGGACCCAGACCGGCTGCCTGACCTGGGGAACCGCTCCGTCCCCCTCGGGGTCGTACCGCCAGGCGGGCTCGACCGACACCGTGCGGCCCCCGTCGTCGTCGGCCCGGTCGCTCAGGTTGTAGGCCAAGACGCGCCGGCCGTCGCAGACGATCACCTGGTCGCCGACGACGATCGGGTGATAGCCCAGCAATTGGGCCGACGTGGCCGACGCGTTGGGCGCCGCGGGCCGAAGGCCGTAGGGGTTGCCGGGCCGCGTCGGGTTGATCCGCTCAAGCGGCGCCCGCCATTGAAGCGAGCCCACGTCGACCGATTCGGCCGGAACATGGTTGCGGCTCGGCGCGCCGGCGAAGGTCGGCCAGCGCTCGTCCCCCAGGTCCGGCGGCGCCAGGCGATCGGACTTCAGCGCCTGGGTCAGAATCTCGACGAACGGCCCCTTGCGCCCGGCCAGGTTGCCCTCGGCGTTGGGGAACCGCTTCGCGAAGGCGTCGAGTTCCTCCGCGACGGCGATCTCCCTTCCGGCCGCGGCCCGGCAGAGCAGCTTCTTGGCGGCGACCCGCGCCAGGTCGACCGACGGGTCGGGATGGATCAGGGCGAGGGGGTCGTCGGGGTCGTCGGCGACGAGTCTTCGGTACATCGCCAGCGCCTCGTCGAACCGGCCGTCCTGAAAGGCGATGTCGCCCAGCAGCTCCAGGGCGTCGTCTCCCCAAGAGGAGCAAAAGGCCCGCTCGACCACCAGGCGCAGCGGCCTCGGGTCGCGCTGCTCGCGCCCCCGGCGATACCATCGTTCGGCCTGGGGGTCCACCCGATTGCGGTACAGGGCGCGGGCCTCGGGCGGCAGACCGGCCAGGATCCGCTGACAGTAGGCCCGAAGATCGACGAACAGCACGAACTCGTCGTCACCGTCCCCAGCGCCCGGTTCGGCCGGATCGCGCGGGAGCCGGGCGACCTTCTCGCCGTACTGGTCGATGACGCGCTGATAGATCCCGATCGCCTCGGCCCACTGCCCTCCTTGGGCGTGTCCCGCGGCGTTGCGCAAGAGGGTCTCGGCCGCCTCGCTGGAGTCGGGATAGAACTTCGACGCTCCCCGTCCCCCGGCTTGGGCCCAAACGGGGCCGACGACCAGGCCCAGCAGGCAAATCAGGCCGAGGCCGGCGGTTCGAAACGGGATCGCGGCCGGCTCGCGCCGGTGGGACCGGAACCAGGTCATCCTCAACTCCCTCCACCCGGGCCCCGATCCGATTCTCGTCCGCGACAAGACAAGGCGAAAAGGAAACGACTTCCCGCCGCGGGCGGGGAGGCGCGGGCGCTGGCATTCTATACGTCGGTCGGGAGAGGAAACAGCCTCCATTCTCACAAGGCAAATTGGGCGCCGTCGCCCATCGCGCCGGGCTACGACCGATTTTGAATCACGAAGCCCGCGTAAAAGACGAGCATCCCCGCCCCGGCGATCAGCAGGGATTGCCCAAGGCCCACCCGCCCAGACAGCTCCGAGGCGATCGCGAAGGGAAGAATCAACATCCCCAACACCTGGAGAATCCGGCCCAGGCGGTATCGTCCCATGAAAAGCGGCCTCTTTGGAAGTTGCATGGTGCTCGGCGCGGCCCGCGCGCGGTGGACGGAGTCGGGTTCTCCCTTCTCCCCTGACGGGAGAAGGGGCCAATCCTGTTTGGCGCGAGATTTGAGCCTTCCCGAGAGGCGTCGCCAAGCATCCTTCTCCCCCCGGGAGAAGGGGCCCCGAAGGGGCGGATGAGGGTTGTCGGGTTTACGGAAAAGCTTAGGCGGGCGCTCTTCGCCAACCCGGCTTGCTCTGAAATCCCATGACCCTCATCCGGCCGTTCCGGCCACCTTCTCCCGCGAGGGGAGAAGGGGCGCGAGGCCAGAGGCCGGCGGATTTCTCCCCCGCCCGACCCTTTGGCCGCTTACTTCTTCTTCGGCTTCAGCTCGAACGAACCGGCGTCGGCGGCCTCGCCGGCCTTGACGTCGACCGGGTCGCCCTTGGCCTTGGCGGAGTTGATCCAGCCGGCGGTCTCTTGCCAGACGACCAGGTTTTGCTTGCCGGCCGGCACGCCCTTGATCTCAAACGAGCCGTCCTTGTCGGTGACGGCGAAGAACGGGTGGTCGAAGATCATGATGTAGGCGGTCATCCAGGGATGAATGTCGCAGGCGACCATCATCGGCCGGCGCTCGGCTTGGAGCTGGACCTCCATCTCGCCGTTGGCCGCCAGCATCTGGTTGAGCGAGCCGTTGGTGAAGCCGGTGTAGCGGACGTTGTGGGGGACCGGATCGCTCGACTTGATCGTCAAGGGCTGATCCTGATGGATCGCCTGGACGTGGGGCACGAACTCGCAGGCCACTTGGTCGAGTTCCGCCTTGGGATGGTTCTTCAGCAGTTCCTTGACCGCCTCGGGGTTCTCGGCGGACGGGTTGACCAGGTAGACCAGGGCGCCGGCGACTCCCTTGGTTTCCGGGTCGACTTGCACCTCGGGGGAAAGGATGTCCGATTCGGCGGCGCAGACCTCGCCGTCCTTGGTGGCGTTCCCCTTCTTAACCAGGACCTTGGGCGTGGGGGCTTCGTCTCCTCCCCACACCACCCGGCCCTTGATCGAGCCGAACTCGCCCTGAGCCAGCGCCTCGGCGGGATGGCCCGCAACCACCAGGCCCGCGGCCATCGCCAGGGTCTTCACGGAAGTCAAACGCGGAAACATGGGCGTTTCTCCAAAATCCAATCGGTGAGTGGGTCCACGAAAACGTGGGGAGGGAGCGCCCGCGGCGGGCGCGTTGGTCCGGCCTTCGGATCGTTTTCCGAGACTCGCCATCCCACCATAACAGCCTCCCGGCGCGTTTGTCATGCCACGCCGGCCGAAAAGTTCTTCGGCGGGGCGAAGCCGGCCATCACGGTCGGATCGTCGCCAGATCGATGGAGTAATCCTGAACGGTGGGCTCGCCGGGCTTGATCTGGACGTCGTCGCCCCCGGGGGCGGTGACGAACCCCCCGCGCTGGACCGCCTCTTGCCAAACGACGACCCGCTGCGTCCCGGCCGGAACGTCCTGAATCTCGAAGTTCCCCTCCGCGTCGGTCACGGCGAAGTAAGGGCTGTCCAAGACCATCCACCAAGCCTGCATCCAGTTGTGAATGTCGCAGACGATCTGCCCCGGCCGGCGCTCGGGGTCGCCCGCGGTCACCGCGGCGGTCCCGCCGGCGGACATCAGCGTGTTGCCCAAGGTGTTGACCAGACGGATGTTGACGTTGTGCGTGACCGGGTCGGACGACTTGAGCTGAACCTCCGAGCCCGACATGACCACCATGACGTGGGGGTCGAACGCGCAGTTCTTCTGGTCGAATTCGAACCGGGCCGACGAGGCGGCCTTCTCGGCGTCGGGGTTCACGGCCGACGGGTTGGGGATGTAGACCAAGGCGTTTTTAATCCCCTTGGTGGACTCGTCGACGATCAGCCGCTCCGACATGATCGGAGCCTCCGCCGCGCAGAAGTCGGAATCCTTCGACGCCTTCCCCCGCTCGACCAAGACCTTGACGGCCGGCGCGTCGCCTCCCGTCAAGGTGACCCGCCCCTTGAGCGTCCCCCAGCCCTCGGCCTGGGTCGGCGAGGCGGTCTCCGGAGCGGCTTCGGCCTCGGGCTTGGCTTCGGTTTCGGGCGCCGGGGCGGCGGGTTCGGGAGCGGCCTCGATCGCGGGTGCGGCGGGAGTTGGCGCGGGCGCCGTCGGGGGGTCCGCCGCGGGGGGCGTCACCACCACGGCGTCGCCGGTTTCGGGGCCTCCCCCTCCGCATCCCGGCAATCCCAACGCGGTCAGCCCCGCCAAACCCAGTCCCATCAGCGTCGACCGGAAAGCCCCGCGGATTCGCATCGCGTTTCCTCCAATGTTGGTCCATCGCGCCTGATTTTGAGAGGGCGAGAGCATCGCCCTCTCCAGGATCGGATGTCCAGCGCCTTGAATCAACCGCGTTGAGTCTTTAACCGGAAGGTTGGACGTCCTCGTCGTCGGCCGGGGCGTTTCCGTCGTCGGCCGCGCCCGCCTCGGCGAGTTGGCGCTCCAGAACGTCGCCGTAGTTGAGCAGGGCGTCGCGGAGGGCCCGGAGCAACTCCAACGGCTGGTCCTCGAAGGCCTCGGGCGCGACGATTTGCGAGGGGCCGTGGGGGGCGATGTTCTGCGGCATGGCCGTGTAGGGCAAGAGCCGTCGGGGGTTGGCCAACCAAAGCTCCAGGTATTCCGGCCGGAATCGCTCGGCGACCCCGCGGAGGTCGGGGCCGTTGACCGCCTCTTCGCCCCCCTCGGGCCTCGACGCGCCGATGGCGTGGCATTGGAGGCAGGGCGAACCTTGATGGGCCATGATCGACCAGCCGGCGTCGAGACGGCCGGGATGCTCGCGATCGCGATCGGCGAGGAAGCCTTGTTGCTGGTTGGGGATGATCTGGTAGGGGAAATCGACCCCGTCGACGGCCGCGAAGTAGTTGGCAAGCAGGTCGGTCTCGCGGAAGCCGCCGCGCGTCGCGCCGTAGTGGTATTTGGGCATCCGCAACTGGACGGCCGGACGGATGGCGCGGGGGTCTTCGAGGAACTTCGCCAGCCAAGGGGTCTGGACCTTCAGGCCCTCGCGGACCAAGGGGGGCGGAAGCCGGTTCCAGAACGAGTCGAGCGGGTCGCCGGTCTCGTCCCCCTGGTGGAGGGCGTAGAGCCAGGCGAAGTCGCCGCCGACCGGGGGACGCTCCTTGACCTTGGTTCGGTCGATCGTCAGGTTGTCGCCGATGTTGAACGAGTAGCCCCGAATCGTCACGGGCTCCCAAAGCTGGACGCTGATCTCCTCGTCGAACTCGTCGACGATCATCCCCTTGATGGTCACGGGTTCGCCGTCGTCGGGCCCGACGCCGAGCGAGGCCTCGATGGAGGCGTTGTCCAGCTTCTTCTCCGAGTCGTAGGCGACTCCGGGGAAGTGGTCGGGCAAAAAGTCGGTGTTGCGGGCGTTGTACGACGTCCGCAGGTTGCCCTGGAAGTTGACCAGAGCCTCCTCGATCTTCGTTCCCCGGGGGATCTCGAACTCGGGCATCTCCATGACGTGACATCCAGCGCAGTTGTACCGATTCAGGAGCTTCGCCCCCTCGGCCTTGGCGATCTTGGCGGCGTCGTACCGGTTTCGGGCGACGTAGCGCGGGTTCACCCGCTCGTTCGTCAGGCCGAGGATGAAGGTCATCACCTCCTCGACCGCCTTGGGATCGTCGGCCCAGGGGAACCGGGGCATCCGCAGCCGGTCGTCCCACGACTTGTACAGTTCGCTCTGCTTGAGGTGGTCAAAGCTCCGGGGCCGATGAAGCTTTTGGTGGAGGAAGCCGATCCGGGTCTCGCGATCCAGCTCGTCGCGGAAATACGGATCGACGCCGTCGCCGTCGCCCTCCTCGTCTCCGTCGCCCGACTTGGCGCGGTCCTTCTCCTTCAGGTAGTCGCGGACGTGGCCGAATTCGAGTTGGCTTGGGCTCTTGGCGCCCCAATCGCTGAGCGCGATGCCGATCGGCTTGGCGTCCTCGAACCCGGGGATCTCATGACAGCCGAAGCAGCCGAGCCGGCCGATGGTCTTCTCGCCCAGGAACAGGAGCTTCTCCTTCTCCTCGAGGCCGGAGACGAACGAATCGATCTCGGAGAGCGAGACCGACACGCGCTGGCCGTCGCGGCTGTAGCCTCCCTTGGAGACGTAGAGCCCGACCAGTTCGTCGATCGCCTCGCGAACAGGGTCGGCGTCGACCGGAGCGCCCTCGACCTTGACGGGCCACTGGCCGGGGACCGAGAGAATCCAGGCGGCGATGTCGGCCGAGTCCTCCAGCGAGAGCTGAAGGTTGGGCATGAGGCTTTCGGGATGGTGCTTCTCCGGCGCCATGATCCAGTTGGTCAGCCACTTGAGCCCCTGCTCGGGCGTCTGGAACTTGGCGGCCATGTTGCTCAGGTTGGGCCCGAAATCGGCCTTGGCGTACTTGCGGGCGGCCTCGGGAAAGACCTCCGGGTCGTAGGTCTCATCGGGGTCGAGCTCGTAGTCCGGGTTGAGGTTCGCGAGGTCCGCGAGCCCGATATCGGCGTCCTCGCCCGATGTCTTGTAGGGGCGGTGCTGGTGGCAGGCCAGGCATCCCTTATCAAGGAACAGCTCCTTCCCGCGCTCTTCGTCGGGATCGTCCGGGGGGTCGACGAAGTCGGCCGGGGGGTCGCTCTTGGCGAGCAGATAGGTGGTGATGGCGTGGATCTCGGCGTCGCTTTTGGCCTGGTCTTCGGGGGAGTCGTTGTTGGAGAGGCCGTAAAACCGGGGCATCTTCGTGTCGGGACGGAAGCCGCTCGGGTCCTTGATCCACTTGAACAGCCAGTCGTCCGAGACCTTCGAGCCGATGTGGGCGAGGCTCGGGCCCACGGGACGCTCGTCGGTCAGGTCGGGGCCGAACGAGCCCTCGCCGCCGATCGAGTGGCACCCCACGCATCCATAATCGACGACGCGCTTGTAGCCGGCCTGAAGCTTCCGGGCCTCGGGGATGTCGGTGACTTGCTGGTGGCACTTGACGCAGCTTGACTCGATGAACCGGCTGGGAAGCATGGGGAAGTCCCAGTGGTGGACCTCCTCCCAGCCGTGCTCCTTGCGCCATCGGGCGGCCGTGTCGGGATCGTCGGGCGTGTGCGAGGCGAAGGAGAAGTCGGTTCCCGAGCCCTGTCCGGCGTGGCAGATGGTGCAGCCGAAGTCGTTGATCGGGTGGGGGCCGTTGGGGTCGAGATAGAGGCCCGCGGTCGCCGGGTTTCCCTTCGGGTCGGTGATCGTCGCGCCATGTTCGAGCCAGGGGTGCGAGGCGAAGACCGAGGGCATCGGCTCGCCGTCGGCGTCGAGCTGATAGCCGGGCCGGTCGATCCCCTGGTGACAGGTGGCGCAGCGGTCGTACCGGGGGACCTCCTTGAAGTTGTAGTTGATGGTCAGCTCGGGAAGGCTGATCTGCTGGATTTTCGTCGGCGGGGCGGCCATGTCGAGGCCGGGGAGCGAGCGGAGCCAGGCGAAGACGCCGAAATACTCGCTCTCCTTTTGGGCGATCAGGCGCTGAACGCGGTCGACCTCGCGGGTGAGCCGCTCGCGCTCCTTGACCAGTTCGTCGACGCCTCCCAGAAGCGTCTCCTTCTCTTGGGCCTTGGCGTTCTTCTCGGCCCGGGCCGTCTCAAGCTCGCGCGCCAGCTCGTTCACCTCGCGCTCGACGGCGGCCACCTTGGTTTCAAGGAAGGTCTGGGCTTCGGCTTGCTCCCCGCGGAGGATCATGCCGTCGTAGAGGGTTCGGAGGCCGTCGAGCTCGGTCTTCTTGAACTGATGATCGGTGTTGAGGCGTTCGACCCGTCCGCCCAGCAGGTTGAGCTCTTGGTTGATCCGCCTCAGGTCCGAGGAGCGCCGAACCGAGTCGGCCTCGGCTTGCTTGATTTGGGCGTTGATCTCGTCGATTCGGGTTTGGCTCTTGTCCCGTTGCTCGGCGAGCTTCTCTTGCTCGACGACCTTGAGCTTCCGATCCTCGATCCGGTGAAATTCGCGCTGGACGCGCTTCCAGGGGCGGTAGTGGTCCGCGGCGATCATCCAGACGACCGAGATCAACATGCCGACCGACGCGACCGCGAAGACCCGGTGCAACAGCGGCTGGTTGTAGAAGGTTTCCTCGTTGGCCTGCATGGATCACGATCCTCGGGCGAGGGGCCGTCGGCGCCCTCGCGGGGCGCCGGGGGCCGGCGGACTAGATGTTGAAGAACTTCTCGGGGATGGCGACCAGATACTTCAGGTTGATCGTCCACCGCAGGATCATTTTGATCGGCAAGGCCGCCATGAACAAAAGCAGCATCGCCAAGATCAGGTAGCGGACCACGCCGGCGCGCTCGACGTACTTCCGAAAGAAGAAACGCCACAAAAGAATCGGCGTAATCAAGAAATAAAGGGCCGTCAACAAGAGCCCCGGCGCCTCGCGCAGGGCGATCGACTCGGGCTTGGCCCGGCCCATGATCTGGACCCAGAAGATGTCCGAGAGGTCGACGTTGTTCAAGGGGATCAACTTGTGCGGATCCCAGTATTCATAGGGGCCGAAGAAGTTCCAGTTCGGGCCTCGGAGGAACGTCCCCAGGAGGATCAGGACCAGCCAGAGGACCAGGAAGCCGAACTGAAAGGCGACGTAGGCGAACTTCCGGCGCTCAATCGTGTAGTAGCCGACCCCCTCGGGATTCTTGTCGATGTAGGGCATCGCCATCAGCCCAAAGACGATCAGGCTGGGCAGGACGACGCCGGCCAGCCAGGGGTCGAAATAGACGAGCATCTCTTGAAGGCCCAGGAAGTACCAGGGGGCCTTCGACGGGTTGGGCGCGACGGTCGAGCTGGCCGGCTGCTCCAGGGGCGCGGGAAGCGCCACGGCCCAGACGACCAGCGTGATCGTCAGGAAGACCATGCAGATCAGCTCGATGTAAACCAGGTCGGGCCAGGTCAGGGTCTTCTCCGGCTCCAGTTCCTCCAAAACCGGCAGCCCGGCCTGGTGGCGGGCGTCGTTGATGACCGCCCTGCGCATGCTCAGCCAGGTGAAGAACCCAACCAAGGCCATCAGGCCGACGATCGGCACGTTGTCGGCCTTGGTGACGATCTCGCGGAAGTTGGCGTCGGTCATGCTCAGACCGAAGAACAGCAACGTCAGATTGACCAGGCTCCAGCCGAAGTGGCCGGTCGCGGCGACTCGACGGCCCCAAATCATCAGGACGAACAGCAGGGTCGAGCCGACGAAGAAGGTCGTTGGCCCGGCCGCGGCGTTGACGGCGTCGCGAAACGCCCGGGGCAGCGCGACCGTCTCGCCGAGGAAATAAACCAGCCCCATCGCCTGGAACCCAATCGCGCAGGCGCTCCAAACCAAGGTCCAGAGCGTCCGGTTGATCGGCCCCCCCAACCCCAACGCCGGGATGTGGTCGTCGAGCGTCGGCCCGTCCTCGGATTTGGAGTGGTGTCGGATCGCCCCCGCGGCCGCGACCAGGGCCGCCAGGACGTTGGCCAGCGCGCAAAGGAGGAAGGCGGCCTCCATCGCCCGCGGCAGGGCGTGTCGGGCGGGAATCAACAACAGCGCGACCGCGTAGAGCCCCAAGAAGGCCGCGACCAGCCATTCCGGCAACCGACGGGTCCGGGGACCAAGTCCGTCGCGCGAGGCGCCCTCGGAGACCATCTCCAAAAAGGCGACCCGCGAGGCCGCCGCGGCGTTCAGCGCGGAGGCGAGCACATAATACCAGGCCAGGCCGATCAGAACGCCGGGGGTGAAGTCGTTGCTCATATGCTCATGATCGCCGTTGGGAGCCGGGGTCGGTTGGGAGGGTGAGGCTCACGCCGAACCGGGGCGTCGCGCGGGGCTCGGCGGGAGCCTCGCCCTCCCAAAGCCAGCCGCGGCGCGTCTCCGCCACTGAACTTACAAGGGTCCGCTGATCCCGCCGTCCTTGCGCACCCGCCAAAAGTGAACCATCATCAAAAGCGTGGCGGCCAGGGGGATCGCCACGCAGTGCAGAACGTAGAAGCGGTTGAGCGTCATCTCGCCGACCGACCGGCCGCCAAGCATCACGAACTTGGCGTCGGAGCCCGGCGTGATCAGGCTGACCCCGTTGAGTTCCAAAAGCGCCGCGCCGGGGCCCTCAAGGCCCAGTCCGGGGGTCGCTCGGGCCATGTTCGAGCCCACCGTGATCGCCCAGATCGCCAGTTGGTCCCAAGGGAGCAGATAGCCGGTGAACGACAACAGGAGGGTTAAGACCAAAAGCAAGACGCCGATGACCCAGTTGAACTCGCGCGGAGGCTTGTAGCTCCCGGTCAAAAAGACCCGGTACATGTGGAGCCAGACGGCGATGACCATCGCGTGGGCGCCCCAGCGGTGCAACTCGCGCAGGAGGCCCAGGGTGGTCACGTCGCGCAGGGCCAGGATGTCGTTGTAGGCGTGCTCCAAGGTCGGCCGGTAATAGAACATCAAGAGGACGCCGGTGACGACCTCGACGAGGAACAGGAAGAAGGTCACGCCCCCCATGCACCAGGTGTAGCTGAGCGCGATCCCCTGCTTGCGGACGGAGACCGGGTGCAGGTGCAGGACGATGTTGGTGAGGATCACCGTGATCCGGTTCCGCCGGTCGGTCGGCATCGGATGGCGGAAGACGCTCTTCCAGAGCTGTGTTTTGGTGACGTAGTCCAGGAGCGACATAAATGAGGATCTCGATGGCTCGTGGGGATGATCGGTTCGGCGTCGATCGATCAGGGGCTCGGAGGGGGGATCAGACCGGGATGAAGCTGTCGGGGTCGGACCATTGGCCGAGCTCCTGCTGATACCACTGGCTCTTGTCGACGACGATCTGGCCGTCGTCGGCCAGGGCGACCTTGTACCGCTCCAGCGGGCGCGGGGCGGGCCCCTCGAAGTTGACCCCGCAGATGTCGAAGCCGCTGCCGTGGCAGGGGCATTTGAACTTTTGGTCGCCGGGGAGCCAGTTGGGCGGGCAGCCCAAATGGGTGCAAACCGCCTTCAAGGCGAAGATCGCGTCCTGACCGTCGTAGTGGGACGAGCGGACGATCCAAAAGCCCCACTCGGCCTTGAACCGTTCGCTGACCTCGTCGGGGTCGAAGTTGGAGGGAAATCCGACCTTGACGGTGCTGGGGGGCTCGGCCAGGACGTTGGGGAACATGTACCGGCCCATCATGACGACGAAGGCGCCGATGGCCCCCGAAAACGAGGACCAGGCGATCGCGACCGGCGAAAGCAGGGCCATGAACCGGCGGCGCCCAATCTCCCGAAGCCGCCCCGGCTTCCGCCCCACGACCTCCTCCCGATCGGGCGCGGGGAGGATCGTCGAAGGCTTGGGAGGGGCGGGCTTGGCGGCCGGTTTGGGAGGAGGCGCGGCCTTGGCGGCGGCCTCTTCATCCTTCCGAGCGCCGGCTCGCCGAAGGGCCTCGGCCAGGTCTCTGGGGTTGCTGATCTGATCGATCGGGGGTAAAACGCGGGCCGAGGCGGCCTTGGGAGCGGCCGCCGGCGCCTTGGCGACGGCCGGCTTGGCGCCCGCGGCAACCGGCGCCCCCTTGCCCCGCGCGGCGGCCAACTTTTCTTGAAGCGTCAAAGGACGACCCGAGGAAGCCGCCGCCGAAGGCTCCGCGGCTGAAGGCGCGGGCGCGGCCTCCGGTTCAGCCACCGGCGGCGGCGCGGAGCCCGCACGGGCCGCGGCCAACTTCTCTTGAAGCGTTAGGGGACGACCCGAGGGACGCGCGGGAGCCGACGCGGCTGGAGGCGCGGGCTCGGCCTCCGGTTCGGCCGGAGACGGCGCGCCACCGGCGCGGGCCGCGGCCAACTTCTCTTGAAGCGTCAAAGGCCGACCCGCGGGCCGCGCGGGTGCCGATGGCGCGGCCACGGCCTCTGGTTCGGCCGGTGGCGGCGTGGAGCCCGCGCGGGCCGCGGCCAACTTCTCTTGCAGCGTCAAGGGGCGGCCCGTAGGAGCCGACGCGGCTGGAGGCGCGGGCGCGGCCTCCGGTTCGGCCGGCGGCGCGGAGCCGGCGCGGGCCGCGGCCAACTTCTCTTGCAGCGTCAGGGGGCGGCCGGCGGGACGCGCGGGAGCCGACGCCGCGGGCGCGGCCTCCAGTTCAGCCGGCGACGGCGCGCCACCGGCGCGTGCCGCGGCCAGCTTCTCTTGCAGCGTCAGGGGGCGGCCGGCGGGTTTCGCGGAGGCTGGAGAGGCGGGCGCGGGAAGGGGAGACTCGGTCGCCTGGGGCGTTTTGGCCGGTTCGGCGTCGGCCTCGGGCCGGGCTGGACCTCCTCGGCGCGCGGCTTCTAGGATTTCCTGGACGCTGGGACGTTTTGCCATCGGTCGGTTCCCGTTCCCGCCTAGGTGGCGCGATTCGTCTCGCGGCGGTCGGAACTCCTGATCCGGCCGCGATCCAACAAGTGATCCGGAGTCGGCTCGCCAAAGCTGGGAGCGAAGCGCTTCCGCGGTGGGGTTGGGCGGGGGGCCGGTCGTGGCCCGGCGCTCCGGGATTCGGTCGCGACCCCGGGCGGCCTGGTTCGTCAGGCGATCGAACATCCGACTCGGCCCGTTTCCACGCGAACAAGCTTCCGACTCGCGACGCCAGCTTAGCAATCCCCGGCGAGAGGTTCAACTCCCACCCGTTCGGTCTCGGCCCGGGGAGAAATGAAATCCTGTGGGAGCGGCCCGCGCCGGGGTCGTTCTTCGTCCTCCCAACCAACCACTTGGAAATTATCTTGAAAGGCGCGCCGAACACGACAGCCCCCGTGTCCGGGCTACGGGCCGATTGAGAGAATTTCTCAGGCCGAGTCGAGGGCCTCCAGAGTGCTGGAGATTTCGCGGAGCCGCTCCGAGAGATACGTCCGGATCTCCTCGCTGGTGGAGCACTGGAGCACGTGGTGGGCGAACCGCTCGGCCTGGGCGGTGGTCACCGATGAGAGGAGCGCCTTGACGGTGGGCACGAAGGCCGGGCTCATGCTGAACCGGCGCAGGCCCATGCCGAAGAGGACCAGGGCCGATCGGGGCTGGCCGGCCATCTCGCCGCAAAGCGTCACGGGCGTTCCGGTTCGCTGGCAAGCCTCCAGCACCATGTGGAGGATGCGGAAGATCGACGGGCTGAGCGGCTCGCACAGGTGGGCCACCTTGGGGTTGTCGCGATCGGCGGCCACCATGTATTGGATCAGGTCGTTGGAGCCGATCGAGACGAAATCGGTCTCGCGGAGCATGGCCTCGATGCAGACGGCCGCGGCGGGCACCTCGATCATCACCCCGGTCTTGACGTCCTCGGCGAACGGCACCCCCTCGCGCCTGAGGTTGGCCCGGGTCTCCTTGACCAACTCGTTGAGCCGTCGCAACTCCTCGACGGTCGTGATCATGGGAAAGAGCATCGACGCCTTGCCGTGCCGCCCGGCCCGGAGGATCGCCCGCATCTGGGTGATGAGCAGCTTCGGGTTGTCGAAGAAAATGCGGATCGACCGCCAGCCCATGAACGGATTGGGCTCGTTGCGCTTCCCGAGATAGGGAACCGTCTTGTCTCCCCCCAGGTCGAGGGTTCGGATGGTCGCCGTCTTGTTGGGGGAGTTCAAGAGGATCTGGCGGTAGTACTCGTATTGCTCTTCTTCGCCGGGCACGTCGTGGTGGGTCAGAAACAGGTACTCGGTTCGGAAGAGGCCGACCCCTCCCGCTCCCACGGCGGCGGCGGCGTGGGCGTCGGAAAGGTTGTTGATGTTGGCCAACAACTCGACCCGGGTGCCGTCGCAGCTCACCGCCGGTTGATCGCGGTTGGCGATCAGGCTGTCCTTGAAGTTGAAGAACTCGCGCTGGACCTTGCGATAGGCGGCGGTCGCCTCGCGGTCGGGCCGGATGATGACGTGCCCCTCGCGGCCGTCGACGACCATCAGGTCGCCGGCGACCACGTCGTTCATGATCCCCTCCACGCCCGAGACGGCTGGGATGCCCCGGCTTCGGGCCAGGATCGCCGCGTGGCTGGTCGAGCCGCCGACCTCGGTGACGATGCCGGCGATCGGTAGTTCCCCAAGGCTCAGCGCCTGGCTGGGAAGGATCTCGTGGGCCACCAGGATGACCGGCTCGTCGGCGGCTCGCGACTCGGCGGCCCCGTTGTCGGTCGGATCCTTCGAGCGCGTCAGTTGGGCGCCGATCCGGGTGATGACGTCGCGGACGTCAATAAGGCGCTCGCGGAAATACTCCTGGTCGATCCGGGCGAACTGCGCCGCGTAGGCGTTCATCACCGCCTGGATCGCCGAGAAGGCGGTCAGCAGGCGCTCGCGGATCGCGTCGTGCACCTTCCGCGAAAGCTCGGGGTCGTTGACGATCTGGAGGTGCGACTTGAAGATGTCGGCCGCCGGGGTCCCCAGCTCAAGCGCCACTCTCCGCACCAGGGTTTCGAGTTCGGCGGCCGTCTCCTCCACCGCCCGGTCAAACCGCGCGATCTCCGCGGGGACCTGGGCGGGTCCGTCCAGCCGCTGCGGCTCGCCCGAGCCGAGGACCGACTCCACCCGGAAGGCGACCCCCACCACGACGCCAGGACTAACTCCAACGCCCTTAAGCATGTCGATCCCGCCGAACCGTCCCGGTTCGCATCGTCCGATCCTCTGGGTAAGCGCCGCCGCGACCCCGCGATGTCACAATTCCACGAAAACGTCGGGGTCGAGACTTGCAACCGACTTTGGGGGGACGAGGCTCACGTCCCTCTCTTCGCGATAACCCCGGCGTCTCCCGCGGACCGGCCTTCGGCCAAGCCTCGTCGGGCGATCCGCCTCTGCCTATAGCGTAGGGTTTCCCCCCCGCCTCGTCCAGTACGGAGCCCCGCCAAGAGACAGGTTTGGCCAAACCAACGGCGGCGCGCCGAACCGCCGCGCCGCTCTCCGGCGTCGCGGTCTCGGTCGGTTCAATCCCCCGCGCGGACCCAATCCTCGGTGAAGGTCGCGTGCGTGATCGTGCTGACGTTGGAGCGAAGCGTGTGGGTATACGTCAGGTGGATCGCGCCGTCGCGGGCCTGGATCATCGATGGGTAGTGGAACGAACCGCCGCCGGGCTCGGTTCGCTCGACGTGGCGGGTGACGGGCCAGGTGGCGCCCTCGTCGTCGGAGAGCGAGACGGCCAGCGAGTGCCGCCCCCGCTCCAGGTCGTTGTAAACGATCGCCCAAACGCCGTTGTCCAGTCGGATCGCCTCGACCCCCGCGCCGGGGTTGGGAAGCGTCGAGTTGACCACCGGAGACCAACTCTTCCCCTCGTCGGACGATGTGCTGACGCGAATCTTGCGATGCGGGCCGTTGTCGCGCATAAAGGCGACGAGCTCGCCGTCGTCTTTGCGGACGATGCTGGGCTGGATGTTGCCGAAGCCAACCATCAAATCGCCGGCTTCCCAAGTTTCGCCCTGGTCGTCGCTGATCGCCATGATCGACGCCGAGAAGGTGTCGCAATACAGGGGCAAAATCCAACGCCCGGAGGGCAACGCGACCGCGTGAACGCGGGGCATCCACCCGAGGCGCTGATAGAGCAAATCGCCGGCGCGCTCCTCGAATGGCTCCAACTCCTTCCGATACCGCTCCCTCTGCTCCTCCGTGAGTTCGGCCACGCCCTGCTTGATGGCCTTGGCGAATTGGTCGCTCTCGGGCGTCAGGTGGAGCACGTCGGAGCGGGTCCAGCGGATCGGCCCCGGCGGCGATTGGGGAGGGTCGGCAACCTTGAATTTCAGCAGCGCGCCCTCCCAACGGTGGTCGAGAATCGTCGGCCAGAAAAGCCAAATCTGGCCATTGGGCGCGGCGAAGAGGGCGGGGTTGCAATCGGGGTAGCCGGGGGTGTCCGCCATGAGGAACCGAGGGCTCCACTGGTCGGCTCCCTTGGCGAGCCAAGCCCCTTGGATCTCCACGTCGTCGGCCTGGCGCTCGCCGGTGCCGGAATACCAGGTGGCCAGCAGGTCGCCGCTCGCCGTCTCGATCACGCAGGGGGCGTGGTTGTGCTTGTTCTCAACCTCGAAAATCGACCGGCGGACGATCTCCGGCGGCTCGGCCGAAATGGCCGGACGACCGACGACGAGGGTGAAAAGACTCAAGCAGCCAAGCGCCGCGGAAAGCGTGGGTCGCGCCATGGAAGTAGTCGCTCCTCGGCTCGGGTTTCCTGGATCAACGCCTCGACGGTCCATGAGGGTAGTCCGGCGATCGCCGCCGGGCAAGGGGCGAGCGCCGGCGTCAGCGGCGAGGGGCCGGGGGAGGTTGATCGGCTTCGGCTTCTCCTTTGCGGGGGAGGGCGAAGACTTTGTTGAGCATCGGTTGCTTGTTGAATTCGGCGGCGTTGACGAACAGGGTCGCGCCGAGCTTCCGTCCGACGGGGGCGTCGATCGCGTTTCGCGCGGCCGAGACCCGGAATTCGCCGGCGTCGCGGCTCGGTTGGAATCCCAGCGAGACGGCTCGAAGCGGCTTCGCGTCGGGAAGGCGCGCGTGGCGGCCGACGAACGCCTCGGACCAGCGGACGAGGTTGTCTTCGAAGGTCGCCGACATGTAGACGCGCCCGGTGTTGACTCGGATGTGTTTCGGGTCTTGGTTGACCCCCAGGATCGCCCCGGCGCCGGAGTCCTCGAACGTGTTCCCGCGAACCACGACGCCAAGGACCGGCGCGCGCGACCATCCCCAATGGATGGGCCCCTCGGTGGCGTACGCCGAGAACCGGAGCGACTCGCCGCCGCCGAGCAAATGGTTCTTCTCGACGACCGTGCCGAAATGATTGCCGGGCAGGACCATGCAGGTGGAGGTTCGACTGCTTCGGATGTCGATTCGGTTCTCGGCGAACCGCGTGGAGAGGAACCCGCGCGCGATCGAGACGACGTCGCTCCCCTTGGGAAGAGGCTCATCCAGAAGCAGCGTCGATTGGTCGATCGGCTGGGAGACGCGGATGAACCGCCCCGCGGCCGGGCCATCCAAAAGCGAAACGACATCGCCGGCGCGGATTGGCTCGCCCTGAAGCCGGCCGAGGCGGATCAACCGGTCGTCGGGCGGCAGCGCCAACGCCTTGCCCTCGTAGCTGAGGCGGTACGATTCGGTGAGCACGACCTCCGGGGCGTTGACGCGCGGAGCGCCGTCGCC
>Ga0182742_1003067_pt1 | contig 17048 bp, 12 predicted proteins | sample eDN5th37CBELigMG_FD_128880 | JGI IMG/M metagenome (GOLD analysis project Ga0182742, IMG submission 128880) | Enriched Miracle-Growth compost microbial communities from Emeryville, California, USA - eDNA 5th pass 37_C BE-Lig MG (version 2)... ...
TGAAACAAAACTGACGATGGAAAAAATGATGAAATGGTCAGAAATGGCGCATAACATTAAATTCGTATCGTTACGATATTTTAATGTTGCTGGTGCACGTGCAACAGGTGAAGTTGGGGAAGACCATGATCCTGAAACACACTTAATTCCAGTTGTTTTACAAACGGCCCTTGGGAAGAGAGAGTTCATTACAGTCTTCGGTGAGGACTACGATACGCCAGATGGCACATGTATCCGCGATTATATCCATGTTGAGGATCTAATTCACGCGCATCTCCTTGCTCTAAATTACCTTAAAAATGGCGGTTCAAGTAACTTTTTTAACCTTGGAAGCAATAGTGGTTTTTCAGTCAAAGAGATGATTGAGGCAGCAAAAGCGGTGACAGAACGTGATATCCCGGTGAAGATTGGTGAACGTCGAGCAGGGGACCCTAGTATTTTAATTGCCTCATCAGGTAAAGCAAAGGAAGTATTAGGATGGGAGCCCAAACGTACGTCTATACAAGAAATTATGAAGGATGCGTGGAACTGGCATGTAAACCACCCAAATGGGTACGAAAGCTGAAGGGGGATAACATGAATATTTATGAAACCGTACAACAGCTAACAGAAAAAGCTGTCACAGTGGGACTGATTCAACTAGAAGACCGTATTTATGTGCGAAATCAGATCCTTTCCTTGCTCAATCTCGAGGGCTTTTCATTAAACAATCAAGTTTCAACCGATAAGGACATTCCTACCTTACTTGAAGAACTAATTGAGTATGCATGTGAACACGGAGTAATCGAGGACTATTTTGATGCGAAGGAGATACTCGGTAGTAAACTCATGAACACAATGATGCCACTACCTTCTGCTGTTACACGTCATTTTTACGATCTATATAAGAAGGACCCAGCTACTGCAACAAACTATTTCTATGAGCTTAGTAAAAAAAGCAATTATATTCAAATGAAGCGAATTGAAAAGAACATTGAATACAAAGTTGAGACGGAGTATGGCCAGCTTGATATCACAATCAATTTATCAAAGCCTGAAAAGGACCCTAAACAAATTGCATTGGAAAAAGAAATGAAAACTACTAATTCTACTTATCCAAAGTGCTTGCTATGTGTAGAAAATGAAGGGTATGCGGGCAGAATTGGTCACCCAGCTCGCTCTAACCACCGAATCATCCCCGTTCCGCTTGAGGATGAAACTTGGTATTTGCAGTACTCACCATATGTGTATTACAACGAACATTGTATCCTGCTGTGCGAAAAGCATCGTGATATGAAAATAAGCAAAGACACGTTTACACGCTTACTAGGTTTTGTTGAAAGGTTCCCGCACTATTTTATTGGCTCAAACGCAGATCTCCCAATCGTTGGAGGCTCCATCTTAACTCATGATCATTACCAGGGGGGGAACTATGAATTTGCGATGGCAAAGGCGGAAGATGAGATCACCTTTGCATGTGACCGTTTTGCAAACGTTGAATTCAGTACTGTAAAATGGCCAATGTCCGTTCTTCGCTTAAAAAGCAAAGATAAGGAAGAGCTAATTGAAGCAGGGGACCATATTTTACAAGCCTGGAGACAGTATAGTGATCCTGGAGTTGACATTCTTGCTTTTACCGGTGAGACGCCGCACAACACGATTACACCAATTGCGCGAAAAAGAAATGGCAAATACGAACTGGACCTTGTGCTTCGAAACAATCGAACGAATGACGAGCATTCATTAGGTATTTTCCATCCTCATGCAGATGTACACCATATCAAAAAGGAAAACATCGGTTTAATTGAAGTGATGGGGTTAGCTGTTTTACCAGCACGACTAGAAGTGGAACTAGGGGAAATTGTAAGATACCTAATAGGGGAGCAGAATGCAATTAACCCCATTCATCAGTCATGGGCTGACGAACTAAAATCATACAACCCAACAAAAGAAAACGTTCAGGATCTTGTAAAGACTGAAGTGGGGAAGAAATTCATGCGTGTATTAGAGGACGCTGGTGTGTATAAGCGTAATGAAGCGGGACAAGCAGGGTTTAGAAGATTTATAGAGCATATTAAAAGTTTAGAATTAAATAGGAGAATTCCGTACTCGTTTTAGGAAAGAAACAAATAGTTTAAGTGCGATGGCACTGAAAGGAAGTGAAACATGGCGACCATTAAAGACATTGCTGAAAAAGCAGGTGTTTCAATTGCAACAGTCTCGCGAGTCCTTAACTATGATTCAACATTATCTGTTGGCGATGAAACCAAAAAGAAAATTTTTGAAGTTGCAGAGGCACTTTCGTATAAAAAACGCCCTTCTAAAAAAGCCAATTCAGCTCGGGTTGGAATTCTCCTTTGGTATACAGAAAAAGAGGAATTAAATGATCTGTATTATATGTCAATTCGGCTAGGGATTGAACAGCGCTGTGAGCAGCACGGAGTTCAGGTGGTCAATTTCTATAACAGTATTGAGAGTATGAAGCAGGAAGATATCCAGGGGATTATTGCAGTTGGGAAGTTTAGTAACGGACAGGTTGAAGAATTATCGAAAATTGCCGAGCATCTCGTTTTTGTTGACTCAAATCCTGAAGAAGATAAATTTGATGCAATTGTCATCGACTTTGAAAAAGTAACAAGGACGGTTCTAAAGCATTTTATTGAGCAGGGACATTCTAAAATTGGCTACTTAGGTGGTCGTGAAGAATTTAAGGATCATTCCGCTGAGATTGAGGAAATCAGGGAGAAAACCTTCAAGTCCTATCTATTAGAAGCAAAACGACTAGATGAAAGCAATATGTGGATTGGAACGTTTTCAGTTGAAGATGGTTACAGGATGATGAAACAAGCAATTGAAGAAAAAGGAGACTCACTTCCTACAGCCTTCTTTGCAGCAAATGATCTGATTGCTATTGGTGCTTTACGAGCGTTAAATGAAGAGGAAGTCAAAGTACCAGAACGTGTAAGCTTAATAGGGGTCAATGACATCAGTGTTTCCAAATATGTATTTCCTGCTTTGTCTACAGTCAAAGTCCATACAGAGGTAATGGGTGAAACGGCAGTAGATACTATCTTGGAACGCATCGCTGGTAGACAAGTTGCGAAAAAAATATTTATTAATACAAAACTTGTAATCCGGAGGAGTAGTAACTAAATGGAGAAACAGTTGGGCGCATGAAAAAATTCATGCGCCTCTCTTTTTTCTTTTGCGCTTTGCTCAAGGCACTTTTCTCAAAGATTGTTGCTTATTATAAGGAAATATAAAATGAATTGGCTAGATTCCATTCCAAAGTTTTGTTTACAAGGTTTTAGGATTTTAAAAACAAACTTCACGAAAACAGCCTTTTCTTTTCAGGAAAAATAATTTTTATAAGAGCAATTGATAATAGAATCTTTACTTATCGGGGAAACTATAATGTGAACATATTAATCGATTTTATTTAAAAATGTTCGTATTTTAATGGAATTTTACGGATAAAACTGTTAAAATTGACTTAATTGGTTAGTAAACAGGAACTTTTACATAATATTATTGGAGGTGCTTTCGGAAATGTCATCAGTTGTTGTAGTCGGAACGCAATGGGGAGACGAAGGAAAGGGAAAGATTACAGACTTCCTATCAGAGAATGCTGAGGTAGTTGCCCGTTATCAAGGTGGAAATAATGCAGGACATACAATTAAATTTAATGGTGAAACATATAAGCTGCACTTAATCCCATCTGGTATCTTTTATAAAGATAAAGTTTGCGTCATTGGAAACGGAATGGTTGTCGATCCGAAAGCGCTAGTACAAGAACTAGCATACCTCCACGACAAAGGGGTTTCGACGGAAAACCTTCGAGTTTCAAATCGAGCACATGTCATTTTGCCTTATCACTTAAAGCAAGATGAAGTGGAAGAGGCAAGAAAAGGTGCTAATAAAATTGGAACGACGAAAAAGGGGATTGGACCTGCTTACATGGATAAAGCAGCGCGTATTGGGATACGGATGGCCGATCTTCTTGATCGAGAAGTATTTGAAGAGAAACTCAGACGAAATTTAGAAGAAAAGAATCGTTTGTTTGAAAGAATGTACGAAACTGAAGGGTTCAAAATAGAAGATATTTTCGAAGAGTATTATCAATACGGTCAACAGGTTGCAAAGTATGTATGCGATACTTCGGTTGTTTTAAATGATGGGCTAGATGAAGGTCGACGTGTCTTGTTTGAAGGGGCACAAGGGGTTATGCTGGATATTGACCAAGGGACGTATCCATTTGTTACATCCTCTAACCCTGTGGCAGGAGGGGTAACCATTGGGTCTGGTGTAGGCCCAAGTAAAATTAATCATGTAGTAGGTGTCTGTAAAGCTTATACGACTCGAGTCGGGGATGGACCATTTCCAACAGAGTTAGACAATGAGATTGGCCATCAAATTCGTGAAGTGGGGCGTGAATATGGAACAACTACGGGAAGAGCACGCCGTGTTGGTTGGTTTGATAGTGTTGTTGTCCGTCATGCCCGGCGCGTTAGTGGTTTAACAGACTTGTCTCTTAACTCCATTGATGTTTTAACCGGCATTGATACATTAAAAATTTGTGTTGCATACCGTTATAACGGAAAAGTGATGGAGGAATTTCCAGCGAGCCTGAAAGTTCTTGCTGAGTGTGAACCAGTTTACGAAGAACTCCCAGGTTGGAAGGAAGATATCACTGGTTGCAAAACATTGAGTGAATTACCCGAAAACGCTAGACATTATGTTGAACGGGTTTCACAGTTAACGGGAATTCCGTTATCAATTTTCTCGGTGGGACCAGATCGGAATCAAACAAATGTCGTGCGTAGTCCTTGGAGACAGATTTAATCCGAATATGAAAAAATGGCCTCCTATCTTGGAGGTCTTTTTTTGTTTATAGCGGCAGGGTAAAAGGCCTTTAAAAAAGTTTTTAAAAAAACATGTACAAAGGTTAATCACTATGTTAATATAAAAAAGTCGTTCAAGGACGACGAAAATTGTCGAATTATGACAAGTTATAATGAGAGCCATTAGCTCAGTTGGTAGAGCATCTGACTTTTAATCAGAGGGTCGAAGGTTCGAGTCCTTCATGGCTCACCATTTCTTTAACTGGCCCGTTGGTCAAGCGGTTAAGACACCGCCCTTTCACGGCGGTAACACGGGTTCGAATCCCGTACGGGTCACTTTACATATTAAATTCTGCTTGTTGTTTGGCTCAGTAGCTCAGTCGGTAGAGCAATGGACTGAAAATCCATGTGTCGGCGGTTCGATTCCGTCCTGAGCCATTAAAAAAGGGAGCGTGTAGATAGCTACACGTTCCTTTTTTTGTTTATTTTTATGGTTTAAGGAAGTTTTTTAGGCGACTGTACCTGTAAGGGGGCAACGCTTCGCTACTTGAAAAGTGGCAAAGCCTGCAAAAATCTCCTTAATTGTTGTTTAGATTACAGAAATGTTACAGAGGATAAATGTGGCCTATTTTTACTATTTTAGTAATGTAAAAGAACATTTTCTGCAAAGCGGTGGTCGAGGGATCCTTTATTTTTCAAGGTTTTGACATCGCTTTGGAGAGAAAGACTTACTAGTCAAGGTGCAGAAAAAACCCGTTGTATTGTAGTAAAATGTCAGTTATTATACATTTTTGTTACATTATGAAATCAAATAATCTTTTTTTTACCAAATATGGTACCCTTAAAAAGGTGATTTACTAGAATTATAAACTATGGTACTAGTTCTTATGTACCTGCAGGAGGATATCATGGCAAAGAGAGGAACGACATTACTAGGGTTTATGCGAAAAGGAATACCAGTAATGAAAAATACAATCGTAGCCGCAATAATCGGAACTGCGCTTACATTCGGAACAGGAAATGCAATGGCTACTTCAAATCCAGAATTAACGACATTCTATCATGTATACATACAAGATGAATTCATTGGAACAGTAGCGGATCAGCAAGAAGTCGAAAAAGTCATTGAAGAAAAACTAAATAAATTTAAAGAAAAATATAAAGAGATTGAGTTAGATGCTTCATCAGAAATAGCTTTCATTCCAGAGCAAACTTTCTTAGCGGACGTTTCCCTTAATACTGAGGAAGTATTAGAGAAAGTAGAAGAAAAAATGGAAATTCAGGCTAATGCTTCTGCATTGATCATTGATGAAAAGGAAGTTGCTTATGTAAGCAATCAGGATTCTGCTGAGAACGTCATCAATGAATTATTATTACAACATATGAGTGAAGAAGAATTGGCTGAGTATAACCAAAGACAGGCTATGCCTAATGAATCTTTACCACAATTAAAAGAAGATCAAACCCGAATTTTAGATGCTAAACTGTCAGAAGAAGTGGTTGTTAAAGAAGCAAAGGTAAATCCTGAGGAAGTTTTATCTATTGAAGATGCTGTTCAGCTTTTTAATAAAGGTACGTTAGAAGAAAAGAAATATAAAGTGAAATCAGGAGATGTTCTTGGAAGCATTGCAACAGATCATGATTTAAATTTAAAACAATTAGTCTCACTTAACCCTAAACTTGGTGAAGATACCCTTATCAAACCAGGTATGGAACTGATTGTAACGTATCAGAAACCATTAGCGGTCGTGGAAATTACGAAAGAGGTATATCAAACCGAAACAGTTTCCCACGAAAAGAAAGTCGTGGAAGACGATTCGATGTTTAAGGGAGATACAAAAGTTAAACAAGAAGGAAAAGATGGAAAAAAAGGTGTAACGTATTCCATAACAGAAAAAAATGGCGAAGTTGTCGATAAGCAGGCTATTGAAACAAAGGTTCTAGAAGAGCCGGTAGAGGAAATAGTGATTAAAGGAACCAAAGTAGTTCCATCCCGAGGAACTGGTGATTTCGTTTGGCCAACAAACGGCGGCTACGTTTCTAGTAATATGGGCTACCGTTGGGGAAGCTTCCATAAAGGAATGGATATTGCGAGGCCAAGTGAACGCTCCATTAAGACGATTGATAATGGCGTAGTCGTTTCAGCAGGCAATCAAAATGACGGATATGGAAATAAGGTCATTATTGACCATCAAAATGGGTATCGCACATTGTATGCACACCTTAATTCCATCTCCGTTAAAGCTGGACAAACAGTGGCTAAAGGTTCTAAAATTGGAGTAATGGGTTCTACTGGAGACTCAACAGGAGTTCATCTTCATATTGAAGTTCGCAAAAATGGCAAAGTGGTTGATCCTCGGTCAGTGCTTAGCCGTTAATATAATAGGAAAAAAGTCTCTAGAACGGCTAGAGGCTTTTTCCTATTATTGGCCTATTTTCCACGGATGTTTTGCATAACCTATGCTAGATGAATTTAGTTTTTCGTTAGAATACAGTAAAATAGATAAGATAGAACATTTTTATGAAAACGAAAAATGTAAGTTTAAAATGAAATAGACTATAGAAGGACGAAAAGGAGAATAGAGATGATGGAAAAAAAGATCCTTGTTGTCGATGATGAAAAGCCGATTGCAGATATTTTACAATTCAATTTAAAAAAAGAAGGTTATGAAGTTTATTGTGCTTATGATGGAAATACAGCCCTAGAGATGGTAGAAGAGATTCAGCCTGATATCATTTTACTGGACATCATGCTGCCTTTAAAAGATGGAATGGAAGTATGCCGTGAAGTCCGAAAAAAATATGAAATGCCGATTATTATGCTTACAGCCAAAGACTCTGAAATTGATAAGGTCCTTGGTCTGGAGCTAGGTGCAGATGATTATGTGACCAAGCCATTTAGTACGCGTGAATTAATTGCCAGAGTGAAAGCGAACCTACGCCGACACCAGCAAATTGCTGCACGCGTAGAGGAAGAAGAGCAGACAAACGAAATAACGGTTGGTTCATTAACGATTCACCCAGATGCATATGTTGTCTCCAAGCGTGGGGAAACAATCGAGCTCACACATCGTGAATTTGAACTGCTCCATTATTTGGCGAAACATATTGGACAAGTCATGACGAGAGAACATTTGCTTCAGACTGTTTGGGGATATGATTATTATGGTGATGTCCGTACAGTCGATGTCACAGTGCGTCGCCTACGTGAAAAGATAGAGGATAATCCTAGTCATCCTACGTGGATTGTAACCCGTAGAGGAGTTGGCTATTACCTAAGAAACTCTGAACAGGAGTAAATAAGGTTCATGAAAAAGGTCGGTTTTTTTCGTTCGATTCATCTAAAATTTGTCATTATTTATGTGCTATTAATTTTAATCGCCATGCAAATCATTGGTGTATATTTCGTACGGACTTTAGAAGATACGTTAATGACGAACTTTCAGAACTCACTTGAACAACGCGTCGATATGCTTGTATTTGATATTGAAGAGGAAATGGTGAAAGAGAGAGGGAAAGAGGATCCGACGAAAGAAGAAGCCATTCGGCAATTGTTAAAAGATTATAAGCCTTCAGCTTCAGATATCTCAGAAGTCCGTGTGATTGATGCGAGTAATTTTCGGATACTCGGCACGTCGGACCCAAGTAAACAAGGGATCGTTGGTCAACGGATCACAGAATTAAAAATTAAAAGGTCCATTGCCCTTGAAAAAGATGAGGGAAGTATTCAGGTAGATAAGCAAACCGTAAAGCCAAATCGTGTTTGGGTTCAGTCAACCCCAATCTTCTCAGAAGGGGAAGTAATTGGCGCTGTTTACCTCGTTGCAAAGGTTGAAAATATCTTTTCCCAGATGAAAGACATTAATCGAATTTTGTTTACGGGTACAGGGATTGCTCTTGTTTTCACCGCGCTGTTAGGAATTCTGCTAGCCAAAACCATTACGAGACCGATTGCGGATATGAAGAAACAAGCTCTTGTCATGACAAGGGGAAACTTTTCTCGGAAAGTTAAAGTGTATGATAACGATGAAATTGGTCAACTTGCAATGACATTTAATGTGTTGACGAAGAAACTCCAGGAAGCAACAGCAACAACTGAGGGAGAAAAGCGGAAGTTAAGCTCTGTTATCTCGAACATGACAGATGGTGTCATTGCAACAGACCGCAAAGGAAAAATTATATTAATCAATAAACCGGCAGCGGATATGTTGGATGTTTCACGTGAAACAGCTCTCTCGAGTGAAATTGTTTCGATTCTAGGATTAGAAGAAGATTACACTTTTGAGGACTTATTACTAGAACAGGAATCAGTTATTCTTGATTTTAGTACAGAAAAGAAGCCTCTCATTTTACGTGCCAACTTTTCTGTCATTCAAAAAGAAAGTGGTTTTGTGAATGGGTTAATTGCCGTTCTCCATGATATAACCGAACAAGAAAAAATTGAAATGGAACGGCGTGAGTTCGTAGCAAATGTTTCCCATGAATTACGCACGCCACTGACGACAATGAGAAGTTATTTAGAAGCTTTGGCAGATGGGGCGTTGGATGATAAAGATATTGCTCCTCAGTTCTTGCAAACGACTCGTACAGAAACAGAAAGAATGATTAGACTTGTGAATGATTTATTGCAACTTAGTAAAATGGATCGAACGGATTATCACTTAGCAAAGGAATGGATTGACTTCTCCCTTTATTTCAATAGGGTGATTGACCGCTTTGAACTTACTAAAAATCAAAACGTCACGTTTGTTCGAGAAATACCTGAGGCCGCTATTTTCGTAGAGATTGATAATGATAAGATTACACAAGTACTAGATAATATTATTTCAAATGCAATGAAGTATTCACCTAAAGGGGGACAAATCACTTTTAGAGTGAAGGAAGAAGATAGTGAGATTGTCATCAGCATTTCTGACCAAGGGATGGGGATTCCTAAAGAGAATGTGGGTAAAATTTTTGACCGCTTCTATCGAGTAGACAAAGCGCGAACACGTAAGCTTGGCGGAACAGGTCTAGGTCTGGCAATAGCCAAGGAGATGGTTCAAGCACATGATGGAGATATATGGGCGGAAAGCGTGGAAGGAAAAGGAACGACAGTCTTCTTTACCCTTCCTTATGACCGAACAGCAGAGGATGAGTGGTCATGAAGTTTGAAACGATAAAAACCTTTATTTTAACGTTCTTAATTGGTCTAAGTGCAATCCTAACTTGGAACATTTGGACCTTCCAACCGAATTACGAACTGATTGGAAATGAAGATACAGTAAATGAAGTCGCCCTAGGTTCAAAGATGGAAATTAAAAATGTGGTTAAACCTCAACAAGTGGTGTTCCATGTTGCTGGCGAAAAGTATGGTACACAGGATAGTCAGGAAATTGATGAATTGATCATTATGCTTGGAAAATGGAAGTTCTATGATATTAGACGATATGCTGATCATAGCTCAGAGTTAATGGATCAGTTAGCAAAAGGAAAATATACGGAATTTATCTTTCCAGATGAAATTCCTATCGAAATTTATCGGAAGGTATTAAACTTCGAAGATCCTGATATGCCTAAATTTGATTTTGACCGAATGATTATTGATGTTGTGGCCGGTGAGGGTTCAGAAGGCAAGGTTTACTTTTACTCTTCAACCAGTCAGCAATCTTATATTGGAAATGTCAATTTAGCAGCAATCAATGAGCTGTTTCGAAATTATTTTCAAAAGGCTACGTCCTATGATTCCTATATAACTTTTGAAGGCAAAGACAATAAACAAATTTACTTGCCGAAGTACGCTACTGAAATGAAAAAGTATACGTATCTACGAAACCCAATTGAAACGGAATTATTAAGGGATGCGATTTTCACAGACCCAAGATTTGTCCAAAGGAACTTCGTTTCGGATGGAGAAGAGTATATTGCTGAGGCTAGTAAATTAACGGTGAATAATAAAACAAATATTATTACGTATGTTAAACCGTTTCGGGAAAATGAATCGGTGATAGGAACCAGTAATTTAATTCAGAGAAGCATTGATTTTGTAAATGGTCATAGTGGGTGGACCGATCCTTTTCGGTTTGTTCATAAAGATGATTTTAATCAACAGGTTGTCTTTCGTATGTATAGCGAAGAGGGCTATCCGATCTTTAATCAGGTGGGGTTATCTGAAATTGTTCAAGAATGGGGACAGTCGGAGGTTAAACTTTATGAAAGACCAGGCTTTCAGCTAGAAATGCTTTTGAACCGCGATGTTCAAAAGATAAGCTTATCTACTGGCAGTGAGGTAATTTCAACGATCTTACAAAAAACTGGGCTCGATGCGGAGGTAATTGAAGATATTACGCCAGGGTATTATATGTTGAAAAATGCACAGGATGTTTCCGTTGTTACGCTTGAACCAGGCTGGTTCTATTTATATAATGGCGAATGGTATGAGTTGACGGCAGATGAAGGGAGCGGTGTTTAATGGATTGGAGCAGAATCAAAACCATCTTTATCATCAGTTTCCTTCTATTAGACATCTACCTCATTTTTCAGTTTACCAATACACAAAGTGAGTCGAACTACGAGGCAATTGAAGAGGCTTCAATTGAGGAAATGCTAGAAAACAATGAAATTAAATTAACCTATAGTCAGCCAGCACAAGAAATAAAAAAGGATCGTTATATTAGCGTAAAACCTAAAGTTTTTTCAGAGGATGAGGTTTTGCCTAATAATGTTCAAGGAATTAGCAATAATGAAGACGGCTCCTTGATGATTGGGCAACTTGACGAACCAATTAAACTCAGTGAAAAGTTTAATCCAGAAGAGTTTGCTGCTATCATTGCTGGAATTGTCCCAGCGGGAGAAAAGTATCGTTTTTGGGAAAAAGATGATTCGAACGGGACGATTACTTTCTATCAAGTTTATGACGGAAAGATGATGTATCATAACTTAAATGGAAAGTTGACTTTTTATATCAACGAAAAGAACGAAGTTGAAATTTATGAACAAACTTTTCTTGAAGAAATCGAAGAAATGTCGAGAGAGGAAGAGATTTTGGCTCCTTTAGGGGCAATTGAAATCTTATATAAAAAAGGATACCTAGAACCTAAAAGTGAGATTACAAAAGTGGAACTAGGTTATTCTACGCTCATACAATTAGCTGCGTCTCAAGTGCTTGCCCCAACATGGAGAATTGTTGTCAATGGGGAAGAAAATCTATTCGTCCATGCTTTTGAAGGGCAAGTAATTGAGTTTAATCGTGACAAAAATAATATAACGGAGTGAATAGAGATGACCATGCATTTTAGTGTTCTCGCAAGTGGGAGTACGGGAAATGCGATCTATGTGGAGACGGAGGACCAGAGATTTTTGGTTGATGCTGGCTTAAGCGGGAAACAGATGGACGCTTTATTCCAGCAAATCGGCCGGGAGATGAAGAGCCTCAACGGTTTATTAGTGACGCATGAACATAGCGATCATATTAAAGGCATAGGAATCGTTGCCCGTAAATATAACTTGCCAATTTACGCAAATGAAAAAACGTGGAAAGCAATGGATGGCTTAATTGGAGAAGTACCGATTGAGCAAAAGTTTACCTTTGATATGGAGACGGTAAAAAGTTTTGGTTCGTTGGATATTGAATCTTTTGGTGTTTCCCACGACGCCGCTGAACCGATGTTTTACGTATTTCATCATGAAGGAAAAAAGCTTGTGTTAATCACCGATACCGGATATGTGAGTGATCGGATGAAGGGGATTATTGCAAATGCGGACGTCTATGTATTTGAAAGCAACCATGATGTACAGATGCTTCGCATGGGGCGCTACCCTTGGAATATTAAACGTAGAATATTGGGTGACTATGGACATGTTTCCAACGAAGATGCCGCAATTGCAATGAGTGAGGTCATTGGAGATCAAACAAAGAAAATATATTTAGCGCATTTAAGTCAGGATAATAATATGAAAGACCTTGCTAGAATGGCTGTTTCACAAACGCTGGAAAGCCGGGGAATTCGAGCAGGAGAGCAGTTCCACCTATTGGATACGGATCCTAAAAAGCCAACTGCATTAACGGCTGTATAATAAGTTTGATAAAAGGATGAAGGCAGCCGCTTTTATCCTTTTTTCGTTATCTGGGTATAAAAGGATGAAAAGTCCCTTATAGCAAAGTCCAGATCATGGTTAGTATCCTCGAGTTTACATTGTGAAATAGGCATTTTTAAAATTTTTAGATCTGGACAAATGCTTAAAATTAAAATTCTGCTAGACAATGGTTATAATGGATTTATAAGAATGAAAGACTGAAATTCAATTGCTTAGTGAAAGGATTGATATCATGGGCTATTATGATGGTGATCAAACAACCCGTTATGAACGACAAAAAGGGTCTAAAGGAAAAATCTTTTTTGCAAGTATAGCTGGTGCAATTATTGGTGGTCTTATCGTTATTTTTAGCATTCCAGCTTTAGCAAACCTTGGAGCTCTTCCGTATAATGTTGGGCCGAAGAATGGAACTGAGACAGTGACACAACCAGAGAATAATGGAACGAAAGCTTCAAAAAGTGTTTCCGTTAATGTTCAGACCGCGATAACTGAAGCAGTTGAAAAAACAAGTGAAGCCGTAGTAGGGATTACAAATATTCAATCAGGACGTGGATTTTGGTTTGAAACGAATCAGAGTCAAGAGGCTGGTACCGGGTCTGGTGTCATTTATAAGGTTGATGGTGACAAAGCATTTGTTGTTACCAACTTTCATGTCATTGAAGGTGCACAGGATTTAGAAGTGACTTTTAGTGATGGAACAAAATCCCCAGCGAAATTGGTTGGTGGAGACCCATGGACGGATTTAGCGGTAATTGAAATGAACGCAGAAAATGTAAAAACGGTGGCTGAATTTGGTGACTCAGACCAATTACAAATTGGTGAACCTGCTATCGCAATTGGGAATCCACTTGGGTTAACGTTTTCCGGTTCTGTTACTCAAGGAATCATTTCAGGCTTAGAAAGAAGCATTCCAGTTGATATTGATCAAAATGGATCAGCAGATTGGCAAGCCGAAGTTCTCCAAACAGATGCAGCAATCAACCCTGGAAACAGTGGAGGTGCCCTAGTAAATATTGAAGGCCAAGTAATTGGCATCAACTCGATGAAAATTGCTCAATCATCAGTAGAAGGAATCGGATTAGCGATTCCGATTAATTATGCCATTCCTGTCATTGAAGATTTAGAACAATATGGGGAAGTAAAACGCCCTTATATGGGAGTAAGTTTAAGTTCAGTGAGTGAAATTCCGGTCCGTTACCAACAGTCTACATTGAACCTTCCGGAAGATATCAATTATGGAGTAGCGATTTTAGAAGTTGCACCAAATTCACCAGCGGGTAAAGCTGGACTACAAGAGTTTGATGTTATAGTCGAGATGGATGGAGAGAAAATAGAAGACTCCGTTGACTTACGTAAGCATTTATATAATGAAAAAGAAGCTGGAGATGAGCTAAAGATTAAATTTTATCGAAACGGAAAGTTACAAGAGGCGACATTGTTGCTAGTTGAGGAAAATCTATAGATTCTCTTTAAAGGCGGTTGAAAGCAGTAGCTTTCGATCGCCTTTGTTATTTATTTCTTGCATGGAAGCTAGGACTGTGGATAAATTATAAAAGGCTGATTATACTTTATTAGTAAGAATGTGAAATGGAGATGAAAAAATGATTTATTGTTGTTCAGAACATGTTGACCTAGCCTTAGATGATATAGTGGATGAGCATGAAGTTGCTCCAAGGTTAGAAAAGCTCGAAAATGTGGAAAACCTCCCAAATATCTGTGGATATTGTGGAAAACCCGCAATATATATGGTAGGGAACGAATGATCTCATACTAAATGTGGATGGTATCTGTGAATATGTGGATAACTCCTGTGGATATCTTGTTTGTAAAATGTTTATAAAGTGGGGATGAATTGTGCATATCTCAATTGTTACCGTTGGGAAATTAAAAGAGAAATACTTAAAATTAGGGATAGAGGAGTATGTAAAGCGTTTAAATAGCTATGCAAAAATCGATGTAATCGAAGTAGCAGATGAAAAAGCGCCGGAAGAATTAAGTGAAGTGGAAATGATTCAAGTGAAGCAAAAAGAGGGAGAGCGACTATTAGCTAAAATTAGTCCCGACACCTATGTCATTGCTTTAGCCATCAATGGAAAGCTAAAATCGTCAGAGGAACTTGCGGACAGTCTTGATAAATTAGCCACCTACGGAAAAAGCAAGGTGGCTTTTGTCATTGGAGGATCACTAGGATTGAGTGAAGAAGTATTGAAGCGCGCGGATGAAAAATTGAGCTTTTCAAAAATGACTTTCCCACATCAATTAATGCGCTTAATTTTAGTCGAACAAATTTACCGGTCATTTCGGATTAATCGTGGTGAACCATATCACAAATAGTGGTAAAGCAGAGGTTTGAGTTAATCATTGATAATTACATGATGTAATTGTTTAATTTATAGGTTATTGTGAGAAATAAAACGGCAGCAAGCGCAGCCGTTTTATTTTATTCTTGATTCTCAGATTTAATTGCTTCAGCTTTTGCAAGGTAAAAACTATATTCTAGTCCTTTTTGCTTTTGAGCAACTACCGTAAATTCAATAATGTCACCAAACTTAAATTCTGGAATCTTCCCACTACCAAAAAATTTATGTACTTCTCCATTCACTTGAATATTTAAAATGCTCATTTTTTTATTGTTAATTTTAGTCGTAAAATGTCCACAAGAGATAACTCGACCTTTACCATTTAAAAACATATAATCACTCCTATCTAAACTTTAAACACAAATATAGGATAATACATTATTTGGTTTTGTGTTAAAAATAGAAGAAAAGTTATGTTTCGGCTTAAATGAAGAAATAGAATTTATTATTTTAGATGTATTGATTACGGAAAAGAAGATGAATTTCCAGATTATGTTGTAGAAGAATTTCATTTTGACTTGGAAGAAAATGAAGAAATGGAAGTAGTCTGTCCTTTTTGCAATGGTACCATGCGACAAGTGAGAAAAAAGACCCAGTGAATAATGAACACTTGGGTCGTGGTTAAGTCGAGTTAGCGATTTTGTTCCTAAAAACATGTTAATCAACTGATCCAGTTCGCTTAATTTCCACCTTTATATTTGGTTTTATCTTTAGTGCTGAATATTTTTGTCTTAAATCTCCCTCAGTTAAATGGGAATATTTTCTAACACTTCTTATTTTTCTTCCGATGCCAATGGGATCCGTATTTAAATTTTTTAATTCCTCAAGTATATATCCAAATTCTTTGTTTAGGGCTTCACCAATTAGTTGCTCCATTTTGTTTAGTGAATCTTTATTTTTCACAGAAATAGATGGTTGAAATTCTAATGTTGAAACGGAAATCGTTGCATTTAAATGAACCAATTCTTCGTTCTTTATTTCAATGTTTCCTTTGTACTTTATTGGATGAAGTGTAATTTTATAAATATCACTTTTAGGAAGGTTGAGTTCGGCCATCCCCCTTTTCTCTAGTTCTTCAGCAGCAATCTCTACAGTTATATCACCTAAAAATGCCTTATTATTTGTGAATAATTTTATGTAAAGGGTGTTTATCAACGAAATAGACCCAACAATTTTATCTTCTTTGAATAATGCAACACTATCTATAGAAGGTGCTACCCCATTTGCATTTTTTATAATGGGTAGGGTAGGATCGATACCGATTTCATATTGTGTGGTTATAAAATCATGTAAGTTGGAGTTGACTAACATTTCTTTCTTTTCGTGTTTATCCAATAGTTGATAAATATAGGATCCCATTTCGGGATATTCTTCATAGTTTGTATTGTTAATCGTCTCCTCAGCATTATCAGTAATGGCCAAAAAGATTAAAGAACTGATAAGGCTATCTCGTTGCATTGTATCCAGAAAAGAAGAAATTCCTGTTTCTGCCATATTTTTATTAAACAGTATGGTCCTTAATTGACCAGACGTAATGTCATGGCTTGTCTGTTCCTCTAGTTTTTGTCTGATTTGTTTACTAGTCGTTCCGTCAGCAGAAAGGGTTACACTCGTCTTTTCTTCTTTTCGGTCAAATTGTAACAAACTGATAGTGCCTTTGTATGTATTGTCATCAAGCAAGTCAAAACCAATAATCGTTGAAATCCCTTGCATTTCTATTATTTTTTCAGGGGCCATACATGCAGTACAAAGAAGAGAACACAGCAGAATAACAATTTTTTTCATTCTTTCA
>Ga0182742_1003069_pt1 | contig 17043 bp, 20 predicted proteins | sample eDN5th37CBELigMG_FD_128880 | JGI IMG/M metagenome (GOLD analysis project Ga0182742, IMG submission 128880) | Enriched Miracle-Growth compost microbial communities from Emeryville, California, USA - eDNA 5th pass 37_C BE-Lig MG (version 2)... ...
GCAATGGAAATCATCGGTGAATTACGTCCTGAGCAAAATGTCGTTGCTGTCATTCCTTCGACAGATAACATGATTAGTGGTGCTGCCTTTAAGCCAGACGATGTGATTACGTCTATGAGTGGAAAAACGATTGAAGTATTAAATACGGATGCTGAAGGCAGATTAGTGTTGGCGGATGCTGTCACATATGCCAAGTACCATGGAGCACAGTATTTGGTTGACGTAGCAACTCTTACTGGTGGAGTGATCATCGCGCTTGGTACAGATACAACTGGTGCAATAACAAATCATGAAGGATTATTTGAGCAAGTACTTGAAGCCTCTTCTGAAGCGGGTGAACCGATGTGGCGACTTCCTCTTTTTGAAAAGGATAAAGAACGAGTAAGAAATAGTAAAATTGCTGATCTGAACAATTCACCTGGCCGAGAAGGCCATGCGATCATGGGTGGAGCCTTTGTCGGTGAGTTTGCCGAAAATACTCCATGGGTACATTTAGATATTGCAGGAACAGCTACCACTTCTAAAGCATCCGACTTAGGCCCAGACGGAGCAACCGGTGTCATGACAAGAACACTCGCCCTTTTTGTCGAGCGATTTGAAGCAATTAAATAGTGGGTAGCAGTCCAATTCACAACTGAATTGGACTGCATTTTTTTGTTGAAAATCAACGCTTTATAGGCGGAGAAATTCCGGTTAATGTGCATAGTAGGAGCTCAAGAAGCAGATATAAGCGGAAATTTTCCGATTAACTTCTTTATTTATACCTAAATCTAAAGATTTGGTTCATATAAGCGGAAAAACTCCGCTTGTTTTTCGGGAAATGTCGGTATTTCCCGAAATAAACGGAATTTCTCCTTTTATTTTTCAAGCTGAGTGAAACAAGGTTAGTTCTAATTTTGAACTTCAAGTAAACGTCCATAGAGTTTTTTATTTCCTTGACAGGCTATAAAATTCTATGCTATTTTAATTCTTGTGTTTTATCACTCTACCAATTTACCAAACTAAAGTATTGAATATAGAAAGGAGCACTTAAACAACATGAATGCAGTCATCCTTGCCGTGCTTGTTATGCTACTATTAAGCTTATTTCGCGTAAATGTCGTGTTATCCCTCATTATCGGAGCGATTGTCGGTGGACTAACCGGAGGATTATCGATCGAAGAAACAATTGAAATTTTCTCTGGAGGATTAGGAGGAAGTGCGGAGGTTGCCTTAAGTTACGCTTTATTAGGTGGCTTTGCGATTGCCATCTCAAAGACTGGTCTACCGAATGTATTGGTCGATGCCGTCTTAAAAATGGTTCAAAAGAATGGGGATTCCAAAGCTAAGATTTATTCAAAAGCGTTGATCGTATTTGCTATTTTATTAATGGCTTGCTTCTCGCAAAATCTGATTCCCATCCATATTGCGTTTATTCCCATTCTAATTCCACCCCTATTAAACGTGATGAATGAGTTGAAAATAGATAGAAGATTAATAGCGTCTGTATTAACATTTGGGTTAACAGCCCCTTATATCCTTTTACCAGCAGGTTTTGGTAAAATTTTTCACGATATACTAGCTACTAATATGTCTGATAGTGGATTAACCATTGACCCTACTGATATTCCGACAGCCATGCTCATTCCGACAGCGGGTCTTTTAGTAGGATTATTAATTGCTATTTTCTTTTCTTACCGTAAAGGAAGAAACTATGTAACACATGATTTAATTAAAGTAGAAAAGCAAGAACAAAGTAAGTTTGCAATCTTTTTTGCGGTTCTAGCCATCATTGGTGCATTGATCGTGCAAATTCTCCTCGATTCTATGATTATTGGTGCTCTTACAGGAATCATCATTATCTACTTGAGCGGTTCCGTGAAATGGCGTGAGGCGGACGAGCTTTTAACAGATGGAATGAAAATGATGGCCTTTATCGGATTTGTGATGTTATCGGCCTTTGGATTTGCCGAAGTATTAAAAGCCACGGGAGCTGTGGATGAACTTGTTCAACAGTCTGCGAATGTGATTGGTGGAAACCAGGGACTGGCTGCTTTATTGATGTTAGTTGTAGGTTTACTCGTTACTATGGGAATTGGTTCTTCATTTTCTACCATCCCTATCATTGCTACCATTTTCGTGCCACTTTGTATGGAACTAGGTTTTAGTCCGATGGCTACGATCGCATTAGTTGGTACAGCAGCAGCACTAGGAGATGCAGGATCTCCAGCTTCTGATAGTACACTCGGTCCTACAGCAGGATTAAATGCAGATGGTCAGCATAATCATATTTGGGATACTTGTGTGCCAACCTTTGTTCATTACAATATCCCACTTGTCATTTTCGGTTGGATTGCCGCTATGGTATTATAATAGATGAAAGTGCAGCTTTCTTAATGAAGGCTGCATTTTTTGATTCGCTCTTACATATTAACAATAGGGGAGTGCTTGTATGTATTTTGGAAAAATAAGCAAGAAGACGAATGATCGTGTTCCTCCTAATCAAAATGTAACCACCACTTTTCCTGTGTTGCATCACGGGAATGTTCCATATTATAAAAACTTAAATGAATGGACTCTCCGTCTATTTGGTGAAGTAAAAAACGAAGCAGTTTTCACTTTTTCTGAACTCATGACCCTGCCACAAACCGAATATCAAAACGATATTCACTGTGTGACAGGGTGGTCGAAGCTTGATACTACTTGGAGTGGAATAAGTACGCGTGCTGTGCTGAATACCGTCGAATTGTTAGAGGGTGTAGAACATGTCATTTTTCATGCGGAAGAAGGCTGGTCAGCTAATATTCCTTTTGAAGACTTTGCAAAAGAGACAAGTCTGCTCGCTCACAGCTTTAATGGAATGCCACTGACAGCTGAGCATGGATATCCGCTTCGCGCGGTGATCCCACATTTGTATTTTTGGAAAAGTGCCAAATGGCTTCGGGCCATCGAGTTTTCCAAAAATGATAAACCTGGTTTTTGGGAGAAAAATGGCTATCACAACTATGGGAATCCTTGGAAGGAAGAACGTTTTACTTGGGATTAGAAGAGGGAAATTCAACCATATTTTAAAAAGAAGGTAGACAGGGCATTGCACAAATGATTACAATTATGAAGTTGAAGACAGAACTGATTAATTTGAAAAGGGCTGTTTGGCAAGGAGGAAATTATGGAAGAATGGATTTTTAATATTATTGAGAACTATGGGTATCTTGGTGTATTTTTAATTATTGTCATAGAAAATGTGTTCCCACCCATTCCATCTGAACTTGTTTTACCGTTTAGCGGATTTATGACAACCAAAACTGAATTGTCGGTAGCGATGATGATTGTTGCGTCAACGGCCGGATCAGTGGTTGGTGGAACGATTTTATACTATATTGGTACGATTTTGGATGTTGAACGTTTGGAAAAAATTGTGGACCGTTGGGGTAAATATCTTCAACTAAAAAGAGAAGATGTATACAAAGCGGATGCGTGGTTTGACCGTTACGGAATTTGGACAGTATTCTTCTGCCGAATGGTTCCGTTATTAAGAAGTCTTATTTCTGTTCCTGCCGGGATGTCTAATATGAAAATGCCATTGTTCCTACTGTTCACACTGTTAGGAACAGCGATTTGGAACACACTTCTAATTGTTATTGGTGCAAAGCTCGGAGAAAATTGGACGCAGATTTTAAGTTACACTGAAGTGTACTCCGATATTATATATGCAGTAGGTGCGATTGCGATTTTAGCGGTACTTATCTTTTTCGGAAGAAGAATTTTTTATAAAAAGTAAGAGTTTATACATGGAACACATTAATAGAAACAGAGGTATGTAATTGATGAATGTATGGGATATATTTGTTGCGATTATTTTAGGCCTTGTAGAAGGGTTAACGGAATTTGCTCCAGTTTCCTCAACCGGTCATATGATTATTGTGGATGATATGCTTTTTAAATCAAAAGAATTGTTTGGTAGTGAAGTGGCAAACACGTTCAAGGTTGTTATTCAGCTTGGTTCCATTTTGGCAGTTGTCATTGTGTTCAAAGACCGTTTTATTCAGTTATTGGGGCTTTCATCAAGAAAAGCTAAACAAGAGTATGGTGGGAAAAAGCTAAGACTCTCTCAAGTCATCGTCGGTCTTCTTCCAGCAGGTATTCTTGGTGTGTTATTTGATGACTATATTGATGAACATCTATTTACAACCGAAACGGTATTAATCGGACTTGTTGCTGGGGCGGTTCTCATGATTATTGCCGATCTAATGCCAAAGGATAAAAAGCCAAAGGTGGAAACGGTCGATCAGATTACGTACAAGCAAGCCATTATTATTGGTTTATTCCAATGTATCGCACTATGGCCAGGATTTTCTCGTTCAGGCTCGACGATGTCTGGGGGAGTCATTTTAGGATTAAGTCACCGTGCAGCAGCTGATTTTACATTCATTATGGCTGTTCCGATCATGGCTGGTGCAAGTATGATTTCTCTATTGAATAGCTGGGAATACTTCACTATGGATGCACTGCCATTCTTTATTGCAGGCTTTATTAGTGCGTTTGTGTTTGCGCTTATCAGCATTCGTTTTTTCCTGGCGTTAATCAATAAAGTTCAATTAATTCCATTTGCCATTTATCGAATTGTTTTGGCAACGATTATTTTTGTTGTATTCATTCTATAAAAGTGAAAGGCCTCCATTTGGGGGCCTTTTCCTATTAGTCGAAAAAGTCGAAATAAAATACATCGTATCCTCTTTCAAAAAACAATTGGAATACAATATAAGCAAATCCTAAATATTCATAAACTCCTTCATACATTCCAATTTCCAATTTAAATTACCTCCTCGCTTTCTATGTGTACTGGATGAGAACGGCTAGATAGCCAATGAAAAAGATTGGTGGGTAAACCTGCTCCGGATGCTATACCGGTATGTCCATTTGGCAATTGAATGAGCTCCTTATCTTTGCTGCCTGATAATGTGATCATAGGCAAAGCTTGCTCTAGTGGTACAAGTTCATCATTTGTTGATGCAATGACTAAAAGGTTAGCAGATATTTTTTGCAATCGAGCTGGTTCTCCTCCAATTGTAAACTTTCCTGTCATTAACTTATTGTGAATGATCAAGTCATTCACGATTTGCTTAAGAGCGGCACCTGGAAAGGCGATATGCTCCTTTGTCCATTTATTGAATAGTGACCATTTATGTGCATATTCCTGGTTATGTCCTTTTTCTAATAACGATAAATACGGAGAAATGTAAACAGGGGAAGTGATCAGGCGAACTCCGTAATTGATAAAGGCTGCTGGAATTATTCCTAGCCCATCAATAAGAGGTGATAGGTCGATTCTTTCTTCCTTGATCGCTTGGTGCAGCAGATCAAACTTTGGAAAATACGAAAAGTCGACAGGAGTAACAAAGAGAATAAGATTCTCGATTGGTTCCTTGGCCATAGCTGCGTAAATAGCAGCGAGTGTTCCTCCAAGGCAAAATCCGATGACAGTAATGCTATCGCTATTAGAGTGTTTCAGTGCGTGTCTTGCACCTGGTTGAATATACTTGAGAACATAATCATCAATGGTCATGTCGCGATCTTCGTATCTTGGAATACCAAAGTCGATTAAATACACCTCATAGCCAGCCTTGGTAAGAGCACCGATTAAACTTGTATTTGGCATTAAATCTAATATCGTTGGCTGATTTACTAAGGAGTAGACTAAATATAGAGGTGTATGATATTTTTTTACTGGGGCGGGGTAGTACCATAATGTGGCTTTGTTTCTTTTCCAGAGTGCTTGTCTAGGTGTGGATGCTGCGATGGAAGCTCCGTCGGTAAACGCACGGAACAGTGAACTCCATCGAGTGGTCTCAAGTGAAAATCGTTCTGCTTCCATATTACTCACCAAGCTTTGACTGATTTAATAAAGCATCTGAGAGCCTTGCAAGGTTTTCTTGTACAAGCTTGGCTCGTTCTTTACGGTCAAGAGGTCTTCTGCTTGCTTTTTGTAAGGGCGCTTTTTTAGAAGATGAAGGGGTTGTGCCTATTGCAGCTTCTAAACGCTGTAGAGTTGTTTCTATTTGTGTTAATCTTTGCTGAATATCCTCGAGCCGATCTTCGTTTTGAATCGTCAGTTTTGCCACACTTGCCACATCTTTTTTAGTAGGTATGTTCAATGGAACCGAGGCCGTTTCCACAGCGTCTTGAATTTCTTTAATCAGTTTCCCGTACCATTGAGTTCTTCTGCCTAGTAGTCCGACGATGTCCTCTTTATTTACTCGGTTTTTTATCCATTCGTTTACTAAAGTCTCTGCTTTTGATCCAGTCAATTTAATTTGGCTATATAAATCATCAAGCTGTTCGCTGCGCAATGATCTCAGCTCCCTTTTTTAAAAGTACAAAAAATATCACTATATATTATAGACAGGCATTAAGGGAAGGTGCCAAAAATAGATATTTGCCTTTGCCTTATTTTTTAACGGTCAAGAAAATGTCATTACTTTGAGGGTTGGAAAAGCATATTCTACTGCAAACGGTAAATAATATCTCCGTACCATATTTAAGGAGGTTTTTTTATGCAGAAAAATGCTAGAGGATATGTTCAAGATTCAGTAAGTGCTTTATCAGAAGCAAAGGATTGCTTACAAAATGCATTAAATACAGTGGAAAAAGGATCGAACCGTGACCGCATCGAGCAAACTTTGCAACAAGTAAACTCAGCCCTACAATCATGTGACCAAACAGCTGGAGTATTAGGTCAGGAGTAAAAGGGTACAGGCGTGAATTCTTATGGAATTCACGTTTTTTTTTGTATAAAGTAGCTTATGTTTTTAGGATATCTTTCCATATGATGGACATTTGCCTATCCCAACTAGGTGTTTGTTGCATATGAAGTAGTGTAGGGAAGTACAGACACGAAAAGGAGGTATACGAATGCAACATCATTACGTTGGACCGTATCATCGTGGAGATAATAGATTCTTCTTTGGCGCACCGTTTGCGGCTGGTTTATTAGGTGGTTTTGCTGGGGGGTTGCTAGGTACCGCGTTTTTTCGGCCAAGGCCATTCTACCCATATCCATACCCATACTATCCACCAGTATATGGCTATGGATACGGATACGGATACCCATACTACTAAAAATAAATTATGTTAGAAAACTAAAATCACGATGAAAAGGTTGAAATCACAATGAATGATTTCAACCTTTTTATGGTGCAAACACCCTTACATCCACCTGACTGTAAGAGTCAAGTTGCAACAATTCATTGTATCTATATCTCTGCTGAAGACTAGTTTTAACCCATCAGGTGTATAGCTGACAACGGGGATGTTCTGAATTCCCGTATGCTTGATTTGATCCTCGACAAGCTTCTGCTTTGATTCTTGTGCGTTACTCATAAGCTGTTTGGCAAACTCCTTTGAATCGGCCATTCTTTCAAGAAGCACACTTGCATCTTTCATCAGTGATTGCATATATTTAGCTGAAGTCATAAATACCTGTGGATTTACCTCTTGAAAAGGCCTGAGGTAATAAGGTTGGTAATAGAAAGGTGACTGACGTGTACCTACGGAGTAATAGAGCGAATAGTGTGGATAGGCTTGAAAGGGTAAGGCATAGTATGGAAAGCTTCTAGGATCGTAGCAGTACAACCATTTCACATCCTTTATAAGAAAATAGGGTAGATTTCCAACATAATATATGCGTCCGAAAGAATGTCTAATGATAACATTACAAAAATGTTAAAATAACCTAGTTGGTTCTATATTTTGCTATAATGAATTTACTTAGTTACTAATGTTGTTAAAGTGGTTTGGGGAGGTGAAAGAATGGAGTTAGATTTTATTCTTGATTTAATTGAGGAAAATGGATATATAGGGCTGTTCCTTTGGCTTTGGTTTGGAGTTGTAGGCATGCCAGTACCTAATGAAATCATAGCCATGACGGTGGGGTTAGCGGCATCCCTAGGTACCTTAAATCCAGTATGCATCTTTCTTTCTACGTATCTAGGAATAGTCGCTGCACTAACGACAAGCTACCTCGCAGGAAAGTACATAGGTGTTAGACTCCTTCCATTCTTTCAAAAAAGCAAACGGATCGCTCGAACCATTGACCGTTCCTTCCAATCCATTGAGAAGTACCATGCTTTTTCCCTTCTGTTTAGTTACTTTATCCCTGGATTACGAAACTTTGTCCCATTTATTTATGGACTAAGCAAACTGTCCTATAAAGTTTTTGCTCTGTTTGCCTATAGTGGGGCTTTTATTTGGCTGAGTATCGTTTTTTCGCTAGGATATTGGTTTGGTGATCAGAAGGAGATTCTCGTCGAGTATGAAACCGAATTACTCTTCATGGGAAGTATCGTTTTTGTATGTGCGTTTCTCTTATTAAAAGGGATCAATCGGAAAAAAATAAAAAAGCTTAGGAGGTCTTCCACTCTATGATGGAAAATTCATTAATTCAAACGCTAGGAATTGAATTTAAACAGATTGAAAAAGGAAGAGTCGTCGCTACGATGCCTGTAGATGACCGCACACGCCAACCGTTCGGGCTTCTCCACGGCGGTGCTTCTGTTGCACTGGCAGAAAGTGTTGCTTCAATCGGTGCGTACGAATTGGTTAATAAGGAAAAGGAAGTTGTTGTTGGCTTAGAGATTAATGCCAATCATATCAAAGGTAAGAGAGAAGGTATCGTTACCGCTACTGGAACGGTACTTCATCAAGGTCGAACAACCATGGTGTGGGATATTAAAATAACAGACGAACAAGATCAGCTTATAAGTGTCTCACGCTGTACAATAGCTGTTATCGAAAAAAGATAAAAAAATCCATGTGTGAAGTTCACACATGGATTTTTTACTATTCCCTAGCACGTTCTTTTTTTACTGTAGCTAAATCGTCCTGAACACTGTTTTCCCAAAGCTTCACATTTGTATTGTACGCAGCTCTAGCGATCAGATGGCCCGCTACTGGCGAGGTCATAAAAATAAACACAATTCCAAGAATCAGTCGAGAATTCATATGACCCTCTAATAGGTAGAAGTAGAGAAAGGTACCTGCTAATACAAACATAACTCCTAATGTAGCGGCTTTAGACGCAGCATGTGTGCGCGTGTACACATCTGGTAATCGGATAAGACCGACAGCTGTAACAACGGTTAGGAGTGCTCCAAGTGCGATGAATATCCCGATAATAACCTTAACTATTTCGATCACGTTCAAGGATGACCCCCTTTTCTAAATACTTGGAGAAAGCAACTGTCCCAATAAAGGCTAATATTCCGATCAACAAGATAACCTCTAGGAAAGCATTCGATTTTAACATGATGGAAACAAGTGCAATGATGGCAACTAAGCAGATTCCTAGAGCATCAAGTGCAACCACCCGGTCTGGTGTTGTAGGACCTTTAATGACCCGGTACACCATAGCAAGCATGGATAGGGTAATACAAACTAAAGAAATGGTTATGACCCACTGTAACACTACCTGCTCACCTCCATGATGGCTTTTTCAAATGTATTTTTGATACTAGAAATGGCAGCCTCCACATCTGAAGCGTCCATCGCATGGATATAAAGAGTTCGATTATCATCTGAAATATCCACCACTAATGTCCCGGGTGTTAATGTAATCAGATTGGCTAACAAAGTGATTTCCCAATCATTTTTTAATTCCGTAGGAAGAGCGAAAATTCCTGGCTGAATATCAAGCTTGGGTTTAATGATTACCTTTAAAACAGCAATATTTGAGAGAAGAAGCTCTTTTATAAAAATGGCAATCAGATTGATCACCGCTACTACTCTTAATAAATAAAAGCGGGAAGGGAAAAAACGTCGAAACGTAAAGACGAGCAATAACCCGAAAAAGTAGCCAACAAAGAAATCGATCGGTTCATTTGAGACCTTTAAGAACATCCATACAAGAGCTAGAAAAACATTTAATAAAATTTGAAATGCCATGGTTATCACTCCTTCATGACGGCATTGATGTAGGTGGAAGGATTAGCCAATGTTTCCGCAGCTTCTAAAATATACGGGTAAACAAGCTCCGCTCCAACTCCATACAACACAGAAATAATCACTAAAATAGCGGGAGAGATAAGCAACCAGCTAACAGGAGCTTTTTCTTCCTTTTCGTAAGTGCGATGAATGCCCCAAAATCCATTAATGAAAATTTTCATAACAGAAAATAGAACAAGGAGACTCGACATTAACACAATTCCAGCACCCCAATAGGCTTCTGCGCCAAAACCACTCTTAATGATCAACAGCTTACCGACAAAGCCACTGAGCGGGGGAATTCCAGCTAAAGCAAGGGCAGATAGTAAGAACATCCATCCTAGTAATGGATAATTTTTAATCAATCCACTGATTTTCTTTAAGTTGCTTGTTCCTGTGATCGCAATAACGACTCCAACAAGCAGGAATAATGCGGCTTTTATCAGCATGTCATGAATTAAATAAAAAATCGCACCTGTCAAAGATTCGGTTGTATTTACCGAAACCCCAAACAAAATAACGCCAACGGCAACGATAATGTTATATATAATAATCTTTTTAATATCCCAGTACGCTAAGGCTCCAATAATGCCGACAATAATCGTAATGACGGCAAGTACCCCTAACAGCTCATGAGTATAGCCAGGGTCATGAGGGAAAAAGAGTGTATACGTCCGCATGATAGAGTAGACCCCAACCTTGGTTAAAAGGGCACCGAACAACGCCAAAACAGGTGCAGGAGGAGCGTAATACGAACCAGGTAGCCAGAAATAAAGAGGGAAAATGGCTCCTTTTAAGCCGAAAACGATTAAAAATAACACGGCAATGACTGTTAAAATACCAGGCTGTCCCACTTCTGCAATTCTTGTGGAGATATGTGCCATATTTAGCGTTCCAACCACTGAATATAGGTAAGCAACGGTAATAACAAACAACGAAGAAGAGATAATATTCACTAATATATATTTCACCGATTCGCGAAGCTGCGCCTTTGTTCCTCCCAAGACCAATAGCACATAGGAGCTCATTAGCATCACTTCAAAAAAGACGAAAAGGTTAAAAATATCTCCCGTTGTAAATGCTCCATTAATGCCGACAATCAGGAATTGCAAAATAGAATAATAGTAGAACTTTTCTCTTTCCTCTCCAATTGCCCGGAAGGAATAAAGACAACAAGCGAATGCAATCACACTTGTTGTCAAAACAAGAAGGGCAGAAAGCATATCAGATACTAACGTAATCCCAAAAGGTGCTTCCCAGTTTCCTAAGTTCAATGTTTGTATTCCATCTGCTCGTACCTTTTGAAAAAGGAGAACCGACACAAATACGGTGGATAATAGTGATAGGGCCGACACCCATCTAGATGCGATCGTAAAGCGATTCAGAAAGATTAGTATAACCGCTGTTAAAAGCGGAATCAGTATAGGTAATAAAAGCAAATTATTCATTGATCTTCGTCCCTCTCAAGCGATCCATGTTGTCCGTTCCTAGCTCCTGGTAAGCGCGATAAGCTAATACTAGGAAGAAGGAAGTAACACCAAAGGCAATAACGATAGCCGTTAATATTAATGCCTGTGGCAATGGATCATTGTACTGGGCAGCGTGTTCTCCAAGTAAGGGAGCAGCACCATTTTTTAGGCCTCCCATCGTTAAAACCAATAAATGTGTGCCATGACTTAATAGTCCCGTTCCGATAATAATTCGAAGTAAACTTTTAGAAAGCATTAAATAAGTGGCTGCCATAAAAATAATACCAACTACAAACGCCATAACGATTTCCATTATTCGTCCTCCCCTATTGTTTGAATAATGGTCATTGTGACACCGATAACGACAAGATACACACCGATATCAAACAACACTGCTGTATGCAAAGATGTTTTGCCAAGGAGAGGCAAGTAGACATCATTAAATGCATGAGTTAAAAATGGAACATTAAACAGCAATGCACCAGCTCCAGTTCCAATGGAAAAAAGAAGCCCAATTGCTGTCATAATACGGTAGTTGACGGGTAATATATTAGCTACCGTCTTCATATCAAACGCTAGGAGCAAGAGTACTAGAGCCCCTGCGGTCATCAATCCTCCAATGAATCCTCCACCCGGATAATAATGTCCAGCAAAGAAAAGATGAATAGAGAAGAGGAGAATGATGAACAAAATCACTTTTGTTACGGTTTGTAGAATGAGGTCATTCGTTCTCATCCTTCTTTCCCCCTTGTTAGACGTAGTTTAATCATTGCAAAAATACCAAGTGAGGCAATCGCAAGTACACAAATTTCAAATAGCGTATCAAAGCCACGGAAGTCAACGAGAATGACGTTAACCATATTTTTTCCTGCAGCTCGGATATACGTATTGTCTACGTAAAATTGTGAGATAGAGTCAAAAAGCTTTGTACTATTGGCTGAAAGGGCGATGGCTGTGACAATCGCACCCACTCCGATAGAAATAATAGCATTTGTAAGTTTAAAAGGAATTTTTGATTCTTCCTTTTTGAATTTCGGTAAATGATAGAAACAAAGTAGAAACAGTGCGACTGACACCGTTTCAATCACCAGCTGAGTAAGTGCTAAATCAGGCGCACGGAAAACGACAAAGAAAAGGGCAACTGTATACCCAACTGCTCCAAGTAAGATAATGGAGGTAAGTCTTGATTTAGCAAATAGGATGGTAATGGTGGCTACGACGATAAGCAAGGAAAGAACCAGCTCATAAAAGCCGATGCTAGATACATTAGCGGTATCGATCACAAACGCATCCTTCTTATAAAGAGTGTAGCCTAAAATCAGAATGAAAAAGGCGAATATATAGACCAAGTACGTCCGGATATAGCCATTCATATAAAATCTGGTTAGCTTAAACGAACCAGACTGAATCGCTTCTAGTCCCTTGTCATACAGCTTGTTTAAGGTTAATTTTTTAGGAAGTAAGTCATAGGTTCTTTCCCATTTCGGTAACGTCAAATAAAGAATGATCCCCAGAACCACAACCCCAATGGTCATAAATAATTCGATGGTTGGTCCATGCCAGAAATAGATATGAACATCAAAAATATCTCCTGGAGATAGCAGGCTAGGTAAAATAGAAGCCATCGCTGGTGAAATTAAATTATGCGAAAGGATATTCGGAAATAATCCAAAAATGATGACTAAAGAGCCAAGTACAACTGGTGAAATGAGCATCCCAAGCGGTGCCTCATGCGGCTTCTTCTTTAATCCTTCAGGTTTGTATTTGCCAGTAAACGTTCTAAAGACGAGCTTCATGCTGTATATGAACGTAAATACACTGGCGATCCAAGCGAGGACAGGAAATAATAATCCCCAAGTGCTTAGAGAGAAAAGGTCCAGTTTTAAAATATTCACCATGCCGGTAAAGAACATTTCTTTACTTAAAAATCCGTTAAAGGGTGGCAAGCCAGCCATAGAAAACGCACCGATAATTGCCAGGGTAAAGGTAATTGGCATCAAATGCATCAATCCGCCAAGCTTCCGAATATCACGTGTTCCCGTTTCATGATCAACAATTCCTACAACCATGAACAAGCTTCCTTTGAAGGTAGCATGATTAATTAAGTGAAAAACAGCGGCTGTTGTTGCCACGGTAAACACATTATCGTCTATTCCATCATAGTGTAGAGCAGCAGCACCAACACCTAATAAAGACATAATCAAACCTAATTGGCTTACGGTAGAGAAGGCAAGTATGCTCTTTAAATCCGTCTGTTTGACAGCTGAAAAAGAACCCCAGAACAATGTGACAATACCGAACCCTGCAACAAGCCAGAGCCAAACAGGTGATTCAGCAAACACGGGACTCATTCTAGCCACAAGATAAATACCCGCCTTAACCATGGTTGCCGAATGAAGATAGGCACTAACAGGCGTTGGTGCTTCCATAGCGTCAGGTAGCCAAATATGGAATGGAAACTGAGCTGATTTAGTAAAAGCACCAAGTAAAAAGCAGAGTATGGCTGGAATAAGCAAGTTGTGCTCCAACACAACGTCCGATTGTGCGACAATTTCTGAAATGCTAAAGGATCCTGTCATGAGGTATAGCAGGATGATACCACCCAGCATCGCAAGTCCGCCGAAAACGGTGATTAACATAGACTTTTGTGCACCATATCTCGACTTTTCACGGTGATACCAGTAACCGATAAGTAAGAAGGAAGAAATACTAGTGAGCTCCCAAAAACCGTACATAACGATTAAATTATCGGATAGGACCACACCAAGCATAGCTCCCATAAATAAAAGAAGATACACATAGAAGCTGCCGAGCTGTTCCTTATCCTTTGCTAAATAATAGATTGAATAAAGAACAACTAAAGCCCCAATTCCTGAAATAAGCAAGGCAAAGAGCAGTCCAAGTCCATCTACTTTAGCAGCAAAATTAATGCCAAGAGAAGGAATCCACTCGAAGCTTTCATATACCGTACCTTGGTGCGAAGTGGTACCGATAAACGAAAGAAAATAGATAAATAATACAACTGGTAAGGGTAGTACAAACCACCCCGTATGAATCTGTCTAATGCTTTTGGAAAAGGTAGGTATGATGACCGCAAGCAATAGAGGTGAAACAATGGCCAAGTGTAGCAAAGACAAAACAAAACCCCCTCTTTATATGTAAGTGATAACTGTTTTATGAAAGTAATACTGCCTATTACTATTTCCATATTTTTCTCCAAACATGCTTCCTCTTTCTTTTACCGAAACAGCCATATAAAAAAGTATAACGTAAAAAAACCGACCTTGCATGCCTCAAGCGCACAACATCCCTTACTTGAAGCAAAACTAATAAATAGGTAGAAACGCAGATCAAAAGGTGAAAATTTTTTTATTTTTTTTGAATAAAATCAGACTTTTATCCTCAAAATAATTTTAAAGTGAGGTGTGAGGATGAAAAAGAAAATACTAGCATCATTGTCCATTTTTCTCCTCTAAGTGTCCTTAGCATGGGCATTAGATAAAAAAGATAAGCGTGAATTTTATAGTCCTGATGAGGAGGGCGAAGTGGTGCAAATCTATACCACTGACCCAGGATTGGATATTCAGAAAAAGAAGTATCGTATGTTTAAGGCAAGAGAGTATGTAAGAATTGAAAGACCATAAACACTTGTAATCTGTTCTCCTATCTTTCATAATAATGGAAGACAAAATCATATGTGGAGAATTCAATGAAAAATACGTATTTAACTAGTTACTTTCCTTTGGTATCAATTTTATTATTTAGCTTGTCCTTTGCGATGCTAGTTGAGGTGCATCTTTTTAAATTTTTAAATGCTACCGGCATTTATGTAGGAATGCTAGAATTCTTCTCTAGAAGTGGAATTAAGCTGGCTTTACTTATCTTATTACTTGTTGTCTTTTTTATGGTTTTTGCGGCATTAAAGTTAATTGCAGATACCATCAATCAGCTTTCTTTGCTTTTCTTCTCGAAGGATTTTAATGGGGAAAGCTTAAAGGATGTCCGTGCGGGGGCGATTATTTATTTTTCTGGCTCAGTACTATCTCTTTTAGGCTCTGCCCATGTAACGATACTGGCTTTCGTTTTTGTTGTAACAACGATAAGCTACTTTGTGTTTTTTGTGTATAAGGTAAGCTCGAAGCTTTCGCTGTCTGGTATTATTGGGCTGATTTTCTTTCAGGTGCTAACCTGGTCAACGCTCGTGTTAGGTGTCGTATTTATTGCGTTAAAAGTTTACAACAGCATTGTTGCTAGTTTACCAGTATAAAGAGCCCCGGATGTAGAAAGTCATCCGGGGTTTCTTGTGAGGTGCATGCTGCTAAAGCGGGTTTGAAAAAATAAGAGGAGAATTTCCTCTTAAATAGAAAATTACACTGAAAATAGTCAAAATAGACGGAAGGATTCCGTCTATTAACTCGAAAAACGTTAAAATGGGCTATTTTGATTTGCTTAACCGGAAAACCTCCGCTTATTTCCTCTGAATCAGCTCTAATCTGGAGTTTAACCGAAAAATCTCCGCTTAAATATCAATAAAAAACGCACTGTGAATTATATCGTGAATTCAAGTGCGTTTTCATAAGTGTTTTATAATGCCTGCACCCTAATGTAAGCCATTTGAAGAAGCTCATCCGGGGTTTTTACTGCGACATAATCGCTTTCCATATATAAAGATGTGGAGAGTATTGCTCAATATTTTCAATGCTAGATGGCATGTCTCTTCCGACCCAAACCCCAACCGTTAGCGTATCTGTTAAACCAACAAACCAGTAGTCTTGGTAATTATTTGTTGTTCCTGTTTTTCCGCCTTGGTACGTTGCTCGTGATATGTGGGCTTTACGGGCGGTTCCAGAGGAAATCGTTTCAGATAAAAGACTGCGCATGCGGTTGACGGTTTCAGCTGACCAGACTTGTTTTTTCTCTTCCTTCCACTCGTAAAGAACGTTTCCTTGTAAGTCGGTTACTTTACGAATCGCACGAGGCTGTTGGTACCCTCCATCATAAAAGGAAGTGTAAGCTCCTGTTAGCTCTAATGGTGACATTCCGTACGTAAAACCACCAACGGCAGCTGGTAACACATGATCCTCAGCTACTAACTTCTTAAAAGGAAATGATGTAAGATATCGAAAGCCCGTTTCTACACCAATTTCGTTTAACAGTCTTACAGCTGGTGTATTGTATGAGTTGGCAAACGCACGTTCAAGCGTTACATTTCCATATACTTTTCCACCGTAGTTTTCAGGGCAATAGTTACCAATGCAAAGCTCTCCTGCATTTACTGTTTTAGATAAAGAGGATTGTGTCTCTTGTAAATAAGGAGCGTAAACGAGTAATGGTTTAATTGATGAACCAGGCTGACGATAAGCTTGGAATGATCGATTGAATTCACCCTTTTGATAGTTTTTTCCGCCAACAAGTGCGAGGATCTGTGCATTCGTATGGTCAATGACGGCTACAGATCCTTCCACGTCAATAAATGGTAGGTTATCACTGACCGCTGTTTTTGCTCGATTTTGTAGACTTTGGTCTAATGACGTTTCAATACTAATTCCGGAAGCTAGCACTTCTTTTACTCGATTGTCAATCTGTTCCTCCTCAGTTAATCCTTCGGAAAGGGCAA